>JAABUO010000194.1_pt1 | contig 159641 bp, 171 predicted proteins | sample 5559291 | NCBI WGS metagenome assembly JAABUO01 (sample SAMN10711878, study PRJNA513372) | rock metagenome | isolation source: Antarctica rocks | place: Antarctica: Victoria Land, Finger Mt sud
CTTAACAATATTTACCCCCCCCCCCCCCCCCCCCCCCCCTTCTTCCCTTCCCACAAAACCATCCTGTGAAGCACGCCCCCAAGAAAATCCCAGCCCCATCCACAACAATCACGACCTTGCCACATGACATCACCAACACCCCCACCCCCCCCCCCCCCCCTACCACCATATACCAACACCCCATCCCAATCCATCCCCCTTCCTCCCGTAGGTATGTTGGCCACATACACAACAAGACACGTAATCACATACACTCCCCAACACCCCCCCCCCCTTCCCTCAATAACATCCAAACCAACACCTCCTCCTAAACCCCTAATCTAGCTCCCCCCTCCTCTGCTAAAAGGACTGCTCACATCGAGAAACGCGTACTCAGGCGCCATATCCGCGATCAGGCGCCATTGTCTCGCAAAGGGGAATGAGGTTCTGGAGATTGATACGGGCTTGAGATGCGCACAGATTTAAATAGCCAGTAGCGAATGTCATTTGCTTTCTGATTTTCGGTTGAGGGCTAGGGATAGTGAGGAATGCGAAGGAAACAGAAGCTTGGGTAGTGCTGTCACAGCAAGTTGATAGTATGATAATGGGAAGCGAAAAGAGTGTGCTAGGATGCATTGCTTAATGTAGACGCCATATAATACATGTACACTTAGGAAATCTAGGGCCCCCTGCTTCATTCCATGACCCGCCAGCCACGCCATGTCCGATTCCAAAAACCGTTCATTCATGTCTCCAGAAGCTGGTGTCGTACTGCTTGTCTTGTCGTGTCGCTTAGGCCTTGTTCTCCTCCTTCTCGTCGGAGGCAGCCACAGCCGTCTCCTCGGTATAAGCTGGAAGGCCCTCATCTACATAAGACGGCAGTCCGTCCTCCTTGTCTTCGCTCTGCACCGCTTCGTACGCGCCCTGGCGACCCGAACGACGGTATCTCATCCAAAGGAAGACAACCGCCTGCCCGACAAGCATGCCAATCGCGCTGGCGGTCATGCCGACCGCGACACCGACAATGACTGGCAGAAGGACAAACGTAAAGAGGTGCCGGGCGAGGTGCATCGTCTTGCGGAGGAACCCTCCATGATGGTGACGGTGTCCAGCGTGATGAGGTTGGCGGAAATGCCCGGGGACGACGTGATTGTGTGTGGGCAGGTTGATGACGCTGCCGTCTTCGCCTCCGTTATCGTACTCGGCGAGAGTTGGTGGGGGATGGTGAGGGTGAGGGTGGCCTGCAAGACGGTGGAAGCAGCGCATGCAGAAGCCCTTCATCTTTTTGGCGGCGTGCTTGGTAGAATGGGCTGCGGCGGCGGCTTTGGCGCGGGCGGTGGAGACGGCGGCGGATAGCTTGGTCATCACGCGGCAGACCATGTTGGTGCACTTGGCGTCGGGGTCCGAGGGGGAGGGGGCCACGGTTGAGAGTTTGGCGAGGGAGAGCTGGTGGTGGAGGTGGTTAGTGGATGTTTTGAGATTTGCGAGGAAGGGAAGGCTTACAGAGCCATCAGCGTGCTTGATCGCTTCGATCTTGAGGTTTTCAATCTTGATCATCTGTCCGTCGAGACCTAGGATTGTCATGAGGATACCGACGACGGTGTTCCCGTCCTCGGTCTTCTCATCCTGGAATTCGAGCGTATAGCTGAGTTTCAAGTCCTTCTCGTAACGCTCAAACCCGGTCTCCGACGAGGACGCTTTCTTCACTTGAGGGGCGAAAAGCAAGCCTGGCAAGTCCTGCATGGTAACCGGATAGAAGGGTTTGCCATTCAGCGTCAGGTGGTCGTCCTTGGCGGCAAAGTGCATGATGAGATCGCTCTCGACATCGTTCGTCCATTCGTGCACGCCATTCCGCTCAGTCTTGAGAGCGAAGGGGCAAGAAGCGCAGTCCAGTTTAAGGCTCTGCGAATTGTGGTCCACGATCTGAGGGACAAACTCGGAGGCTTTGGCTTTTGCCGCTTGGACGTCATCGGCGATCTCCTGAGGGATAAGGAAGGCGTTGGCGGTCAACACCAACGCTGTCGTTGAAAGGAAAGTAGAGAAATGCATTGTGTGTGTTCTATCTTCAGCGTAATCTGATGATAGAGGTTTGGAAGAAGTTAGGTAGTTGATGGAGAAGAAGAAGGACAGAGAGAGCAAGTCGGCTGTGTTAAACAGCCACTGAAACCACGCTAGCTATTTCTGGAAGTCAGGCGATTCGCCTTTGTACGCGCAATCGCTTGGATGCGATACGTCAACCGTGACAGCCCGATTCACCTACTGTAGTATTTCAAAGAATGATGACAATGAAGCTGAAATTTTCACAGCTGTGACGGGGTACCTTTTGCCTGCGTCGGGGAATCGAGGTAGAGTTGAGCCACGGCGAAGGGCTAGAATAAGGGAGACAGTCAGTTGATGAATCCGAGGTTGAGGTACAGGGCTTGAAGATAGATTCCCGTCACACCTCGACCATCTTCTGTTAGTGACAGCTATCATTGGGTGGGCTTCACAATGGAAGGTCGTGGACAATGTGGTGCATCGAACAAGAAAGAAACATTTGTCCTCCATATCACAAAGACATATCAACAGCTGGCGCGAGAAAGCACTGAATGCCGTGACAACTGGGTGATTTGACCATTTTGTTGATGTATGAAAGTTCCTGAAGTCGGAAGATGCGTTCGCCAAGGCTCGAGATTTTCCGTGTCATTATTGATGGATGAAAAATGTCATGTCACCTGCTGGTGCAATGTACAAGAAGTACATGTATTGACCAGATGTGATACTTGAATCTCTGGATGAGCAAACAATCGTACATCCTGGTCGCCCTTCCAATGCTGTGCAAACAACGCTCGCTTGAACGCTGCAGAAAACGGCCACGCCCAGCCGCACAACCGAATGTAGTGGTACAAAGGTGGTTCGAGGACCGAAATTACCCCCTAGCATTACAAATCTTGTATACAACCATCACCTGGATGGCTTCTTCTAATGCTTTTCCCCCTTTCCATTACCATTCCCGCGGCGCCGATCTTTTTCGAGAAGCAGAGTCAGCTGGCTTTTGGTCCTCGGCAGTGCCTGAGCTCCCCCATCCGGTTCACTGCCTGACTCAACAGGGTTCGTGATTTGCGGCGGAGCGGTATCTTTAGTGAATGTGACCCTCGCTTTGCCCCTTCCTCCCGGCTGCAGATGGCGGCCGGTATCCATCGTTCCAGAAGCCTGATAGGACGCTGACGCTGCTGTGGTCGCGCTTGGAGTGCGCAGCAAGGAGGGCAGAGAAACGAAAGAAGACTGTGCTGAGCGGGTCTTTGCAACGAATCTGGATCTGAAGTCAGGTTCAACCAACGAGCCTTCTTGCGGCTTGCGGCTCGAAGTGTGGTCTGTGGATGATGGATCTTCCGTTGATGTTATCAGTGGGTCTTGAAGGGCACTCTCTGGGCTGGAGATGTTCTCAGAGACAATGGCCGGACGTATCTCAGAGCTTCTGCTTCCGCTTGCTCCTGATCCGTCAACCGGTCCAGCATTCTCGACCTTGCTGATGACTAGTGTAGAGAGAGGAGGAGACGTGGTGTTCGATACTGTACTTGATGACTGGGATGACTGTCGACGCATGGCCACAGGTCTCCTTCTATTCGCAGGTGTACTCACATGGAATGTTGTCCGTTTACGCCCAGTCTTCTTTGAACTCCTATGATTCTCTCTAACAGTATCCTCGCTGCTTGCGCTTTCAACTGTTGATGAACTCTCCGCATCTTCTGGCCGCAATGTCTCGCTATCCGCCAGCAGGGCGCAAGACTTGGACAGAGCATCCGGCGCTCCGACGACGAAAGATGGTTGTGTGGGAGGGGCAAATCTTTGGGCGGTGGAAGGCGGTGTTGCAGTAGGCGTGCTGTCATCGCCATTATCTTCGGAAATAATCTTGTATCTCGACGCCTCGGCTGATCTGTCTAAATCGCCCGAGCTCTCTTGGTATGGCGAAGCTTGTGCTTGTACTGTCGGCTCAGGTATTGAGGGTCGCCGCAAACCTAGATCTCTCTCTTCCGTCTCTGATATCACCGAAGAAGGCTCACCGCGGTTACTAGCCGAACTGAGCCTGCTTCCAGCGCTAGCTGGGCTATGCGAGGGTGGCGGCGTCCTCATGTAGCTTCCGATATGTCTAGACGTACGGGGAGACTGTGTGGGCGTTGTGCGCAGCGGTCCCTCCACGGAGATTGCATTGAAAAGCACAGCAACCTGGCTACCAGTGACTGTATTCAATATATCTTGACTGCCCCATATCCTCCAGAAGAAGTTCTCCAGCCGTCGACCAGCTCCATCCGCAAGTAGAGCCCGATTGGTAGAATACGCTGGGTACTCTTTGTCAGCTGGTTTTGCAATGACAATGATGCAATATTATAGAACCTTTCCATAATGTGATTATGTCTTCCACATCAACATGATCGAAGCTGTCAATCTTGCCCGTTATGGTCTCACTATTCATGACCAGGCCTTCTGGTAGACCTGCCATATTTATTTGTCGCTCTTTGAAAGAGCGGTGCTCCGAGATTATGGAACCGTCATGGCTTTCATTCGCCGCCACCCCGACGCCAAGTCACAGTCCCAAAAGCGGGTCTGCTCGTAAGAACACGAGGATCTCGGCTCGAATAGGGGACCTGATACGTGTTGATGTGCTCTTGAAAAGGAAAGTACTCTAGGAGATATATCGGCACCGTATACGGTATGTGTATGGCGGTCAAGACGCAGCAGAGAGGCACGACGAAAGGAAGGGGCGTGTGAAGAAGGAGCTGCTGTCACCGCTGGTCAAGGAGGATGAAAAACAGGCAGAGAAGCTATGCGATCATCGGCAGCTTTCATAGCTGTGATTGTAAGGACATGGTCAGTGCAGAGGCAAGAGTGTGGAAAGGCCCAAGTCCGGCGGTCCGTAGGCGAGGGCGTCTCGGCAAATGGATCATGTCTCGAGGCCATGGACCTGACTAAAGGCGGTGGTCTGATGTCAGGGCAGACGGACTGAACGTTGGATCATCAGTGTGGTGGCCGCTACTATTGGGGCAGCAAAATTGGTGGGCACCAGAAGTGCACCCTTGCGGGCTTTAGAACCTTCCATTCCTTGGTCTTCGCGCTTGGCCGGGATGTCACCGTCTTTGGGAGAGCTTGGAACCAATCGGTAGTAATAGTGTCGTCGACCCAGAGCATGTTAGGAGTCCCGTGTGAGTGGATTCCGGAGAAAGACTACGGGACTAAAAAGGAGGAGGATCATTCACGTGGTCGTCCCCTGAGAAGACTCCCGTCCTTCCTAGAATACTATTTCCATGCTTTTGGCGGTCAGCAAATCCCCAGCAATCACCCTTCTGCCAACGCAGTCTGGACGTTCCGATATTCGCATTAGCTGATCATTCAGCGTCGCATCGAAGTGGATATCCTCTGGGTGGCATCCTTTTTGGGCTTTCAACGCCCTGACCGCGTGGCAATCTGCAGTCCAACGGGTCATCTGCTCATCACACCCTTCCAGCACCCGCGTCGCATCGAATACTATCGCTAACGAATATTCTGCGACTACCAATCACGTTTTCAATCACTAATCATCTCATTGGCCATCTATAAAAGGACGAAGATCAGACATTGCTTTTCCCGATATGTCCAGTCCAGCGCCATGGTAACAATCACCGGCGACTCCGTGGAGCTCTTGTCGTACCTGCAGATCGCTGAGCGGCAATACTCCTGTACCTGGTGTATCTCGTGCTCATATGACGATCTCCTCCCTTTGGATGCTCCTATAGCCAGACCACGATAATACTTGGACCAATCTGCCAGCGTTCCGAGACGTTACACCTTTCTTTAAAACAAGCGTTGCCAATGAGGGAGAAAGGCAACGTGACCATAATCAAGTATGGAAAGCTGATATGGACATTCTCTTTGATGTAATCGCACACGGCGGTCGGAACGGTTCTGGATCAGCCTGCTCGTCGTCCCGCCGCCATGAATAGTCTCGCCGTTCACAGGCTACCAACAATGGTCCCCCGGTTGAGAGGAGTGTAAGTGCTGTGTCTACTATCGAGCTCTTACTACCATCTTGCTCTTTCCTTATGCAGAATTTGACACCATCATTGTCCTCTCTATCCTGACCGATCTTGACGCTACGCTCTAGAGGCTCAACTCCACGATGAACATCGACTACAAACATAGTACTCCCACATACCTAATTGACACAGGGACTAGCATTATGATTTGCATTATGACTCTCGAGATTTGTTCGTTGGTCGATATACCTACGCGTTGGCAGAGTGCATTACTCAGAGAGCACACATCCTTTACCACTTCCGAATTACGAGTTGACGGAATGATCATGGACTGATCGACCACTGACAATATATTGCTAACTAGAAGCTGAGTGCAAGTGCATCCCGTCGTCGTTCATGACATCTATAGGGGAAATCTTATGGGGTAGAACAAACACTCTATTGACTATCAGGCCCTTAGCAGCCATATTTCTTCACTCAAGCTGACGCTTGGCATAAGGGCGCGGAGATCTGTCCCCATTTACAGGGTTTGTTCTTGTTTGTAATAATTCAGTGAATGACTCACTCAAACCGATCGCTGGGACAAGAGGGACTAGGTATTCTTCACCACTTCCCTACAACAAGAACGAATACCGAGTAGAGTAGTCTTCGAATCTTACAAGATCTCCATGGAATGATGGCTTGTCCAGGTTTCTCATCCTTGCAAACATCGCATTCCTCTCTCTTTTGTAGACATATCTGGGCTTTCAGCATTTGTTTGCTATCACTATTCAATCTTTGGCGCCATCCTTGTTACAGGAAGCGGGCTTACAAGGTAGGATCGCGGTGGCATACGCGTTATGTGCAATGCTGTTGCCGAGTAAAGCAGCGTTCCTTCTATGGCGTCCGATGCGCTTGTCGTGGTTTACTCGATGCGTCCCTTTCATCTTTCTGGTTCTATATTGCACGGTCAATCTTCGCTTCCGAGCATTGCTCTCGGCTTCGATATCTTTGTTTGGCTTGTCTGAACATTGCTGCATGTGTACTCGGATACGGTTGCTGGTGGGCGTATGCATCCTCATGGGAAAGCTTGCTACCCTCATTCTGGCACGCCCTGCAGTCGCACTCGCTACTCGTCTGACCACTGAAGTCTCATCATAGGGTTCCTAAATTCCGGATTTCTTTTGGTTCAATACACCGGCTAATGCTCAATCGCAAGTGGGCGTGAACAGGAAATCGATAAGTGGACGTCTTAAAGCTCGATCTATGATTAACATAATCAAGCAAGGGAAGTACTAAAGTAGGACTACTATCTACCTTTGAAGAGCCTATACCGAAGTACGCCATTTCTGTATACTAACAAGAAGAAGAAGCATTGTGAAACTCTGACGATTTGGATGCTACTCCGTGTGTGGCAATTGTGGCAATTGAAGGCGCAAAGAGGAGTCGTTATTTACCGCAAGCGTGCATTCCAGGTCAATGGAATGCAGCAACCTTATTTTCCTTTATACCCCCTCAGCACAACTCCTTTTCTTCGAAAACACCGTCGTGCCTTTACTGAATCACTCCGAATCACTCTCGTTATCAGTCAAGAACGATTGGAGTATCACAAGCCGTTCGTTAAAACCGACTCTTGCCCCGAAAATGCGCTTTTCCAAGCAAATCGCCGTCACGGTGGCACTCACAGTCCCATTTGCCTCTGCGTACAGTCTGGCAGACCTCCCATCTTGCGCGGTCAGTCTACTCAACCACTATCCCAAGTAGAAGCAGTGGTCTAATATCACACCAGTTGAAAGCGGCCTCCTCGGGCATCTCAGACACCGGATGCGCGACAACAGATTACCGCTGTCTCTTGTAGAATACTGTTGATTCTACTCCGAAAGCTTACTGATCTTATAAGGAGATCAGTCAACTAATATACTCAATTGAGTATAAAGACATGACTAGTACAAACTGGTAAAAACTAGTATGAACAAAGGAAAGACTGTTTGCCTGTTTGCCTGTTTGACGCTGGAAGTTTGGATACTCTGATTTCCTACATCTCTGCAGCGCCTCCTCGTTTCTCAACACTCTACAGGGACAGGTAGCGACCGAGTGCAGTGCAAGTGACATCCAAAGTATGAACTTGCATTGAAGAATTCCCACGTCTACTCCCATAACCCTATGTTTCCGAAACAAGGGCTGCAGAGACTGACTTCAATCCAGAAACCCTCATCTTTGCCCAAGGCGTCTGCTCCTCCGTCGGCATCACCATCTCCCTCCCCGCATCCACCCCCCAATCCAGCTCCTCCGCCTTCTTCGCCTCCCCTGTCAACGACTACGCATCCGCCACCTCCACAGCACCCGACGCCAGCATGACTTCCTCGACCTCCTCCTCCTCCTCCTCCTCCTCCACAACATCCCCCGCCGGTAACGCCGGCGCCGTTACAACCCCAACCGTAAGTCAGATCGCTACCACCTCTACTATCGTACTCTCAATCCCTCCCACCGCATCCTCGACATCCCCTCAACAATCCCCCTCCCCATCTCTTCCACCCAGCAGCACCAGCATCCCCAGCAGCACCAGCCACCCCTCCACAGCCTTCTCCCCCACTACACCACCACCCAATCCTGCCGATCTCTCCCCCACAAACCCCCTCTCCGCACCTATCTCCACAGCAGCACCAACTAACACATACCCCCCACCCTTGCAGATGCTAAACACCACCCCCTCGGCGTCGAACCACAGCGCTAATACCACGGTCGCGACGAAGGCGCCGGTCGTGCCGTTTGAGGGCAATGCCGCGAGTCATGGACGGTTGAGTGGATGGGGGCGGCGTTGCTGGTTGGGGCGGTGGGGGCTTGGGCGGTGTTGTAGGGGGGGGAGATGGGGGGGGAGGAGGGTGGTTTGGTTGTATAGTGCGCGCTAGCTATCTTTGTTTTCGAATTGGCATGTTAGAGGGATGGGTGTTGGTGGGCATGGGATTGGGATGAGGAGTGGTAATTGGGGAAGGGGCATAGATAGACTGTTCTTCGAATTTTGGTGTTTGGATCTTGGATGTACTCTGGGATGGAGCATGGATAGACTGGTTTCCGAATTATGGGGGTTTGAATCTTGGATACTGTGGTACTGTTTTGTAATTTCTAGGATTACGATGTCTTCAGCGAGGGCGAATTCCTGCACAAGGGGATGATTCTCTCGCAACGGTTCCTGTATGAAGAGGTGATGCTCCCTTGGTGAACCTAGATGCTTTGTGCCCCGAGCGTCAGAGTTTCAGAAGATTTTGTTCTCGAACAGACGCCTCCTGATGTATTCCAACTGTACTTTGGGAACCTAAGGTTAACCCTTGAAGGACCGACCTATCTAGCGATGGGAGACCCAAGAGAGTGGGAGACTTATAAATTGTTGTTGGGAAAGTTGAAAGGCACCAAAGAGTTTATGGAAAGTAGCATCCTCAAATAGTGATAGTTAGACTAGCCATCTATGGGCGTATATCCTAATTCTACATCTGCAAGCTTTTATGTAATGTGCCCCTTTCCATGACCTCGTATGTACTCATGAATATCCATCACACATATATATATCCAACCCGCAAACACTTGATACCGAAAATGATCATCCCATCTCACTTCTTTGCTTCCCCCTCCTCCTCCATAGACTCTCTGCTCGCCGAGGCTTAACATACCTGGCATCCCCTTCTTCAACAACAGCCACCCCCCTAACCCTCGCCCTCTCCTTAGCATACCACCTCCTCCGCTCCCACCTTTTCCTTTCGACCCACTCCTGGCTCGCCCCTCCCCTTTTCAACGCCACATTCATGAGCAACCCCACATCAACCATCTCCCTCGGCAGCCCCTGCACAACCTGGAACATCTCCATCGACTCGTTCACGCCCTTGATCCTCTGCTCCCCGAGTCTGAAAATCGCAAGCGCGACGCGGAAAAGCGTGCGGCTGCCTTCATAGAACAGGACATCCCAGACGCGCAGCACAGACTCAATGGGCAGGGTGCCGATAAAGAGCGACATGAACCAGCTCGTCGTGCAGAGGCTGATCGGCGGGAGTTTGACGCCTAGACTGCCGGCTTCGTCGTCGCCGCTGGAGACCTTTGTCCAGATCGAGGGGAGAGATTCTTTGAGCGCGGTCATTAGGACCCAGAGATCGACGTTCGCGCCTTCGAGGCTGATTTCGTGGGTTCCGGGCAGGTGGGTCGTGGTGATGATGTGGAGCATCCAAAAGGCGTTTTCTTCAGGGAGGAAAAGCAGGAGGAGGCCGGCGATGAAGTTCAGGCTCTGGCAGTAGCCGATGCGGGGGCAGTGAAGGGAGAAAGCGCGGAGGACGTTGCGGAGGGAGTTTAAGATCGGAGCATCGCTTGTGGGGATGGGGGCGGGTTTGAAATGGATGTTATCGGGGAATGTACGATGGAGATCGCGCTCAATTATTTCTTTGTCGCTGTCACTGAGCTCGGAGGAAGAGCGCGTGACGAGGGTGGGGTAGAGGTTAGGGTTCTTCTGGAGGTGAGTTTCTCCTCCAGCGTAGAAGAACCAGGCAGGGCCGCGCCAGGCCGGGGGGATGCCTTTGCGTATGTAGCGTTGTGTTTTCGCGGAGCGGGATGGAAATTGGGAGGGGAGGTGGGTCGGGAGCTTTGACTCTCGCATATAGGAATGCCATTTTCGGGTTCGTCGCTCTTGGATTGGAGAGTAGCCGCCGCTCCAGGTGTCATATTGGCTACGGCTGATATAGTGGCTAGCTTTCAGAAAAGCGTACTGATCACGTGTCGAGGTAGGAGGCAGTATCGACGGAGCTCTGGGTGATTCATGCGTAAAAGCAGCTCCAGACATAATGGCAGCTGAGCTTCTTGATGCAGCGGTTGAAGGTCGTTCGGGTGGGAGAAGCTCAGAGCCCATACTATCATTTATGGCTTCTGCTATTCTCAACGAGCGTCTCTGTTCTGCCGCGACTATTGAAGAGTTCTTCAGACTAGTCCGTTCCGAGTCCGTGTCATCTGCAAATCCTGCAGCATACATGTCGATAGCATCATCGGCTGTCATGCCACCCTCTTTCGGCTCGACTCCTTCGTAAATTTCGACCGTCGACTCGCTCACCGAAGTACACCTGGTTGCCACGCTGGAGCGATCTGTACTGGCAGCATTAACCAAGCTGGAATTGTTGGTGAGCGCGGATCTGAAGCTCGTCCGCATTCCTTCTGTATTGTGTAGTTCTCGCCGTGGATTACGCAGCGCAGGAGGCTTGCTTGGACTGACAGGTGCTTCGTCTGCAGGATCATGGAAGCAGAAGTCCCCATCATTGTGAGACAAGCTACCCACGGCTATCGCAGGTCGCGATTGTGTGACATTGGCTGGCGATCTCGTCTGACTGTTGTGCACGGTGGCAGAGAAACTGCGAAATCGAGGCTCTGGCCGGCTGGTGGGCTGAGGTAGATGAGATCCCTTCGGCAAAAGTGGATGTGTCGGTGAGTGATGCATGCTGGGCCTCTCGTACAGGCGATCCTGAGTCATCGAAGCCACATCAGGCTCCTTACGCCCACCTTCGGCAGTATGTTCCCGCGAGGTTCGTGTACCATGGAAACAATGGTTCCCCGACGGTATCCGACCAAGCTCTTGCTGTCCCCCAAGACTGCTTTCCCTTGAAGATCGCTTCGACTCTGTCGGCCCAACACCTTGAATCGCTGCAATCGGTCCCTCGTTGTTGATTACAACCTTGCTCGGCTTACCTGGGTTGGAGTAAGTCCGTGCTGTGGAAGGAAGATATTGTCCGGGTACATTTGGTATTATTGGCGTCGGCGGGGATGGTGGCCTTGATTGTGACTTTGACGACTTCCTCGACCATGACCTAAACAGTCCGGGGAGACTTCTTTGCTTCTTCAAACGCCCCACTGATCCTTTGATGCTCTCATTGGACTGAACAAGCTGCGGTCCGAGCTCGATACTTTTCGATGCCATGATACGGCCTAGCGAGCTCACTTGAGACGGTACCTAGAGCGGACTGAGTAGTGCCTGACCATCAATCTTAATTAGGAATTATCTTCCGGTATTGGGGAGGAATTGCAGCCGCAGAAAGCTGCCCCTTCCCCTCGCATGCTGTGCTTCATGCAGTGTAACGCTTTGACGCTAAGATCGAGTCTCTAAGGTGGCGAGTTGGGAGACTCCAGCAACTTTTCAGTAAGGACAGAGTGCAATGTTGCGGATGAAGACCGAAGGAAAGCGAATTGTGAAAGGACTGTATTTTGCAAGTGGGTTTGGAAGCGTTTGCAAGCTCTCTGTTGGAATCTGGCTGGGAAATGAGGCACGGGCTGAGGATTTGCGTCACATATGCCAAGGCTGGCCAGCCCTACAACAGCACTAAGGTATACTTTACCCAGAGCATCGGGCCGCGACGGGTTGGAAGTTCGCTTGAGATCAAGAGAAAATGTAGAAGTAAATTCAATATAATCCACTTCATTAGTCGACTACACCGACTCCTATCCGTGCCGTCATGAGCGGTCCATGATGTTCAGACGGAATCGTGTAGTAGTCCTTTGCCTTTAACCCTCTTCTAGCACCTCTGATTGATGATTCCCTGAGGACTCAATTCTCCAAGGCTTCATCACCGATGTCCAGGTACATGCTCCTCCCTTACGGATCTCGTCTCGCAGGTTCAGGATTCTAAGGTCTTGGTGTCTGTTCCATCGTGAACTCATGCAGTCCTTGGACTAGTATTGAGGACCGGTGTGCGAAGAAGGTTGAACACGCTTTCGGTGAAGTGATTCCAATGCACGTAGATCCTGTGGTACTGTATACCTCTATTTCTTCTCGTCCCTCCCCCATTTTGAATAGTACTCATCTCTATACTAACGTCAGTATATCTTCGAGGACACTAAACTGTTTCTATACATCTTCTTGCCCCGGTCACTTTCCTTGCCTTTTCCCTCCAAACGGTCAAGAGCCTCTTCTATATAGCCAATGTGACCACGAAGAGTTCCTTCAAGCTCATCCATCCGGGCTTCATGCTCTTCGAGATTGTAAACATGGTGTGACCGAAGCAGGTAGGTTGCCCCAGCTATGGCAGAAATATTTATGCCAAGACTCAACAGAGGATTCCGAATGAAAGACATGTCGAACAGGTCAAACTTGGACAGACCGCCAAATGATCGATGGATGGGGAGGTGTGCAATACTTGAAATATCGCTGCACATGCATCTCTGTGTCGAAAATAGTGTAGATCCCCAGTGATGACGCGCTACCTCTCGAGTCTCGAGGCGACTTCTCGAGGCGCGTTCCCGACGGAATCATGCCGCGGGCTTGGCATCCCCCAACTCAGTCACGACGAGTATTCATGGTCGGGCTTGACACTCCTACGATTCCGACAGCAGCAGGTCTACATATTCATCGCCGCCCCTGGTAGGGGCTGCGCTGCGGTTCCTAGATTGTTACCAACGTTCGCTGCGATGTCATCATCCCAGCCGCCATTCCTACCTTCCTCTCCTTTGTCTCTCTCCGCAGGTCAGAGGCGGAAGTCGAGATTCACGTATAAGCATCTCAGTCTCCTAAGCCAGTCTTCTCCCTCATCTCCGCTTCGAGTGATCTCTCACATCGACCTTGATGCTTTCTACGCTCAATGTGAAGGCGTGCGCCTCAATATTGCAGAGGATCAGCCACTTGCTGTCCAGGTAAGTGCTGAGGCTTCTGGAGCAACCTTGGTGACTGATCCTTCTTTTTTTTAGCAATGGTCAGGTCTCATAGCTATCAATTACCCAGCAAGGAAGTATGGCATCAAAAGATTCACCAACATCGGCGAAGCAAAGAAGTTGTGCCCAGACATCATACTACAGCATGTTGCGACATGGAGAGAAGGCGAAGAAAAGTGGGCTTACCAGGAAGATGCATTTGCACACATGGACACACACAAGGTGTCATTAGATCCGTACCGGTTAGAATCCCGAAGAATCCTTGCGTGCATCAAAGACGTGCTTCCAAAACCACCAATACAGAAGGTGGAGAAAGCGAGCATCGACGAGGTCTTCTTGGATCTTTCGGCTCAAGTACATTCGGTTCTGCTCGAACGATTTCCTGAATTAAGCGGTCCTGCTCCGTATGACGATCCTACGGAATACTTACCGCGCCCCCCCACAACAGCTTTACATTGGGACACCGACGCGTTAGTCGATCTTGACAGTTCGGAAACAGAAGACGACGATCCAGATTGGGACGACCTTGCCATGTTGATTGGATCTGAGATCGTCCGCACCGTGCGCGCTGCTATTAGGGAGCGTTTGAAATATACGTGCAGCGCTGGTGTCGCTCGGAACAAAATGCTGGCTAAATTAGGATCTGCACACAAGAAGCCTAATCAGCAGACAATTGTCCGAAACCGAGCTGTACAGCATTTTCTCGGAGACTTCAAATTTACCAAAATCCGGAACCTGGGCGGTAAATTAGGAGAAGAAGTGGCCTCCAAATTTGCAACAGAGGAGGTCAATGAGTTGCTCCATGTACCAATCGAGCAGTTGAAGGCCAAATTAGGCGACGATACTGGCTCATGGGTCTACCATATCATACGTGGAGAGGATTTGAGCGAGGTCAATCCTCGCACGCAGATCAAATCCATGCTTTCTGCTAAGTCGTTCCGACCTAGCATCAACACATCTGAACAAGCGGTCAGGTGGATGCGGATTTTTGTTGCCGACATCTATTCACGGCTAGTTGAAGAGGGCGTTGTCGAGAACAAGCGAAGACCGAAAACCATTAATCTGCACCACAGACAAGGCGGCCAGATGCGGTCACGGCAAGCTGCAATCCCCTCTGGGAGGCCCATTGACGAAGCTTTGCTTTTCGATATTGCTCAAACCCTACTAAAGCAGATAGTCGTCGACGGTAGGGCTTGGCCATGCAGCAACTTACAGCTTAGTGTGGGTGGTTTTGAAGACGGTCCTACCAAGAATCGAGGCATTGGAGGTTTCTTGGTCCGAGGTGATGAAGCGAAAGCAATGATTCCTACAACACGCAACGCGGTAGGTTCCGCACCGACATTCGAGGCCGAGGGTTCAATTAAGCGCCGCAAACTTGACAGTGGCGTCATGCAACGGTTTCTTTCCCGATCAGAGACCAGTCGGGAGGAGACCGAGCTCGAAGATGGTACGGATGAGCCTGCAGCGTATGACAGTGATGACCTGGCACCACTGGAGGAAGAAGATGAGCCTAGCAACAGTCGCGGCAATAAGGGGCTGGCCGCTCTCACTTCGGATACTGATGATGCCCAGGGCGGTCATGATGAGTTGCACGAAGCCGGAAAAGGAGCTAGGCTTCAGCACGAGGCGAGGATAGGCCAGCACTCAACGATCGATGCTTACGTCTGCAGCAAATGCAAACGATCCGTGTCGACGCACGAAAAAGAAGAGCATGACGACTGGCACTTCGCCAAAGATCTTCAGGCTAGCGAGACCAATAATCTCCCGTTTCCGGAGCGCCAGGGACGATCGAATGCAAGCACGCTGAAACAGTCACACGAATCCCGCGTACCTGGTGCTGTCAAGAAGACAGTAGCCGGTAAACCCAGCGCCACCACTGGCCACAGCATCAAGGCGATCGAGAAAGGTCAGAAGAAACTCGCATTTGGCTGAGCTTTGAACCTGGTAGCCGATCTCTTTTCTATCAATTCTTAGCTCACTGCTCCGATCGCTCTGCTAAGCCCAAACTCGACCACGCCAATGTTGTTGGAGGGCAAATTTACTCAAGCGGAGAACAAACAGATAGCCCGAACAGCACGACACAAACCACTGGTTGGATGAGGCAACTTCGTGGAAAGATGCCATCTGGTCCATGACCGATTATATGGACTCTCAGTGAGCACGTTCTGGACGCACGATCTAGAAGGACGCGTTCGAGAGAAGCGGAAGCGCGTGAAGCAGGCAAATGGTACTTGATCGACCAATCGTCGAGATATCCGGCATCGGCCATATCTCAAACATGTTGACTCTGGATCAAGGACAGCAGACGCTCGCCGAAAACGGGGATGTGGAGCTTGCCATATTGCTACCTTGCAGGTGGTATATGCTTCCAGCATTGGCATACCGCAGGTTGTTCTAGCCTCACACACAGCCCTAGAGGATGGCAGCATGATTGGCGGTAGCGACCTGAAGCTAGTGGGCCCGCTTGTTGCTGCCCAACGCAAACAGATCCTCGGAGGACTCGAGTACAAATGGAAGACACAAGCGACGCCATACCGCATGAATGATGTTGGATGCAGCGTGAAGATTGCCCATTGAGAAAGATATCTATTCGACGCCCCATCAGATAGCATGTCGAGCGCGTAGGGTATCAAGTGCTTGGAGGCGGAGAGGAAGGGAGAAGGGAAGCACGGCTGTCAAATCACATGCTTGGCCGGGCATTCGTCGCGCTCAAGCAGCGTCTGGCGCTTGGCTCAATGGAGGAGTCGGTGCAGTTCCCGTGCCTGCAGTGCCTATAATTCCTGCCCACTTAAGGCGCATCGCCCCCCACCCCTTCTCCTCCTCTCGCTGTCATCCACGTCAACCTGCACTGTGCGAGGCATTATTTTCTATTTTCTTCGCTTCCTCACCGTGCCCTTTGACCACCAACCAGCGACTCCAGGAATCTCGTACCCCGTCTCTTGACGCTGTCCCTTCGCCACGTATTGTTTCCAGGCATCCAGCTAGTGACAAGGCTACAGTCCTCTCACTTCCTGTTGACTTTCTTCAGGCCCGGACTTCCTCAAGGCTGCAAAACTCGGACAATCGTTTGAATAAGGCTATTTAGATACTTGAACATCTTTTCTACTGAAGGATCCGCATCAAATCCTTGTGTGTGAGGTACCTAGGGCCACTCTGTCCTTGACCCAGTCTCTGTTCCCTGCCAAAATTCGCTCAGGTTTGTTCTGCGTGCTACAAATTCCACCGGATCCATCGATCATGTCCCATCGAGGTGATCGTGAACGCGACCGAGATGACCGGAGAGACCGTGATCGAGGAGACCGCCGAAGGCCAGATGACCGTGATGCCAGGAGAGAACCCGCCCGGGAAAGGGAACCTGCTAGACCTAACCGTGGGGGAGGCGACGGCCTGAACGAGTTCTTCATCGATGGTGAAGGCATCCATCGTGAAGTGATGCAGAGAGAAATATGTAAATACTTAGGTCCAGAAGCCTACTCCAGGCCAGGAGCTTACAATGTTCGACACATTGCATTCCCGGTGGGGCGTACCTACTGACTCGACTTTCAGGGTATAAGTGGCTATATTGTGAAAGCTGTGCGGCCGTTCACTCCCGTGAGTGTGCACATCAGCCCCAGCTAATCGTTTACTGATCGATCCGAATGACTAGAAAATGTTGGAAGACCTCAAGGATTTGTCCGAAGACTACGTTCGAGAGAACAGAGAGATGGCACGGCGTGGCTATCAAGGTAGTCTGAAGCCAGTCTCACCCATGGCTGCACTACCTGACCAGTCATTAGGTGTTCCATACGGAGAGTCTCAGACAAGCCGGCGTCAGGATGCAGCCTTGCAAGATCCGTATGTGCTGGAGACGCGTTACGCTCCTCAACCTGGATACTCTTCAGCCCCTAGTCAAGGCGGATACCCATCTGCAGGCCCAGGCTTCCCCGATGGATCCAAGTACCCACTTTCACAGGCCCCTGGATACCCACCAGTGTCTGGCTACCCACCGCCACGCGATGGCTACCCGCCGGGTTATGGCCAGGGGGCTGGCTACCCATCAGCTCCGGGCTACCCCACTGCTTCTGGCTACGCGTCTGCAGGATACCCAGCAACCGCTGGTAGACCAGGAATGCCTAGTGAACAGAATTATACATATGCTGATCAAGCGGGAGAGTATCCCTCTCAAGGATTCCAGTACGGTAGGGCAGGTGCATATCCAGGCGGCGCTCCACCCAGAGATCCTAGAGCAACACCCGGTTATCCTTACGTCTCAGCGTCTCAGGACGTGCCTATGCGGGGTGCACCCATAGATGAAAGGTATGATGCGTATGTACAGTCCATGCCCCAAAGTCAGCCTGGCCGCGGACAGTTCGTCACCTCCAGAGGTACGCCGGTTTATGACCCTCCACCACAGCCACGGGACGGATATCCCATCCGCGAGCCCATAAGGGATGACCGTCGTCGCGGCAGATGAAGTTCAGGTCTCGGTGACCATCTATTCTTGACCCAGAAGCTAGTGATTTACATGGTCGAGATCCACTTCTCCGAGGACCTGTGACCCACCTTTCCAAAGTACAGTATCTTATCTTGTCAGCGTCGATGATGAATGCTGCTTCCCACATGAAGCCCTGCTCTTGGATATTCAGGCTTCAAGCGGATGATTACTGCATCAACATGTCAACATGGAATTCCCTCGATCATTCACACCTTGGCTACACTACTATCAAACCACGAACGACCTTGCACATATTCTCGAATTGGCTCTCTTCCAAATCTTCCAGGACCGCTGGACTACCCTGCGCATTAGGCCATGATCCTTTCAAGGTCCGGCGGCATTATCCATACAATGGGGCGCGAGCTGCTTTGTCCATCACACCTACGGTGCCATCTCTCTTGTTATACGTTTTTCCAGTCTCAGCAGGCTTGTTTCCTTTCCGTTTATGTGCATCCGCCGATGATGTGGAAACGACATATTATTTGATAGAGCGCGCATCAGTTCAAACGGTAACGACTCGGGTGGGCGGTCGACTTGAGCGCATGTATATTATCAGACGGCCGATGATGCATCCTTGGATTGGTTCTGGGCCTTCGTCGTTCGAATAGAGATAGTGCTCCTCGCACCTTTTGGTTTTGGACACCGCGCACAGCTTGGAGACCCTTGGTGAATGCTCTTCTTTTCGTTTTCGCTAAGCCATCGATGCAGGCCTTGAGCTCGCAAAGCTTGAGGATGCTCCTCTTTCTGTACCCGTACCAGGCGGAGATTCATTGCATTTAGCAAGACAGTCCCGATAGGAGGGCTCAACGCTCTCCTAGGCGGCGCGACGATGCAAGGTTTGTTGCTCATAAGAAAGCGAGACGGACTGGCAACGCGCCTGACCACCTTTGACGGTGGACGGTAACCTCCTCGGGAAGACATAAACCATGGCCTTCTTCTGTCACTTACTGCATCAGTGGCAACTAGCTCCTCCAGGACCTGTGTCTGTCGATGGTCATGGGCACTGGATTTTTTACTTGATTGCAGATGCTTGTACGGGAGACTACGTTTCACGGTAAAGAGTCTATCCTAGGAACTCTCCCGGATCCTGGTGCGTGTGCTTCATTATACTCGGCGACAAGCCCAATCTCCTTGCCGTCAAACACAAATCCTCGACATCCCCTTGTGGTCAAGCCTAAGGAATATGAAGATAGTGTTCAACCGCACCAGCTACCAAGCATTATTGTAATACCCACATGACAGCTCTATGAGGTCGGTTGACAGCAAAGTGATGTTGTTTGACCTGTTGACCGGCACGTGCAAATGAGATCTGACCCCAAACCGCAGCTGGAGAATTGTTGCCACAAGTTCAGCCTCTCATAGTACCTACATGTACTTTTATGAGGTACATTAAAAGTTGCTAGCCTGAACATTGCCAGACGACGTGAGTGTAATGTGATGAATGCGTAAAGTAGAGTTCGCACGATCGGCAGTGGGCATCCCAATCACTGACCGATTTTGGGCGACCCCACCACCCCACCAAATTTTATGGGATACTGGGTCACGAAACAACGTTTCTACGCATTGACGTTGGGCGCTTCTCTGGTATTTTGTATGGCAACTGCTGACTAATTTCTGGGGAACAGGCCTTACCAGAGGTCTGTTTTAATAAGATTTCCCCCTTTTTTAGCTATGCGTTTGCAACGCATAGGCATCTCGTCAAAGCGTCTTTGTATCTCTCTTTGTGATATTGTCTATCACAAAGTTTGCAAGATATCTATTAATACTTGTTGCGAGTTCCAACTATAATTTTGCATTATGCACGCGTCGTTTTAGAATATTCCAAGAGATCTCTTGACAATTGAAATCTAATAATTAATCTAAATGCGTTAGAATGTAATCAAGAACTCTATATTAACGTTTATATTGCTAGACGTAGTTTTATGTAGTTTTCGAGTCATAGAAGAAACTATTGTCTTCTTGCTGCTCTACAATGTAGCGCATCCAAATTTAATCTTTATAAACTCAAATTTAGCTACGTAATATAACAATATCTTACGTGTATAATAGTACTACGTTATAGCGTTTTCGCGTACTTTGATATCTACTATTTTAGTCTTCTTTATATTCTTGTTACGATAGAACATCATATAGTGAAGTTAGTGAACTAGGTTGCTTGCCAGGGCGCTCGAGTTAATCTTTTGGTCAATGTTAGACCTAACTTCCTAACAATTCTATTTTGTCAAACGCGTCTTTTATTGATTGTATATATTGTTTGCTTCTTGTTTTAACTTTGTAGATCTTACATCTTTTACTACAATATCTAAAAAAATCTTTGTTTTGTTGTTGTAAAATATAAGAGACGTACACGTGTAATAAAAGACGTTGTCGATTATATATAAGTAAGAGTTTGCTCTTGTTTTTTGACGTTATCTCTTATAGATTCTTATTTGCAATAGTTGTTTCCTTTTGTCTTAGTAGTACGTACTAGTGTAATCGTTGAACTAGATCGAACACATTTTTTTTTGTTCAATCCAAGAATTTGGACAGACTTTGTAAGAGTCATGAGTGTGTAGAAAGCTAAGTTGTATTAGAGCTATGCTACGATGACTATATAATCACTAGCGCAATGACGTGCTAGGAAGGGACGCCTACGAAAGGCTTTCGCAAATAGGAATCTTATTCATGCTAGAAATATCATAACATTTTGTCTCAAACGAAAGAAAAAGACGTTGCTCATAGTGTTCATATCTATATTTGGCGAAGCAAGATCGATAGCAAGCCAATTAGAGCGACAACAATAGTAGTCGAAATGCTACGATAGAAGTAGAAGTTGAGGCGACGAAGCATAAGAAACGACGAGAGAATAAGATCTTTTAAAACACTTGTTCGAATAAAAATTTTCGCGTCGATGTAGACGATGTTGTTTACGACAATATTGCGACAAGAGTCTTTTACTTTAATACAATAGCAACATTGTTTATAAAAGTCTTTTGTAGCATTAGTTGTTTAAATAAGAGTGCGAACTTTAATAAAACAACTATCGCATACTTTTAATCGCAAAGTATTAAAACTTAAGATTTTACTTTAATAGAAAGAACGACAAATTTTTTCTTAATAAATAGTAAATATTTGCTCGATATTGTCTTTATTATAACATTTTTGTAATCTTTGATTAAATTTATTGCGTCATTTATTTTCGAAAAATTTCTTTATATGTTGTATTTGACGTCGTAATCTTTTTATTAAACTAAATATTTCGTATCTTAATTAGCGATTTCGCGACAATTAATAATTTTTTCTAATTCGTAACTCTTTATTTTTGAAGTGTTATCTTCGACGTAAACAAAGTTTAAATGTAAGAATCGCAAACGTTTGTATAAATCGTTCGACAATGATAACAATAATTTTAATTAAATTATGATAAAAACAAAATAAATTTTTTAATAAGAAGAAATTTCAAGACGATACGTAAAATGTTTAATTTTTTCACTAATTTAAAAAGAATCAACGTATTGTTAATTTAGCTTTTTGTTTTTTGCGAAAAAAAATATTGTATTTACGATGCAAACGTAGCATTGCTTAATTATTGACGTTAAGAAATATTAATTAATGCTTTTTGTCGTAGTGAAATTTGCTCTACATTTGAGCGAAAATTATGAAATTCACTACGTCTTCTTAAATATATCGCTCAAAAATAATTTTCGTATCTAAGATAAAAAAAAATGCGATATCAATATAAAAAGCATAATTTGCGAAAGACTTTAACAAATTAATAGTCTACAACGAAATAAATTCGTAAACGACTTCGTTAAAGAATTTTTTTATAATAGTAAACGTAACGTTATTGAAGTATTGCTACAATTAATCAAGCACTTTTAGCTAATTAATAAGTTTTTTTAAAACACTTATGTAGTATTGAAGTGTTATCTTAACGAATTAATTTATTCTTTTCGATTGTTTATTAATTTGCGAATAATAAACGATAAAATAAAGAAATTTTACGTTTAAACGTTTAAACAAGATAGATCACAATTTAAAAAAAAATTTATCACAATTAAAAATAATAATTTTCGATAAACTTTAATTAATAATATTAAGACAAAAAAACAATGCTTTGACTTAATCTCTTATAAATTATTTAATGTTTTTAGAAATTAGAGTGATGCGTTTAGAAAATTTACAAATTATTAACATAAAAAAGTTGAAATTTACGATAAAAAACAATAAAGCAAGAACGAAATTCATAGTAATTGTGTAAAATAATATTGTTAACGTTAAAATAAATTGCATGCTATCATAAAGTAGATGTTAACACATTTAAAATATTTAATATTCTAAATAGTGTTTCAAATAATTGCGAAGATATTTTGTTAACTCTTTAATATAATACGAGACGAAGACTTTCTCATAATAACGCGCAAAATTGTTATGATTCTCGTCGTATACTATTTTTAGAATGTTAGTTACTATTGAATAAAAAATACACAATTGTCGCACTTCATAGACGTAAAAATTAATAATAAATTTCGTGCGAAAAATTAAATCATTCTTTTAAGAAAAAAGAAAATTAATATCGTTTTTAATGTTTAGTATAAAGCTAATTTTTTGTCAATTTAAGTTTGTTTTGTATTTGTTAAAAATTTTAATACAAAAATTGTTGTTCATTTTTATTAAAATTACGATAAAAAAAGCATTTAACTTTTTGTTATTAATGATGTTTTCGAAGTTGTTTAACGAAATTAAACAAGATAATGCGTTAAAAACAATGTGTTATGTATTAAATTTATGACGAATATCGAAATTAAATCGCTAAAAATAGTTAAAAGCTTTTATAAAACGTAGATTAAATTTATTTGTAAAGACAATAATAAATAAGATTTGCTTTATAATATTAAACGCAATATTATAATTAATGTATATTATTGTAAGCAATGCGAAAGTCTTTATTATGTGACGAACTTTTCTTAGTATTTATACTATGTTAGCGAGTTTTAATTTCGTAAATCAATAGCGAGTTTTCGCATCTTTTAGAAATTAACTAAGAAAAAAAATAGATTTAATAATTGTACAAGAAAAATAATGTTTAACTTGATTTATAAAAGTCTTTCGCAATTATGCTTTCTTAACGTAATAAATTATATTATCGAAGTCAAATTTCTTGTTAGCATTAAAATTAACATAAAGAAAGCGTTTTAAATCGACGTAAATAAGATAAAAAAACTTTAATAACACGTTTTAAAGCGTGCGAAAAGCATTTATTTCGTTTTTAATAACATTTTGCAATTTGATTTTATTTGAGTAAAATTTTTTTAATACTACTTGTCGTTAAATTATTGCGAAGAAGCTTCGTTTTACGCAATTGCAATAACTTAACTATGTTAACGTAATAAGCGACGTAGTTTTGTAGTTAGCTAGTAAAACTTAAATACGACTCGAGTTAACGAAAATTAATTAAAAACTTCAAGAGAGAAATAGCTCTTAATTTGTTTTTTACGATCGCAAGATTAAAAGAGTTTATCTCTTAATTAAATAATTAAATTGTAGAATACTTTACGAAGATCTTTTTAAGTTTGATAAAAATGTTGTTTTAAAAAAACGTATTAAAGATTTGCTTAAGATGAGCGACATATTGCTTAAACGTCTAAAAAAAAATAACAATGTTATTAACATAAACGCGAGCATATTTGCGATATAAACGCAATATTCGATCAATTTGACGTTAAATATAAGTTGAAGAATTTTTATATTTTATTATTGTCACATTGAAGAATTTCTAATCGCGATAACTTATTATAGTCAATTTATATCAATTAGAAGAATGTATTTGTTATTGATAGAAAAATGACGCGACATTAATTATCGTTATAAACTCGCAATTTCTTAACAATTATATAATGTTAACTTATAATAATAGTAAATACGCGTTAGATTAAATAATGATGTTTAGTTCGCGAACGTTAACAACTATGCGATCTTTTTTTTTATCGTTTGAGTCTATCTTTTATACGCAAAATAAAAAATAGTTGAAGAAAATAAACTTTGTAATTCAAGAGAGCTTTTTAGCGTCGTAAAGATTATTAAAAGTTTTATTTACTAATTAATAATCTCTTTGATTAAAAAAGTACATTTTAGCTTTACTTAAAACTTAAGTTTCTTAATCGAATTTAAAAGAGATTCTTATTTAATTCTTCTTTTTTATGTTGACGAAATCAATTTTTTTCTATAGCGTTGAAAAAAACTCTATTATTTGTCGAAAACTTCGAAGAGCTTTGTTGTTATTATTATTGAAATCGTAAATAATTATTTCGTTAAACAATAATAATTCTAAAACTATAAAAGCATTGTTTAACGTTATAATAATAAAAAATTAATATCGCGAAAATATTGTCTAAAAAAATCTATACGTTTGCGACGTTTGCCAAAGACTTTTGCAAAATAAACTTATTAATAGCGATTACAATAACAAAGATCGTAATTATTTTAATTATAATTTTTCGAAATTAACTTAATTAATAATATAACTTTGATTAACAAGTAGCGAGATTGCGCGTTTCGTCAATAGCGTCGAAATAAAAAGCATTAAAATATTTTATTTCGAAAAATTTGCTCAAACAATAATTGCGAAGAATATAAATTAATATATTTGTATTATTCTTTAATATAATTGTCTTCGTAATAACGTTAATTAAGTAAGCATAATTAATAAAATGTGAAATCTTATTTAATTCGAACAAAAAATCGCGATTTTTTAATATTGCGAAGTAATATATTTTAACTAAAAGCTTCGATCGCAAAGAAATAATAATTAATTTTTTAAAATATACTAATTTTAAAATAATATTATTAGAAGTGCGAATTTCTATTAAAATAATAATTTTGTAACTTTTTATTTTTGCTATACAAGTAATAAGATTTACGACAATTCTCTTAGAACTTATAATATTTATTTCAATAAAAATGTTCGTCTTTAAATCGTTTATTAAGTGAATTTCGCAACGAAACATTGTGCAAATTTTGTTTTCTTTATTGTTTTTTTTAATTATATAAAAGAACACTATGAAGTACTTGTTAATCTTGTGTTTGTTAATGCTCAAATCGCGAATCGTAATAAGAGTAGCTATAATTCGAATTTCTACGTTAGAAGTTTAAGCTTTAAAGAATAGTTAATTATTAACAATTAATTTTGCTTTAATATTTAAACATTTCTTTTCTAAAGTAATTGTTTTGAATAAAAATATCATTGTTTTAACATTACTTTAATCGCGAAATTTATATTTAAACATTTCTTTTCTAAAGTAATTGTTTTGAATAAAAATATCATTGTTTTAACATTACTTTAATCGCGAAATTTATATTTAAACATTTCTTTTCTAAAGTAATTGTTTTGAATAAAAATATCATTGTTTTAACATTACTTTAATCGCGAAATTTATATTTAATATTAATTTTTATGTTAAAATTAATCAATAGTTAAACAATAAGTAAAAAAAATTCGTAAATAAACAATACTTTTATAGCATTCTTAAATGTTTTAATAGAGACAAAAAGCAATTTTGTAATCGCAAAAAGTATCTTAATAATGTTGTTAATAACGTTAATATTAAATATTTTGTTAATTGCGAAAGACTTTTTAGACAATATCTTATCAACTCGTAATATTAAAAAATCTTGAAAAAAAAAATTTAAATTCTTTTTTCTAATTCGTGTAGCAATAAGAGCATCAAGATTAAAATTCGAAATCTTTCGCAAATCTCGTTTCTTTTGTCTAATTCGATGCACGATTTCAAAATAATTGTGAAGCAAATTGTTAAAATTAAAATTATTTTTATAAATGCGACAACGTATCTTGTCTTTAAAAATAATTAAAAAATTAAATTTTTTTTTTTTCGATCTTGTTGTACTTAGAATTTTAGTATTGATTGACTTCGTTCACGTAGTAATTGTTTTAATCTTTTTGAAAGCTTTTCGCAAAAGCAATATTGTATTTACGAGAATTTTTTTCGTCTTTCTTGATTACGTAGATGCGTTCTTTACTCTTAGTAAATCTTTTAACGTTTTAATTGTGTTAATTTAAATTGTACTAAATCTTTCGCAAATTAAACGCGTTTTTATATGTAAAACGAAGCGATTTGTTACGACCCTAGCTCGTTACAGCCGATATATATCCTACGGAGGGATATGTAGCACGGAGCACGGCTACCTGCATGCTTGACGACTTGGCAGGCGAGCAGTGCTCGACGTGCTCGACAGCGAGCAGAGCGAGCAAGGCGAATCTCATTAGATATATAGATCTCCTAAACACGACTCCCTTATGAATCGTGTTCAACTCATCTTAAGTCTTGACTTATTGTTACGACTACTAAAGCTGCAAACCCTTGTTACCAAGTGATTGCTTGCATTGCCTGAAGACGCCTACAAACCTCTTCAAAGCACAACCCTCTCTGATATTCTGGACCGCCAGATAGCAGCGTAACACTTTAAACACTCAAAAGAATGTCTGTATCAGGTCAACGCGCCCCTACCTCGAGTACTAGCTCATCAGCACCACGCCGACCCTCTATTGATGAAGATGACAAGATCAGGATCAACAAACCTGACATCTATCATGAAGATCGTACCGACTTGAAGGACTGACTTATGCAGATGAATATTTACTTCACCTTCTATTCTGTTTCAGCGAACAAGAAGACGATTTTCGCATTCACATTTCTCAGAGAAAGAGCTTAGCACTGGCTCAAGCCAAACTTACGCAAGTACCTGGAGAATCATGACGAAAATTCCTGTGCGATGTTCACGAACTTCGACAACTTCAAGAGAGAGCTTCGAAGAATTTTCGAAACATTCAACGAGAAACAAATCGCAAAAAGAGTAATTCAGCATCTAACTCAACGAATCTCTGCAGCAGAGTACGCAGCAAGATTCCAGAAGTATGTCAATCTCACCGAGTGAGACGATGCCGCACTTATGACGATGTTTCGACGAGATCTTAAGGACAATCTAAAGGACGAAATTATGCGCGATGGCAGAAGCATCAGCGATATGTTCGACCTCATTGAAGTGGCTATCGATCTCGATGACAAGCTGTATGAGAGAGCTATGAAAAAAAGATACGATCAATCTCGAGAAAGGGCAGAAACCTTCTTTGAGCCAACGATCGAATATCATCTGAAAGAATCTCGTTCTAATCAAAAATAAAGTAATTCAGACTATCGTGGGTCTGCATCAATGAAACTGAATTCGACTCAATATCGTAAAGAAAAGAATTCTAGAGAAAAGCAAGATAGCAAACCAAAAACGTGCTATTCATGTGGCAAACCGGGCCACTTCGCAAGAGATTGTCGTTCAAAGAACTTGATGATTCCACGACAGATCAATGCTATGTTAAGAGAGATATTTAATAGCTAGAACGACATCAGAAAGCAAATCGACACAGAGGCGAACATCCCCAAGACTGAATCGAACGACAACTACTGTCTGATAGAAAACTCAAATCAGTTGAAGAAAGTCCTAGATGAAACATCATCAGGCAAGGCACCCGCATCTACGCAGAAAGTCAACAACGCTATTAGAAGAATATGGCAGAACAAATATTCGAGAACGTCATACTCGCACAGCCCAATTACAGACTTCGACGCTAAGTATGAATGGAAAGACTTTCAGGAAATGCTAGAAGAAATCACGAAACGACTCGACGCTTTAGGTAGCTCATCGAAGAAAAGACAAATCAGCCAAATCGTGAATAAATGCGAGGAAACGCTAGGAAGCGATGCCAGTACAAAAAAGAACGTACTCGACGAAATTGAGCAACAATTAAGCAGTGTTAGTCTATCTCGACAGAAGATAGAGCAAGCAAAGAAACACGAAACTCTTAGTTGAACAGTCTGCTACGACGACTCATGCTGAATCCATATGAAAGACAAGAAAGAATCAGAATGATTTTCTAGAGCATTACCAAAGCCAAAGTCCTTACTTCAGCAACAGAAGAAAGCTCAGCGAAGACGAAAGCTTGAGACAGAAGTCGCAGCATCAAAACAGGAAAAAATCAAAACCTCTTAATAAAGGGCATACCAGGGAAGTGCAATATGTTAGCCCAACAGCAGCAACTAAACTTAACAGCACACGCACGATGTTTTACCACACCAGTTAAGGTCAATGATTGTTGATTCACCGCAATGGTCGATTCTGATGCAACAGGTAATTTTATGACCAGAGCTCTTGTTAAGAAGGAAGATTATTTTATTCAAAAGAAGTCTGACGTCTACAATCTAGTAGTTGTAGATGAAAACCCGTTACTCGATGAAAATGAAAGAGTGAATAAAGAGACAAAGCCACTATCGATAGCTATTCAGCAACACCATGAGGAACTAACCTTTGATATAGTGGGAATGACCACTCACGATATCGTTTTGAGAATGTCTTGATTGAAGCAGCACAATCCAGAAGTCGACTGAAATACACGAGTACTCAGATTTGAGCGATGTGACCACGCAATTCACATCCAACCTACGCATCGACAGCGTTCGATGGTGGATAAGAGACAGAGTCGAAACTCGATCGCAAGACGCGAACTTGCATTTTCGTACAAGAACGATCAACAACAATTCGACTCGTCAGGCACTGGCAAGAGTCAGTCGGGCCATCAAGACAGAGTAAGTGAAGAAAACTGCGAACCTTCTGAGAACCTTGAAATATCTAGTAAAGCGAGGGAATCGCTGAAACACATATCACGAATATATAACAGATGAGAGCACCTGTTTCAGGAAGAGAAAACGGCAAAGACCCTACTTAAACATCAATCGTGGAACCACGAAATCAAACTTGAATCAGGCAAGAAACCCACGTTTGAACCTATTTACGCTCTATCGGAGAAAGAATTGTCAATACTTCGCAAATACCTGGCAGAAAACGAAAAGAAAGAATTTATTAAAAAATCCCAATCACGAGCAGAATACTCGATTCTCTTTACACCTAAGAAGGACGAAGAACTTCGCTTATGTGTCGATTATCGAAAGCTAAACGACATAACGATCAAAAATCGATACCCACTACCAAACATCAGCGAGCTTCAGGATCGACTATTCGGAGTCAAATACTTTATCAAACTGAACTTACGAGAAGCGTATAATTAGATTAGAATGAAAGCAGAAGAGAAGTGAAAGACAGCTTTCCGTACACGATATGAACTTTACGAATACATGATAATGTCGTTTGAGCTCATCAACGCCCCGACAACATGTCAGGAAATGATCAACGATGCGCTACGACAATATTTGGACATATTTGTCATAGCATACCTGAACGACATCATGATATATTTAACCACGCTGAAGGAACATGTGCAGCATGTTTCCCAGGTATTGAAATGTTTGAACCAAAGAAATCTACGTCTCAAACCAGAGAAATGCGAATTCCATCGAGAGAAAGTTGACTTCCTAGAATTCGTTGTAGAGCGACATGAAATTCGAATGGACCCAAAGAAGATCAAGGCAGTCAAAAAATGATTAACATCGATCGATGTTAAAAACATTCAGGCCTTTATAGGATTTGTTCAATACAATAGAAAGTTCATCGAGGACTTCTTGAAGAGATCGATACCACTGACAAATCTAACAAGGAAAGACATATCTTGAAGATGAGAATCAAACGAAGAAGCAGCATTTCAGAGATTGAAAGAAGAGTGCTTGAAGAAATCAGTACTCAAGATGTTCGATTTCAAGAAATCAGAACGAATGAAAACAGACGCATCAGATCTAGTTATCGGTGCATGCTTCAGTCAATTATATGAAGGCATGTAGCATTTAGTGACATACTATTTCAGAAAACTCTCGTCAGCGAAACAGAATTACGATATACATAACAAGAAACTACTTGCGATAGTAGCAGTCCTTAAAGCATGAAGAGTATATATAGAGGAAGCATCAGAGCTCACTATTCTAACAGATCACAAGAACTTGTTGCACTTCATCACAACGAAAGAGCTCAACAGAAGACAAGTGCGATGATTTGAGAAGTTAGGACAATACAAGTTCAAGATACTGTATACCTCAGAGAAAGAAAATGGTAGAGCAGACGCACTCAGCAGGCGAAGTAATCATATGAAAACGAAGAAATCGTTCAACCATAATATACTTAAGGTCAACGACGACGAATCACTATCGGCCAACAAGCATGAGCTAAACGCGACCTTACGAATTCTAAGAGATGAGTCAGAGAAGTTCTTAATCAAGAAGGAAAAACTCCAAATACCAATCAACAAGATCGACGAGTGTATAAAAGAGCATCATGACGAATCACTGCAAGGACACTTAGGGGTGACCAAGACACTTTAGCTTTTGCGTCAGCATTGTTAGTTTCCCAACATGAGGCAAGCTGTCGAGACATATGTCAAACGATGTCTTAGCTGTTAGCAGAACAAGCATGGTACACATGCGAGTTATGACGAAATTCAATATCAGGAGTTACCTGAAGCGTCATGGGATGAAGTCACGATGAACTTTATTATCAAGTTGCCTAAGTCGACGAATTTAGCAACTGGAGACAAATATGATTCGATACTGGTAATAATTAACAAACTCACCAAGTACTCACATATCATCGCATGCAAAGAGAAGTTCACAGCAGAACAACTAAGATACATTGTGTTGAATCGACTCATACGATACCACGATATACCCAAAGAACTAATCAGTGACAGAGACAAGCTCTTCACGTCTAACTATTGAAAGACATTGATATCAATGTTAGGAACGAGACTCAGAATGTCGACTGTCTATCATTCGGTCACGAATGGACAAACAGAGCGAACAAATCAAAGCCTTGAGCAATATCTGAGACACTACGTCAACAATATTTAAAACAACTGAGTATCACTTCTATCTATGGCACAACTAGCCCTGAACGCAAAGGTTTCAGATATCACGAAGATAACGCCTTTTTTCGTCAACTTTGGCAAGGAACCGAATCTCTTTGATCAAGAAAGAAAGCACCTGACAGCTCAGTCAGCCATTAAAAGAGTAGCGACACTTAAGAAGATACACGATAACATCGTATCGATGCAGATCAGATCAGCCAAGTATCAAAACAAAAAACGAAAAATGGCACCTCAGCTAAAGAAGGGGAATAAGGTGTATCTTCTAACAAAGAACCTGAAGATCAGAAAGAAAAGCAAGAAACTTGACCATGTTAAGGTCGAATCATTTTTCATCAAAGCAGTCAAGAAATCAGTCAATTACGAACTCGACTTACCCAAGGACGCCAGAGTATTTTTAGTATTTCATATTTCATTATTGAAATCAGCCGACCCCAATACGCCTATACAGGAAACATTTCATTATCACCCACAGAAAGAGAATCGATTCGAGGTTGAGAGAATTCTAGAAGAGAAGAGTCAGCGATATCTTGTCAAGTGAAAGAGATACTCTACAACAGAGAACACGTGGGAACCTATTAGCAATCTCGACGACTGCGACACTCTTATTCAGAGATTCCACCAACGTTCGAGAAATCATCCAGCATAGCGAGTGACAACCAGATGGCAGGAGATGCTTCGACCAGAGCATTCGCAGCAGGACAGTCAGGAGACTCTGCGACATTCGACTCCTTCATCTCGAACAAGAGACATTGTATCTTTCGCTTCGCTTTCGCATCGACTTTCTTTAGCATCTTCTTATTTCGCAACAACCGCGTGATCACGATTGTCAACACAGCTTCATTCTTAGCAATCTTCGAGGACAAGTCTTCTCTGATACGATTCAGCGAAACCCACGACATGTTAACACACGCTTTATCAGCGCGAACACATTTCGAGCACTTCAGACGAGACGACGAGTCTTCCATGGCGATACAAGGTTTACCAGAACAAGAGCAACGCTCACAGGCAAAGTCGATCAGTATATCGTAACGATCGATTTCGAAAGCAAGACGAATACGGCTTTGTTGTTGGTGAGACATGATAAATGTAAGCAGCCGCTTTTCGAGACGAAAAGGTCAAGGAGAGAAATAGTGTTACGACTCTAGCTCGTTACAGCCGGTATATATTCTACGGAGGGATATGTAGCACGGAGCACGGCTACCTGCATGCTCGACGACTTGGCAGGCGAGCAGGGCGAGCAGTGCTCGACGTGCTCGACAGCGAGCAGAGCGAGCAAGGCGGATCTCATTAGGTATATAGATCTCCTAAACACGACTCTCTTATGAATCGTGTTCAACTCATCTTAAGTCTTGACTTATTGTTACGACTACTAAAGCTGCAAACCCTTGTTACCAAGTGATTGCTTGCATTGCCTGAAGACGCCTACAGACCTCTCCAAAGCACAACCCTCTCTGATATCCTGGACCGCCAGATAGCAGCGTAACACGATTCTTTTCTTAATAAAAAAACAATTAAGACAAGATTTCTTTGTCGTTGTGATTGTTGTTAACTTTGCTTAAAATTAAAAGATTAAAATTGTTAAAAATTTTAATAAGTAAGATTTTTAAATTAATAAAACGTATAGTCTTGCGATTACGAAACAAAGGGCGAGAAATTATTAACGACGAATTGCTAAGAAAAGCGATTTTGTTGTTCTTAAATGCTTACTAGATAGACGATCGCAATTAAGCGCGAAATTAAGTATATTAAAATTGCGTTTAATGATCATTTTTTGCCAAATAATAATTTTGAAATCTAGAGCGTCGAAAAAAGAATTTATGATTGTTGTGAACGTTAATTTCGATATTTGCATTTTAAAGTTCAAATTAAGATTATTTTATATTATTAACAATTAAATTGTATATAGAGATGAATTTTGTTGCTTTAAATTTTTTCATAATATTTTAAACATATGTTCGCGATGTTTTGTCAAAATATGCGTTCGTCATAATGTAACGCTTTAATTGCAAAGATTACAAGACAACGACGTCGCATTTCTTAAAACGTTTAATAAGCATCAAAAATTATTGTTTCATTATGACGTCATAAAGTAAATTCTTCTTTATTTTGAACAATTCGATAAAGTACTAAATGAAATTATTTTTTCATAAATAATCAAAAATAAGCTTTTTAATTTTTTGTTCTTTGAAAACATTTTTGATTAAATCTTTTAAACGATTTACGAAAACGTATATATCGCAATAAAATACGTAACAATCGACGTTAATTATTAAGATATTGTTAACGTCTTCGTAAAAAAAATTGAAGAAATTTACGTCTTTTGATAATTTGATCGATATTATTGATCTTTAATTATTATTAATAATAAACGATGTTTTATTAAAAGGCGTGAGATCTTAATCGTCTTAATAAAAGAAATTTTGATCGACTTAATTGGGAAAGACTTTCGCAATCATTCGAATTAATTCTTGTCTTTGTGTTTCGTTAAATTTTGATTATTGAAGGTTTTTCGAAGACATATTTAATCTTTTTATCTTTTTCGTAGTATTAAACGATATTAATTAGTTAAAATTGATGTTAATAAAAGCAAGAGTTTCTTGATTAACGTCGATAGAAAAAGAGATCGTTTATTCGAATTAACGAATCGCAAAACAAAAGACGACTCTATTAGTTAATCACTTAGTTAACTAGATTCTAAAGATTTTTATTAATTAACTTCGATCGCAATTTTTGTTTGTAAATTTTGTCAAAATAAGTCAATTAATTTGAAAGCAAAAATTTGTTATAAAAGCAACGATGTTCTTGACGTAATTTAGAACGATGTCGTCGTAACGATAATTAATAAGCAAGAATTCGTTGATTTAATACGCAAGAACGACGATATTTTTGTTAACTAAAATTAATTTGACAATATGCGAGAGATTTGCAAATGCACGTCTACGATAAACATTAAAGAAAATTTTTTATTATAGAAGCAAATTTTTGTTTATGAAAACAAGTCTTCGATAAATTGCACAATGCTATGATAAAAAGAGCGATAAGCGAAACAAAAGACTTTCGCAATAGAAGGCTTTCGCAATAGAAGATTTTCGCAATAAATTTTATAAAATACGAAGAATTTAAACAAGATCTAATGATAAAAGTAGACTTTTTAATACTTGTTACAACAAGTGACAATTTAATGATATATTAAAGCTATCAATTTGTAAGTGTCATAAGTGTGTAGAAAGCTAAGTTGTATTAGAGCTATGTTACGATAACTATATAACTACTAGCGCAATGACGTGCTAGGAAGGAACGCCTACGAAAGGCTTTCGTAGGCAGGAATCCCATCCATGCTAGGAATATCATAATAGACTTCTTCGTTCAACCCGAAGCTAAATTAATTAACTGCGCTACGCAAACTAGTCCAAATCGAGTAATTCTTCTTTTGTTTAAAAGCACGCTAAATTCTCTATAGAACGACCTAATTTTGATAAAATACGTATAAAATACAAGAAAGTTATAATTTTTTTAAAATTTAAGGTTTTTTAAAGTTAAGCTTCCCGAGCCCGATTACTTAGCGATTCCCCCGCGAAATCGAGCCCGACGGTCAGGCTAGTACGTTACGTACTAGCCTAACCGTCGAGCCGGGTTATGATACCACCCCTCTGGCCCGACCCGGCGCCAAGACCGGGTCGCGACGATTTTTTGGAATCGAATCGCTCAAATTAGTTTAGCGCGCTTCGCGCTAAACTACTTATAGTAATCGACTAAACTACTTTGAGCGATTTGATTCCTCGAATTTTTTTTGACCCGGGTCTTGGCATTTGCACGTGACATTTCCGGGTCAGCGCGACCAGTCTAAGTACGTACTCTCGAATTTCTACGTTAGAATCAAAATGCGTCTTGTTTGTTATTAAAATATAATACTAAAAGTAGAGTTATTTTATGTGTTAATACTTTGTAGCGTAAACTACTTGCGTTGTCTTGTTTACTTTCGAAATAGTCTTAATCTTGCGTTTCTTATAATATTGAGCATTTAGTTCTAACGTGTTTTGAGATTTCTTTCTAGCGTTTCGATATGCGTATTAACACTAGATTAATTTATTTAATATTTCAAAAAGATATTGCGATAAAGATTTCTTGTAGAATTAATTAACATATCCAAAATATTATTAGAGAGCTTGAGAGATTGTTTGAGACAATGCTTGCTAGAATGTTGTTGCGCATTCTCGAGGCTTGTTTTACTACTTAGCATCTTGACGTTAACGAAAGCTAGTTTTTGCGCTTATTTTATGCTTTTTATCAAACTATCGATATCTTCAATGCTTTTGTTGCGCTCTAATCTAGTCGAAAGAGTCTCAAAATAACGCGCTCGCGCAGACATATTGTACTTCTTTCGCACGCGCTTTGGATTACGTGGTGTTGCTAATGGCGATTGTAATTGGCGCTTGTTTGTTTGCTTGTTTTTTTGAGGCGTTGATGGAGCTATAGATGCAACAAGGAGGTGTATAGTTTAGGTGGTAGTTGATGGTGGAGGTTTGTGACTAAATTGGGTGGGGTCGCCTAAAATCGGTCATGACTTTTGCCGGCACCTGGTGGCCCCAACCTCGCACCCAAGACAAGACCCGATGCCTGAAGCGCAGAGCGTGCGGCTCATCCCGACCGTGAACAGCTGGCTAGTCTGATCCTCACCCACTCGTGCCACTATCGACTTCTGCAATCCGTGAGCCTCGGACACGGCGTACTTTACTTGTCGACCTCAGATCTGACGTGTACTCTAAAAAGGCTCGATGTTCATCATTCTTATTCTCACTTGAAGCAGCTCTGTGCATTCGCATGCAATGTCGCGGCGGGGCCACCCTTCAAGCGAGATCTATGAAGAGCGAGATCGTGAATATTACTCCCCACGCCGTGGCGGCCGTACTGTAGAATATGACGAACTCGACATCCGTGAGCGCCGTCGAACTGCCGACCGCCAGCCCGATTTCCTGAAAGAGGACTATGGACGCAATTCGAATGCTGGGCCGTTGGTCCTCCACAATGACAAGCGCTCCAGCGTAGGGTCGACCGTGCGTCACCGAGATAAGGAAGTCGTTGAGACAGATGAGGTTTTCATCTCGCGAGCCAACAGAGGCGAGCGTGACCGGCCGAAAGTGCGGACCGTGGACAGGGAAGAAGCTGCTTACCATCGTGAAAAGGCACCCACAATAGAAAGGGATTACTCCGAGCGAGAGGAAATCATTTATCGCGACCGCGAGAGGTACTCCCCACCCCCACAGCAGATTGCGAGAGAGCGTGAGGAGTTCTACTACCGCGCCAGGGAGAGGTCCCCACCGCAGATCGCTAGAGAGCATGAAGAGTTCGTCTTCCGACCCAAACCTAGAGAGCCGGCCTACGAACGGGAGGAGATCATTATCCGCGAAGGGGAAAGGGAGAGGGAGAGGGAGCGTCCCAGGGAACGAGAGTACAGAGACGAAGAGATCATAATCCGACGGGATGAGAGAGAGAATGAACGGCCAATGGAACGCGAGCGAGACCGAGGTTACGAGGAAGAGGACATCATAATCCGCCGCAAGGAGAGGGAAAGGCAGCGTCCTAAAGAGCGAGAGCGGGACCGCTACGAAAAAGAGGAGATCATCATCCGAGACCGAGATCGAGTACGGCCTCGTGCATCAAGCTACGAAAGAGAATCTCTGAGCGTTCACACCGATGACAGGGTCCGGTCAAAGTCGAGGGACTATAGGGAGGAGGATATCATCGTTCGAAGGGGAGAACGGGAGCGACCTCGACCGCGGTCGCCAGAGCTCTCGTCCAGGGAAGAAGATATCATCATTCGAAGGAGCGAGAGGGAGACACCACGCACACGGTCCCGAGAGCGGGGGTATCGAGACGATGAGCTCGTAATCAGGGAGCGGGATAGACCGCGTTCAATGTCTAGAGGGCCACGCGACGAAGAAGATATCATTATCCGCCATAAGGAGAACAGTCGTCGACACAAAGACGAGATCATCATCAGACGGAATGAACGGTCCCCATCACCTGAGCCGTCCGTCGCTCCACCACCACCACCTCCTCCTGCACCCGAACCAGTAAAAGCTCCTCCCATTGTTCAGGAAATCATCACTCATCATCGCCACATTGATCACGGTAAGACGAGTGTTGAGCCTGCATGAATTGCTCGACTGATATGCTACAGGTTTTGAACGGGCTCCTGTACCAACTCCGCCACCCCCCGCACCTCCAAGGTCACCGTCGCCTAAGGAAGACTTCCAACAGATCGAGATCCGCCGACAGTAAGTTCATGGGCCGACCACCGTATAAACATCCGCTCACGCGTCGTAGTGGCGAGCGCAATGGCCGTCATTATGACGAAGACATCATTATAGACTCTGGTCCACGCAGAGAAGAACGCCGAGATGACCGCGCCCTCCGTCGGCGCTCACCCAGTCCTGCACCTAGCCGTCGACTACCCAGTCCTACTCCATCCATCCCACGTAGCCGAGCTTATCCATCTAGGGACGAACGTGATGTCGCTGAAGAAGCCGCATACTACAACGAGCGCGCTCGTGAGCGAAGCTACATAGGCGAAGGCTACAATGGAGCGACAAGGGATTGGGCCATCGTTGACGTACCGCCCGGGACACGTCGCGTGGAAATGGAAGGCATGGGCGGCGCGCACCAAGAAGTTACTTGGCAGCGGTACAACGGAGTCAGGCGTAGCAAGTTTATTGCCGAAGATGAACCCCACGGAGGAGAAGTGGTCAGACGGGAAAGGGACATCGAGATCGAGATTGGCACCAGAGACCGGGGTAGGAGATTTGTCAAGGAAAAGAGTAAGACGGAAGGCATGTGGACGGAGATCACGAAAGACCTGGTGAGCGAGGAGGCGATGAAGGAGATGGCTTATGAGTATGAGGAAACGGAGTTCTTCTACTACGTGATGAGATATCTTCGATTTGTAAGTTCTCCCCTCGCCATTGAAAACATCCCTCTCTTGGCGAGTTTTCACGGTGCTCATTGATCATAGGAGGATGTCCAGGCCTTGGTCGATCTCTCCGAGGACATCAAAACAGGTCGTCGTGAACGCATCCGGGAAATGCAACGGGAACGAGAAGCTCCCCGTGAGCGACCACGAAAGCCACTGGCTCTCGGCTGGGACGAGGAGAGGATCGTCGAACGCGAGGTGATCTATGACGGGCCACCACCCAGGCGATATCGATAGGGGACCAGCGCTAGGCTATGGAGGACCACCAAGGTCCCTCGTAGTCTTCGTTCGCGTGAAATGGGTGGAGAACATAGGAATGATGGACATCACGACTGACACGGCTTCTTAGACAGCATGGCGACAGCGAGATTCTGAGCGATTTGCATCTTCTTCAAGAGTAGCTATACCCGTAGTCAGTGAATGGGCTGAAGTCTATACAAAACATTACTAAAACCATAGTCGGCGTTGTGTAACAGTGTCAAGCTCTAACTCCGTTCTCTCAACATTTGCCAAGACACCCCAGCCCTATGGGCGCAGTCGCGGAATTGTAAACCGTACAATCAGCAGCTCGGTATACTTATCTCAGCTGGACATCATGTCCGAGCCTTGAAGCCATGAAAGAGCCATTGAGCACTTCCTCAGCAAGTGCTCTCTTCGCAAGCACTGCCATCCTTCCTAGCCGACCCAGCCATGTTCAATCTCAATAGCCTTGTACAAAAGGCCCAATCGTTCATTGACCCTTCTGCCATAGCTCCCAAACCGTCCGACGGCGCTCCCTCAAAAGCTGCTCTGTTCCGCCTTCAATTTCGCCTCCCAGACTCTCAAAATCCACTCCACGAGACCACCGCCGAGCTCTCATTGTCTGCATCACAATCCACCCAATCCAATAGCGAGAAGCAAAGGTCTAGTGACCGCGGCAATACGTATGTAGGGAAGCTACACTTGAGCGAGAGCTTTCTGTGCTTCTCTACGCAACCAACGAGCTTCTTGTCGAGCTCGACAATTGAAGCATCTAGTGGTTTCACGGGGCAGACACACGGGGCTGGGCCGGCAGGGAATGGCTTTACCTTACCCCTTTGCGCGATTCGTCGGGTGGAGAGGCTACAGACACAGAACGCGTTGTACGCATTGGCGATGACGACTTGGAACGGCAGCACTCTGTCTGGAAAGCAGAGCAGCACTGCAGATGCGCAGAAGTTTACGATTCAGTTTGCAGGGAGCCGGCTAGCTTGTGAAAGGTTCTGCGATGGCCTGAAGAGGGGGCTCAAGGATGGCATCAAGGAGATGGACAAGATGAGAGGGGTTGTAGCGGATTGCTACTCGGAATATCTTCTTTCTCCGGATAGGGCCGCGAAAAGAGATTCGACGCAGGCAAATGGTACAAAAGAGCCACCAGACGCAGGCTTGGGCATGCTATTCAGGTATCCTGGAGACGCTAAGAAACTGCGGGATCGGAGTAAGATGAGGTTATGGGGCGAATACCTCCGAGGTGGGTGACCAAATATGGCACAATAGGGGAACGACTAATCGCGCCGCAGAAAATGGGCGAAATGCTACTTTGATCCGGCAGCCAACCTTCCACAAGCTGATACGGGTGGGCCTGCCTAATCGACTTCGTGGAGAGATATGGGAGCTCACCTCCGGATCTCTTTTCACCCGGTTGCAGAGACCAAGATTGTTCGAGGAGACCCTTTCGAAGAATTCTGGCCGTGGCTCTTTGGCAATTGATGAGATCGAGAAGGATTTAAATCGAAGCTTGCCGGAGTACCCAGGCTTCCAGAGCGAGGAAGGTATTGGACGGCTGAGGCGGGTCCTTACCGCCTACAGTTGGACTAACATAGAGGTGGGCTATTGCCAAGCAATGAACATTGTGGTCGCCGCTCTTCTCATGTATGATCTGTTCTCCTCTTGCTTGGAGTATATTGACCAGCGTAGATACATGTCTGAATCGCAAGCTTTCTTCCTCCTGTCAGTCTTATGTGACCGCTTGCTACCGGGTTACTACTCGATTACCATGTACGGCACTCTCCTCGACCAGCGCGTATTCGAGTCTCTGGTCGAGAAGACAATGCCCATACTATGGGAGCACCTCGTCAAGTCCGATGTGCAATTATCGGTTGTATCTCTCCCCTGGTTCCTCTCTTTGTACATCAATTCCATGCCTCTCGTATTCGCGTTCAGGGTTCTTGACGTTTTCTTCTTGGAAGGGCCCAAGGTCCTTTTCCAGGTCGGCCTGGCTATTTTACGAATGAATGGGGAGGAGCTCCTCGACATCACAGATGACGGCACTTTCATATCAGTTTTGAAAACATACTTTTCGCGCTTAGGCGAATCGGCGTACCCTAAGTCTGAGAACGAGAAGACACGAGCGATCACCAGGTTTCAGGAACTCATGGTTACAGCGTTTAAGGAGTTTTCAGGGGTTACGCAGGCATTGATATCGGAGCACCGAGCAAGGCATAAAGATGCCGTATTGGACAACATCGAGAATTTCGCGAAGAGGACTTCGATTCGCAATCTCGGACCGGACAGCAAGCGGCTGAGTGTGGACGATCTAGGCTTTCTCTATGACCGCTTCTATGGCATCTTGTATGAGCGAGAACAGCGCATGCAGATGTTACGAGAGGAATCCGACCAACGTGCGAGAGCTGCCAAGACGAGGGCGAACGAAATCGCAACTGGCATACCCGGAAACACAAGCATTGAGATTGGTCGGGTCGGCCTTGGTCCTAGCCCTACCCAGATGAACTACGATGGCTTTAGGGAGTTCTTAGCAGGCATCACCAGGTGGGCCATTACTGACTCGCCCACATCCCCACGCAAGGAGTCAATGTCGGAGAAGGACAGCATAAAGTCTGGGCATAGCGGTAGAAGTCGTAGTTCGTCGCTGGCCCCATGGGGCGCTGGCGCCGAGCCAGCAGACCATGACTTCATGCAACGCCTGTACGGGAAATGGAATACCGAAGACTCAGACGGTCTGAGCCTGCAGAATGTCGTTTCAGGTCTGGCTCAAGTCAAGGGGACGAGAGACCTCATGTCCACAATCAGCTACTTCTTCGATCTCTACGATAATGATGAAGACGGGAAAGTCGACCGTGAAGGCATCCTCCGGATCTCAGAAGCCCTCCTTTTTCTGACCAGAAGAGGCTTTGGAGGCACTCCGACCCCTTCGCGATCGTCCACAGGGTTCGCCCAACACGACGACCTCGATAACACGGCCGCGAACGCGGACGAGAAGATCCTCAGCAGCGTCAGCGCCTTTATCCGGCGCTGCTTCGAGTACGCCGATCCGGACCATCCCGAAAACCAAGCCGCCCAGACCACCTCCCCCACACAGCTCACCAACGGCATCGACAGCTTCTCCATCGGCGACGACGACGACGACGACGAAGAAGACCTGCTCGACCTCTCCCTTTCCCACCCCCCCTCCTCCACCCAACCGCCCTCATCCCCACCTCCGCCCTCATCCTCACCACCCACCCTCAACCCCCACCAACCCAACCCCCCCACCTCCCGCAAAGCCTCCGCCAACCTCGCCCTCGACCCCGCCAACCCCCTGCACATCACCCTCCCCACCTTCCGAATGCTCATCCTCGCCGACGACCTCCTCCAGCACTTCTTCGAATCCTCCTTCCCCGCCTCCTTCCACCTCGCCCCCACCACCATCTCCCGCACTTCCACCTCCCTCACAACCTTCACCTCCCCCCACTCCTCCACCCTACTCATCCCCCGCACCGGTGGCGTCGTGCCACCCACCAAGGGCCTGAGGGGCGTGCTCGATAATATCGTCAGCGATGGCATGAGGGTGGCTGGGGAGGTGAGGAAGAGGATGGATGAGGCGCAGAGGGAGATGGAGAGGGCGGCTAGGGTGGGTGAGGATGAGGAGGATGAGCGGGGGGGGGATCGGAGGAGCGTTAAGGCTGCGGATCGGGATCTGCTGGAGGGGGCGGAGGCGGAGGCGGGGATTGGGGCTGGGGCTGGGGCTGGGGCGAGGGATGCGGAGGGGCTGGGGGATCTGTTGGAGGGTGGGCTGGTGGACTCGAAGGGGGAGGTGGAGGTGGAGAAATTGGTGGAATTTGAGCGGTGATAGGCTCTGAGGGGCGGTAAAGGGACTGGGGCTGTTTTTAACAAGGGGCGTTTCGTGGGCCGGCTCCAGAAAGGGGGTGTTCTATAGTCATGACAGTCAGTGAAGGATATTTGCATCTCTTCAATGCCTTGGCTTCAGATCCTGTAAAGGGGGTATCAAGCTCTCCCATCCGCACATCCCATCTACAATCCTAGCCTCCCGTCCCTCGCTCCCCCCTTGGACTCCCCGCCCTCTCCCCCTTCTTCATCAACCCCGCAAAGAAATTCGCCAACGCCTCATTATCCGCCTTCGACCCACTCGCGCCGCGGTTTTGCGGCGTTGCTGCTCCCGACGTGCTGCTGGTTCCTGTCTTTTCCATCCCACTGGCCCTATCAATCCCACCCGCCCTGTCCATCCCACTCCCCCGCTCCACCGCCCCCGCCCTCGTCTGCCCCTGGACCCTCTCCCGGCTTCGCAGCCGCTGCACCATGTCCTCGGCATCGACCTGGATGCCGCCGACGTTGAACTGCACGGGGCCGATGTGCTCGTTGATGTCATTGGAGACGGGACGGTGCGAGAACGTGGAGTCGCTGGTTGTGCTCGAATGGGGGGGGTCGCCTGTTGTGGTGTTGGTGGATGCGGCGCGAGCGGTGGCGACGAAGTCTTCTTCTTTCTTGTAGGTTTCGATCCGGGAGAGTTGGGTTGCAAGGAAGGTCTGCATGCTTTCGCAGGTGGTGTCGGGCCCGGAAGAGGGGGAGGGGTTGAGGGGGAGGCGGGAGTGGGCGGGGTTGAGGATGGTGGTTTCGTAGATGGGGAGGACGGCGCCTTTGAGGGCGGGGGACTGGGTTTCTGTGGGGGTTGGGGTGCTGGTGTTGTAGGTTGTGCTGTTGGGTTCCTCGGAGTCGTTTGGGGGGGGGAGTGGAGGTGGAAGCTGGATGTCAATGCTCCAGCCGCTGCTGATGCCTTCGACGTCGAAACCCTCGCGCAGAACGCGGATCTTGCCCCAGGAGTCCCAGCTCGGAGGGATGAGGATCTTGTCGCGGTCGATGACGTTGTGTTTGAGGGTTTGCTTCTTGAGGAGGGAGTGGATGTTGAGACTTGAGTGGATGAGGGTGGGGAGGGAGTTGGGGACCGAGGCGGAGGTGTAGATTAGAGAGGAGCCATCTGAGGATTTTAGTGTGGTTTACTGCTCGATAGATTGAGAAGATCGTATAACGCACGTTTCATAAGGATAGTCCGCAGATACTGCAGCACGAAATCAAATTCTTCTTCGCGCCATCCGTGCGTTTTCTCGAGGAGATCGATCTTGTCCGCCTGCACACAGTATCAGCAAGTGCGAACACTTCGAGATTTCGTAGGAAAGTTATGTCGATAGATTGACGGACGTACACCATGGCACACAACACACAATGGAAGTCCCAATGCTTCATCCCACTCCCCCTGACTCAGTGGTATCTTGACATTGCTATCGGCCGTAGAGCCTGTCCCACCAGTATCATAAGCAGCTCCACCTCGTTTTCGTTGCTGCCACTCTTTGGTTGTCACAGCCATCGTATCTTGCGCATCTTCGTCCAGGCCTGAAGTGATAGTCCGCAGAAACCTGACCCAGTCGCGAACCTGTCGTGCCCAACGCCACGGCTCGATCCAGTCCAGAAGCAGAATTACGAGTGTCTCCGGTATTGAGCGCGCAGTCAGTAGTGGTTTGACCAGAGGGACGAAAGCGGGCGTAGGTTCAGAGAGGAGATAGATAGACAGGCGGGCAAGGAGGTCTTTTGTAATTTAGTATAATCCTCCTAGCCAAGGTCTTCGAGACTACCTTCATGATCGGCGTCAAGGACGTCTTGATATGTATAACCTAGCGCGAACTCGTTGGCAATTGGCGGCTTCTTTCTGTACCTGTCCTGGTTTCTCTTCGGTGTGTTCTCAGAGCCGAGGGTGTCAAGGAACTCTTTCTGGGTGTCCGGTGATCCACCTGTCAAGATGTCAGTTTTGCTCTCAATCTGTGGTTCTAGCTCGTGACCTAGGACAAGTAAGTTCTTCTCAGGCAGTTTCTTGCCAGAAGCTACGCTGTCCAGCATTGACGACCACATGTTCCGCTCGGAGTCGCCATTGCTCTGCGGGCGGCCATCACTCTTCGCCTTGAAAACCCTCGGGCCAACTCTGATTTGCCCCTTAAGGCTCATTGTCAACTTGAGCTACTGAATCTCCGATAGTAGTTGACCGGGATGATCTGCGAGCTCGGTAAAGTCCTTGTGGTTGGAATCAGTGCCCACGCCAATTTGCAACCACAAGAGGAGTAGATGCTGTTTCACAGGCGTAATCAAGTTCGAATATACCTCGGTAAGGCTGATCACAATTCTTGGAGGCTTTGGATCAGTGGTGCTGAAGTTTGGTAACGTTTTGTGCAGTCGGACCCAAAGCTGGGATGAAGCACTTCGAAGACCCGACAAGATAAACCTAGAATCTGCTTAGCCTATGGATCTCCGATAAGCGAGCCGCCATTGCAGATCAGCCCTATGCAGGGTCCACGGCAGCTAGCCATTTTGAGGTTTTCTTTGCATTTCGTCGAGCGGCTTCGTCCGAACTTCTTGATTTTCATACATTCGTTACACTTCCACATCTGTCACATAATCGCTGGTGGTTCATTCGCCTTCAAACTTACGCAACACGAAGATACAGTGTAAAAGATACCTTGGACGTAAGGCCATCTCGCCCCGAGCTATTTGTGGTTGTCAAAAGCCGGGGGCACTTTTGAATTCCCTCCTCCACGAGCGCCGGCACAACCCATATCTCCCTCAACGCCGTCCAATCCCTCCTTATTTTTGGCTTAAGAGACATCCTATCAACAAAAGACAGCGTTTTATATATCACAAGCAACGGGGCTTGGAGGTTATCCGTGATCCCACGCAGCTTGATCATGAACACCATACGAGAGATCCAGGCGCTCAACAAGCGCGAGCTCGAGGCCAACGTGTAGGACCACCAATTCTACAATCAATCTCACATCACACTGACTCCCAATTACTCTAGCTCAACAGAAGCATCTTGGCACACCGACTATCGCGATACTGCCTACATCTACATCGGCGGCCTGCCTTTCGATCTATCCGAAGGCGACGTCAATACCATTTTCTCGCAATTCGGCGAGCCAACATACATCAACCTCATTCGTGACAAGGAGACCGGAAAGTCGAAAGGCTTCGCGTTCCTCAAGTATGAAGACCAGCGAAGCACGGATCTTGCGGTCGACAATCTGGGAGGGGCTACGATTATGGGAAGGGTGCTGAAAGTGGATCACACGCGGTATAAGAAGAAGGATGAGGATGAGGGCATCGACCTTTCTATGGGCGTCAACGCGGAGGATCCAGAGAAAGCTGAGTCCGAAAGTGAGGGGGAGCGAAGACCACAAATGAAGGAAGAGCGAGAGTTGGCGGCCTTGATCCATGATCACGACGAAGACGATCCTATGAAGGAGTACTTGATTAAGGAGAAGAAGGACGAGGTGGCCCAAGCTTTGGCGAGGGCGAATAAGGACAAGTCGAGAGACCGAAGGGACGGGCATGAACACCATCATCGTCACCATCATAAGCACCGATCGCGGAGGCGTAGCGATGCGTCTGACGTGGACGAAGAGCGCCGGAGAAGGCATAAGTCTGACAGGAGAAGATCCAGAAGTCCTTGAGCCTGGCCAGACACGCCCACAGCGGCAAACAAATTGCACATGGGAGACACATTGTACAAATTACTTCCACCAAACATTGCCGTACCCAGAAGAGCGCAGCAAAGCACGACGAGCCACGGTGGTCTAAGCTCGTGCTCCTACTTTAGAAGAAGTTACCTGCCGGTATAAGTGGACCAGCGACGAGTTCTTGACAGGTAGTTCAGAGCTACCAATTTGCGGTACCCGTCTTGGAAGTTTCAGTAGAGAACGAAGTCTTGGGGTTTGTCCTTCAGAGAATTGGATTATAATGAAATGGGGTGGTTGGCAGTGACGGTGATGCTAGAGCCAGAGCCCCGAGAGTAAGTGCTCATTTTCTATGTAACGTCCTGAGCGTTCCACGGGAAGCAAAGAGACATTTGTCAAAGATCAAGCTCTCCAGTACTCGTTGGAAGCATGCAAAATTGTACAAGAAGAAAAGCCCCGCATGCATTTCGTACATTTCTCAAGGTTCGTGATACGCATCAGCTGCCCAAGTATCGTTTCCAGCCTTGTCTTATGCACCTTCGTTTTCCGTCATCGCCTTCGCCTAAAATGAATTTCTCCCAGCGTCCATCTCGCCCAGCGCCAATGACGAGGATTGTGTGATCATTACCCCATCCTATCACGCCTTTTTTAGGTTTTCCTCCTGCTATTCCGGGTATAGACACATTTTCGCTGTTTCCAAGACTTGTCTTTGAATCATCGTCGGTTTCGAAATGCGCAGATGCGAACGAGTAGATATCTGAGAACACTCTTGGCAATAACGGTATTTTGCCCAAGAGGCCCCATTTCTGGTTGTTGCTCTCATCGTTGCTTTCCGCACTGGCCGACCCATTCAAGGAGCGAAGCGACCTGCCAGCAGGAGAGTCACTCCTAGACCCGTGCAAAGGATGGGGAAGATCAAATATGTGGAGAGTAGACTTGTCAGAGGTGACGGCCAGCAACTTGCTGTTTGGAGATATCGCGATTGAGTACACGGTAGCCTGGTCCACACCGCGACGAAGCTCACCCGTCCGCGCGCAATTGCCTGTCGAAAAGGTACGCACGAGGGTACCCTGTGCGTGGTAAGTCATTGGTTCATTTAGTGCCAAAAATAAACAATACCACTTCGCTTGCGGTTGCCAAAACCTCCCCATCGGGACTTATTTCCATGGCTCTTAACGGCGAGCTGTGGGCTGGAATAATGCTTATGTTCGCCGTACTGATCTCGACCATCTGGACTTGCCCGGGGGTACGGCCTGGAAAAGCGACGATACTAGGTCCCAGGCAGCATAGACCGAGTGGGTTGTTCGCGGTTTCGAAAACCGAGAGCTTCTCTGGGGGCGAAGCAAAAGCGTAGAGATGTACGCTGTTATGGAGTGCTACGACGATCCTCGATCGCGAAAGACAGACTCGATTGACTGGGGAGCGGAACTCGAGGGTGATTACCGCTTTCTGTTTGGCATCGTCCCAAATGATCACCTTTAATTAGCTGTAAGCATAGATCTTGTGCGCGTCTCCAGCAAGTTTCTTACCAACCTTGTTCTGGGGAAACTTGGGCCGCTTCCCTCCTCCCACAAGAGCGATATAGTTGGCTCGACCGAGCATTTCAGCTGCACCAATACCGGCATTGAAGTCTTCAATAATTTTGATCAGCCTAGAATTCAATGCGTCCGAATAAGTCTACTAAAAGATCCCCGTACCGCGAGAGACTTTGAGCTCGCATGGCTCTGTATTGAAGACTGCAGTGCGTCAATCGCTTTACTGCTTTGATCGGGGCCTGTCTTGAGCATACCACAGAAGCCAGTATCTAGCCCAACAGAGAAGCAACTGCTATCTTGATTGAAAGCTACTGATAGCGAAATCGGTCCGGCGGACTCGTCAATAGCTGGTCTAGTGTTCATGGCTGCGGTGCCAGGACGTAAGGCTAGGGCGGTAATCGTCTACAACGACTGCTTGCAGTCCCGAAGTATGTACGAAACTGCTTCATCGGTGTTGATGAGTGAGAGCGATTATACCGCATCACGAGCGACACTGGTAAGCCATATAACCACGGCCGACGCTGTGACTGCGTTTTAATGTGGATTTGGCGACGGCAACTAGCCTCCTTGGTTTTAGCTCCTGCGGCTCCGTCCCCATAGTACCCCTTAATTCTTTTGAGCTCCCGTCGACCAGCAGCGTGAGCATTCCAGAGCCTTGCTATACCTATATCTCAACAGGCCTCAATCATGTCCTCTCCTGCTGTACGTACCCATCATCGCTTCCTCCACTTTGACCAAGCTTTTCCGCTTCCGCGTTCTCGGCGCTAATTTTATTTTCTCGAATTAGGCCAGAATGCGTCGCAAGAAGAACGTCAAGAAGGGCATTCAGTTCTGCCTGATGGTATGCGGAGCTTCAGGGACAGGTCAGCAATGTTAAAAATCATATGCTTTGTCGTAATTAACACAACCCAGGGCGCACCACTTTTGTCAACACGTTATGCGGCAAGAAGGTCCTACAAGGCCGAGATGATGATGATCCTACGAATGCACACTTGGAGGAAGGCGTTAGGATCAAGCCAATCACAGTTGGTGAGTTGAAACACACAAGTGAATGTATGGGTATTCGTCTACTGAGGACATCATAGAGCTAGAATTGGATGAGGAAGGCACCCGCATCTCGCTCACTATCGTGGATACGCCAGGCTTCGGCGACCAAATCGACAACGAAGCCAGGTCAGTCTTTGAGTCCGTGGCTATCCTTGATGATGTACTAAGACTTCATTCAGCTTCTCTGAGATCGTGGGCCATCTCGAACATCAATACGATGATATTCTGGCAGAGGAATCGCGCATCAAGCGTAATCCCAGATTCAGGGACAATCGTGTTCATGCCTTGCTTTACTTCATCACGCCGACGGGTCATGGGTCAGTTGCTTATGTCGAATGGCCTGCTCCCTACTGATGCTCTGCTGCAGGCTTCGCGAGCTCGACATTGAACTCATGAAGCGCCTCTCGCCTCGCGTCAATGTCATTCCCGTGATTGGCAAAGCCGACTCTCTCACGCCACCCGAATTGGCAGAATCAAAAAAGCTGGTCATGGAGGACATTGAGCACTACCGCATACCTGTCTACAACTTTCCCTACGATGTGGAGGAAGATGACGAGGACACAATCGAAGAGAACCAGGAGCTGCGAGGCCTGATGCCTTTCGCCATCGTTGGTTCCGACGAAGTCGTGGAGATTGGCGGACGCCGAATTAGAGCTCGACAATACCCTTGGGGCGTCGTTGAGATCGACAATCCCCGCCACTCGGATTTCCTAGCCGTCAGAAGCGCACTTCTCCACAGTCATCTCGCAGATCTCAAGGAGATCACTCACGACTTCTTGTACGAAAATTACAGAACCGAAAAGTTGAGCAAGAGCGTAGATCCAGGAGCGGGAGCGTAAGTCATGTGTAGTCCAATCGTTTCGTGCCTGTACTAACAACGACACAGTGATTCTTCGCTGAGCCCAGAGGATCTAGCTTCGCAGTCCGTCCGCGTCAAAGAGGAGCAACTACGTCGCGAGGAGGAGAAGCTAAGGGACATTGAGCTGAAGGTGCAACGCGAAATCAACGAAAAGAGGCAGGAGTTGCTTGCGCGTGAGAGCCAGTTGAAAGAGATAGAAGCTCGGATGCAGCGGGACCAGAGTATATCTGTAGACGACACCAACGGCGAGCTTGCCTGATTACAGGTAAGGTTGGGGCAGGCAAGAAGTACTTGGGGCCCCTAAAACTTATTTGGGGAGTCAACCTTCGTGGAAGCTTTGTTCTATTGCTCTGAGTGCTCGGTAGATATCCCATTAAATTCATTTCCTTCTCCAATATCGCAAATGCTTATACTCGTTCAAGAATTAAATTTCTTCATGAGCTGAGGTAGACGCTCCTAAGGCTTGAAGCCATGCATATGATGCCATCTTTCTATATCGAAGTCCAAGAAGACGGCTTCACTGGTTGATGAGGTGACTGCTCCGAATATTAAATCCTTCAGTATCTTGCAGTATCATCAGGGAACCGGCGTGTAGTCTAAGACCGAGTGATTCTTGAGTCCTCTGATAGCTTTTCGAACATTCTGTGTGATACTCTCGTCACATGCAAGACTGGAAACAGACTAGCGCGCAAAGGCATCTGTACTAGATGTCAGCCTTGCTTTACGCCTCTGTCCCGCATCTTCCTTTAACGGTTCCATCATCTTCATTTACTTCACTCCTACATCAACCTTTCAAGTCCTACACCTCTATCACCATGGCAGCCAATACCAAGTATCAGCCAGCGCCGCAGCGTGACTCTTTCGAAGAGGCAAACTACACCCAGGCTCCCCCATCATACCAGGCTGAGCCAAGTCACGGCAATGCGCCACGAGGCGAAGATGACAATGTTCCTGACGATTTCAAGGTTTGGCCCAATCATTTCAACGTAGCACATCTCTCCTGTGCTGACAAGAGCTCAGTTTGGTGGTTCGGTCGCGGAGGCTACGCTACCGATCAGGATGCAGTTCATTCGCAAGGTGTACTCAATCCTGTAAGTCGCCTTCGAGCGCATATTCAGACCTGTTGCTAACATAGCCAGAACGGTTCAGATCCTTACGACGATGATTGTCAGCTCCATATCTTACTTCAACGGGACCTTCAAGACCTGGATTCAGGGAAACCCCTGGATGTTGTGGGTATCGATGTTTGGGGCTATCGGGTTCATGCTCTTGACCTTCTGGAAACGCAAATCGTACCCGATGAATTTAGCCTTCCTGTCAGGCTTCACGATCCTCGAAGCATATTGCATCGCCGTCATCGTGTCCTTCTACGATACAAAGATAGTCCTCGAGGCGCTGATCTTGACGGCCGGCATTTTTGTTGCACTGACGCTGTTCGCATGCCAGACCAAGTATGACTTCACATCGTGGATGCCGTACCTCTTCGGTGGTCTCTGGGCACTCATACTCTTTGGTTTCATGGCCGCCTTCTTCCCAACCAATAGCAAGGTGGAGCTTGTTTACGGAGCCATTGCTGCCCTGATCTTCAGTGGCTATATATTGGTCGATACACAGCTTGTGATGCGACACTACCACGTCGAAGAGGAGATTGCTGCCGCTATCTCTCTCTACCTGGATATCATCAATTTGTTCTTGGCTATCTTGAGGATACTCAACAGCCAGCAAAACAACTGAGTCAGATGAGGATGTTCTTTATTAGAGTAGTGCGGTTACAGGCAAGGTCATGGTATGCAAGGGCTCGTGGTGTTATGTGACGATGTGATGGTTCAACCAGGCGCAGTATGCAGACTACTCTATATAGCGAAAAGGCGGATCAGGGCGTTAGACGGTATATTCCTAGTTGGTAGCTTATGGTTGCCAAAATCTCCATAGGGATGCATCTTTCTTCGGGATCTGAATGTGGTGACCGGTGAATGTGCATGTCCAACACCGAATTCATTTGAAGCAGTAGAATAACCTAAAGAAGTCATGACATTGTGGGTGATTGGCTTTACTTTATCCACACACCGTGCAGGGTATTGTGATCTGCCGTGCCCAATGCAGATCTGGGCCCCAGAGCCTGGTTTGCACAAGCGAACTTCATACCCGTCAAAAAGTAAAACCATCTTTCAAGAATATCACTGAGCGCGCTTTTGAAGGGGTTTCAATTGTCCTACATTCGTTACGTATCTTTCTTCCAGTCGTCGTACTCGTTCATCCTGCCTAATGACTTACGAACCCTCTTGACACTACGCCTACCACTCCTTGTTTTCGTCCGGCTTCTCTGCAGAGCTCAGAATCGTCAAGGATCCAATCGCTTCTCAATTGCACCCTCATAGCACTTTTGCACCGTTTTTGCCTGGCGCTGTAGCCATCGGCTTTGCTACAACTCTCTAGATGCCTGCTTAAGTCATTTGCGATCCAGCCTCCGAGCTCACCACCCTCCCCATACCTCCCCACCATGGACTCGACAGATAAGACAGGATCCCTCCCTTTACGGACACAAAGCCAGTATAAATTTGCGAATGGGCACAGCTCTGCGTTAGTCACCAATGGGTGTCCCCATGGCGGCGCTGTGGGAGACAAAGTCCACCATATTGAAGACGCACAAGCCAACGCGTGGCACAAGCAGTCACAGCCATACAAAATACCGAAGCCAAAGCGAAAGGGCAAGCGAAAATATGATAGCCTTCTCGCGGTCTTTTGCCAATGGGTCGTGGATCATCAGATCGGTTTGTGGAAACCCGCAGTTTCTGCATGCGCGCACTCACATACTTCGTTAGGCCTCGCTGTGAACCTGCTCATGCTGCTTGCATTGACACATCTCTCCTTCCCACGAGCTCGGAGACATACCCGAAAGTTCTTCCAGCTCTCTTACCACAACGCTTCCTCTGGAAAGTATACGATCGGCTGGGATGACCTTCCTTTGGTGTTCTACTGGATCGTTGTTTTTACAGGCCTTCGAGCAGCTGTGATGGACTACATTCTCGAGCCATTGGCACATCTGGCAGGCATAGACAAGAAGAAAGAGAAGGTCAGGTTTGCGGAACAGGCATGGATCTTCATCTATTACACGGCTTCCTGGTGTCTCGGCATGGTAGGTTTTCAGGAAGTAATGGTGTTCAATTTGTAGCTGCTGACGAACCTACCCTACCAGTATCTGATGTATAACTCGGAATACTGGTTTGACCTACGCCACTTGTGGACTCATTGGCCTACTAGAGAGCTGGGTGGGCTTTTCAAGTGGTACTACCTGGTGCAATTCGCATTTTGGCTGCAACAGATGATCGTGGTCAACATTGAGGAGCGAAGGAAAGACTACGCACAGATGTTCACACATCATGTCATTACCTCCGCTCTTATTTTCACGAGTTACGGGTACCATCAGTATAAGATTGGAAACATGATCTTGTGCCTCATGGACCCCGTGGACATCCTTCTATCAGTAAGACTCTCCAATATGAAGCTCAAGGTCTAGCCGCTAACGGACTCAAGGGTGCCAAGATACTAAAATACCTTGATATCCAGCCGGCTTGCGATATAGTCTTCGGCAGTTTTATGGTTGTATGGGTTGTGACACGCCATGTATTCTACCCACTCATCCTGTGGTCACTCTATACCGAGGCGCCGCAAATCATCAAATACGGTTGCTACTGGGGCCCTACAAACGACCTGCAAGGACCAATTGGTCGCCCAGATCGGTTTGGTCATTTAATTCAGCCCTTCCTAAATCCTGTTGGTCTGGTATGTTGGAACGCAAACATCGCGTGGTCTTTCATGGTCACGTTACTGGCGTTGCAGGTGATCCTATTACTTTGGTTCGGTATGATTATCAGGGTTGCAATAAAAGTGATCAAAGGCGCCGATGCCGAAGATTCACGGAGTGACGATGAAGCATCGAGCGACAGAGAGGAGGCAGAAGAGGAGACCTACTGTGCAGCAAAGTGCGACAGCAATGGTTGTACAGAAACCCATCCGTACGAGGAGGAGGTCGGTGCCGAAGCCGTGAGTCTTGCATATCGAAAAACGAGCCCACCAAGGAAGTTTCGAAAAAGTGGGAGTGCTGCAAGCGGTATAACTATTCCTAGCGATAGTAAAGAGCTTTTGGGAAGAATCGGCTGCGACAAAGGAGTATAAAGGGGCTTTTTTGGGGAGGATGTCAACGTTGAATTGCACTATACCACCAATGAGCAGCATTAAAAGCTTGAGTTTAGACAAAAAGGATCATAGAGATCACGACAATACAAGTACCATTACAAAGAGAGGGAATCTTGACCGAAAATTACAACTTCGTCTGTTGTGTGATAAAAAGGGTGAACAAGATTTCATGGGTGTAGACCCCTAGCCCTGATGCCAACGGTAGGGGTATATAACTCGATGAACGCTCTCGACCGTTCAGATTTCAGATTCGAAGTTTAATGACGACAAATCCTGCCTTTTCTCCAAATGCCAGTATTTGCCGGGATATGTCTCTAACGCTATTGATCACCGCAGCTGGGTAATGCTCTGAATACCAACCTAATATAGCAGCAGCAGACGCTGTAATGCCACCGCGACTGCGTAAAGCATGTCCTTCGTATTTCCAACCACCACCACCATCTTCACGATGTCAATGTCTTCGCCAACCCAATCCGCGGCCCTTCTCCTCAACTGCCCGCAATCCCACCCGTCAACGCCGCATCATGTTTTCGTGGCTCAACGGCCCCGGCGCAAACTTCAGAAACCCTTTACCTGGCTCTACAAATTACCTTAACGCCTACGACCCCAACGGGCGACTTGTTCGCGCGACCAATCGCGAGAGACGGTCTGACTCAGAAAATTCCGAAGACGAGGCTGCAGGTCTAAGTACAGAGAAGAATTTGCAGGGCGACGAGCCCATACCGAAGGAGTCGTTGGATGATCTGATGCCGTTTCCGATGAATAGGCAATTCAGAAGCCAATCGGTTCTCAGTGAGGATTTTAAGGACGAGATCTACAAGAGATGGCAGAACGGGGACAGTGTTCGGAGGGTGAGTGCGGACCTGCAGGTTGAGATGCGGAGGGTAGGGGCTGTCATAAGGTTGAAGGCTGTGGAGGAGCAATGGAAGAGTCAGGTATGTTCCGTAATGTTTTCCTTCCATCCGCTTCGGCAAGTCGACAAGTCGACAAGCAGTACAATGATGAGCAACTCGATTAGTCTTGAAGACCTATCCATGGTTACTAACAACAAATTACAACTCTCTGAAACCTCCTACCATACCCCAATCGTCCCTTTCAACCGACGCTCGCGCAGTTTACTTAAAGTAGACAACCACTAACTCAGATGCATCAACAACAGGGCAAACGCCTCGCAACCCCCTACGCCCGCGCCATGCAGTCCATGCTCCCCCTCACGCCCTACCATCCCAACGTACCCACCACCCAGCACGAATCCATCAACGACCTCCCCGTCCACTCCGCCACTCTCCGCCAAGCCTTCCACCCCGTCTCCGAATCCCGCCACTTCACGCGCACCGACGCCGGGCGCGTCTTCGACCCCGAGCTGCTCCCTGCAGACGCCCGCGTCCCCCACCCGGAACTAGTCGAGTCGGCGAAAGACCGGTTGAGTGGAATGGGAAATACGGAGAGGGTGGCATTGCAGAAGGAAAGGGATGAGAGGGAGAAGGAGAGGGAGAAGCAGAGTGAGGAGGATAGGAGAAGGTTTCTGGAGAGGAGCGTGAGGAGGGTGGAGCCGGTGGGGGGGAGGTGGGAGTTTCGGTTTAGGGACGTGAGGATTGATGAGGTGGTGGGGGAGAAGGATAGGAGGGGGGTGGGGGCTAGGTACGGTGTGCCGCATCAGGATAGGAAGAGAGGGCAGGTGAAGATCCCGAAGAGAGTGGACTGTATATAGAGGGCAAGTCTCTGGGTGAGAGTTCAAAGAGATGTATTCCAAAGCGATCCGTGCAAAAGAATCAAACATGCTTGGATTGGCATTGAGTCAGCGCGGACAGACTTAAGCTTTGTACACTACTAAGCATGCAGACGCGCAGGCGGACGGGTCTGCAATTATCAAGCATGAGACCTTATCCTTCTCAATTCGACCTTGGAAATAGGGCGGCGTAGGGCAAGTGCTTCCCCTAATCCTTACAGGTGGCAAAAATCAGAAGCAGGAGGTTTGGGAATATTATTGGTTCACACGATGCCCAACATCAGCCATCACAAGTTTTCACCTCACGTTCGACCACCCTAGGGCCTAGAACAAGCCCTTTCCCAATGCTCTCCCCAGTCCCCAGTCCCCAATCCTCTGCCACCATCCCCCTCCTCCTTCTCGCCCCTCCTGATATCCCTTTCCCTCCAAAACCCATCCTCTCGTCTTCCCCTTTATCCTCTTCCTCCCACTCAACCCATCCCCATCCCCTTCCCATCCCCCCCCCTTCTCCCATCGCCCTTCCCCTCCCCTTCATCCCCTTCAATCCTTCCCCATCCAACCTCCTCCCCAATACACCCCCTCCCACAACTCGAGGTCACCTCCTGCCAGCTACGTGTTCCAGAACAACACGACAGGCTTCGCCCTTGTGTCGCTGACGGGGAGCGTAGGGTCCGCGGTGGTAGCAGGGAGGTTTGTGGGTGGAAAGGGGATTGGTAGGGGTGAGGGCGGTGGTGTACTAGGGGAGGATGATGAGAGATGGTGAGGGGAGGGGTGAAGGGGGATGGGGGATGGGGGAAGAGGGAAGGGGGAAGGGGGATGGGGGATGGGGGATGGGGGATGGGGGATGGGGGATGGGGGATGGGAAAATGGGAAAAGAGAGTAGGGATGGGGGATGGGGAGTTGACGTGAGAGAAGCGTGAGATGAACTAAGGGACGGTGGAAGCTGTGATAAAAAGGGGGGCGAGAAGGGGATTGACTTTTCTGCACGATCTTTGATAAAGCAATTTCGAGGTCACGGATTTATGGACGATAATAGAGACAAAGGGTGTTGGGGATATCATATATAAGAATATCCGAGGAGCGGAGGGGCAATGAGAAGGGGTGCACTTTCCTAGTGTGGTCTTTGATAAAGCGATTTTGAGGTAATGGATATCTGGATGGCAATAGAGACGGAGGGGGTCTTAGGGCCTGATGTATGTATGAATATCAGAAGCCAGCTGCTATTTATATTGTAATTCTAAATGAGCGATCACTCACCCATACAGATGGCCCCTTGCCCTCGACCACAGCAACGGCTGAGCTTCTTCACCTTGCGCCCCACACATTTCTTCCGATGTCTTCATCCCTTTCGCAACACACTCCTTCCCACAGCTCGGACACCCTGTGTCTTGCGCCAGCCACTATAAGAACAATCAGTCAGCTTTTGGTTTCCAGCTTCAGAGAGATTATAAATGTCTTCGTGGGGTTGAAGGGGTTACAGGGGTAATCAATGCTTTTGGAGTATTACTCACTTTGTGAAGACATCTATTTCCTACGACGTGCTTGCAGGGGAGCACGACGGGTTTCTCGACTGAGCCTAACAGCGTGCAGTACTCGTAGCGGCAGAGAGGGCACTTTTGGTGGCGCTTCGGGAGGTCGGAGAGGTCGACGGTGGGGAAGTTGGGGGCCATGGCTTCTGGAGTGTTTAGACGAATAACGGACAAGAGGAAGGAGAATATCCGATGCTGCTATGTGTAAGGAGAGCGAATAAGATCAAGGAGGATAACCGATGCTGCTAAATGCTCAGACGAAAGGCAAGATATCGAAGTTGTCAAGCAAAGACCGGGGTGATGAGAGACCAAGGGAAAACGCTGGAAGGTATCCGGATTCACAGCTTTTTATATGAGAAGGTCAAGGACAATCACATTGTAGACCTGGGTGCGGATGATAGAGAGTCTATTAGGGTGAGAAAAGATTTCTTTGTCCTTAGTCTTAACAACAATGTTGTAGCAGTTGTTCCTTTGTCATCGCTGGGCGCTGTTGCTTGGTTGAGTCGTTGGATTTTGACTGACCGATTTGGGCCAATTCTTCCCGTCCCGATCAGGCAAAGAGTTTAAGGAACATTCAATTGATATGCTCCGTCATATTTGATGCTGCTCTGACCGAATGTATGAGAGGGGTGGAGATGCTCTGAAGCTTTTTTTTGGAAGGAATCGAGCAGTTACTTGCTGCTTAGTCTTCGTACTTTCGAGGCGTGGAATTTCAAACAGATCACATACCTGGAGAATTGCTGGTATTGGCTCTCTTGGTATCTTCATCAGCAATCGCAACGCAGACTCTTACCAAAACCCTGGAAAAAGCACCCTTGGCACCTTTCTCTTCACTTCCTGCCAGTCCGTTCCATACTATCGTCAAGTCAGTCCCTTATTCGAGTTTTCAATCATGTTCAAAGAAAGACCTACACGGTTGGAGCAGTAATTATCCAGCACCGGGATCGCCCTCTGGCTGAAGTCATACAAGAACCACGAACCAATGACTGCCCCCCACACCGGCCCCGCAGCCGCAACCGCAAAACCCGTCCTCCAGAGTGTATATCCAGTATAATTGACATGCCTCGCCAACCCAAAAAGCCCTCCCGCGTATGGCTTTCCCTTATTCCTCTCATCCTTCTTAAAGCTACTCCTCTGCACCTCTGAAACCGTCTCCGTGAGTATTCCCATGACATAAAGCGCCGTGCCGGCCAGCACCCACGGGTTTCGGAAAAGCTCGCTGAACGTGTTCGCGGTGGGGTTGACACTCGTGAGCATCCACAGCGCGAGCGTAGAGTTCAGCCCGTTCAACACGGTGTTATACACGCTGATCACTACCGCCGGCCCAGCATTCATCTCCTCCCGGCTGATCGCCGTGAGCCAGAAATTTTGCTTCAGCATGCTGCCGACGCTCATGCCCAGCAGTAGCGTTTGATATGGGGGGAGGTCGAGGAAGGTGGCATTGGCGGGGCGGAGACCGATGGTCGAGAGGCCGGTTGCGGGGAGGAGTGAACCACCGAGGCGGTGTGGGATCCAGGATATGCCGCTGTGTCGGCTAAGGATGGTGTATTGGATGAAGGGGTCGAGGGCGCGGAGGGTGAAGAAGAGGGTGCGGCCGAGGGGGGTGGGGCGGTGGGAGCCGCGGGCTATCAGGTCGGAGGGGTCTTTGTGAGGGGCTGGGGAAGAGGAAGACATGATTGCTTGGAAGGAAAGTAAAGAGTAAGATAGGAACGGATATGATAGTTGTATAGCCAATTGGCAAAGCATACAATGCTCTTGCTGCGCTCTGCCTTTGAAAGCTCTTGGCTTGGTAATCGGGTTGACGAGCTCGGCATAACAGTCATGCCGAGCTGCGAGCCTCGAAATGGACAAGACGGTTTCGGATCATCAAGAGCAAACTGTGCAAATGTGACTCTTCTGTCAGGAGGTCACGGCGGAATATCATAGGAAATTGTGATTGAACTCTATGGAATTGCTCATAGATGCGTGGTCATTGCGTTCGTAGCTCAAAGGTTTTCGGAGGGGGATCAGTAAGCCAGGTATTCATACAGCCAATGTGAGGCAAAGATCGTAAAAGATCAGAAGCGTTGATGCTCCAACTATGCATAAGCGTGACCGCCAGCGGAAATCGTTTCTTGAACCAAGAGTCCCGATAATTGCCCACCGTTCATCTCTGAGAGTCTTGCATCATCGTCCTGGTGACGCTTTCCCCCCCTTCCACAGCCATCATGACTTGATCTTCATCGTTCCTCCAAGCCGTCCACTAACGACCATCAACCCCGACTCTCCCTCAGAGCTACGCTTCTTTACTCGCTTCTTGCGCTCCCGCTTACTCAGAGAGCTTTCATCCTTGTCGTTACAACCTGCTACCAATTCTCTGCTGGAGCCAGCTTGGCTTTCTGGGAGGAGGTAAATGAGGACCGTGCTTGCAGTGGGATCGGGTCTGGTTGGGAGGAGTGGAATGGGCGAAAAGAGACGAGGATAGTGGCTGCTGATTTCGGCCTGCGGGTATGATTAGCGTTGGCGTGTGAGTATTTAAAAGAGACGTTGACAGATGGAAGGCACGAAAGGGAATCGTATAAACGAGAATAAGAAATTGGCTGTATAAACTAGAAGACTGATGGTGAATGGGAGGATAAGAAAAAAATGCGAGAGCCCGCGAAGGGTAGTAAAGTACCTCTGGAACCCCACGAGCACGGAGCTTCTCAATGTCTGCCATATTGGCATCAGAGTAAGGTACTGGAGAAGCAGAGACAATCGGTAAGAAGATCAGGCCGGCGATCAACGTCTGGATGATGGCAAAATACGAAAGTAGAGACTGCATCATAAGGAGCGGAAGGCCCAACAAGCTTCAATAAGACCCTGAGTCGAGGAGTTGAAGGTCCAGCTTGATGAGCGAGGAGGAACTTATACTCAAAAGTGTTCGGCCGAGATGGTTGAAACACGGCCATTCCTTACGTCAACGATGGCTGGAAAAAGCAAGGGGCATTTGGACAGGTGTAAAGCATTGTCAATGCAGAATCTCTGAATGATAGCTTAGGTATCGCATCTACGACCGAATCGAACCGCCTAGCGATGAATTATTAACTCCGCCATGGGGGTGCCCGATCACAAAAGACCGACAAGTGGTATAAAACGCCGGATCATGCGTTGATCTCGCTAAACCGATTCGTGGATCCCTTGCGCCAAGATCTTCTCTCAATGGAGCCGCTAACGCAGTGATCCGAATTGACTACCGAAATTCATGCTTCTTTTGATCCTAAGCTTTGGCTCTGCATATGAGGTTTCTGAGGCTGACTGCTGTGGTGCTGACCCATTATCATTGCGACTGCCTTCTGCGAATTTACCTGCTTGCTCATCTTCTGAATTAACGACTTCTGTCAGCCTCGAGTCAACAGCTGCAAGAAAACTTTGGGTTTCAGACGGGTTACGGTCCCCCAATCCTAACGGCTCGTTCAATTGGGGATCCTCGTTCGTGTTTGTCGAAACGCCGGAGAAATAAGAGTCTGAGCGTTCCCGGGGTGGCCTGACGAAGGACGCTCTCGGTTCGTGAGGAAGTCTTTCTACCTCTGGCTGAGTGGGTGTTGTAGGACTGCTAGATATTGCGCTTGCACTACCATCGGTATCGTATCTAAAGCCACGGGCCAAAGGCGTATGACCTGCATGTCTAGTATTGCAGTCAATCGGGATACCAGGCTGGGATGCTGGTGCTGGCAAAGATCCTGGGGAAGTGCGCAAAGGGGAAGGCGATTGTGGTGAAATGATATTTGGACCGCTCGAAGAAGCGGAGCTGTTGCTTCTGAACGTGACTCCGTCAATATCGGCACCAGCATGAATGCTAGGATTTCTTGTCTTGTTTGCCCCACTGATGCAATCTGTCAAGAGTGACCTACGTGCCCGGGGTGACTCATTTTCCGATATACTAGGTAATCGATCCCCAATTGTGGATGGCTGATTGGGTGGATCTGAGAAGGTCCGCGTCGGTTGAGCATCACTCTTTCCACCGGCTCCACGCCAGAACTCATCCCCAGTGCTCGTGTGCCTCGAGCTGGAAGTACTAGAGAAACCCGAGAAGCCCAGAAAGCTTGTCCCTGACTCGTGTCTACCGGTTGGCGATATAATTCGATTGGAGCTCGAGCCCTCAACTTGTCGAAGCTTTGCCCTCAGACGTGATATCTCATCCAACAAGTCCGATCTCTCCGTCTGCCATAGATCCCGCTCTTTGTCAAAGACCTTGCGCTGGTCATCCATTAAAGCACGGTACTGGTGAACATAACGCGGGGAAGCAAGCTGCGATGAGGATGATGGATTTCGCGGCGATGACAACAAATCTCTCGAATTGGCGGTATGCTGCGAGGGGACGCGACCCTGCACGGAGTTGATTGCATCGGCGGGCCTGTCCGGTACACTAAGAGGCATCGTCGGTGGAGATGTCGTCGGCGATGGAAGGGAAGCCATGACAAGTTGGCTGTCCAGGTAAGGCTCGTATGCAGTGTTTGAATTGTACCAGGACAGGAGTATCGAAACAAGTAGCAATGCTGATGAATGATTAATCTAAAGCGCGCGTGAACGTTTGAACATGGTCATGACCGTTGAAGTCTGACCATGAGAAGGGAAAGGTCATCGAAGACAAAGATCAGGAACCTCGATTGACGTGGCGGTGGGTCGCGACTTCGCCAATCATCGAAGTCGGCCGTTGCAAGGAAACAACGAGTTCGAAAGGAGACTTTTTGAGCCAACAATGACGTCAAACGGGAAGCGGTCCGGCGGGCCCAGGGAGATCGTCTAGTGCATAAGAAATAAAGTTGGAAATATTTCGTCACGACTAGCAAATAAATCGTTATTCAGTCTTTGTGGAAACACCAGGGTTTATGTTAAAAGAAGCGCCATTCTCCCGCTCATTGCTAGCATTGAGATTGGTGTATCTACAGGCGATCCAGGTTTTGCGCAGTAATACGAGTCATACGGTTTCGTTGTATGAAAAAGGGTCATAAGCCCGCATCCAACACCCTAACAGCAACGGGATGATTTTGAATTTACTCGTGCGTATATGGCCTGATCAAGATGTTAATAAGATCCTCACAAGTCATGTTTGTTCCTCCGCTTCAGCTCTTCCTCAACACCCTCTACAGTCAGCAGGCTTGGTCCAACCCACTTCCTGGTTTCTTCGTCAATCCATTTTCCACAGCTTCCGAATCCTAGAACGAGAAAGCCTAGCTCCTCCCGGTCAACATCAAAGACTTCCCACCACTCACTAACCGGCAATTTTACACCCACCTCCTTAGCAGAGAGATAAATGGCTGCTACGGCCAATGCCGTAGGCTGGTGTGTCAGATAGAGAAGCTGTGGAGAGAACAGAGCCGTGTTGAGATGAGCAATCGTGCGTGCTGCCAATGTTCGGGACGTGTTGGTTGGAGACACCGGAAGGACTCCCATTGTCTGTAGAAAGGTAAGAGCGAGGTGGTGGGGTATTACGACTCTATTAACGAAAGACAGAGCACGCAATACGACAGCTTCTGTCTGGTACAGCGTTGACCGAGCTACCATGTAAGCCCCTTCGGTTAAGTAGTAACTTTCTGGATCAGGCATCGATGTCGAAGCCATAGACGACTTTGGGTGACTTAGGTGGCTTTTATTATAGAGAAGGTAAGCGTAGACATTAAGCACTGATCGCGGGGACTGAGAGATTGCGGAGAGTTTGGCCATCACGTATAGCGATGCTGCAGACACATCCTGTTGGACTGGGTCAACGATGAGTGGAAATTTTGGACTGGGGAAATAAGTACCTGAGCCGCATTGATAAGAAAGCTTCCACCTTCGGGACCTACGTAGAATCTTGCGAAGATGACAATCGCTTGGGCGATGACTTCTTGAGGCAGTCGAAGCAGTATCCCGGCAGCCTGAGTAAGTTGTGTACCAGCAAAGCGCACCGAGCTCTCCAGATCAGATGGGACGCCATCGAGCTGGGAACTAGAATTGGAAAGCTGCTCGACAGTCGCCAAAGGATTGGAAAGTGAGAGGAGATTGTCCATTCCGACGGCTGCACCAAGATAGCAGGCGAGTCTAAATATGCTGTAAGCTAAAGTGTCTCCCGGTCGTGGATTTTCCGATATGTTAGCCTTCACGACAGGTCAAGCTTTCCCTTGGCAGCGCCACACATTGACACAACAGAGGCCAATCGCAGATCTGCTGTTTCACTGTGTGACAACCGTAGCGTGCCACAAGTGTGACGTTCTGAACAAATGACGGTTTGACGGAATGCTGGTTCACCACAGGTGCTGTCCTGACTCCTGAGGAGACCGCATTAAACTCAGAGAGACTACGACCTATATGGCCATATCACATAAACTGTAAACGCCACTCTTTTGGCCACCGGAAGCCAAAGGTGAAACACAGCGCGATGAAACTCGGGGAATTGAGGCTCTTTCGCTTTCCAAAAATCTGGGTCAGAAAAGGCTGACCGGACACTCTCATGTCTGCTCTCTGCTCGTGCTCTGTAGGACAATGCCAGGAAGGCCCTGCGTCAGATTGACATTGATGCGGGCAAAGTAAAGTATGAGCTGGGGAGAAGGCTCATTCACAATGATACTATTTTTGTTGGGTCAAGCAGGGATTGCGGGGTCACAAAGCGAGCCGCTTTCATTAGATTGGCCCCTCGGTCCTACCTCCACAAAAGCATCATCACTTTTTGGTGTCTAGATTCTAGAGTCCCCAGCATGACTGCCCGATGTGAAGCCGACAAAATGGTGGTCTTCTGCTGGGTCATGGTGTAGAAGTAGAAGAAGATGATATCAGATTTATCCAGGTTGTACCGAATTATACAGTATCGTGGAATGGATAAAGGCGGAAGGCGTTTTGAGGTCATTTCCGCCAATGTCCGATGCCCTGATTGGGTACCGCTCGCCTCTGAATCAACAGCACCGTTTCCGTCTCTTCCCTCTCGCGAATTTGCCCACCTCTCCACCTCCTCCCTTTTCGAACATCGCGGTGCTTGTTGGCCATTGACCCCATAAACAAGTTCGACTCCACTGCTCATCGAGGTCCCCATCCAGCTGTGGGACACTCCGATGATCTGTACGAATGGATCCGTGTGAAGGGGATCGGTTGATGGGAACGCGATAGGCGGAGTGTGGTCTTCAATTCATACTGGACTGCATCTTTCGATTGCGGATTCTTTGTTTCTAAGGCTACAGAAGTGCAGCAGAGGAGGATCTTAGTTGTTTCGGCGACTCAGCGTCGACACTTTCGTTTACCAACGGCCGTCTGGATTGGACCTCTTTAAACACCACCCTCAACACCACTCACCACCACACCCACATACCCACACACCACTCAAACAATTGGTATCACGCCTTGGTAGACGATCTAGTCTCGCAGCTACCCCTGCCTCTCCGTTGCCTACTTTCAGGGCGACTACACACATCCCCTCAGCGCTATGGCTGTTTCAACTGCCTCGAGGCTTCGGACAATAGCTTTGGAATGCCTGATAATACTGCTGATCTGCAAGACGAGTGGAACTCTCGCGCTTTTCCAGACTATATGTTCTAGTCAGAATACAGGGTCTGATTTGGCCCTTGGTACGTATATGGGACACTCCCTTATGCACGTATCGGTGAACATCGCTAAATGTGGTCATCACGTAGTGTCGAACAATATTTACCAGTCCAATGGGCGCTGCAAGAGAACCTGCCAGGCTGAATACGCTTTCGCCATCGTTCAATTCACAAGCTGCTGGTGTTCAAATTATGCTCCAGCGGACACTGTTCCTGTGAGCTCTTGCGGCGTGCAATGTCCTGGTTATCCACCCGAAAAGTGTGGCGATCAACCTACAGGCCTCTTTGGCTATATTGCGCTGGACAAGAACCCGTCTGGAACGATCGGCGCCGCTACAAGCAGCTCCACCTCCAGTACGAGCACGAGTTCGACCCCAGTCACGGTTGCTGTAAACACCGTCATTAGCGTGCAGTCGGTCAGTAGTTTATTTCTTCCAGCATCCAAGTCTAGTCGTCCCGTATCATCGACCTCAACGCTATCTTTGAGTGCTGCTTCCACCAGGATACAGCTCCCCACTTCTTCTTCTCTTGGAGCCTCAGCCCCGTTACCGCAAGTAACGATCACGACGACCGTTTCTTCAATGGCACACTTTGGATCGTTTTTTGACTCTTCTGGACAGGCTTTCCCGTCCAGAGTTACCGTACAGCAGACCGTTACCATTTCTCCTTCCGTGGTGATTTCTATCCAATCCGTTGTATGATGTACCCGTTCCTTGGCTCTCGAGAACTGACAGAAGCTGGCGTACTGCTCAATCGCAAGACCAAAAAATCGATTCGCTGACACCTGTCTTCGTAGACGCCATCGGCGCCATCGACGCCATCTTCGTCGTCCGCAATCGCAACTACCGCCACATCCTCTTGGACTACCATATCGACACCGACCACCTCGAACACTGTTTTATTACCCCTCATCGCCGCAACCACTTCCGACGCTCAACCACCATCATCTCAGTCCTCAACCTCGTCCACTGCATCATGGTCTCCGACTCCCGTGGTATCTGTAATGACAGTTACTGGCCAAGTCAAAACTCTGACAATCACCCCAACAGCGCCACCAGCCGAAACCGCTCAAGCTCTAAAGAGCAAAGATGGAAGTTTCTTTTCCAATCCGGGCAAAGTTGCAGGAGTGTTCGTGGTCGTTGCATTGGCTATCCTGGCGTTGGCAGGCTTCCTGATCTGGTTCTGCTTCCGGCGTAGAAAGCATACGGACGCTATTGCTGTCGCATCCGTCGCCGGTGGAGATACTCCTCAACGCCGACCCAGTCGGCTCAGTCAGATGGGTTTGCTTGGGGGAAGCGCGCGTCGAAAGACCGAAAAATCCGTACCGGGTATACAAACCAGCGGCTGGGGTCCGGGCAACAATGCGGAGAAGAGCCCTACGGACACTACCCCTATTGATCAGAGATCGAGCTACCCCCGCGTTGTCGATCAGCGGTTAGATCCAGTGGCTCTGTGGAATCCGTTGCACGATAACGGAAGTCACATAAGCATACGAAGCCTTCAAGATAATCAGGATTACTCTCGTCGCATGCTACGCGTAAGTCGTCGTAGAGCACATACCATCAATACACATATTGATTCGTAATACAGGTTGCGAATCCTGATCAATAGGTTCGCCCACTTCACCGGCATGGACCTCGGGCCTTGCAGGCCTTCAAACACCATCTCTCCGTCCACTTTCACATTCACACTCCACGATTGGCAGTGTACGGGACTTCGCTCGAGAGCGATGCAGCTTTACAGTCGTACAATGCAAGACAACTTGCTAACAGGCTATATCCGCAACCCCCCCTCACCCTCCTTCTACCGACGGAAAATCAAACCTCTTAATGGTTCATTTACTGCATATCTTTAGCGACGGTCACGTTGGGCGTTTACATGCTTCTCTCGGTCACCTATCTTAGGCTTTTCCGTTCGATTGTAACATAGTTGTCCCGCGTATTTGTTTCCGTGGGCTGGAGTATCTTCCGGGTATATCTCTGGTATCGCCTATCACGCCTTTCATGACTCAGGAGTCGGCAAGGATAGGGTAGGCAAAAGTCTTGCTTGCGTCAGGGCTGCATTACATAGCACGTGTCGATACATATAGAGAACGAGAATAACTAATACTTATAATTGAGCAGCTAACAACTCAAGTTCGTGCAATCGCTCATATCCAGCGCAGAGTAAACGAAGGGTCGTCACCATATAGGTCATGCGGAGCTGGCAATGGCAGGCTGTTGACCCCCTGATTTCGAAGCCTAATACAAGCAGGTACTGATCCAGGAAGATCTGATTAGGACCAGCGATACTGTACTCTAGACAGTGCTCTCCGGAAAGCTAACTAAGAAATCCGGGCCTACACTCTCCTTCGAAGGTGCACAGAGACATACGCTAAAGTCGAGGGTGTACAGAGACCTACGCTGTTGTTACCATCTATTCAGTCGCAGTCGAGGGACGGTTCGCCTGTGAACAACAGCTACTTGATCTTCTTCGGGGCTTTTGCAGAGAATCTGAGCGTGGTGGCTTTAGCGCTTCCCGAGGCTGACTATGTACGGTACGAGCCAGTACCTTCTCATGCACGGAAAGAGCCTAAGGTACTTCGGTCTTGAGGGGGGGGGAAGCACAATCCGGATCCTTCGCACCACAATAGAAGCACTGAGATAACATGGACACACTCAATTAGTTGCTGGAATGGCCTGCCATATACAGCCAAACTCGCATCTGCCCGCGCCATACCAATTGGGGCAAAGGTATCCCCACCCCGGCTGGCTGCTTTGACCTGACAGGACTGCACATCATACCGGTGCTCTGCAATCCTTCGAGCGTCATCTCTGTGACGTCTCACTCTGAAGTCCGAGTGGTTGCGATTATCATGCCAAGCAGCCTTGACGCGGAGAAATAACTTGCAGCGCCACGCGCGCCATCTGTGACCCGGTAGAGTGGCCTCAACGGCTGTTGTATAACCTCTCCTATATCCTACGTCGAACTCACCTCTCTCACTTGGCCGTCTACTGACTCACTCAGAACCTCCGGCAATCGTGATCATTTGACCTTTTCATTTGGGTGGCATTGTGGGTTTATCGTTCTGTAAAAACAGGAAAAGCGCAGTCACTGCCCCTCGCATTTGATCACCGCCGCCTTCTCTTAGACTCAGCTATCACATCAATATAGCTACTCTTCTCTCCCAACTATCTCTAAGCATACGGTAACACAAGTGAAGGGTTGCTTCGATGAAGGCGTTATTGACGCCCTTTCATTCACCTGATGCGCCCTGTCACAGTCTAAGCCAATCCTGGTGCGTCTTGGTAATCTGAAAGTATTACTTCTCCACACCTTACTCTCCTCGCCTTTAGACCGGATCTATAGCTCCAAGCAGTAAAGTACCCTCTGCGTGTACATCGAGGATGGCTCCTTTTACCGCAGTCCCGACGATCTGCGTCGCTCTCATAGCTCTATTACTCGCCATCATAGGGAAACGCAAGCGAGAGACGCTTTCTAGGTGGATTTCTCCACGTTTCACATTACTTCCAAGAGGACGTCGAGCCTCGAACTCCAAGACCCCACCTCGATCATTCTCGCCCGAGAAGAAAGTGCCCAATAATGCGCCACAGCCTGTGGAGTATCAGGACATCTTCCCTCCCAGCCCGCGCGATGCGTTGCCTCAAGTGGCAGACAAATACCCCGAAGCTCAAAAGTCGAAGTTATCTCACGGCCCTCTCAATGAAGAACATTTCAGGAAGAACATCATTCCCTTTACAGTCGATTACAGAGAATGCGCTTCGTCAACGTACACCCCTATGGGCTTTTCAGTAGAGGAGATCAAAGCCCTCGGCGACTTCCCAGATTACGCTTCGCTGAGTGGCGTACCGCTACCGGAATACTACCAAAACTTCAAGATCGAGACAGCGTGTGCCAGGCCGTACCGACCGTTTCGGTGGGCCTATCATCAGACTATGTGTAAGCTTCTACCATTGCCATACAGGGGCTTCATTGCCTAACCTGTGACACTGGCGACCTAGCTCTTGCGAAACTCGAAAATGACTGGTGGCTCGAACTCGAAAGCAGCTATACCTCCCGCATCGCAGAACGCAAAAACCTCTTCGCCCAATACGGGAAGATGGTGCTCGCCTATCTACCCGGCAGCGAGCTAGCTTGCAAAGAGATCACGGAAATGGCACTGCAATTCCTCTGCGCACGTCATCCGCAGTACTTCTCCCTTTCCGAGGATACTGAGAGAGGCTTTGTTTTCCACAACGGCATTCTGAACAATGAGACGGTGATCAATAGCATGCATCCACTACACGTGCTACTAGAGAATGTACCGGAGGATTTTGCATGCATGCTCAGAAATCCGGAGGATGGATGTTATTATTTCCGTGCCGGCATTATCTGCTCCAGTCTGGGATGGAACGTCGACACAAAAATTGGGCTGCAGCTCAAGGAGATCCATGCACCCATACCCGACTATAAGGAGAAGATGGAGTTCTCGATGGACCGGTAAAGCTCAGCCACCCTGGCCTGTCGCACTTACGTCAAACCTCCAGTTGGGCCTTTTTCTGACGCAGAACATCTCCAGGTATTTCTCCAAGCTTCCTAGCTCACGGCCTATCCAGCGCGGCTCATGGGGCCTCGAAGTCGACACCCCCCTGTTTATGCCGCCGAATGACCCTCATGAAGCCTACCGTCTTTCACAGTACGTTTTTTGTGATGCTCCCATCTCTCCCAACCTCCTCGTCATCCTTATGTCCGTCCTCCAAAGCGCACAGTCCCCTTTGCCATTCCAAAACCACATTGACCTCTCTCAGATCCCCATCCCTCGACCTATCCCGCATCCACCTCCGCGTCGACTGGCAGACCCTGCGCCGCCTCCCACTGTCCGGCTCAATCGTCTTCAATTTCAAAGCGCTCTTCACACCCATCACCGATTTCCGGCACGAACCATACATCCCCGCGTTGGTCGTGAAAATTCTCAAGGAGGGGAAGAAGAGCATGATGGAGTATAAGAATACATGGCATATCGAGCATGTGGCATTACCAGCGTTGGAACAGTGGAAAGAGGAGCAAGAGGAAGAAGGTTTGGTGGAAGCTGGGTGGACAGAGGAGACATTAATGGAGAGCCCTTTCTTCAGGGGTTGGGAGGAGAAATGGATGAGTGCGCGGGGATCTTAAGGTCGGAACGGCGGTAGAGAGTCTAGATACCTTATGATGCATCCCCAGCACCTAGACGGCATTGGTTTCGAACAGAATAACAAACACACCCACTTCACCATTGGCCCAGCGCCATTAGAAGAGGAGAATAACACTCATGAACGAACGCCATGCGCACAAACAAGGCCTATGATAGCGCACTATTCGAGTAAAGCGATCGATCTTTCCATCGGCCTTTGCTCACTCATGCTTATGTAGGTTCCCAGAAGTATCAATAAGCTGTGCAGTAAATCCCTTCCTAGTTTCGAGCCTGCAAGGAAGATGACTTGAGATAGCGAGAGGGCAAGTCGAAGGAATTAACCAATTCCAGCTCACAACTCAGTCATGGCACAATAATTGTAAAGTAATACCAACAACAAACTTAGGTAAGATAGGGAAGTTCCTCCAGTGCATGAGGCAATTACTTTAGGGTTCCATGAATGAGGGCTAGACCTTAGTATCTGTTATCTTCAGCCAATTAAAACCACCGCCAAGCGCTCGAAATCATGTCCACCACGATCGAACATCAACTTACTGTTTGCTAATATTGTCATCTCAAAATTTGAGTGTCTTACCTTCACCAACGATTGGTATAAATCCCCGAGAAAACGTTGGAGCAAATCTACTTTAGTATCCCCGTTACAAATTGACTTCCCCGCTCTGTCTGCACAAGCACAGGGTCTCGCGCCATACCCTCCAAAATCCTTTTATCTTCACACTAACCCACACATACGGCACCCTTTACAACAGTGGTCTACGATCCTGCTATTGAAGTTCCTATCAATCTCTCCCCCATCAGACATCAAGAATATTGAAAGTGCTCCGAGCACTGTCGCGTTGATGAAGGGTGCGCCAACCGTCTTCACGTCTCAGGTACGTCTCTCTCCATCCTCGAAGGGCCGTTTGGTCCTCACGATGACATCGCAAGAGTCATTTGCTAATGCTATGTTCACAGGATTACATTTCACGTATGCACCTCGACTGATTGCTTATGTTCAGCCCCTAGCTAATGAATCCTTTGAACAGACCAGGTGTGGAAAGCGGCATCGAGTTGAGGGCCGCCGTTTCGACAGCGAATTCTTCTCTATACCAATCGGTATATCACTATCATGCTAGCAAAATTTGCGAAGCGAACCCCACTGGGCTATATGAAGGCTACAAAGCAGCCATGGAGGGCTACCACCAAGGCTCGCGGTCTGGCCTCTGTTGAGGGCAACACACCACGCCAAATGCCGGCCTCTCGAGCCAGAGCAACACCGGTCTCCTACGATCGAGCTACTTTCACTATTCGTGTTCGTCGAGCGACCCATCATGATTCTCGTATCCCGCCCCGCTGACCATAAGCAGGATGGCCCCGTCTTTAGCGGCAAGTCTTTTGGTGCCAAATCGAACATCTCTGGCGAAGCGGTCTTCACCACATCTCTTGTTGGATATCCAGAGTCCTTGACCGACCCCTCGTACCGCGGCCAGATTTTGGTCTTCACTCAGCCATTAATTGGCAACTACGGTGTTCCATCCTCGGCTCGCGAAGAAAGTGGGCTTCTCCGCTATTTCGAATCTCCCCATCTTCAGGCGGCCGGAGTAGTCGTTGCGGATGTCGCAGAGCAGTACAGTCATTGGACCGCAGTTGAGAGTCTGAGTGAGTGGTGTGCTCGAGAGGGTGTGCCTGCGATCTCCGGCGTCGATACACGTGCCATCGTAACATACCTGCGAGAACAAGGTTCTTCGCTGGCAAGAATCACCATTGGAGAAGAGTATGATGCGGATCAAGACGAGGCTTTCGTGGATCCCGAGCAGATCAATTTGGTTGAGAAAGTCAGCACGAAAGCACCGTTCCACGTGAGCTCGAGCCTCGGCGATCTTCATGTGGCAGTCATCGACTGCGGCGTGAAAGAGAGTAAGTATTGCACCCTTGAATCGTCCGAGGGCAAAGATTGATCCTTTCCTCAGATATCCTCCGCAGTCTGGTCGGCCGAGGCGCCAGCGTTACAGCCTTCCCATACGACTACCCTATTCACAAAGTAGCTCATCATTTCGACGGCGTCTTCATCAGCAACGGTCCGGGCGATCCGACCCATTGTCAAGAAACCATCTATCATCTCCGCAAGTTGATGGATTCTTCCCAGATTCCCATCATGGGCATTTGTCTTGGTCATCAGTTGGTTGCTCTAGCAGTAGGTGCTAAGACCATCAAGCTGAAATACGGGAACCGTGCTCACAACATTCCGGCTTTGGACCTCACGACGGGTAAATGTCACATCACGAGTCAGAACCATGGTTATGCTGTTGATGCATCGACCTTGCCTAAGGACTGGAAGGAGTATTTCGTCAATCTTAATGATTCTAGTAACGAAGGTTTGTCCCTGCCCTTCACCACGCGCTCATAATGTGTCTAACTGTCTGTTCGTGGCCGCGTCTAACATCCTCGTCTCAGGTATAATCCACAGTTCTCGCCCAATATTCGGTACTCAGTTCCACCCTGAAGCTCGTGGCGGGCCCCTCGATTCTGCCTACCTTTTCGACTCTTATCTCGATACCGTGAAAGCGTACAAGAAGAGCCAAGCTATCTTCCAGCCCAAGAGGGAGAGCAGGCCGAGCCCCATGCTAGTTGACATCCTTGCGAAGGAGCGAGTGGGTGTTGCGCCCACGATTGGGATGCAAAACATGCGGAGGGAGCCTGCTCTTGTGGCAGCAGCAGCAGCAGCTTAAGTCGACTGGCATGATAAGGTTGTTGGAAATGAGGTGGGTTGAGAATATCGATCTCTCGATATGAGCTTCAATGTTATATGAATCTGCTCTCGGTCTACTCTCACAAATCTTATAACTGTTGCCGTACTCAGGTCATGCCACATGGTGGCATGGTGCACTTCGCAGGGGTGAATCGTTGAATGGTCGTCCAATGCCTGCTCGGACTCTCTTGCTAGGTGTTTTAATCGAGCAAAGCCGATGGATTGATCGTCTGCGTCTGTATGCATGGGTCTCCATGGGTATTGTAAAGCCGTAAAAGATTTTCGAAGGATTGTCACAGGTGGTGCACCATTTCTTGGTATTGCATGTGGATGATCTATGTGGCATTATTTCTTCTATTTCTCCTCGATCGTTTGATTCTTTCAACATAACGGTTTGTCCTCTTTCTCTAAGGCAGTCTCAAAGTCCTCGTAGTAGCATTTCGTTCATCTCCCAACTCAAACCATCCTCACCATCTCCACAACGGTAAAGCCAGTCCCACTCCCCGCGGTCCCCGGCGGAAACCTCCTCTCCTCCGTCGTCTCCCATCCTTTCTTATGGTAATACCCCTCAGTCAACTCCTTCATCGTCGATACCAGCACCCTGGTCGTGCCTTCCACTCTCTCACCCCCCTCAGCTACCCTCCTCTTTATCTCCTCCAACGTCACCTCCAAAAGCTGCGACGATATCCCCTTCCCCTGCAACTCCGGCTCCACAGCCATAGCGAGCAATTCCCAAGCCGGTAGCCCCTCCTCGTCCTCTACCACCGCCACCGCCTTCCCACCTCCTTTCGCTGCCGCTGGACGCTTGAATATAAGATTAACCTCCCCACCCGCCCCCTCCCTCGCTTTATCGGCGTGGTACGGCTTCGCGCTCGCCGTACCTACCATCCGTCCACCGGCCGCGGCGGAGAAGGCAATGATGCAAAACCCCTCGCTCCCGAGTTCCGAAGCCAGCTGCTCGGGCTTCTGCAGCCGCCCGACGCTGGCGGGGAGGATCTCGTAGCCGGCGCCGTGGACGTGGGTGTGCGTGAAGGTGCGGTTTAGGAGGGCGGCGAGGGCGGGGAGATGGGGGGATTGGGAGAGGGAGGGGCAGGGGAGGATGAGGGCTGTGAGGGGGTAGGTGGTGGACATTGTGAAGGGAGATGCAGGAGGAAGAAGGCAAGGGGGAGAGGCTAAGGTATGTCGATTACGAGGGTGGCTGGAGCTCTGAATTGGCGATGAGGATATTGAGATGACCGCAAAGGATAGTGGCGCTAACAGTGGATTACCGATTATACCACAAGGCTGTATACTATGGCATTTGGCCGATCAGATCAGAGAGTTTGGTCACAATATCTATAACAAAAATGCAGCAACAGCTTTTCAGAGAAGGTTGAGTCAATGGTGACGATATCGGCCTCTAGCAGCACCTTAGCTGTCCCTGCGGAAGGGGCGGCCCGTACTTTAAGCCTGGCTCTTCCTTATTTCGGGTCTCTGTACTAGTACAACTGTACTTCTTTCTTCTACTTTATACTCTCTTCTGACCTTCTAGTGTATTCAAGATCCCGCTCCGCAGGAAGTATCGATAATGAGATTCCAAGTTTGGTATTCTCGCCAATCACTTCAAGCCTCATTGATCTTGAATCTTATATACACACTCATTCACCCAACAGCGCCAAATGTACTCCCCAATTCCATCAATTATCTCTCGACATCCGTCCGTGTCAGAACTGTACTACTCGTCTGACCCTCCAAGGTTTTTTTTGGTTAATCCGTGGTGTCCAGTCAGGTTGACATGATGCATCCGTCAGACGCAGCTCGTCTTGGCACTGTGGCTGTGCAGAGCCTCGACTCTTCGCCGGTACTTTATACAAGATTGCCCCGACTGAGCTCCACCAAGTCAATGCTCAGACTCCTTCGGCCATCGTCCCATCTCTGCTAACCTAGGCTATTAGCGGTAGCTGTGTTCATGCGTGAGATAAACACATATAGACTGGCTTATCTGGTATGGCGTGTGGTCAATGGGCAAGGCTGCTAGCCTCGAAGGTCATCCAGGCAGATGCAGAAACGTTTGATTAAGAGCTCTTCCGTCCATGTGGGCAAGGATTACTCCTTTTACCCACTATTTTCTGCTGCCTTTGGTGGACAACCACCGCACGAGTCGAGCTGCATATACTATTGGTATCATGGTTCTGTAGCTCAAGATGAGCGGTGCAGAAGCTCTACTGGTTGTTGGTATCATCGCCAATATTGTGCAACTAGTTGAGTTCACAAGCAAAGTAGTGGGTCGAGTCAAAGATTCCGCTCAGGATGGCCATAGTATACCAAAAGCATTTCGGAACATTCAGGTTACTTTGCCTCTATTGGCTAGCACACTGCGCAAGACTGGGGATCAGGTCAAGTCCGGCAGATCAGACGAACAGACATGCAACGCATTGCGGCCAGTGGTCGAAGCATGTGAAGCCCAGATGAATGAGCTCAAAGCCATCTTCGTTCAGGCTCTGCCCGCAGAAGGTGCATCAAGATGGACACGAGGATGGAAAGCTATCGCGTCGGTAGGAAAGGACAAGAAAGTCGATGACATAGCACGTTCCCTTTCAGAGCTCAGATCCACTTTGATACATTACCACGTCACGAACCTGGCGACTCGAGATAGGCAACACGATGTCCCTGCAGGTTTGGATGGGTCAATTACTGCCAGCACAACAATTGCAGAGCAACCAAAAGACGCTCGTCAACGCGAGTTAGAGGAACGATGCTTGCACTCACTCGCCTTCCCTTCCATGAACAGTAGACGCCTCGGCATCGAGGAACCCGCCGAAGACACCTGCAGCTGGCTCTTCGAACACCCTTTGTACCAACAATGGGACTTGCGAGACGACGCTGCAATGTCTCACGGTCTTCTTTGGATTAAAGGAAAGCCAGGCTCTGGAAAATCGACGTTGATGGAGCGCTTAGTAAAAAGAAGCGAGGAACGGCCACGCGAGGGCGGTATATGCATATCGTTCTTCTTCAGTGCTAGAGGAGCTGGCCTTGAGCGGTCTGTAGAAGGGTTGTATCGGTCACTCACGTATCAACTCGTGTGGAAGCGACGGACGCTTCTTGCACAGCTTGCCTCGCTGGCCAACGAAAAGGAGCTTCGCTATGGCCGTGGGAATTGGACATGGCATGTCAAAGAACTCAAAGAATTCTTCCATGCCTCGATTGCAAAGGCGGGTTATGGACCTCTCAAGGTTTTTGTTGACGCACTTGATGAGTGCAAGGATGATGACGTACAAGAGGCGGTGACAGCTTTCGAACGCTCAGCCGCAGCCAGCATCGCAAACGGCACTGCTCTTAATATATGTTGGTCAAGTCGACACTATCCGCACATCAGAGTCAAAAGGTCACTAGCGATTTGCATGGAACATCAGAATGCTGAAGACATCGCCGCATACGTTCGTAATGAGGTCAAAAATAGCTCTTTAATCGATCACGAGCTGGAGAGTGAGATAATAGAAAAGGCTAATGGGGTTTTCATGTGGGTGGTACTCGTGTTCCGCCAACTCCTTGATGCCGAAGACCAGGGTCATAGCCGCGCGGAGAAGAAGCACATACTGGAAGACTTGCCTTCTGAGCTCGATGATCTATTCCGACGGATTCTCAACTCAGTCAAACCCCGCCACCAGCAAACAAGGACATTGCTGTTTCAATACGCTATGGTGGCCAGTGAATCGTTATCGGTGAGGGATATGCAAGTTGCCTTGGCGTTTAGCGCGAATCCTCCGCCCGAGTCCATTGAGTCATGGCGGCTTTCCGACTCATATCTGGAGCCTCGCATTGCCTTCCCAAATTTCGTTCGGGAAGTCTGTGGTGGGCTCCTAGAGATCTCGAAAGGGGGAGATTTTCAGTTTATACATGAATCGGTCCGTGACTTCATGCAAAGTGGTGCAAGTCATGAAATCTTAGGCATGGCTGATAATACCGGAATGTTCAGACAAGGGCACCAAAATCTCAGGAATGCTTGCCTGGCCTACTTGAGCAGCCAAGAAGTGGTGGGTGAGTTCGACCGATTATTTGACTTCGAGAAACTTAGGTATCGTGATAAATCAGCACTTCCAACACGTTCAGAAGCGGAAGCGGCCATGTATAGCTTTGTGAGCTATGCCGCTTGGAAGTGGCTGATTCATGCCCGAGGGGCAGAAGATACAGGACAGTCTCAAGTCGATCTAATCCAGTTGACGGCAACAGCCTCCTTTCACGGTGCGGTGAGATTGTGGGCAGCTCTCGAAGGCTTGAACTCACGGTACTGGCATTATCGTGGAAAGCACTACCACGAATGGCCGACGGATGGGATAAGTACGAAGGAGGCGCTGTTGTGGGCATCGTGTGCCGAAGGAATTGTATCATGCATTCGTCCTCTGCTTCAAGCTAGAGTTAATCCTTGTTTCAAGATCGGGTGCCGCAAACTTGCTTGGATCGCAGCCGCAAAGTCTCGCATACCTGAAATGGTTCGCGAGCTTCTTGACCAAGACGTTGCTAACGTGACAGACTATCCATTCACCGAGGATTGCGATCTCCGAGAGATGCTCTGGTCCAGCGGATTAGGCATCGTGAAGGTCCTTCTGGAGCATGGCTTCAGTGCGGATAGCCGCGTTGGCGACGGCCAGACACTGACGCAAATGTACGTTCGTACTTCGTTTGGCATCCCTGACGAGCTTCGAGAAACGATCGCCATAATCAGGACGTTGGTTGCACATGGCGCTGATATCAAGGTCCGAGACAGTGATGGTCGTACTGTGCTTCATTTAGCAGTCCAGAACCATCCTCGCCTAGAGATTGTATCTTATCTAATGGACGCCGGCGCTGATGTTGAGGCCCTAGACAGTCATGGTCGTACTGTGCTGTATTTGGCAGTCGAGAGCCGTCATTCTCGGCAGGGGATGATATCTTGTCTAATCAACGCCGGCGCTAATGTTGAGACCCTAGACAGTCATGGTCGTACTGTGCTTCATCACGCGGTCTGGAGGGATTCTTATCCGGAAAATATATCCTGTTTAATCAACGCCGGCGCTGATGTTAAGGCCTTAGACAGTTATGGTTTTACTGTGCTTCAGTTGGCTTACCGATGCGAATCTCGTACGGAAAATATAACTAGACTAATTGACGCCGGCGCTGATATCAATTGCCTAGACAGTCATGGTCGCACTGCGCTTCATTTAGCAGTCCTACAGATCGGAAGTCGCCATCCTAGATTAAGGGACACCGTAATGAGCAGAGTGAATGCTGTGCAGAAGATGCTCAACGCAGGGGTCGACCCCAACGGCCAAGATGAAGACGGCAACACTGCACTTCATCTAGCATTTGATAAAGTAATCGTGGACGCTGTACCGGGGTTGGAATCCCTGATCCCGATCCCTGAAGAAGAAATCAGAAGGGCTACAAATAACGTCGTGTGGCATCTGATACTATATGGTGCCAACCTGACCACAAAGAACAATGATGGCGTGACTGCCGCCGATCTCATTGGTGGCCTGCCTGACTACATTTCTCAAGCATTCAAAATCACAATTGCGAAAGCGGCTCAAAAATTGCACAGAGCGAACCACGTTGTGAATGTGGATATGTAGGGGGGTGGGGGGACGTAATGTATGCTGGAGCAAAGGGGGGAAAGGAAAATTCAGAGAGCTAAGGAGCGATGGGTGAGTGATTGTCGAAGATAAAGAACGCAATGACGGAATGTTGATGGACTGACTGGGTCACAAGTGAAGACCCATAGCCGAAGCGCTACCCCATCAAATCATTCCCCTCGCTCAAACAAACTACTCCGCAGAACTCATGTGTACCCCTGAGAAGTGCGCCTTTGGGATACCGCCCGATACCAACCTTCCATTCCATAGCCAAGACCCAGACAGAAAATCCAACCCAAGTAAAAGAATCTTCATCCAGCAGCAAAGCAAATCCGAAATCCAGAAACCCACAAGTGCTTCGTTCCTCGTCTCGGCGAGTGTTCAGACTTCGAAAGAAGGAAAGTGCTCACTGATATCGGTCACACCACAAAGCAAAGCAAAGCCTCTTTCCTCTTCTTGGTATCAGGAGATCACTCCTCCTTAACATAGCCACCCTTCTGAGTCTGCTTCGACAGGTGTGATCTACTCTATTCTTCTGCAAGCACAGCCTCGCTACTTGTCTCTCTCTATCGACTTTGGGTAACAAGTAGAGGAGGAAAATGAAGAATTATCGAGCTTCATACCGTCCTTCTTAATATCTATCCTTTTCAATTTTGGTTTCGTCTCACCCAGAACGTCCTTCTTCCTCTTAGCGTGAGCGAGACAAGGACTCCCGATAGTGGCCTATAGAGACATGACCGAGATACAGGCGGCTGGTTCCGTTCCGGAGAAACCCTGCTGTCGTCCTAGTGACGGCAAAGACGTTGCGCTTAGACGGACGTTGCAGCAAAAGGAGATGAGACAATCTCTGAGCGTGAGAACTAGAAGGAAAGCGAGCAAGAAACGAGAGGGACGCGGGTTGATATGACAGGGGCCCGTTGATGGCTGCCAAGGTACCGAAGATTGTGGGGCGGTGTTCGCAACGTGGAGGAAACAGCAGGGTTTCAAAGGGAAGGAGATGCTGTTGTTGGTGGGCTGGAAGGGACGGGGCCAGTGCGCCTGGGTTCGGATTTCAAGTCATCAGGTGGTGAGAGGATAGGGGCAGACGCTGGGGAGCTCGAGATTTCGAAAAACGTGGGGGGCATTGTTGTGGTTGCTAAATTGGGTGCAGCTAATGGGGATGAGAAATCCGTTGATTATAAGAGCAAGTCGAAAAGCGATCATGATGAGAGAGGAACGCGAGTGGGTATGAAGAGAGGCGCCAATGGCCGCCAAGGTACCGAAGATTGTGAAATTGCTGTTCGCGACCAGGAGGGAATGGCAGGGAGAAGAAAGAAGGTATGAAGCTGTTGGGTAGGGAAACTCTTCATTTGGAGGTTTAACTAATTAGGTGGTCAGAGTAGGAACGGTTGTACCTGCTAAGTTCATTCTATCTCGTCCCGATCTCGACAGGGCTGTGAGTGTAACCGGGTACGACGCCTTTTCTTCCAGCATGCACAGTTGTAGAGATAGGCTAGTTGTCTACGAAAGCCTTTTAGGAATCCGAGGTGGCTCGCTCGTGGTCTATCAATGCTCAGAGCCTTAAACATGATATCCCATCGCCTCCCCCACCCAAGAATCACATCGGACCCCCATATCTCCACCCCCTTCCCCCAATAATATCTTAACGCCCCTCTCAACACCGCCGCACAAGCCAAAACCCTCCCCCCCCTAATATCCCAAGTCCCCCCTTCCACTAAACCCACCCACCCTCCCAACCCACTACTCCCCTCTTATCCCCTTTCATCCCCTCTCATCCCTAATAAACCACCCACACACCAGCGCAATCATTAAATATGGGGACCGAATAGAGAAGAAGTTGGGAAGACGATGGTGGAGAGTGGTGGTGGAGATTGGGGATGTTGATTGGGAGATCGTAGGAGAGTAGGAGAGTAGGAGATAGGAGATGGTAGGAGGGAGGGGAGAGGGGCGTAGGATTTGATGAGTGGGAGAGTGGGCGATGGGGTTGGTGAGGGTGGGACGGTAAGAGGGGGGGGGGTTATGGGATGGGATTGTGGGGCTGGAGATGAGGGGTTGGAGGGACGGATGGTTCATGATACTTGTATCATCTCATGAAAGGAAACCATTCCGGGCACCCTCTTTCCGGTAATATTCACCACCCCTTTTCCGGCGTTCGCGGCAACTGCGATAGCGGACATTATCGCCATCGAGAATAACATCGTCGACGTCGATTTCTGATATTTATAAGAATTTCGACACTAGCGAAATAACGTATCCGATAGAGAAGGGAGGAGCTCAGGAAATTCGCCTACATGAAGGCCAAAGACTGGTGCCTCCGCCATAGGCAAAAATAGACGCCAGATTTGTAGATCGACCGTAAGCTCCGTGTGCACCATTACCCAGGATATTTTTTCCATCCATACTGAAAGGAAACAATCGCGACAAGAAGGTAATTGTGTAAATGAAGTGAAAGCGGAACGACTAAAATCCTAATTAGCAGCGACCATCTTGCCTGGCATATCTCTGCCGTTCTTGCCCCCGCCCGAGGACCAGAACCGACTCAGCCTCTTCCGCAAGCTCGGTTTCTTCCCCTCCTGAGCCTTTGGCATCTCGAGTACTGCTGCGGATGGCGCCTTGTTTACTGTGCTCACAACAGGCTGGCTCTGCGTCCTGGGATATTCTGGAAAGTGTGGCGGTGGTTGAAGCGCTGTATGGTACATGTTACTGCTGTTCGCTGAGGGGACAGGGCCAGAGCCAGCGGTGGCGGGACGACGATCGGATCCGCGCGATGTGCTCGTCCGCATTTTCTCTTCCACCGCGCGGCGGATCTCGAACTGTCTTCGCTGTTCCTCTTGCGGGCTGAGCGGGGCGACGACGACGGCCGGGGGAGGGATGGATTGTGGCTGCGGAGGCTGGTCCTTGGGTTTCTTCTGTCGGGGTGCACGCATGATCTGCGCGATGTGGGCGGGCTTGGGCTTCTTCTCTACGTACTGGTCCAGCCCGGGCAGAGCGGGCAGATCGCGGTTCAGATCCAAGGCGCCTGGTTGCGGGGAGTTGGCCTCTTCGACCTGTGGCTTGTTTCGCCAGGAGCTGAAGCTGCTTCTCCGTCGCAATTGGGAGCGCCATCCGCCGTTTGAGTCGCGGCGTTTGAGGCTGCTGCTTCGACTGCCGCTTCGGGAGAGCCCGCTGTCGGAGCGCGTGGAGCGCAGGCTGTCCATGCTTGCGCGCGGCCGGACGTAGTCTCTCACGCCGTCGATGACGCTGCTGGCGATGCTGCCGGCTCGACTGCGTTGTTGATCGTCTATGGATGCGGGCTTGCCGGAGGCACGGCTGGCTGGGCGGGCGGGACCTGCTTTGTATTCGGCGCGGCGGCGGGCGAGTTCTTGCATCATCCATGCTTTGGCGGTGGCGTCTGCTAGGGAAGTGGAGGCGCCGTCTTGAAGGATCTGCTCGGAGACTCTTTCCTTGATGTATGAGGACCGCTTCTCTTCGCCTGAGGTGTTGATGGAGGTTAGGCCGGTTGATATGCGACGTTTCCCGTGCGTGTAGTCTGTGGTTTGTGAGCGTGAAGTCGAGGCGCTGGTCTCAGCGCTGGTCTCATTTGAGGGAGTTGGATAGTCGATGCAAGCCGCTGCCGACGTTTTCGGACGGGATTCTAATGCAGCACGGATCTGGAACAGAGAATTTTCTTGCTCTTCCTCTCTTACACGAGCATTGGCCGAAGTACGCGTGTGGGTGGGTTCAATGGGCTCGAAATTGGCGCTTTCAGATCGGTACTTTTGCGAGGGACGTCTTGGGATAGCCGTAGACTCAAAGCTGGTCGCTGCGTTTATAGGTACATGCTTGTAGGGTGCCGGAGGTTGAGAAGGTTCAGGCGTTTCGCCCCTAGGCCGCCGGGAGAAGAAGGACTGTTGCTCCTCATTGGCTGCTTTGGTTGCTTCTTGCGCTTCGGCTCTCTCTTTGGCTCGTTTCTTCGCAGCTTGGGCCTGGTCATACTTGTATAATGCCTCCCGAGGGTCGGGTAAATTCTCGTACTCGTCGGTGGGAGGATTTGTATCGTTCACCAGGACAGCGCATGACTGTTTGAGCTCGAGTAGTATATTCAGAGGTAACCTTGGACGTTCGCATTCCGAGGGTCTGGGGCTGTAGGGCGGGGACCCGATCTCCTCCGGTGTCCTGCTTTCCTCAACTTGTGGTGAAGCTATCTGGTGAAGAGTCATTACTATGCTCCGACCAAGAGAGACGTAGAGCATGGACAATCTGTACTGCTTGAAAGACCAGATGGAGATCAACTCACCAAGCGCAATGACGAAAAAGAGAACTTCCGCTTCATGGTGAGTGTGATGCTGCTCATTTACCAAGAGATATCTGGCCCCCAACGCAAATGACAAAGCACGTTCCTAACAGGTGGATTCCGCCACGTATGAGTTGATGTTGTGCCTCAATCAAGAGTTCAGAAAGTCAAGCTGAGGGGAAGCGTGGGCGAAGCCAGGAGGGAGACTCCAGGAGCGAATCGGAAACGGACGGGGGATGTTGGTTGACACGGTTGGTGATTCGGATAAACGTCGAAACGACGGACCATATGTATGTGGTTTGAAAAAGAGCGTGTATATTCGAAAAAGACAATTGTTGCTCGCTGGTGTAGAGAATAATAATGAAGGGAATGTGCAGAACTCAAGTCAGGAGAGGCAGTGACGGCGAGATATTGCATCTGGTGGCATCGCGGTTCCCAGTCACCAATCGCTTGGGCGAGTGCAGGTCGTGCAGCGCCTGGGCCATTCTGGGCCTAGAAGTATTCCCGACCCAAGGACTCCGTTCGGCCACTTTGCTACCAACGAATCACATCGTCGACTATGAACCTGCCCTAGTCTCTTCTTCTGCTGGCTCGCCGAAGTCATGCCCACGGTTCGTCGAGGCGACCAAGATCCCTGGCTGAAGTGCCCTATTGCAACCAAATTTCCCCAGCTTTGACCAGCGACTGGCTCGCGTGGAGACCTGATCCCAGCAAGTCATGTTGTTCTCCGTCTTTTCGAATTTCGGTGCAGAAGTGGCAGAACTTCGGTGGGGCTCTTGGCGAACTCAAACGCATAGTCAACGGCTCGACTTGCATGCTGCGGCGTCCCTATTAATCTCCTGCCCACGGCACCCTCGCGCTTCCGTCGCGTAGATAAATTGCAGGCCCACGCTATGCTCTCAATCTCCGTATCGTAGTCGTATCAGAGTTCATCGTGAGCCATTTTCCATCTCGATGACCGTCTTTGCCATGGTGCAGATCTCGATAGCGGACACTGAGCGACCATTGAGAGCTCTGATGTTGTGCAGCTGAACATGTCACGGTTCCCGGAAAGGAAGCGGTGGCGAATAGCTGCACCTCTCCTCGTCCTGCGTCGTGTCGTGCATGCGTTTGCTGCCGAGGTGGGTTTGAGATTGCTTGGCTGTCATGTGCAAACCTCGATAATCTCGTAGTCTTGCTGGGAATCTCAGAGGATGCTGAAGAGTCAGTGTTATTTGAATGCTACATGCGCCAATCAGATTGGAGAGGATGATGGTATGGATGTTTGGAGATGGACGTCTTGTTAAGGTTGCTCGTGCTGCACTGACTTTTTGGCGGTTCGGACTCAGATCGTCGCTGCAGGGTCTCATGTGTGTGTCCTTTGACTTTTTCCGATCCTGGCCAGCGTTGATGCGTTGGCTTTCACTTCGATGGATTGAGTTCATTGCCCTCACATGTACTTCTACATGAGTAGCTGCAAACAGAGCTTTCGACAATTCAACACTAAAAACTCCGTCCAGAACTTCCCGCTACAGTTTCGCATCGTCGCTTTGCACCTTGAACGATTTACCATCCTTTACATACCCACCCTGCGTTTCTCGTTCCACATTCGCCGCAAGAACTAAGGTTCGTACTGCCACATCAGCTGTTCACGCTACTATTTCCAATGGCTTCGTTGTTCATTGCGTCGGTGAAGCAAAAACCAGAGTTGATGATAACCGAGGAATTCGAGGTGCCGTGCCCAGATTATGAATAGTAGACGGTATCACAACATGTACGATCAATGTGGCTTAGAGACCTAATTGCACTCCATCTCATGGGAGCTCTATGAAGATTCGTCCCCATGCCTCCGATGCCCAGAAACTGTACCATTTTCTAGAAACACTAGAAACGCCCCATTCCCCTTGATGCCATGCCTAACTCAACTCATTACCCATTGTTCAGCTTCGCCGCAAAGCCGACCGTTATCATGACCCTTAGAGCTTTTTGATCACCTTCCCAGCGCCAACAACGCCAGCTGCCAGCAGATTAACGAAAAGTCCCATTACCCATATCCACACCTCAAAGCTCCAATACAGAGTCCTTAGGACCGCCCTCGTCGCCGCTGGCAGGCTCTTATCTTCGGCGTTGATCATTGGCTTATAGACCCAACCACTTCCCGGGTTCTTACTTGCTGTTTGAGCCGCCGTGACAGTCGTTGTGCCGCCAGTCTCTTCGTCTTGTAGGTGTTGGGGGAGATGGGCGGTAGAAGATGAGAAAGTCGATCTACACCAGGTCGATAGTGTGCGGCCCTTTGTCCGAGCTGGGCGTGCTGATGATGAGAGCACCGTGGGTGGAGGTGGGAAGGAGGGCGCAATGACGTTGGCCTTCTGAGTGCTCGGTAGTGTTGGGATAGATGAAGAATGATGAAGATGTAGTAGAAGAGCTAAGAGCGCGCTGATAAGTGTGTCTAATGTATAAAGTGAGGGCATCGCTGTGATGGCTGTTGTATGGATGGTGAGGGTGCGAGATGGAAGGGCTAGCGTAAGAAGCGGAGTGGAGGCATCGGTCTCAGGGGCCGAGATGGTAATCCTTTCTGGGTTCAAAGGACTAGGGGTGATTTCGATAGGGAAGCTTGTCGAGGTATTGTCGAGAAGTGTAGGGTGAATGAGAAAGAAATTTCCAGAGTCACTATCCCACAGAAGGCTCGAAGCTTCGTTCTGCTGAGCACGGGCTAGCGCTTCGGCCTGCAATTCTGAACTCGCTTGTCGGTCGAGCCTATGAGAGACGGCGATGGAAGAGGATTGGTCCAGAGCCATTAGCTCTGCAAGCTTGGGGAATATGGTCGCTACAAGCGGAGCTGTGGTGGTCGGTACCGACAGGAATGTTTCGCAGATCTGTATGGTAGGCTGAGGGTTTGACGGGTGGGTACGGGATACTGCCACACCGCCACGCGATGCGGCGAGGGTGTAGAGCGCTTGACTTGGAGAGGAGAGAGTTATAATTTCATCATTGGGCATCAGGGAATCGCTAAGCCATACATCAGCACGAGCGCCGTTCAACGGAGTGTAAGCTTATGGTACCAGCTCAATTCAATGCTATATGTATCTTTAGCACTCGATGTCGCTTGGCCATTTGCTATGATCCACAATTGCAAAAGCTCCTCGGGTGTAGAGAGCGCCGACGAGCTGGGAGCGTATGCATTTTGCTGAAGGATCGGGGCGGATCCTGACGGTTGTGTAGGTATCTCTAGAACAGGCAGTGCAAGTCGGGCCCCCTGTCTTCCCTGCCGTGAGTATACACTCGGGATAGAGGCACCTCTGGCGTGATTTGACGAGACCCTGCCACCCTGGGCTTGTGGGTAGTACCGTTGCTGAGCTAACGAGGTACCCGGGTCATATCGAGGAAACATTGAGCGCATGACTGGTGAATGCGTAGCTGTCCTCGTTGAAGCATTGCTGCCCTTGCGCACCAATGTATGTGAACTGGCGCTGGACTTTGGTGAGTCTTCATGCTGAAGCGGTGAAGGTACTCGACATCGTGTAGGAGAATCCGGAAGGCGAACGGCTGCAGGCGAAACCGGTCTCGATCTTTGCTCAATAGGAACACATACTTGCGTCAAGACCGGAGACGGTGTTTGTGCATGGCTGCGAGGACTGATCGACCCGTTTGCAAGGCGTGCCTGAGGAGGGCTCGAGAAGGTGATGGATGGAACAGCGGCTTGTTCGTTTGTGGATTGAAGATCTTCAGTACTGGCTGGCACAGACTTGGAGAAACCCGGCGCTGGCGTCTCTTCGACTGCTATAATAATCCCACGAGCATTGCCTGACATCTTCACCATCTCGAAGTCCGGCTCTTTCGTTGATCGACTGACATATCGCAAAGCGCCCTTCCGGCTGGGACGGTCACCTTTCAAAGAGGCACTCGGAAACAATGATAGCGTAGCTGTTGCCATTACAAATGATATCGGAGGGTGAAGGTAGAATAAGCACCTCCAGGGGTCGAGGTGAGCAGGACGCAAAGTTCCTCAATCCTTCAACAACGTCGTTCAGCCGGTCAAGGGCTGGTCAAGGAGCATTGCTCGAGAGTGAGCAACGGACAACAAAGAAGAACATAGGGGATTGGGAAAATTGCAGCAAGCTCGAGTGGGTCTCGACATATACCTCCCTTGCGCTGTGTACCCCACCATCATCCTGACAAACACCAGGCGAACATCAAGGCGCCAAATGCTGGAAAGTCGTTCGACCAGTAGCATGACTCTTAATACAGCACACCAATGACAACGAAGTTGGATTCAGAGAAGGATGGTTGTTCCTGAGCTTGTGCACACTCGCCCGGCGCCTATGCTAGGTCGGCTCTGGGCGGCTTGGCATGCCGAGGTGGTGCCGTGGTGAGCGCTTGGGCAGATTACATTTTGATCCGGTCAGTCAACTCAAGTTCTTGATTATAGGACTTACAGTATGTATCAATCTGCTCCTTGCTGGGCTGTTAAAAGGTACGTGGTTCCTTGCGATCGGATGGCCTTGGTACAGTCTCCCCAGTGCGCCGAAATGTCATCCACAATACTGCTGCTCCCAGAGAGTAGGCCGTTGATGGCGGAGATATCAAAGTCAGTGACGGACGAGAGGCAGAGCAAAGGAAGCGACTCACAAACGTCAACTTTTGATCGCAAGCAAGCCATCATAAATGGACAGGTCACATCAGTCTTCGAAGTCATTAGTAGATGAGCTCACCCAAACATTCCTCCGCGTTGAGTATGAACCTTCCCATTTCGGATTATTCATTCGTCCCGGTTTACACGCTACTTAATGCTTCCCTGTCTAGACACCGTACTGCACACATGCATTTCCATGTAGACCCACTGCAAGTATCCCTCCGTGGTTCCACCACATCACTCGTAACATGTCAGCATCCCTCCTTTTCCCCTCCCCTTTTCCCCCTCCCTCTCACTCCAGCGCTGTGGCATTTCCACCCCCAATCCTCACCCCACTCTCCACCTGAACCCAGAAATTCCCCCTCGGCCCCACACTCACCACCCCACCATACCCAATCTGCCCGGTTCCCTCTCCACAAGTCTCCAGAACCTCCACCGCCTTTAACGCAACAACCCTGAAACTGAAGACATCATCCTCTCCACTCTCACTATACGCCCCAAGTGTAACCACGCACGGTGTCCCGCGCTCCGTGAAGCGCCACGGCGCATCGGCGGGGCTGTGGGATGTCGGGCGTTCGCTGTTGCGGGTTCTCATAATCTTGCGCGTCACAGGCATGCAGACTCGCTCGCTGATGGGGAAGGCGGTGGGGCTTGCGGGGTCGAAGCAGTGGACCCATGGGGATGGTTCGGTGGGGTAGCTGGGGAGGGTGAGGTTTGTGGGGTGGAAAGAGGAAAGGGCCGTAGGGAGAAGGTGGAGGAGCAAGAGGACGAAGGTGATCCTCTGAGTGTGCATGATTTGGAAATCTGGGCAGGCGTCGGGGATTCGATTGCAAAGGTCGGGGATGTAATGATGTTAGTCGCGCTATTGCGCGTGTCTGCGGTTGTCGCGTTCGAGAGGGCGGCATCGTGGTGTATGCGACGGAAGTTCGCAAACTGCTTCCGGTCCAGCATTGCGATCATGGCATAGTTGCTATGACGTGCATCTTTATTTTCTCCGTATAGCAACAGCGGCAAGCTGGGATTTTGCGAAGAGCGATATGCCATGAACCATCCATCTGTAATTTCAAATGGCTGGAACCAAAAGTTAATTTGAAAGATAATCAAGATCTATGGCTTGGACATGAGCATTTAATGTATGGGCGTGCCGGCCTGAAATGGAGGTGGAAGAACGAAGATGGAATGCAGAAGACTGATCACGGTCGAGACATAGAATTTCGGGCAGAGATGCATGGTAACCGGTGATTCACAGGTCGAAAAAAGTATGGTATAGGGGCGTAGAAAGGAACTAAGCATGCCGCGAAGAGAATTTCCAAGACAAAACATATATTCTGAAATCCAACGATCGTATATATATGTTCACATGTCACAAACCCAAACCGTATCGCGAGGCGGAGCGATTATGAACTGTAAGACACCGCGCTCGTTCCATCATTTGAAGGCAAACCCTCTGTGTCACCAGGTTCCTTGTAACTGCCAGCAGGCTTGGCACCACGAGTACGGCTGCTAATGGTATTGCTCGGGTCGATCGCATCTTTCTCGTCTTGCTCTACAATAGTGTTAATTGTGGACATTGTTGGTATATAGAGATTTATGGGCGGAGGGGTCAAACATAGAAGAGGCTATTTCGGGCTGTGAAAGATGGACATACCAAGAGTTTTGTCGGAGTCGGCAGTGGCAGGATCAATGGGATCCTCTACTGGTTTTTCATCCTTCTGAACAGGGATCGCAGATTGGCCTGTTCGGGAGGCATAGTCATTGTCCACAGCGTCGCCGGCTGGAACATTGCCGCCGGTGGCATCGTTCTGTTGCTCGTAGGCGTCGTCGGCTGAGGCGGACATAATTGCTGTCGGTGTGGTGAAAGTTAATTGATGATAGTAGCTGAGCTAGTAATATGATGATCTCGACGAGGATATAGGATGGTATACGAATTCCCTATATGGGGGTTGCCCATGGGGTTTATGTATTGATGATACCATGAAAGAAAGGCAAGGGCCAGCTCCCTTCTGGTGACGACACGGCCATCCCCGCGCCAGTCAATGTCATGATGACATGGAACTCTATCAGCCCCGGCTAGTACATGTCCTTAGCACCCCGACCACATTGGCTGAGCGTAGCGAACCAGCAGGCATGAACGGCCATCTCCAGGTAAGGACGTCACGCACAAGTACTTCTAGCTGTCTCAGGCGATGTTCCTGAGTTTCCGAGCTCTTTTTGGTCGTGTACCTCTACTCCTGCGTCATGACAGTTGCTGTGAGTGAAATGATTGGTTTACAAGAATGCGACGGGACGGTCTAGACATCGGACTTATTTTCCGATAAAAGATCCGCGCAATCTGCATGTTTGTCGTCGACTAGTAGCTTTGGCAAAAGCCAATCGCAAATCCATAGAGGAATTCAAAGCGCGAAAAGTAAGGATCTAAGTTTCAAGCAGACGCTAACGAAGGCTTATCAAGTTATCGACTTTCTGAGATTGAACGTCGATAAGCGAGGCGCTAGCGCTGCTGATCGCTCCTGAATGGTGGTAGCTGCATTTGGATGCAGGCGTCAACTTGGAATGTTTCCCACCAGTGACCATGGAGAAAATGGCTGACAGCATTGGCAGGTTCATATTGACAAGTATATGAAACTCCTCAATATGCAGGAACTTCTTTGGTAAGCTGGAGTCTGCGCGAGAAGCGCAGGAGCCGTAGACGTAGACTCAACAACAGCTAGTATTTAGGGATGGGATTGGCATAATCACCTACCCGGCCATTGAATCACCAGTATTGGACGGTCTCGAATGTTACCTCCCATAATCAATGTCTTCGTTACCGTTTCACTAAGAGTACTGCCTTTACCCGAACGACTATTTTACGCTAGAAACTATCAGAGAACAAACTGAACTTCATCTCCAAATTACACCTGTTCAGCGGTATCCAGGCCGTATTTGCCTTTAGAAATCGTCCACTATCGAACGCTGGCTTTCTTGTCCTCTCGTACTGTGCCACTGCTCATATTAGCAAGTGAAGGTGACGTGAAATCTTGGCCACAATCACTTTTGCTTCTCACCCAGCGCCTGCCATTGCAGCGAGTGCATTGGATGAGCAGGGGATGATAGGCATTCGACCATGGTGAAAGAGTACCCAAGCATGGATGATATACGGTAGCACGAACTTTTGGTGAAATCACTGACGATCAAGGGTAGAGGATACAGTATGCAAGCTGATGTTCACCGTGGTGCAACCATGATTTGGGGAAAATCCGAGAAATTGAAAAGGAAGGCGGCTTTGAAGTAAAACGCAGACATGGGAAGAACCAAAATCTTGAGTCATACTCGAGGTTGGAGTCTACATAGTGATGAAAGTCTATGCTCCTTGGCGTGATTCTAAGGCTGGAAATACGTCCTTCAAACAAAGCCCGAACATTGGGCACGATTTGCTATTAGAATTTCTTTCGATTCCACGTGGCGGGATCCTCCGTGGACATGCCCTTTGCCACTAAGGTTTGCTTGTAGCAATCTCGTTCGCGTCTACCACCCTCGTGCTGCTACTGCCCTTTCAGGTTTCCGGAATTTGCACGATGCAGCCCCTCTTTTAGTTAGAACGTCCAACAAACATCTTGGCAAGCTTGTCTTACATCATTCCCTTAGAACCTCGTTTGTTGTCTTCCTTTCCATCATTGTCTTGTTCATCATTATGCCTTTCCTTGTCGCCCTTCTCCCAGCCCTCCTCCTCCTCTTCCTCGTCCATGCTCCCCTCATAGCACCATGCGCTGGGTACGCCAGACGGAGCCATCAGGTATAAGTCCATTACCTCGGAACTGTGCATCCAGCGTTCGGCGTAATCGGATAACTTCCCAAATCTTTTGACCCCGTTCGCCTTAGCCTTGACCTTGGCTTTGGACAGGACTTCGAACTGATTGAGCTCCTTTCTTCCGCCCGCAGCGGACATCAACATCATAGGCGGGCCGCGGAACGTAGGAACCCGATATGGATATGAGTCCGGCGAGGAGGATCGAGGCTCATGTTGAGCGGTAAGATCCATGGCTACCGAGCTGTTTGGCGGCCGGGCTTCCACAGGATTCTCTGCCTGAATATTAGATCCTCTGTCAGTGATTTTCTCGGACAGTGCGTCTTGGAGAGCTTCTTGAGAGGCAGTAGGCTCGGCTTCTAGAGCATCTTCGAGCTGAAGACTCGAGCGGTCAGTTTTCGCGAGGCGCTCCACCTCTCTGTCCTTGAGATCTTCAACCCTAGGATGGGTTATACCACCAGCCGCCAGTAATAGTTGAACAACTACCTCGTGCTCCTCCATGGTAGCGATATCTGATGGTGTCAGGGCATAAGGGCCAGGTGTATTCGGATTTGCGCCGTGATCCAGAAGTAATTTTACGCTCTCTTCGTCGCCCAACGCCGCAGCAACCCATAGGGGACTGTCTTCCCATATGTATGTCCCCCGCGCGCATTGGGTTCTCTTCTTAGGGCGGAAGGAGAGCTTGGATATGCCGGATAAGCTGAGAATCCTCCGAGCGAGGTCCCTGGTGGTGGGCATAGCGTAGGCCCAGAATGGAATGCCGTCTTCCGCATCGAAACCCTCCACGGCATTGACGTCTGCCTTTTTCGCAACTAGTAGCTTGGCTATATCCACGTGTCCACGTCTCAGAGCCTCAATCAGCGGGTACGCTGCTTTTATAACCGCTCCGGTTCGACAAGCAGACGCACAGTCGGCTCGTGGCCCTCCACCACAGCTGCTCTCATGGGCCCACCTGTGTCTGCGGACATACTGACATCAGCACCGTTTTCGAGAAGTAGCTTGACAATTCTGTCGTTTTTTTGACCAATGGCTGTCATCATGCACGTCCCCCGGTACGCGCCTGTGCAAATGTCATGGGCTCCCTTGCTAAGAAGAATATGGGCGATATTCTCATGCTGCCACATGCAAGCTATCATAAGGGCTGTAAATCCCATCATATTCGTCTTGTCAACCGAGGCACCCTTTTCTAACAGCAACTGGACAATCCCTTCGTCCCTGTGCCGGGAAGCTCTAATAAGCGCTGTATCCCCGTGTTCGCCGATTCTCAAGTCGATCATTGCTCGATGGTCGAGCATGAAGTTGACTATGTCAAAGTTACCTGAATCTGCAGCCTCGAAAAGCGCGGTTTTCCTGCTTTGTTCAAGCGCATGTCGGTCCAACATGTCGACGGGCGGTTTTATCTCATCCTTGTAATCCTCTTCTAGTCGCGCTAAATACTTCCTCCGCTGAGAAAGAGTAATCCATTCTTGATCTGAGTCTTGTTGTATCACTCCGAATGCATGCTCAGAAACCTCTTTGGCGTCGTCTTTTCCCAGATCGCCTTCCATCAAGTTGCCCGAAGTCCGCAGAGCAAGCCCCTCGTGTATATCAGCGCCTGTGTCTAGCAGAAGCTTCATAATGATAAGGTGTCCATTGTGTGCTGCAGCCGACAGTGCAGAGCTCCCGCCATAAAGATTAGGGTCGGCACCGTATTTTAATAGTAGTCCCACAACATCCAAATTACCAAGCCACGAAGCGGCCTGCAATGGAGTATATAACCGCCCTCCCGTTACATTGACATACGCATTTCGGCTTTTGATTTGTAGTGCAGCCAAGCGGTCATCGGTATCCAAATCTGCCGTGCTGTCATCGTTGGCTACTCCTACTCCCCTGGATTTAACTCCTTGAAATTTCATCAGCGCCTCCACGAGGTCTGTAAGACCGGTGAGCACCGCATAGTAAAGCTGGGAGCCGGCAGATTCGGGGGGGACCCCTACCCGGTGGATATCAGAGGCGCCGATGCTATAAATTTTTCTGGAGTCGATGTCAAACAGCGCTATCCAATATCGTAGTTTCTTTTCCGAAAGGAAAAGTTGGATTGCCATAGGAGGTACATTACCATCGTTCTTAAGGAGGTGATTCCTCCAATACTCAGCCGCATATCTCGTGAGCGGAAAATCTTTCGACATATCTTCTGTATCAGCGAATGAAGCTTCGTCGTATAAATGAAGGCACGAAAGACTTGTGTCTCCAATCACAGCATTGGATTCCTTTTCATCAATGCTGAAGAATGCCGCAGAACCTGTACGTATGCGACTGGACACCAAGTACTCCTTGACGGAGAGATGAGCTAGTCTGACCACTGTCACCCTGGGTTTCAGCGCAAACGTTTCCACAATACTGCCCTCCTCACTGGATTCCTTGTCGTCATCAACGTTTGTGTCAATACTGATCACTAAACTGGAACATAATGTCAATACTTCCTCAGGTTCCGCAAAACGATTTTCGCTATTGAATTGACTGTCATTGTTGGAGTCAAAGGCAACAATCTCTGCCACCTCTTCTAAAGAAAGCGGCCTCAATGAACATGTCAACCACTGTAGTATGTGAAGCACCTCCGGCCTGTAAAGTGGCTCAATGTTGGATAAGATACGGTCGTAGGTCTCGTCGAGTGTCATCGGTAGGGTGTTTAGTGCTTCGCGGAGCTTACCTACATTGCGGCAGTCGCTCAATAGGTCAAGCTGGCAGGCAGCCCAGCGGAACCTGTTTGAGTTGTTATTCAATCAAGCATATTGGAAAGCGCAGACGTCTTACATTCCATCGCACTTCTCCATCAATCTAGTCTGAATCTCTTCTTGCACCTTTGGGTGCCTTTGCCATCGTCTGAACCTCCTGTCTTGGTGAAGCTTTCCATGAACATAGGAGCAAATATCCTCATCTACTCTCCGACTCTGAATGGAGAGCCTGTTCTTCTCCTGAAGGTGATCCCCGAAAAAGTCGTCGAACTCCTTCAATTTACGGCTGGTGACAAGTACGTTAAGTTTTTCGGATGCCCATGCCAATGCCGTCTCAAGAAAGTCAAGTAGCTCTTCTCGATCTTCGCACTCGTCCAAGGCATCCAAGACTATGAAAGTCTTCTCCGATGATTCGATGAGGGCTTTGAACAACGTTTCAAGATCCTGAGTTTGCGGCGGCTTTGCTCCATCCTGGCAGGACTTGAAGAGAGAGGCCAAAGGCTCAGGTATAGATCCATGCATAGGAAAAAGTTGTAACACTAGCGAACGAAGCATTTTTTTATGATCTTGTTTTGCGGCATCATTAAAGTCGAAATAGTAATAACCAGCGGCAATGTTCGGTCCCTCCTGCAAAAGATTTTCAATGACCGTAGCGCTCAGTACAGTTTTTCCTAAAGCATACAATCAGCATTAATGGTCTAAAGATGTATAAGAAGAGACTCAGAAAGGACAGATAGTGTACCGCAGCCAGGAGTTCCGTGAAGCCAAAAGAAGGAGCCCGGAGCCACTTTCCAGTCTTGAAAATGTCGACTGTCAAGAAGCCATAGCCCCGTTTCAGCATGTCTATGTTTGAGCGCTGCGTGAAAATTGATGGAAGGATCAGGGGCTGATAGCCATTGAAGTATTTTCCAGTACCGCTCATCTGTATGATATCCTTTAGTATGTTCAAGAACGCCACCGAGTGACCTACACACCCTTGTGAAGCGACTTCAAAGACTGATCTAGAGACTCTTGTGTTTGTCGAATAGCTTTGATCATGGATCTAATTGTATTGTTAGAAACACAGTCCTTGAGTCAGAGGTTTCACTCACGTATTATCCACGGTCAAGGCCAATTCGAGAGTACTCTTGAGTCTCTCAATATTCTGCAATGTCTTCGTGGTCTCACCTTCTTTCAATGGCCAGGTCAGGAACTGCATAAGCGCCTTTCGTCTAGATCCATCCTGACTCGCCCAACCTGGAGGACGGAGCTTCTCCTCGAGGATTTTCAACTCCTTGGCGATGGGACCATCTTCTTGGTTGCAGAGCGCTGTAATGGTCGTCAATGAAATCGTATCAGATGGTTCAGTATCCTGATCACTCCTCAACAGTTGCTCCAGCGATTCAAGGACGCTGCGGAGGGTTTTCATTTCGTCTATGACCCCCCCGATTGTCCGTGCCGCGCCCTTAGCAGCGCTGGCATAGTTGTAGCAGAGTAGGACAATTGCATTTGTAGCTTGAAGAAGAGTAACAACGCTAACGGTAATACTCAGAGGATCCATGATATCCAAAAGCTATAGTGGGTAGATAGAAGCTCTTGACGATAGATATATAATATATAGCCAGAAAATTTACTTGAAGAAACAAGGTTCCGCGGTAGGATGTCGAGTCGAGGCCAACCAGTTTTGTTGACTGAGGTCAATCAATGTTGGCGCCAACAAAACAGTGTAGGAGTAGTTCTCCTAGATAGGTTCACTCACGTTGAATGAGGATAGGAGCTGAAGGAGGATAAAAGACTGTAAACATGTCGAGGCATGACTGCTGGGGGCTGAATAGAGGCTCGTCCACGCAGAGAGCAGTGTGGCTGTGCCTGCGAAGGCTCTGAATCGGGCACGTTTTCACCTCCATCCAAAACATTTACAACCACCTAGAAATTGAAGTGGCGAAGCAGCGAGTACTTATTCGACATAGAGGCATTTAGTTAGGAAATGAACAAGACAGCAACGCTACAAGTTGTGTGACCGTAGACCAGCGCTCAGCGTAGGCCTAGTCGAAGATACAGTGAAATTATTAATAGCACTCTCAGCCCTATGATGCTTGGCACGGTATATCTCAACGTACCTTCGTGGAGCTTAGCGAATCAGTCGTCAAGTCGTTTCAACCGCTTCAATAAGGCATTCCAAGCAAGATTTCGGTAGCCATGCCAGTCTACTGTCTCACCTGCTCCATATCTTCACACTCGCTATCCCCCATATGCATTCCATATGTATACCTCCGCAAGAGGTCTTCTATCGCTCGAGGAAGCACCGAACGAAGACATCGGGTTGATGAACACGTCGCCAAGTCATGACAGGTATCATAGATAGACGGGAGAATGGCTTCTCGGACCATCTGGCGTAGCGAGCTTCTGTGAGTACGGCAACTGATGTTACGTCGATGATTATGCTGCAGAGCAGAAGCTATGTATGCGACGATTCAACGAGGCGGCAAGAACTCAGCTCTACTGCAAGCCAGCCCCATGGATTGCGTCGACTGCTTCGTGTGAGCTGACGCAGTTGCGTTCATGCCATGCCTATGCCCGCGCCTAGTCTGGGAGACGAGTAAAGCGTGCTGGCGGACCAATTACTTCATGTCCAATCAAGATTAAGCTGTCTCAGGAACCGGTCCACCGGGGCACCTCAATCACCCAAGCCGACCCTCAAAACTTCCCCGTCATCAACAACGCCCCACCATTCGTCCCGATCAAACTCCCCGTCACATTCCGATCGCGCATACAATACAGATACGCCTCCGCCACATCCTCCGGCCTTCCCACCTCGCCTGTCGTCATCCCTCGCTTCGCCTCTTCCATGAATGCTCCAAGCTGCTCCTTCGGCATCCAATCCCACAGCTCCGTCACCACTAGTCCCGGGAGATCAGATTTACCCTTGTCGGTTTCATGTCGAGCGCCAGGTTCCGCATCATGCTTTGCAAGCCTGCGGCATATGACGCAGGGATGGTCCACCCGGCAATGGGCTTCTCGGAGACGGTGCCAGTCGTAAGCGTGATGGAGGAGTTAGGGCCAGGCGCCAAATGCTCCGATCCGTGTTTTGCGACGAGAAGGGCGCCGTTGAATCGGACCATGCCGGCGCGTTGAATGGTCTCGAGAGTGGCGTCTTTGAGTGGGACGGTGGATAGGCGGTCACCGGCCGTGAAGATGATATGGTCTACCGTCCCGGTATTTGAGAACAAAGATTTGATATTGTCCTCTACAGACGGGGAAGAGAGGTCGCAGGGATGGCCGGTTAGGCGGTCTTTTGCCGATGGATAGGATTGAAGGAGACGGGAGATGCTGGAGTCGATCTTGGATTGTTGCGAGGATGAGAGAATGACTTTACAGCCGTGCTCGAGGCAGGCTTCTGTGACGCAGAAGCCTATCCCGCTGGTGCCGCCGATTACGAGGACGCGAGCGCCGGAGAGCTTGTTGGTATACTTCTGTGCGTCCGACATTGTGTGCTCGGGCTTAATGCTGTTAAGTGGTAATCTGGTGATGCTGGTGCTGGGGTTTCGGGATTGGAGGAATCCAGAAGCTGTTGATTGAGAGGAAAAGATTTCAACTCTAGAGCGGTTCCGAGGGAGCTTTATGTATCGATTGCTCTTTCGCTAGCTGAAAGAGGTATTGGTTTAAAGTAAGTGAAAAGAGGGGGCCTTCGGATTTAAGCGCGCACTTATCTCCGCTTAACGCAAGAAAATTGGGATATTAAATGCTTCCATTGAGGACAAAGACTCAGTATGACCGTACCATAGAGCCAGCCAGCGTCGATGTGCGATAGAACTTACTTATTGCCGACTGCACCCTACTTCGTGCAAAAGCCGTAGCTACGAAGGTAAATTTCCATTCGTTGTCTGCTCAGCGGTAAGGCAAAAGGCAGGATTCTCCAGTAACATGTCATTGGCTTTTATCAAACACCGAGGATTATGACTGGTAGCCTAATCAGAAGACCAGAGCAACCCGGTGCTAGTAAATGATGGCCCGATATATGCTGTCACCTCCGGCGAGAAGGCAGTCGTTCTTGTCGCAAACCTTTATTGGGCTATCGATGACGGGTACTGTACTCTATGCACAGCTTGGCTTGCAATAAGCCCAGTAGCGAGTAGCCTGACATCTGGTCGATGGGGCTGCTGTGAGCGTAGTGGAAGTGCATATAAGAGCCAGGATGGCCGTCGTTCGAAGTCATAGCATCTGGTCGGCGAATACTTGAAAGGTTCGAAAGTCTTTGCGCAATTTTTGAAGATGTAGATGGAGCATTCAAATTTGAAGAACTGTCACACTGCTCGTATGGGGGAATGTTTTCAGGCGAGGGATTGGATCTCGACGCAGTTTCCACTAGCCGTGAAAACAGCGGCGAGGTCGAATCGAGGAAGCGATGGTTCCGAGTGATGTGAGCGTTGGAGTCAAAGCAAGAACCGGGAAGGGAATGCAGCATGTTGATGAGCATAAAGTATGATTATCCAGCATGACTGTCACATCCAGTCGTCACCCATTCGGGTGCGCTGGGACTTGGGGATGACCCCAAGGGGTAAAACCACCTGTATCAGGACGTTGAACAATTCTTATACAGCATTTTTGTTGCCGATAAGGGTGGCGCATCGCAGACGTGCGGCTGCTAAGATATCATCAAAAGAATGCCTGGCATTGTGATCGGAGTCTTGATGAGTTTTTGTCAGTGTAGTGTGAGATTGCACGAACACCACGAGCTCTCAGCCTCAGTCTCAGGGGCCCATGGTTCACTGCCGCCTTGGCAGCGTCAAACGCGGGACCGGCCTGCCCCGATTGACGCGTTATCACAAGCGAGGTGTCGAGTCTTGGAATCTACTCAATATTTCGAATTGGACACACAATGCCTCGGTAACTATTAGTTCAGCTTGCTTGAGTTCTCGATTGAAAAACTATCTGGCTTTCATTCAACCAACATGGCTGAAGCAATCCCACAAGACCAGCTAGCAGGCATGGACCATGCGGAGGTCCATTACTTCAATAGGTATGAGTGCCGCAATTCTATCATTCTGATCCACACTGACAGACAACAGCTACAACCACCATGGTAGGGTCTTGTCTCCTTCTCGAGGGTGGCGGAACATCTACTGACTGTTCTTTGCAATCAAGGAATCCATGAGGAGATGCTGGTACGTTCGACGAGCTCATCGTATGCTCTGATCCGCATGGCTTACGTTGAGCTGATAATGATCTTTTAGAAAGATGAAGTGCGCACACGGTCATATCGAGATGCGATCTACCAGAACAAGCATCTCTTCAAGGATAAAGTCGTGTTGGATGTGGGATGCGGGACTGCAATCCTCAGCATGTTTGTGCCCGCTTCCACCGAACGTAGGTTAGCCGCAGGTCGAACGTTTGCTAACCATCTTTCTGCGCTAGGTTCGCAGTACGAGCTGGCGCAAAACATGTCATAGGAGTAGACATGTCGACCATTATCCACAAAGCGCGCGAGATCGTCGAAACCAATGGCATGACCAACAAAATAACACTGCTCCAAGGCAAGATGGAAGAGGTGGAACTGCCCTTTCCCAAAGTCGATATCATCATATCGGAATGGATGGGCTACTTCCTGCTGTATGAGTCCATGCTGGACACCGTTCTTTATGCGCGGGACAAGTACCTCTCGCCCGGTGGGCTCATCTTCCCGGACAAGGCTACGATCTACATGTCAGGAATCGAGGATGGTGATTACAAAGACGAGAAAATCGGCTGTGAGTATATCTTGAAGCACAGGCCGAAAATGAAGTACTGACCCTCCACCAGTCTGGGACAACGTCTACGGCTTCGACTTCTCCCCCCTCAAAGACAGCGCCCTTTCCGAACCCCTCGTTGACACCGTCGAAATGAAAGCCTGCGTCACCGACCCCTGCCGAGTCTTCACCATCGATCTCTACAACGTCACCGCCGAACAGCTCGCCTTCACCGCCCCCTTCCAGCTGCATGCGCAACGAAGTGATTTCATCCACGCAATCATTGCGTGGTTCGATATCGACTTCACGGCATGCCACGTACCCATCAAGTTCTCTACCGGTCCACACACCAAGTATACACATTGGAAGCAGACGGTGTTCTACCTGAGGGAGGTCCTGACGGTCGAAGAGGGCGAGGTAGTCTCAGGGGTGCTGGCGAGCAAGCGGAATGCCAAAAAGCCGAGAGATCTGGATATTCAGCTGTCTTACAAGCTGGAGACGGAAAATGACTTGCGGAAAGCAAGCGGCGTTTGCGAGTACAAGATGTAAGTGAGATATCGCTCTCTGGGTGAACGGGCACGACTGACAATTCTTAGGTGCTAATCGGACTCCCTCTGATTGATCATATCATAGATTTACAGTTCAGATCCTCGAACTGGATACAAAAGTCACGTTTAGCGGGCATCGACCAGCATAGCGATCAGCATATGTGCGGAAACTATGGGATCGGAGATAGAGGCGCATGCTATCCTTTTAGTGATACCAGAATATTATGCAGTAACTAGTCAGTCTCGTGGATAGAGTGAACTGCTCGTGTTTCATGCATCGAGGTCTTTCTGCCTCCGACACTTTGTGCGTGCAAATCGGAGCTAGTGATTCCTCTTCTTGCTCTGGAAGCATGATTCTCCGTAATGCTCCGAGCGCGTATCCTCCAATACCATGCTGAACACAAATCCACGAGTACCCGTCTTTCCGACCTGCCTCCTTGATCATGACCATGACCATTACCAAAACCATTCTCAACATCCCTGCCACCACCTATTATCATAAGCCCTCCCCATTCCCGTTCCCTTTCCCCTCCCCTTCCTCCCTCAACCGCTCTCTAACCCGCATCAGCGCCTTCCCCAAAAGGTTCTCGCCCCACTCCGCACGCATCTCCTCCGCATTCTCTGCCGCAAACCCAATACCCCAGATGCTATCGCGCGGACTCGCCTGCCAAAACGTCAGCGCCCTCGTTCCCACTCCATTCCCCACTTCCCCCCCCCCCCCCCCTCCTCACACCCCAACCACCCATGCCAAAAAACAAGAAAGACCAACCTCAACCAACTCCCTCCCCCCCGTCTCCACCAGCCTCTTCCCCAGATCCCCACCCTCCGCATCCTTCCCCCCCGCAAACTTCCACCAGTTCCCCTCCTCCACAATCCCGCTCTTCTTCGCATCCCATTTCTGCTTATCGAACCCCGACACTTTCCTCCCTAGTGCTTGTTGGGTTTTGGGGTTTGGCTCGTGGAGGATTTGGGCGGCGGTGGCGTGGTCGAAGAAGAGGAGGGCTTTGTGGTACATCATGTATTGCTCTGTCGAGGTGAAGGTTGTGGGGTGTTGGGAGGGGGAGGGGAGGGGAGAGGTGGGGGTGGTGGTGGTGGTGGGTGGAGAGGGGGTAGGGGAGGGCGCGGTGAAGGTCGAGGGGTACCATTGCGAGAGGAAGCCGTGGGGTTGTTCGGTTTCGCGCCAGAAGAAGAGGGGGGGCATGGGTGGGGGGGGAGGGAAGGTGTGGATGAGTTGGCGGTAGAGGGGGGTTATGGAGAGGTGGTTGGGGCGGGTGAGTGGATTCAGGGTATTGTGATAAGTGGTAGAAGCTCTGGTGGTGTGATTGAGTGGCTGTGAGGATGTGGTGATGGAGTTGCTGATGGAAATTTTGAAATTGTTTTGTGGATTTATGGGTTGGAATTGATGCTGTTGCGGATTTGAGAAGTGGGGTGAATGAGAGGAGGTTTTAAATGTATGATTGTTTAGAGTTGTGTATTTTCTGGAGCGCCGTGGGTCACCATAAAGGGATCTGATGCAAATAAACTTGGATGCCATTGGAGAATCCGGCTCTAGGGCTTCTTCAGGGCTTTCTTTGGTGGTTTTTTAAGGTATCCGTTGCTTCTGCTCGATATATAAATCGGGAGGTTCTTAGGCCGACGCATTGCTCTTTTCCGAACACCATCGCGGCCTACAACACCTCCAAGCTTGCAACACTCATGCGGACTGCAACTGCTGTGGCATGAATGAGTGAATTGGAATGGGTAAGGTAGAGTGATCAGATTTGCCGAGGATTCGACAGGAACTCTTGGGACACCGTCTCCACAACAGCGAGCCGGTAAAGGTATGGAATACTTGATTGCATCTCACAAGTCGATAACAGCAACCTCAGCCATAGACTACAGGAATGTAAGTACCTCTCATTGAATTAACTATTCGAGATCGCTCCTGTCCCAAACAGCTCCAGTTTGATTCTTCCTTCCTCCACCCCGTACTCCCTTAATGTCTTTTGCATATCCTTCATGAACCTTTCCGGACCACAAATGAAGTACTCCACATCCTTCTTGTCCAGGAACAGATCCCCCTCGCGATCCAGCCTTCCCAGACTCATCCGCCCAGAGAACTGATAGTCTTTACCCTCCGTATCTTTATCTGAGGGATACTTCATAAACACATGCGGATGCATGTTCGGCCTGTGCTGTGCTATACTCCTAACATCCTCCCCAAAGGCTTGCACCTTTGAGTTCCGCGTCGCATGAATCCAGGATATTGGCTGCGTGGCTTCTTGCTCGTCGAGAGTCTTCATCATTGACAGCATAGGGGTTAGACCGACGCCAGCGGAGATGAGCACGAGCGGGCGCTTGTCGTGCTCGACGTCAAGGAAGAATTCGCCTGCAGGGTGCGATACTTGCAGGGTGTCACCTACATGCTTCTGGTCGTGCAAGATGTTGGAGATGTACCCTGGGTGCGCTACTGCGTCTGGATGCTCCAAGTCCAGGCCAGGCTCACGCTTAACGCTGATGCGGTAGTGGTCTGCATGTGGATCGTCGCTGAGAGAGTACTGCCTCGATTGGAGATAATGCAAGGATGGTACATCAGTGCGAATTGAGACATACTGACCCGGACGGAACGGTGGTAAGGGCTTTCCATCCTGCGGTTTGAGAGAGAAAGACGTCATCTCTTCTGATTCTATGACTTTCTCAGAGATCACAAAATCACGCCAATCAGTCCAGTCGTCACATTCCCCGTAGATCTGCTTTTCGCGGCCGATCATCACGTCTGCAAGTTGCGTGTAAGCGGCCTCCCACGCTTGATGAATCGCGGGGGTGAGTGCATCTCCAAGCACATCCTTCATCGCCTTCAGCAGATATTCGCCCACAAGATCGTACTGATCAGCTCGAACCTAACATATGGTCAACCACGTCCTCATCAAGGCTAATGTCCTACCGGCCGGCAGGAATGGGTTGCACTCTGGCTCCGCACACGCTGATAGTCCTTGAATAGTGCACGAAACCGGCGGATGGGATAGAGTGAGAGGAATACGGAAGCAAAAAGAGAGAGCATACATAAAGACTGGCATGCTTCTGCGAGATCCGTTCAATGGCTGGGCCCAACACGCCTAAATCGTCAATATGGGAAGCGTAAGCATACAAGCTATCGGCCAGCGCCTGTGGTTGTTGGCCATTGATCTGGTTGGTATGGTTGAAGATATTGTTCAGATCTGTATGCGCGGAAAGCATATCGGCGTAAAAATGCGCCGTGATGGCACAGCCATGTTCTTTCAGAATCGGAACTGTATCTCTGACGATGTGGATTTGTTCGAGTGTGAGTGGCATATTGTGTCGAATTGATGTGGCCAGGATTGGGTAGAAAGGCGTCAAGGTCAGATATTTATCATTTCCAGGATTCAGCGCTTATATGAATGCATCACATGACCGCACACTTAAGAAAATGTTAGTCAGCTTTCTACAGGCGACGAAAATATTTTGAGCATTACCTCATAGCAGGCTATATCCTTAGTATGAGGTCATACCTAATTCCCGCACCTACCGAATTGATTCAGGAACAGGACTAGGTTTAGAGTAGTCTCAGTCGGCTCAGAATATCCATCGGAATGTACTGGATCTCTGCCTGCTGCATTTTCTGCCCCGACTCTTCTACAGTGTCCATATCTTGTTGAATATTGTTGAGTGTGGTGCAAGAAGAGGTCGAGCCGACCGAGGCCACACATGAATCCGCTGAAGATGATCTGCATGCTTCGCAGGAAAGGTGCTTCCCAATGACAATGAGAATACGGATCTCGTGAAGACTCTGTCACGAACGAGACAAGAACGTGGCTGTCTAACACGGACGATGATCTCAGACAAAGTCATATCCGAGGAAGAACGAAGACAAAGCCATCGAAGATATTAAATTTCCTGAGATCTCAAGACTGCACAGTCCGGTATAGGATGAGAAAAGAAGTCTGTCGTGAGTATTTGCCCTGTGGAGACATTCAATGACCGAATTTCACGTGAACCTTAACGGAGCACACACGTCCACAAAGTAAGTGCCGTCGCAAATAGCGGGCGTGCACTCTCGAGCGACTGGATCCGAATTGAACTATTGCTTCGGTTCGGTTGTCGAAGGGGACAATGAGCGTCAGCACTGCCAAAGGCATCTAAAGTTGATTTGATCTGAAGCTGTGCGGGTCGATCAATATTGCCATACACTCTTCCGTCCTGCGTGTTGTCCAACCCGTGTAGAGCTCCTAGCCCAGAGAAGCGAGATTATTAAGCTATGTCGAAACACCTCGTTGGCCGTTGATATGTCCCCACCCTTTGTGCAGCCTGCAGCTCCGTGACGAGACGTTGTATAGCTTGGGAACGAGCCCCAACATGAATGAGTGCCGGCCGACAGGGCGTAACTTGGAACCTCTGATCAACTTGACTTCCGTGTTCAAGAGAACGAAAACAAAACAAAATTTCGCCTGACACGGCAAGTCATAACCGGAAGAGACAGAATAGAGATAGACAGGATCTCTGGCCTCCGAAACGAACTAAAGCCCCTTTACAGAGCAAGTGAGGCAATGGCAGTCACCAGATCGAATATTGGATCGAAAAATCCCCAACAAGAATCAGGTCATACCTTCATCAGAGTCATCGGAGATCTCCATTACCCAGACCAATATCGATGATGATCCACAGAATCCACCAAAGCTGATTGAGAGCGAATCGATATCATCTCTGGATGCGGATAAGGTAAACTCGAGGGATGACTTGTGATCGAGTCAAAACCTTCTCAAAATAGAGCTGCATAGCGGGCTTGAACGATTTTGGGACTTGTAATTCTGATGGATACGAGTCCCCTCTGCCTGGCGAGGATGCCCTGTTTAATCAAAGATTACGTTCCCAATCTCCGTCTTCGTTTTCTCGCACAAGCTGTCGACGATAACCACGACAGCGATGGGGGAATATACTCGCAAACCGTAACCCTCCGCGATATTTGCCTTTGTGCTGAGGAGGACGCGGATTTGATCAATCGGGAAACGTTCAATACTTTGTTACCACAAAGTACCTAACCTTCGATGCTTGTTAATCACTCTGGTGGAACACTATTGGCATTCAAACCCTGATCACGAGATGGTCCCAAATCTGATTAGGGCAGCAGGGCCAGTGGAGCGTATGGGAGGCACTGGTCTGTTTCAAAGAAGTTCCTTTGGGTATCAGTTTCGGCTGCGGGCTTTTGCGAGCCTGAGTACGATGGGCAGGCAAGCTTGCTGATACTCGTTGGCGGCGTGGCGTTGGGGGATTTACTCTGTTCTTTTTGCGCTTTAGTCGGAAAGAGAATGATTGAACATCTTAGCTTCCAGCCGCGGCTTCCAATCGTAATATCCCACAGTGAAGATTGAGTCGTCAAAATCAGATCGAGGTTTGAAATCAGCAAACTTACTATCTTACCAGTGATCTGCGATGTGTGGAAACGGTGAAAATCCTAAGCCTGGCGAAAGTCGACGAAGCATGAGCGGCGTAATGGAAGATATGGCTACATACAAAATGAGTTGCAAGAGTCCCTTACCCGGTACTCGCTGGTTTAGAACTCTGAGGGTTTTCGGTGTGCCTTAACCAATTCCTCAGGGTAGCCAAGATGTTCGAGATAAACAGGAGCATAAAGAGAGCGATAACAACTCCCACCAACGTGACAGGGACAACAATAGCGAAGACCGCGAATCCGTAAGCGGCGTGTTGGAAAGCCGGGCTGGAGCCGAGCCGTGTCGAAGCCAGGCCAACTTGCATGGCTGAGAGCACAATCGTAATATAGGCGAACACAACGATCAGCCATGAGAAGTTCTGCTCTAGGAAGCTGCTGTATCTGTGGTAGCGGTAGTGATAGCCGCGTATGAGGGCGTGGTCCTGGGAGGATAAGATCACCGGGGAAAAGCGGTATATTGTATTCAGACGGTCGAGGCGGAGTTCGCCGTACATGTAGCGCGGACTCACGGCCTCCCCAGTATCGACGTTGATGGTGCACGAAAGGTCCTCGACCAGCTGCCGCCATATGGTCCACGTGAGAGTTTCATTGAAGGGAAGAAGTGGGATCTCATGGCCGACAGCAAGGCGAAAGTCGCTTTCGTGGGTGACCAGCCAGACATATGACAACAGTAACCCATAAGCACTTTCGTAGAGACTGGGAGACCTGCACAGATACGTATCCCAGATTCTCTGGTCAAACAGATACGCAGGAAGAGGCTTGATATAGATACCGGCGTGATCCCAGGTCAGATGGAGATCAGCCTGCTCTGTGACGATGATTTGTCGATCCATCATGAGCTGCCTATGCAATGGCCTTGCTACTGCTTTATAGCGACCAGCGAGGCGAAGTCCGATGAAATGCTTCTGAATCCTGTCCAGTCTACTGACATCAAGGTCGTCTGTGAGGAATTTCGTAGTGTCCTCTGAAACCTTATGTAAGTAGTGCTTTTGGTCGTGGTACCATATCGGCATAGAGTTCTCCACGCCAGTGGTGAAGTCAAGGATTGAAGGTCTGGAGAACGGACAAACCCTTGGAGGGTCCATCGGCGAGGCTACAGATGGTCGTTATAACGTACTCTTAGAAAATACGGCTAAAGGAAGTAAGGAAGTTCCTGAACCGTCGGACTGCAAGCTCACATAGTCTCGGTAAAGTCAATCTAGGGCTCTTCCTTCAGTCCAAGTAGTCAAGTAAACAGAAATCAAAGCAACATTCATCTGGCGTGGCTACGGCGGACTTTGAGAGGCTTCTTGGCCCCTATTCTAACGCTAATGAACAGCAGGTTTCCCCCTCGGACTTCGGGCCGACATAAGGTGATCTAACTGCTCCCGTTTGGAGTCGGACGAACTTGGAAAATGATTGTCAATTGATCGCTATTGGCAAGGAACTCATGCACGATGCGTTCCCAGGCTGGAGGCCGGTGTGATTTTGATAAGAGGCGGCGAGTCTCAGCCGTAGATTTCGATCTGGACGAGTTCACAGCCAGCTCGTAAACCCTGATAAATCTCGGACCATCAACCTTGAGACAAGTCTTGCCTACGCAGAGGTAGTATCTCCTTACTTTTATGATCCTCATACCAAAACATTTCACTACTACTCGCAAACTTATCTCGCCAGAGACTGGATGTGCGCTCCGAATGACCCTGGAGCCAAACCCCGATTTTAGATTAAAAATCCGAAGTCGCTCAGCCTTACCAGACTGGCAAGTGGAGAGGTTGGGCCAGCGGACAGGTGAACCATCCTACAGCCCTTTACGACCCTTCAAGGAGCTTCGACGACTGCCTTCTGTTACAATCTGCCCTCTTTCGCAATGGCTACCTGATATCATTCTCGAAGAATTCCGAAGCAAACATGGGCTTTGTACTTAGCTGCTTGGAAGCTGATAAGCGGAGGAAGGACAAACAAATGGCAAAGTTCTCACAGACGAAGCGTGGACAGCGCGTGATGAACTCAACTCAAATGGTGCGATACAAAGAAAAGCGGCTGAAAGCTATGCAACCAGATGTCGATCGGCGCCTTCGGGAGGAAGAAGACCACACGAAGGGTCAACAGGTTTGGTTCTCTCGGTATATATACAATGGTCGATTGAAACATTGGGTTCTAATGACGCACGGCAACAAGTACGAGTTGCGCCGCAGTGGGAATGTTGGGCAGAAGAATGGCGAAGAACGCCAAGGAGAGATGGAGTTCACCTACCACGTCACGCCTTTCACGATCGACGAAGAGAAAAGAAAAGCAGCACTAGCTGAAAGCAGCCTGCCTGATGTCGACGGCTTCTATGTCTGCTTAATCGGATGGACCACCAAGACCAAGGAAGAAGTCGACCTTGCATGCAGGTCCGTGTTCCAAAGTTTCGGGACGTATCACCTGTTGTGGAAGAATTGTCAAGACTTCCTCCGCATGCTGGCCGAACGAATTCTAGCCTCCAGAGCAGCCGACTACCCTTGGTTCAACTCGAACACGAAAACCAGGTACCAGAAGACGCAGTCCTTGATGCCCCCGCCCCTGGAGTTCTTGATGAAGATGCAGGAGCAGATGACGGCCATGATGCAGGCGCAGCTCCAGAACCAACAGACCCAGCTCCAATACCAGACGCAGTTGCAGCTTCAGAATCAGACCCAAAACCAGATGCAAATCCAGCTTCAGAATCAGATACAGAACCAGATGCAGATGCAGATGCAAATGCAAATGCAAAACGCTGGGGGAATGGGCGCGTAAAGAGACAGGTTGGGGTGAGAGAGACGATGCAGTCTGAGACGAAGACGACGGAAATGGCGGAGCATTGACTGGAGATCGCCTTTCAATAAGATGTATGACTGCGCTTGTATGCAGGTCCTCTCCTTTTGCTCAAAATTTTTGATGACAACGATTGATCCCTGGAGATATAAGATCGATAGACCGAAACAAAGTACACACAGGCATAGACCTTGGAATTTATCTCCGCGCTTTCAGTACCTTGGAAATAGATACGTTAGGATACCACAACAATATGCTTCAAGCCATGCTACCCAATCCTCTTGCGCCCGACCCGCACTCAAGATGTCAATCTCGAACTCATCGCCTCAGACCCCTCCATCTCACTGCCAGCGAGCTCTGCTCGATATCTATCCACACCGCATCATCCACAACGCACCACCCTCCCTTCAAAGGCAAAGAAGTCCAAAGGAAAGCAAAACCCCGCGAGAACTTGATAGCATATCATAGCGTCCTCTATCAGGCGGCCATCGCCTTGTCAAATAACAAACCCCCCAACCCGCGAACGATATATACTCCTCCGCATGAGTGTAGACCAAGCACACCCCGTGGCGTTGAATCACTGGGACGTGCAAGGATCAATCCACTTGACCCACGCCCCTTGAGTGTTGCGGACGGCCGTCGTTCTATTGGAAAGTGCCAAACCTACGAACTCGGAGTCGATGTATACACCTTGAGTGCGAGTCCATACCCAGCATCCCCTGCGCAGCTATATGACCAGGACGCGCGAAAGTCCATCCGCTTCCGGGTCACGCCCTTGAGTTGGGCATCTGGAACCGAACAGGTGGACGTCAATGAGGCTTGCAAGCGGACCTGCCGGTGTTATACTGTGGAATATGACGAAGGGCTAGACGGCGGGGAGTGGGGCGGTAGTCGAAGAGTGTGTCACTCGCTATGAGTTGGGTTGGCGGATAGGGAGGGGGATGTTGGGTTCCACTACCTGGCTGGAGGTGTTCTTGGGCCATGGAACTGAGAGTGCTGTCGATCTAACGCGTCGCTACTGGGGTATTAATAATCGATATTCTGTTGATTAGGGGTATAGTCGCAGGTCGTTGCAGTAATAGTCAGGAACATGTAGGAATATCGTATATTACATTAGTATGTGGATAAAGTGGAAAAGGCGCAGGTCGATTGACTGCATGATATTCCAATCCTAGCTTTTTTCTAAGACACTGGTTCCTACGACCCTGAACCCCATGATTACCCATGATATCTTCATCGCAGTACCCTGTCTATGCACCTCTCTACGGAAGCTCAAGAGGTGGTCGAGCTGCAATACCTATTGTTGTTCCGTTGCGTGCGCTTTGGCTCCAGCTAAATTTCGCTTCATACCCTACGCCAATGTCCAATAACGCTCGTTCTTGCCTTATGAAAAGTAGAGATCGTGCTATCACCATCATTAGCAAACACTCCAAACACTGCGGCCGCTACTCACCCTGGTCCGAATCCGCTTCCGGCACATCGGACACGTAGCGCTGGCGGCGTAGGGGGCAGGTCTAGTCCTATCGGCCGGATGGCTGGGGACGTGCTGTTCAGCGCACCACTTGCACATAACACAATGTCCTGAGCCTAATTAGCGCTATGCTGACACTCACATCATCTTGGAAGGTAGTGACATACCGCATGGCAAGGTGGCTACCGTAGCCAATTGTTCCCAGCAGATTTTGCACTGCCGCTCCACCATCATCTGCTCGGTCGTCAAGGGCGGCGGTCTCGTCCTGTCGATGGATGAGCGGACGTTTTGCGGCGGTGGCTGCGTCCTTTCGGGGGTGTGGTGTTGCAGTTGCAAGTGCATGAGGCGTTCGAACTGGCGGCGTTGTTCGGCGTTTTCCAAGGCTTCTAGTAGTTGCGGATCGTCGAGGAAATGTTCAAGATCCGCAGCGGATTCCTGCCCTTGCTGCGGCTGCTGGTTCCCTGGTCCAGGCTGAGGGGCGAAAGGGTTTGAAGTCGCATAGAGTCGTCCTTCCGAGTCGGAGTGATACATCCAAGCAGCACGGTAATCGTGGAGCGTAGTATCACCACTATCAGGCCCAAGATTGTGCCATTCACGGCGATCTTCCTCCGTGTTTCGCACAAATGGCGGGGGCCGAAAGGCGTCACTGCCACGGTGTACGCGACGGCGTGGTATCACTTGCGGGACCTGTTCAACATCCGAAGTAGCTATCGGGACCTGAGTTCTCCTTTGCGCGTGGATAGGTAGGCTTGTGTATTCGTCATTGTTGCTTCCTAAGTCAGTGGTAGTAGTTGGTGCTGGTCCTGATCTTCGAGAATTGCGGCGTGATCGTCCACGAGTTGTATTACCATGATGAATGGCGCTATGGCCGTGACCTTGGGCACCCGTAATCTCGTTTTCACGCGTCCTCTGTGCCTCCCTGTCTTCAGATAACTGATGAAATACTGATAACGCAGGGTTTCTGGAAACACGGCCCCCTTGATAAGCAGGAATGGGTGCCAAAGAGTACCCGCGACGCGGGATCTGTTGGGTAGGTCTTGGTGGCTCAGACTGGTTGGCGGTGTCGTTATTAGCAGGGTCAGTCGCAGGGCGGGATGCATTCCGGAAAAGATCAGTCAGTGGGCTCACATAGTCAGCACCCTGTCTTTCTACCTCTTCACGCGTGCCAAAGACGCGAACTGAGCTTTGATACTGTGCGACCTGCTGTTGAATTCTTTGTAGCTCAAGCTGGATCGTTCTCAGAGCTTCTTCAGCAGCCCTCCGCCGTGGGCCTTGACTAGTTCCACTCTGTACTGCTTCAAGCCGGTCTCGACTCCGCAAGAGGGTCGCCGCGCGGTCCTGGTATTGTTGAAGCTGTGGAGTGTTGCTTGACGTTCGTATCGATGACCAGGTTCCAGCAGCTGGAAAGTTGCTCTCTGACATGTGATTCTCTGAGCGACCCGTGGAACTGTGGATACGCCGATTGCTGTTCGCAGATGTGCTCTGGAGTTGAGATTGGGTAGGAGTGAGTGCGAATGGGGCAGCCACCGCTGAGACCGGCGGCACAGGATCTAAATCCATGACAGAGGATGGAAGCAACGGCGGAGAATCGAAGAGTCTGTCGTCAGGGTCTATTTCCAGAGTTTGTAGAGACCTTGGTGACGCAGAAGCGCCAACACCGGTAGATATGTGAAGGTCAGACAACGATTGGCTTGTGTGTTGAATGTTGTTATCAATCGCGCTTGAAGTGTCGGATTCATCCCCTGATCTCGGAAGACGCCCAGGAGGCATTTCGCTAAGGCTCTCTCTGTGAAGTGAACGCTGCTCTACAGTGCCGTCTTCTCTCGGGATTGTCTTGTAACCACGGTGCCAATCAAACCACTCTGCTACAAAACTAGATTGGTCTGGAACATCCGGTAAACGAGTGTCGGATTGTCTCAAAGAGCTTGCTGCGATCCTAGCATCCCAGAAAACTAATCTATGTAAATATAAGAAAGCAAAGAAGAACGATACCACACATGGATGTTTACAAGATGGAAAGATGGTGTATAGCCTTACCTTTGCAATACCAGCAATATCGCTCCTGCCTCGTTCCTTGTGACACAAATCCTATGCCGTCCAGGTACTTCAGGTACGATGACGAGTGCGATCTCTTATCTAGGCAAGCGCAGCACTTCGGGGTTGCAGTTAGACGACACGATGTGGGTAATTTGTGTGCACAGTGTTCCGGAAGACGTGGTGTATGTGCTGTCAATGTCGCCATATTGGTTGAGCAAGAAGACAGTCCTCGCGGCAGATCAAGACCGTCTCAGTGTGGCCAACGATTCATCTCCGAAAGTAACAATTCTGTGACCAGGAGGGGACAACTACATGACCTGACGGATCCGCTCATTCATTAATCTGCAATTTCACCAAATGCTGGCTTTTCAGTCGTTCCAAAAATGTCTTTTAAGGTCTTCATGAGCTAAATAAAGCAGACATGTAGCTAGAAGATTCGTGAAAGGGCTTTAGCATATCGAATGCTCGTCAAAGGATTCCGGGGAAGAATTGTGATCAAAGGATAAAGCGGCTACGAAAAATCAAATTGAGCAGCTGTACTACTATGGTGTTTCAGTCCTATTCGCATCTAGATGAGGCTTGCTGATGGATTGCCTCAGTAGTCAGATCCTATGGAATGATTATTGTAGCAGTGCGACGCTTGACGCAACGATTTGTAGAAATTAAAGTGCGGCACTTAATAATGCGACGCTTGATGTCGATTTAATGCGTTGCGACATTAAGCGTCGCATTATTAAGCGTCGCACTTGTACAATTAGCGTTTTCACAACGATTGTCGTCCCTTGGCCTTATTTTTAGATCCCCGACCCCAACTTCTGGCAAGATAATTTTGGTCAACTTTCGCATTTCGCTATTAAAACATATAAAATTAATTAATTATTACTCTAGACACTATGCGCTTTCTAAAACTGCTTTGCTTGTAAGTTTTGATCATAAATTGCTAGAGCTATAGAAACTACAAAGTTCGTTGACATGTAAAAAGTTCAAGACACGCTTCAAAACACAAAAACTTTGCAACCAAAAAACTCTCTCAATGTTGACTTAAACTCTATCAAAGATATGCTGTTGAAAGCGCAAAGATCACTCTATCAAATGTGAGATTTCGATAGTGATAAATCAAGAAATGCGAAAGTTGATCAAAAGCATCTTGCTAGAAGTTGAGATCAAGAATCTAAAAATAAGGTCAAGGGGCGACAACCGTTGTAAAAGCGCTAAAATAATTATTCTATAGAGTCTGAGAGCAAAATCTCGAAAATCTATTATTCTTGAAAATAAGATTTCGACGTTATGTTCGTCATACAATAGAGTCTTAACTATTATATTTTACATCAATTAGACTACGCTTGTTGCTAGATTTCAATAATTTTCATTAATCTATAATCAAATTATATACTAATAGTGTGCTGTACACGTGTGCTAGCATCAAAGCAAAAAAGTTTATTTTTATTTTCAAGAATAACAGATTTTCGAGATTTCGCTCTCAGATCTTATGCGAAAAAAAAGTTCTGCCACTTTACCGAATTCAGCTATCACCTTACCGGATTTAGCACTTGCACGTGATACATAGTGATGATGCGAAATAATAAGTAAGCATAAGGTCTGAGGTCTGACCGTCTGAGGCAAGCTGATGGATTGGAATTTGAGGCCATGGTCTCAGCCCTAGCTTATCGATAAGCGTCAAGTGTCCTACAAGGATCTCATCCAAACATTATGCTTCGAGAAACATTGCGATTATTTTACAATGCTTGCCCTTTCCTCCACATTTGTTGCACCACCTAGCCTATGGTCCACAGACTACGGCTGATTTCTCGCCATCTCAGCTGGTTACTAGCCAAGCCCACTTCCAGAGCCACAATGGCAACCTTCCACCTCCCCAATGCCTCCCCTTCCGTAACAATCCATCTCACCCCTGACCTCTCCCAAGATCAACTACTCTCTTTCCCTGCCTTCAAGACGTGGATATCTACGCTTCAGCGCTCGCTGTCGCTGCAGAAGAATAAGGACCACACCTTCAATTCCGCGCCCTACCAACTCCGCAAAATTGACATCCAGTCAGTGGACTTCTTCGGAGGTGGACGCATCGGCTTCATCAAGCTGAAAGCCGAAGTCTCCAATGACAACGGAGAGAAGCTGCCAGGGAGTGTCTTCCTTCGCGGCGGCAGCGTAGGAATGATGGTATACAATTCCTTGTCCCACCCAGATGCTCCCCTAGCGCCTTTTGCTCCCCAGAATGGGAAGCTAACACGGCCCCTCCCAACAGCTGATCCTCCAACCGGACGATGCCTCTCAAAACTCCGAAACCGACAAACAAGTCATCCTCACCCTCCAACCCCGCATCCCTGCCGGCTCGCTCTCCTTCCCCGAACTCCCAGCCGGCATGCTCGACGACAGCGGCACCTTCTCCGGCGGCGCCGCCAAAGAAATCCAAGAGGAGACCGGCCTGTCAATCCCCGAATCCGAGCTCATCAACCTCACAGCTCTGGCACTTTCCCCATCACCCTCCTCTGTCAACGATGAGATCGATAGTGGGGAGAAGCTGCAAGAGGGCGTATACCCCAGTCCCGGCGGGTGCGATGAGTTTGTGCCGATTTTCTTGTGGCAGAAGAGGGTTCCGAGGGGGCAGTTGAAGGAGTGGCAGGGGAAGCTGACGGGGCTGAGGGAGGAGGGGGAGAAGATTACGTTGATGCTTTGTCCGTTGGAGAAGGTGTGGAGGACGGGTGTGAGAGATGCGAAGGTGTTGGCGGGGTGGGCGCTTTATGAGGGGTTGAGGAGGGAGGGGAAGATTTGAATGGCTTCTTTTGTGTAACCACTGTGCGAGGCGCTGGTAGGCTAGGCGTGAACGAGGAGAAAGGAGGAGTGTACAAATTTGCTGGAGCAGCAGAGAGAACCTTGGACGCCATCAAGGGAAGAGCACAAAACACATCGTGTGTTACCTCTTCAAGGCTTGCGCTTGCACAATACGAAATTGGTAGCGATTGCCTAGAATATCTACAATACTCCGCCGATCCTGACAGATTTAAATTCAGAATCATTTCCAAACAGAAGTGAGAGCTGCATACTCCTTCAAATCTGCAAGCATGGTCCAAGCACAAGGTTCTTTGTAGAATATATACCCATTACCAAGCCAACGATGCTATATTACAGAAACCACCTATTAGATCTACAATGCACTCCTACGCAATGCACAGCATCCAATGGACACAGACTCTACCCCTCTCCTCATCCCATGCTTCCAATCCCCCTCGACACACCTACAACATCGCCGCCACAACCCCCACAGCCAGCGCCCCCATACCACCAACCACCCCCTCAACACTCACCCTCCCCGCCGCCCCTGTAGCCTTCTGCGCCGCCGCACTCCCAGTGGCCGTGCCCCCAGTCGCCGTACTCCCAGTGGCCGAGCCCCCAGTAGCCGTGGTCTTTGTACCCGCACTCCCAGTCGCCGTACTCGTACTCCCCATCCCACTCCCACTCCCACTCCCACTAGCCCCCATCGCCTTCTGCTGCCCCGCCGTAACCACAACCGGCAGGAACACACCACTCAGATCACTCGCCACCAACGTCACCACCTGCCTGCCATCCGACAGAGTGCTGAAGCTAGGCCCGGACGTCATTGCCGGCGCAGAAGCTGACGCAGACTCAGGTGCATACGCAGACAGCATGTCCGTACCGCTTGACATGGCGGGCATGTCCGTACCGCTTGCCATGGCGGGCATGTCGGTTCGGGTGTCGCTTGCGAAATTGGAGGAGGCGGTGCAGACAGCGCGGGTGGTGCCCGTGAGCTGGCAGGAGACGGCGGCGGTGGAGGTGTCGGAACTGTAGGTGTAGACGGCGGTGCTGGGGCCTTGGATGTGGGTTACGCCGGAAGGGGCGAAGCCGCATTCGGCGGAGGAGGAGGAGGAGGGGAAGTTTCCTAGAGAGGAGGCAGAGGCGGAGAGAGGGGAGGAGGAGGAGGTGGTGGCGTTGGCGCAGTTGATGAAGTAGGTGGTTGCTGTTGCGTCCTGAGGGGGGGTGGTGGTTAGCTGGGTGGAGGGGAGGGTGATGACATGGAGAAATGGAGACATACGGCGTTGACGATGGAGGCGACAAGCGATTGGCTGGGGCCGGCTTGGGGCATGAGGAGGGAGACGGTGGATTGAGCCTTGATGAGAGGCAGGAGGGAGAGTAGTGCGAGAGGGAGTGACAGCATTTTGAGTGGTATGGGTTTGGACGTGGTTCAGTACAGAGATATAGTAGCGGACTAGGAGCGGATGCAGGGAAAAGCAGCAGATGTAGGGAAGGACGAGAGATCCAAAAGACTGAGTATAGGGAGAGACGAGAGATGGAGAGGAATACGGAACCCAAATCGAGAGGAGATACCTCGATCTCATATACTGTACCTGTCGGAGGATACTTTAGGGGCTGTGAGGCTGACTCGCCAAGGCGCGTCCGTGATTGGTCTAAGCTCTAGCTCTAACTCGTATTCCAGAATGCAATATGAACACAGGTACTCCGTACTTTAACGAAGATACCCACCGGAACAACACCATTGGCAATCCAACCTGATACAGAATACCCATACGAACGCTATGCGTACAACAGGTACGAGGGCGGCGGGCTTGGTCGTTGGCTCTTTTGGATCCTTCCACGGCGAGTCAGATAGAGAAATCCTTGGAAGGCTGATTCCGTGGCCGAATAGCGCCGTTTGCGGGACTCGCCGAACCGTTTGCCGCGCAACGCGTAGCCCCTATTCCTACGAAAGCGTGCGAACAAGACATTTCGTACAGCTACGGTGTCGGCGAACTGTACGAATATAGAATTGGGTGATTCCTAGGATCTTCAGTGCTACGAGGAATCAGGCGTGGGGTCATTTAGACAGATTGTAACCGCAGAATAGAGTGAGCTTGACCAGCGCAATTGTGTTGCGGTCTGCAATAGCACCATATAATATTTTCTATCGTATCCACAAGCGCCGGGACAGCAAACCGGCCCAGTCTTACCATGATGGTAGTATGTACTATCCCAAGGTATTCGCTCGATAGATAGCCACCAATACCTTGTAATCCTTGCTCGATAGGATTCGCTCTTAGCCGTACCAGCCCGAAGCGCTGACTTGCGGGACATTTTCAGATAGGCGGTTCGGAATAATGCTCTTCTTCAGGTCGAGAGCGTCGATAAGGTCCTCCCACGTCTCGAAGTCAAGGTGGAAAACAGCTTGGTGTCTTTCCAAGGGCTCCGGCTCAATACCTTCCACTCTGTACCTTTCCTTTCGTTGCTCCGCGGTCTCGGCGGGGTCTACCTTCTGAATTAGCGCTTTACGCCTGTAACACAGCGAGGATGTACTCACGGAGGGTAGGTAAACCGAACTTGTCAAATTGTATACCGACACTCCCTTCCTTGATGAGAAAGCTGGTGTAGAACATGTTCTCCACCGTCTGACCGAAAGACCGTGGGTTTATGACGAAGCGGAAAAAAGCAACACCTCCGTCCTCAGCCAGACCGTGCTTGACCATCAAGTCGTAGATGTCTTGCTCAGACATGTCTTCTGTCGCTTCTTCCTGCACCTTCTCTTGCCCTTCACCTTGCGTCCTAACTAGCAGTTCGAGGATTTCCCGGCAGAGAGTGGTCAGGTTGCTATTCTCCGCCTTCTCGTTTCCACCCTCTTTAACTTCTTCCGGACGTATGGCATCTCGTGGGTCCCGCCTTTGGAAGCGTTCCCGCCGCTGTGTCTGCTTTCGCTGTCGCTTCTGCACAGACAAAGGGCCCAGGAGAAAGCCTGGCACGGGTGGTCGAACATTGTATGGAAAGCATGCTTGACGTCCAAGCCACTCCCAGTTGAACTCATCACCTTCATCAGCGCTTCCCTCCGCTGCACTGTCATCCTCATCATTGACCCCCCTTCGCCGTCTCCGCTGAGTTGATGTTGTCCCCTGAGCGGCTGCGTCGCCCCGGCGCATGAAGCTCCTGCATTTATTGATGAAGTCCGAGACCTCGATGCCCTGTGTTATGTCACCCAGGTTCAGCTGTTGCGTCCTCTTAGCCGACAGATCTGCTGTCGAAACGAGAAGTCGTGAGTCTAGAGTCGCGTCTGAGGTTTGTTTGACGGTGCCGTAAAGAGTATTTGCCTTATTGAGGGTCTCTAATAGGCCTTTCGAAGTTGGCTTCAGATACTCTGCACGAGAGTCTAAGACATGTAAGCCTTGCAGCCTCAAAGCCATAACATTTCTCCAATCGTACCGGTCAATTCCCTTGAGAGGTCTCTGTAGTCTTTCCGAATGACTCTGCGCTCCTCTATACTTTGATCAGGATCATAGACAGAGGTATCTCCTACCGATTCGAGCCTCTGTTCGTGAGCCGCCTGAGTCGCATTAGGCGCGTTACGGTCACTGAGTCTCCGCCTCTTGCTTGCACGTCCTGAAGGCGGTTCCACAGATCCTGGTGTAGGCAGTCTGGATGGAGGAGGCATCGCTCGTGCTTTGCCGTTGGCGGGACGTGAGGCTAATACCTCACGATTCTCCTTGTCCGACGAGAATGATGCTGCTGGCGAGGGTGAGCCTAGGTTCGCTGCGCGACCATCTGCCCGTCGCGTTGAAGTGTTATCTTCGTCATGATCCGGAGGCTCCGACGACGAAAGAACTGCTCGGCGTGCCATGTTTGACGCGTAAGGTGATCGCAAAGTGAGTGTCAAGATGGGAGGTTTGCTTCAATGACGGAGCCTCACCGCCCCGGCAAGTGCTTCGTCGACAACCGGACCACAGTTAATTCGATGACTGATACGAAATATGGGCGCCCACAACCCCAAGCGAAAGGCAGTAGTATAACATGGTCCACAACGAGTGGGGAGAACCTCAGGAGGAACTAATTGAGCAGCCTTGCAGCGTCCAATCACCGTACGCGCATTAGCGTAACTCGCGTGAAAGCTTGACGGTACATCTTCGGCTAATAATGGCTATGCCAAGACTGCATCCAAAGGGCAGGAGCCGAGAAAGCGCGTCTTTGAGATTTCAATACTTTGTAGTTCTGATACGTCGGGCTCGATTCATTGTTCAACACTATCGGCGATGGAGACGTACTCTTTTGCCAACTCGAGTGCCCTTGACTTCCCCGTCAACGTGAAGATGTTCGTGAGTATATCGCAAGATAGCTGCTCTTATACTGATAGCAATGCAGAGGCAGCCTGGAGGGGCGTCACATTCCCCCTCCTCTATCAACGTTATTGAAAAACCCGGATCTAAGACACATCGGCTCAAACACAAGGTTGGCCTTGCCGGATCAGCCATGGAGATGTGAGCTTACCTCGCAAGCAGCTCGCATTCAGATCTGTACGTGACTGCTCAATTATGGGCCGATTTGAAACCTTTGACTGTCCCGGTCCAGACAGCCTATCGCTCCTTTACAAAAGGCAGAATCTGGAATGAATGGTTGGAACTGCCTATTAGCATCTCAACGCTACCCGTGAGCTCACAGCTAGCCATTACGGTATGGGATGTTTCGCCAACCGGGGGTGAGGGTGCTCGAGGGCACGCTATACCCTTTGGAGGAACTACTGTCTCTCTTTTCGATAAGGATAATACATTGCAAAAAGGGCGCCAGAAGTGCAGAATCCATCGTCACAAGGCCGCAGATGGATTTTCTTCCACGAAGACTCGTGCTGTTCCTCAGCCACGAAAACATCGAGGTGCTAAGGATAGCAATGCTCCTTCATTGCGGCCTGAGGAGGAAGAACTGGAAAGGCTAGAGAAGTTATTCAAGAAGCACGAGATGGGAGAGATACCTCGAGTGGACTGGTTGGATCAACTTGTGTTTCGAGCAGTGGACAAAAAACGTCAAGAGGTAGAAGCGTCGGCCAGACTAGCATGGAGGTCGATGCATTCGTCCAAGCAGGCTCAAAGTGCCGCTAATGAAAGAGGGAATCCCTCATCGGAGGAGGCCGAAGATGACGAGGACGACGACGAGAAACATGTTTTGATTATCGATTTCCCACGTTTTGACTTTCCGATCGTCTTTACCGACCATGAATACACGCCCCCACCAATATCGTCCCTCGCTCTCAACGCATCGTCTGGGAATGTGAATCTGAAACCACCACCTGAAGTCCAGCTTGGCCCTGGTATTGACGGGACTGGTGGTGTCCCAGATGACGATGAGAATGCTCCTCCCCTGATTAGGATCTACGACCCTGAGGTTGGTGCTAAAGACAACCCAGCTGAAACCAAGCACAGGAGGCTCGTACGCAGTCAGCGTGCCGGCGTTCTCGATCGAGAACTCAAACCAAACGCGAAGAATAGAGATGAACTCAACACAATAATCTCGTACGGGCCTACGCAAGAGCTCAAATCCGATGAGAAAGACCTGATTTGGAGATATCGGCACTATCTCACGCGAGACAAGCGAGCTCTGACCAAGTTCGTCAAGTCCGTTGCCTGGCAAGATCAGAGCGAAGCCAGACAAGCTGTCCAGCTCCTACCGAAATGGACAGAAATAGACGTTGATGATGCGCTAGAACTCCTGGGCCCTACCGTTGATAACCCAACGGTCCGAGCTTACGCTGTGGATCGGTTACGGGATTCTGACGATGAAGAGCTTCTTCTCTACCTCCTGCAGCTTGTGCAAGCCCTGAAGTTTGAAAGGATGTCATCAGAGGCCGATGCTGGTGACACGGAGGATTCATCCCTAGCAAGGTTCCTTATATCTCGTGCAACGAAGAGTCTTATGCTCGGAAACTACCTACATTGGTACCTCATGGTCGAGTGCGACGACAGCGGACCCGACCAGATAGACAAACATCGGAAGCTCTTCGCCAAAGTTGAATTTGACTTTATGGCAGCATTGATGCAAGTACCCGGAGGACCAGAACGACGGAAGACACTTCTGCGGCAAGGCGAGCTAATCACTGTGCTGTCTAAGATATCAAAGGAAATCCGCTTTTCGCGAGAAGATCGAAATCGAAAAGCCCAACGACTCAAGAAGTACCTCATGGAACCCAAGAATGAGCTTTTGACTTATGACCCGCCGCTGCCCTTGCCACTAGATCCTAGCGTCTCGATCATCGGCATATTTCCTGACGATGCCGCCGTTTTCAAGTCTTCTCTGTTTCCTCTTCTTCTTCACTTCAAGACATCCGACGGGAAAAAATATCCCATCATCTTTAAAACTGGCGATGATCTGCGTCAGGATCAGCTTGTAATTCAGATCATATCACTCATGGATCGCCTTCTACGAAAAGAAAACCTCGACCTCAAGCTCTCACCGTATCGTATTCTAGCAACGAGTGCTAATGCCGGCGCGGTTCAATACATTCCTTCGTTGAGCTTAGCAGCGGCTTCTGCCAAGAACAGGGGCAGCATCCTCCACTATCTCAAGGTTAACAACCCAGACGAGAGAGCTGATCTTGGGGTACGTAAAGAGACTATGGACACATATGTCAAAAGCTGCGCCGGATACTGCGTTATCACCTATTTACTCGGTGTTGGTGACCGCCATCTTGATAACCTTCTATTAGCCCCTGACGGTAAGTCTTCCATACTCGAGTCATAAGATATTTTATGCTAAGCCAGTTCTAGGGCACTTCTTCCATGCAGACTTTGGGTATATCCTTGGTCGTGACCCGAAACCCTTCGCTCCGGCTATGAAACTCTGCAAAGAAATGGTTGAGGGAATGGGTGGCTCTTCTTCGCCGTATTATTCAGCCTTCAAGTCCTACTGCTTCACCGCCTATACGACTCTTAGGAAATCGAGCAACCTTATCCTCAATCTATTCGCATTGATGGTTGATGCGAACATCCAAGATATCAAGATTGAGCCTGACAAAGCGGTCCTGAAAGTGAGGGAGCGCTTTCACTTAGAGCTGAGCGAGGAAGAGGCGATCAGAGGCTTTGAACAGTTGATTGCGGATAGCGTGGGGAGCTGGGCGCCAGTAGTCATTGACACGATCCACAACATGATGCAAGGACTGAGGGCTTAAGAAATACCTTGTCGGCTTGGTCGCTGCAGGCGAAAGCTTACGAGCAAAGTATGATCAAAGCCCTTCGATATGGCTGAGTAATTGATCACGTTGTTACCTATTATGATTCTTTGAACGCCTGGCCGGCAAAAATGTCCCTCTCGGCCGGCTCACCATTGCCGGTCTCTCCTCGTTGATTAACGCTGTGGCCACGCCAAAAGACAAAACGGGAGTGTGGCTAGAAAACGAGCCGCTCTCCACAAAGCATTCGGCGGTGCCTCTTCAATCCTTGCCATTCCCTTCTCGTAAGAAACAGGTCGCCTCTTCATGATCTCTTGGATCCTTTCCGCACAGGCATTAGCTTTCTCAGCCAGCGATTCCAATGTTTGGACCTCTTGTCCAAGGTCCCTCATCCAGCACTCTGTACCGGGGACTGCTCTCAGCCTGTTAGCATCATCACTACGGATCTTTAAGTGAACCCATTGGAACCGGCGGAGGAGCCACAATTCCATAGATCTGTTTGGATGAGACCTACCGTGGCGGACTTCCCAATGTATTGCGTACATTCGGGTGACCATATCAAGTTTCTCGATGTAGCTCAATGATTCTCCAAGATGTCCCAGCCTCCGGATCAGTCTGGCATGCGTGGTCGAGACGATGGATGGGTCTATTCTGGAGGCCTCCATCACTTCTGTGGGGCTGGCTTCTGCCTCGATCTCCTGCTCGGAACGAAAGCGAACGTCTGGCAGTGCTGTCCTGGGCACTAGTTGAAGGTGGTTGTTTGACTTAAAACTGTCATTGAAGGCTGTTAGGGAGGAAGAGCTGGGAGACTTAAGGAATGCCCTTCAAAGCGTTGTGTGAACCTACTTTACTGGATCATGGACCGAGTATTGGTTGAGTGGTGGCGCTAGTGACAGAATCATGTGTAACCATCCGCGGGCGTATCGCTCGTCAGCCTTCTACTATCTATGGCTCAAGACTGGTCGCCTGGGCAATGGACTTCAACATACGGCAAGTCCGAGGATCCTAATCTGATAAAGACCCATGACAAGCAAAAGAATCAAACGGCACGATCTTTTTGGAGAAGACGAATTCTGATCAGAAACGCCAGTCAGCATCGAGCGTGCGAACCACCACGTAGAGCGCTTGCTTCACATGCACCACCTTTGAAAAGTCATTCTTAGCGAAGCAACGAAACGAGTAATTCCGATGCCAGCTAGGCGAAGTATATTGTCCTGATCAAGGCCTGCACTATGCTTCGTCCTTCATGCTCCACAGCAACACTCAAATGTAGCTCTACGCAGTCATGCATTAACCTTGCAAAGGGTTCGAACCATGGCTATGAGGCATTTGGACTCTGGCTGATTCCGCAATATCTACAGAAAGTCCTGCTGCTCAAAGGGGTTAAAATAATAGTCGCCCCTCATATGAGTACTATTCTAAGGTACACCGTACTCTCCTGCGCCGTCTGGCCCAACCCAACCCGCGGTCATGCCCGGGTAAGACCATCCTATTATGAAATCGAATTCGATGCGTTCAGTCAGCTTAAGCTCTTGAATTTTGTTGTAGATTTCGCCGCGCCACAGCCTTGCTCCGAATTCATTATACAGCACAGCATTCAGACCGTCCAGCGTCAATGGCCGTAACTTGCAGAAGAGCTCGGCGAGTCTTTGTTCTATATCGGAGTCCCAAAGATCTTTGCTTGTTCCTGTGTTATGCTTCTTATCAGCCTGAGAATCAGGACACCCTTACAATCTTATAGTGGCATTTGACCCGTCGTCTTCAATGGTACATACCTTTCTTGAGATGTTCAAGCTCGATTTCCACATGCCGCCAACATTCGGGATGTGCTCGCCCGAATCGCCCGAATCGCCCTCCGAGATCTTTGAGTATCTCGCCTCGCTCTTCATCGCTGGTACCATTTGGATACTGTTCCTGCAGATCCACTAGGCGCTGCAGCAGCTCGCCAGACCAATAAATGCCTTGCAACTATCTCGAAGGTCAGCGGCTTCCTGCGATCCATCGAATCTCAGGAATCATACGTACTTTTGGCTTCGGGGGTTTCTGGACCTCCTTTGCTTTGAACCACGTAGTTGGCTTGAAAGCATGAGACAATTTGGATGCCGCCTGGGCTTTGTCCGATGTGTGTCCCATCATTCGACGAGTTTTGCTTAGAGATTTTGTAAAGGGAGACAAAAGGCCAAAGTTGATGATGTATCTGGAAAACAGAATGTGGCCTGTATGGTCTTTATATGGTCGCTCTACGGCAAACGTCATGTCCGTGATTGATGTTTGAACAAAGGAATCACTTCAAAGAGTCACAACAAGCGATCCACCTCGGAGGTCTTCGCTGGGTACACTCTGTTCCTTCATGGAATCAGGCGAGGAAGCGAAGGATAGACTTGGGCAGCTCAGTAACAGTGCATTAGTCGGGTTTCCTCAATGCCCTCGTGATAAAGCTGTCACACCGCGCAGCGGCGCGTACGTTCACCATGACTAGTTACTGAAAATCCGCCACGGTGTGAAGAATTGATCTAGAAGCGCCGACTCAAAAACCAGGCAAATTGGGTGACCTCTTCGCCATGCTGCATCACGGTCTAATTGCACCTTGGTTTATAGTGGTTTGGACCTAAAGTTTTGACTCTAATAGTGTCATTCATGGCTGATTTACTAATGTACATCGGCAGTCATCGTTCTGTCGAAAAGGGGTTTTGGCTTTCGGACATCATTGGAATATCTTTCCAATTCCCTTTGATAATTCCCCCCTGTCTCGTTAACCTGAAGGAGCCCGACCTGCGGGTATTTCCGGAACATACCATCTTCGAACGTCCCAGTCAAATGCAATTCTGTCATCCAATTTCAGCTGTTGAAGCATTCTATACGCCTCGTCATATTCTATGTCGCACTGATAGTTGACTCGGAGGGTATGATATATAGTGGGAAGAGCATTGGGACCTGCTTTGCTCTCGAAACATAGCTCGGAAACCAGCCGTGCTATCATATCACTGGTCCAGAGGTTGTGTTGAGGACCTGAAAAGACCTCGTTAGCTTTGATTAAGGGCACGCCAAGACTAACGTTCTTGTTGCTCAAGGCTATTCAGAAAAAAGGGTGTCAGCACATACCTGTCCTCAAATCGGTAAGCTCAAAATCGATGGTTTTCCACGAGAAGGGGGCAGCCTCCGGATAGCTCTTCTCTAAATCTACCACGAGGACACATTTCTCGGATTCCGTGGGGGAATCTCCGTGTTTCTCCTGGAATTTTAGCAGATGCTGCAGCATCGGCGTGCTCCAGTAGACAGGGATCCGTGGGCTCGTCTACCAAACAATTAGGGATACCTCAAGTACCTGACTGAGCGAAAAACGTACTCGCTTTCTAACTTGCATTGTGCGGCTGAACATTGTGCGGCTGAACATTGTGCGGCTGAATTTGTTTGGTCAAGAGGGTAGTTGGGCTGAGGCTGGTTATGGGTGTATGAAGAAGAGTTCGACCTTCGTGGCTCTCTTATAGGTGACTATCCAGCAATCACTGTGCGCGTGACTGATTCCGGACACAAGGATTACACCACCCTGTGACCGCTTCATTGCCAATTCCTTTAGCAAATATCCGCTGCGTATCATCAGACTGGTGAAGGACTCGAAACCCACAATCGGGAATCAGCTGGGCGGCCTGGAAGATTCTGTGAAGAATGATTTCAAATTATGGGTATCGGCGCTTCCATCAGCTGCCTGTGCTACATGAGTGGCCAGTAGAAGCCTGCCAAACTGCACACAATTTACTCAAAAGCGCCGACATTTGAGAAATGTGGGCGCTTCCCGTGATTTCTCCACCAAAATGTATATTGTACTGTGGTCGCGGCTGAATACTCGTGGGTCTGGGTCAAGAATTCAACACGTTACTGTTACACTAAATGCTCTCGCTGAATAATTGAGGCGACAAGCTTCAGCGAAATGACAGCAACTCTACCTTAATGTTCTGCAGCTTGAATCAGCGGCCAAATAGTACAGGCCTCAAACTACAGATTAGCGGTCCCTCTGGGATGTACCATGACTCATTTCTCGCGTCAAAGTCCACTTTTCCTTCAAGCTTCAATTTTTGGACCATCCTATACGCCTCCTCAAAGTTCAGGTCGCGATTATATTTGGACCTAAGGTCGGGGTAGATGTTCTCAAGTTCGTTGGAAGAGGCTTTCCCACACAGCCGGCCTATCAAGTCTGCTTTCATTTCTTCGGTCCATAACCCTGGCGTCGGACCTGAGAGCTTCGTCAGCATACTGCAAGACATTGAGGCGTTGAATATACCAATGAATTTTGCTCAACAGGCTAAAGGTCGCTCAGAAGATGGGGCATTGAGACGTACCCTTATGCAATCGTTCGAGCTCAGTCTCGATAATTGGCCAATAGAGGGGAGCAGCTTCCGGATATTTGTGTGTCACTATGTCTGTGATACTTTGTCTGCCGCGCCAAGAGGAATCTTCGCCCTGCTGCGAGATATCGTCCCAAAGCTGCAAGAACCATGAATGACGAGTTCTGAATTTGAAATGCTTCGCCTGGTCTATCAGCCGTTGCAAGATTGGCCCGTCCCAATAGAGGGGGAGTGGGTGGCCAAACTGTTGATCGATTAGGGACATTGACGTCTTTCTTAGATGAGCAGAGGACATACCTCGTCTCTGATTGGCATGACTAATTCGTTGATCTCTGTAGAGATTTCAGAATTCGGACTCTGGCGTCAATATCCTGTGTCCAGACAGGTATGGCGACAAAGAATATCTGAGAGATGCTCAAGATCGGCGGGCGGAGAAAATTCCGAAAATTTGCTTCAGAAAGGTACGACCGACTGCAGGAAATTGATGTTCTTATTGACAAAGCCTTGGGTAAGGCCGTTATATATGGCGTGGGACTACTACGGCTTTGACAGTCAGAACAATGAATCTATCCCACTAGCCAGGCGCTTTATCACACCAGAACTGACTCATGACTTCACGCCGTGCTACGTTACACACGACTGTGAAGCTCACTTACTTGGCTGCACCATAGCAAGCAAAGTCACAGCGGCTCGCGGATTCGATTGAATCAAGTAGCTAGGTTCAACTGTCGGCATTGTAACACGAAAGCCTGTAATATACGGATCATCAGCGCATCCAAAACCTAGGTGTTATCACAGCTAAAGGAAAGCAGCGGAAGTCTCGACGAGCCAAATACTAGAACACAATCGAATACGTGCCTCATTCACGGCAAGTGGTTCCGATAATGCTGCATCAAAGGCTCAACGTAACGACGTCAGGTGAATCAACTATGGCAATTGGTCTTCGAGGGTTTACAGGAACGGTAGGTTACATCTCAGGATGAAGCCATGCTTCCCTTTAAACAATCTTGCCTTCCAATTTCAACTGCTGCAGCTTCTTGTACGTCTCTTGATCCGTCAACCCCACCCTGAACTTGCCAATGAGTGCGAACGTTATCTCGAATACCGAGTTGCAGATTTTCGCCTTGTAACTTTCAACAAGGGAACTCTCCATATCGGGCGTCCACAGCTCGCTGTTAGGACCTAGTTGCCGCCGTAAGCGATGATTCCGCATCGCGTGCAAGAAACATACCTGACATCATGACGCAGAGCTCGTAGTCGATCTGCGAAGCGCTTACATCGACCTCTGAGAAGTCTTGCTTGAGTCTTTTGGTAATAGAGGACGAGGCCCCTAGGAACGAGTGTTCTCCACGCCTGGGATTTAGAGCAAGCTCTTGTAGTCGCCGCAACATAGGTCCGTACTTGGGATCTAGGGCGAGCTCTCGTAGTCGCCGTAATATAGGTCCATTGAGTAAGTTCCCCAAGTAACCATCCTCCTTCCGTGTTGATTAGAAATTTTGCTGTCTTCTCTTGTGCCGGCAATACTTACTTCAGAATCCTTGATCTTGATAGGAAAGGGTCTGTTAGATGCGAAAGCCATGATTTCGACTGTTCTAAGGCAAGGTTGAGGAGGTTGTTTAAGGAAGCATTGCAACAGCTGTGTGGTTTGAGACGAATGTACAGCGAGGCAGAGGCAAAGGTATGTGCAAAAGCCGTAAGCCTATTGCTCCCTCGATGATACTCCGGTGAGTAGATACATCATGGAAACATGGAAAACAGCGCAGACCAAATACGGCAAGATGTCTCTTGCATTTACCACTCCTGGACCTTGTGCTTGGCGCGTGAGAGCTTTCCTGGGTTTCTTAATGACCGGCAGAAGTTTGCAAATCTGCCTCATCAGCATTGTCGGTAAGAAAATCATCACATATTGTAACAGATTCCCCTTCAGAACATTTTCCTCAGCAGCACTCACCACGCACACTTCCCTTCACCACAAAGCTAATTCTGCAACAACCGCCAAAATGCAATTCTCGTACATCACCTACTCCATTGGAGCCTTAGCCCTCGGACAACTTTCAACAGCTCATCCCACCAACAGAACGACCATCGCAACAACCACAAACACAACTGCAGACATCCGTGAGTCACCGCCAGTGTCCAATCACCCAATCTTACACTGACATCTCAAAGCAAGAGTAACCCTCAAAAACACCCTTGACCACGCTGGCCACCCCATCTCCCTCCCCTCCACTGTCCTCGTCCACACCAACACAACCACCTACTCCCAAAACGCATACACCCTCCCCTCCGCCTCCACATGCAGCGACCTCTGCCACGACAATACACAGAAAAACTGCATCATGGCTACTTACAAGAACAGCACTGAGCTGTGCTTGCTACATATCAATATGAAGGACATAAAAGGGGTGCCGAAGTCCACGCAGTGCCCGCTCGGGCTCCCGTCTTCAGGATATGAGAAGGCGGAAGAGGATAGCGATGAGAAGGAGGCGGTGTGGATGGCGGGGCCGTGTTGGGATCCGGGGGATGGATCGGTGGGGTGCACTTTTGGGATGTAGTCTAGATGGGAGGCTCTCGGCTTTCTCTCAAGACGCTTACTTAGATGGTTTTATGTTTGGAGGAATGATTGGGTAGTGGTCTCCCACACGCTGCTACGAAGGTCCATTCATCCGTCATCGATTTGTTAATACTTTTCTCCACGGTGTTCAAGGAATAAGGCATCAATGTCCTTCCGCACTTGTCAAAGTTCGTCCCACAAAATTTTCGAGTCGCTATCATAGAACTCGCAATGCGATAAACAGGAAGCTTTTCTAATTACGTCACCCTTCAAGTGAAATGTGGTATTTACTTCTAAGGCAATTTTCTAGGGTTTCCCTTGACAAAGAGAGATTGCCTTACTCAACAACTTCGAAAGCCCGTATTCGGTGAGTTGCACACCCTCGCAGTTAAAAGCTCGCAGTTAAAAGAGCAATCTCCAAGACATCAGATTATCACTATTTATAGGAACAATGGAGAATCTTTTGTTGAGGATAGGTACTCAGCGCATGAGAGGTGCATTTCTGCATATTCCGAAATTTAGCACGAGTGGGTTTCCTTTGTTTTTCCAAGTGTCAAGCTCTTCCTTCTCTTGCTTGCGAGTCATTAGTATCTGCTGAGAGAAAGATTCCGAATTTTCACCTTCCATACCGAAATCCTTTGACTGCATATGCACCAGACGACGAGTCTAAAAAACAAGAATTGCCTTATCAGGCAGTCGGGTATCAGCCACATCAGATTAGAATGTGGAGAATTAGCTCAGACTTGAGCAGGATACCTTAGACCCATGATGAATAGTATATATATATACGAACCAGCGATGTGTGCTTCCAAATCATCAAACTCTTACAATCTCAAGTCTCAAGTCTCATCTCTCTACTCTCTACTCGCATCAAACTTCATTGAATCCCAAGTTTTCCTATACGTGAAAGACTAACATGCATCCGGCCTACATCACAGGGCTCCTCGTTGCCCTGTCACCAGCCTTAACCTATGCCAGCAGCTTTCATATTGCAGGGCTCCTCCTCGCCCTGTCGCCCGCCTTGATCAATGCCGACGTTCACTGGACAGCAAGTGCGGAAGTAACATTCACCAACGTGGATCGGGCCCTAGAAACACAGTGGGGCGCTGGCCTCGATACCGACCCCAAGAAAATCACCGTCCACGGAGGTAAGTCTTCTCTTCCCCAGCCATCCAATCTCGCCCCCGCAACAACTGAACAAAACGCAACAGACGAAGGACCCACCAAGGTCGCCAGCATAGTCGAGAGCATGATCGAGCACGACGGGACGCACACCCCAAAGCAAACCGCCTACCCGATCGTGCACCGCAAATTCCGACGCATCTCCCGCCGCGGCCCCTCCGACCATGACGACTCCTACGGCGTGCGCGAATGCCAGAGGATCTGCTGGTACGACAGCCTCAACTGCCTGGGCGGCATCTGGCTCAACAACCGGCACTACGCCTGCGTGCTCGACTTCTCGCTCGTCGACTACCACGAGCTCGAGGTCTCGGAGAAGTCGCCCATCTGCCCGCTCGGCGTCGAGAAGCACCTGTACGACAACGAGGACTGGGAGGGCGACTGGTTCATGCGCCGCTTTCTGGGGCCGTGCTATAAGGGCTCGCAGCATATGGATAACAAGCATGAGTTCATTACCAGCTATGCTGAGCCTTGGGACCTGTCGGATTCGATTGAGAACCCGATTAGTTATTTGGATTACTTTACTTTTGGGGGTTATACTCCGGGTTAAGGCGCGTTGAGATGGTGGCTGAGATCATTTGGTTAGTAGGTTAGATTAGGCGTGACAATATCTGTTCAAACCGCGAGGTATATCGCTGTTGGCAGGAATGCTCCCTCGTGATCGACAAAGATGACTGGAATTAAAATCGTGGATTGATGTGGAAGAGGCCCGATGCATCGTCGTGGATTATCTTCCCTTTCATCTTCATGGACTGTATCATCGTGTAAGTCTCTTCTTTGTTGGCAGTCCTCCCCCATTCTCTCCAGAGCAATTTTGTGATCTCGTCGATCGTTCTACCCTGGCAGTAGTAACGCGCAAGTGCTTCTTGTATGTCGGATTTCCATACTTTCTGTCTCCGGCCTGTATCATCCTGCCTGTTAGTGCACTTCTTGCCTGCAATGAAAGCGACAGGGTCATCGAGACCTACCAAGTTTCAGGTAATGAAGTTCATCTTCGACCGCTTGCACGGAGGCTGTCCAGTCCTTCGTGAATTTGTCAGGGTACTCTCTCTTCAAGATCTTGGCGGTTTCCATTGAGTTCCTATTTCGAGGGCTCCCATCCATCCTCCTTTCTTCGTCGAGTTCAAGAGCGCGTTTTAAGATAGGTCCTGTCCAGTGGCAGTGGAATGCTGGGACTTTCTTTCTTTGTGTCAGTAGCGTCTGTTTGGATGCGGAAGTTGACCTACTTTGGACTTCGTAGACGACTGACTTGTAGTGGGCTTTGACGCTCCGCAACCCATCGTTGCAGCTACTTGGGTCCTGCTTTCCAATCCAGATATATAGCTATTCTATCTCTTGGATAGAATTAAGATGTTAGGAGGCAGATGAAACTGGAGAAACCATCTGGAGAAGAAACCGCGTAGTGGTAACATATCAAGAACAAAGAGATGAAAGAAGATTCCACCATACCTTTTCCCTACGCTTTCTCTTTGACGTACTCACAGGGCGCTCTTCCAGAAATGCCATTGACACAGCTTTGGGCGCAAAAGGCAGGCTTATGAAGAATCTTCTTGTCAAGTGACCCTTTGAGATGGGTCGAGGCCACATACCCGACTGGAACCAGCGCTTGGTCATTTGGTAGTGCGATTCTGCGTACTTGAAGCTACAACCCAAGATCAGCACCGATCAATTTAAGCGTAATTAGATTACGTCTAGGTGGCCGCGAATGTAGAGCAGTCGATTTGAATTGGTCGTAGCTGATTTCCCCCATAATCTCAACGACAGCTTATAAAAAGAGCATTGCGAAAAGGGATCTGCTAAGCAACGATAACAGGAGCGAATGAGTGATGCCATCTACTTATCCCAACGAAAACCAGATCCACTTAGAATGGGACATTGATCGCGAAGAGCCTGCCTCCGCGGATCCGTCACCACCGTCGTCGCCGTCCATCACGGGAGGTCTCGAGGTTGCTACTTCAGTGGACTTCGATGTAGGAGATCCCCACTCAGCTTGAGCTCAGTGAGTTTGTCCACTACATCTTCCATGGAAATATCGCCTTCTTTGATGATTCGAGCTTCTTGTGCGAGCTTCACAGTCTCTTGGCCCAATAAGCCAGTTTGGATATCTTTGAAATACGCCTCCTTCGGAATGTCGACGACTTTCTCGTTGATAAGTGGTTTGCCGGTCATAGCTGTCAGGTAGGATTTCCTGCTTTTCACGACTTCCACTCCGTGTCTTAGTACGATTGTTGTGCGTTCAGGCAGTTTGTTGGTGGCATACTTGGAAGATATTGAACTTGGAACTACAGAATTTTCCTCAAGCAATGAGAGCTCTGCAGACTTGTGAGAAGTTTCCAGGAGAATCAGGGTGGGGAGGCGCTTTAACAGACCTCTACCGCCGCTCCGCCATTACGACTTGATTGACGCTGCAATGATGCTTAAGTCGTAGACGCCTGTGCTACTCCCAGCACCACATGACTCGCTGCCACAACGCTTGGACTTCGAATATAAGGCTGTAATCTATCTGCCGAAGCGCCTAGGTTGCGTCAAGTGGCTTCATAATACCGCATGATCTCGAGTGTGTGGGACTGCTTGACTCGCTGGATTCAATCAATGACAAGGAATTGATACCGGTACACTGGTCCATCAAAGTTCTCAGAGGTCTGGGATTGTAAGTCTGAACACTAATATGCAGGCCACTAGCATATTAACCAACAAGGATAGGAAACAATGCTTGGTAGAGGCCATACCTGATATCGGTCGAGCATGACTACAGGATTACTTCTTGTTACCTCTGTAATTGATTGAGATGACCCTACCGACTGTGATTGGGAAGAGTGCGTAGTATTAATGGAGCAGGTGTCCCTGTGACGGCAGCGGGCTTCTTTTGCCGGCTCCAGACTGTTTGGCCTGTGACAGGTAAGACACTGACCAGTACAAGGTGAGCCGCTGGGATTCATTAGACGATGCGGTGATTGCTCTGATACCACCTTACTCAGGTTCCGCGGTACGCTGGAGGATTGTGGTCGCACGCACGCCTTGCAAAATATCAATGAGGTACAAAATGGGCCGAAAGAATGACCCTTGAATCGAAGCGCCAACGGGTTGTATTGGGGCTTCATTCAGGTTCCTGGTCAAACATTTTTCCATAGAGCATGTTATATCTGCGCTTCCCGTATATGGTCAATATGCCGACTTCTGGGAGCGATTAGATGACTCCTATTTCCAACTCATCTCTTTAGCTGTTGCACTTCATCGGTCACCCAACTTCCCATCTTTTCGACGAAGATTCTTTGCGGAGTAGGGAAGCGTGCTACCTCGCTGAACCACCGCGGCCTCCTACAGCCCCCATGGACTGCATCTGTGCGGCACTCAGCCCGATCTCCGGTAGTGGTTGCCCTTCACCTGAAGGCTGATCTATAAACTTAATATCTGTTAGATAACGAAGATATCTTCCCACATCTTCCTTGCTGATGCCGTAGCCATTGTCCTTTTCAAATCCTGCACAGTCCTTGGCATCTGCTTCCAGAATCTTAGTTGCATTCGAGTCATCCAGCTCCGGTGCCCGAGTCGTCGCCGGCAGATCATTAACACAGAAGTGATAGAGTGGCATCAATGTGTGTTGCTCCTGATCTTTCTCTTGACCACCGGCCGAAACGTATTTCTCGAGGTGGTCTTTCCAGCTATCATAGCTAATTTCTGGAACATTGAAGCCGTAGTGTTCGAGAAGTGACAGAAATACACTCATATTCAAGCGTGGATGGCCAGTCACATGAACCACGGGTTGTCCTTTAGGGAGGGGATTGAGTGCAGCAGCCACGGCTATACGAGCAACGCGATCAACGGGAACAGCGTTGACAGTGTTGACAATATGCGGCCTACTGGATAGCTGAACACACCCTTTCAGCATCCGAATCAGGAAGTCATCAGTATTGCAGACACCTGTCTTCGAGTCACCCAAGATGTAACCAGGCCGGATAATAGAACCGCGAAGTCCTCGTTTGCAAGCTACGTGGACCAGCTGCTCCGATACCCATTTAGTCTGGCCATAGCCAGTGCTCAAGCCGGTCCGACTGCCGAGCAGGTCATCATCTTCGGATACACCATGTTGCCCCATGCTGATCCGATGCTGCGAAAGCTTAATATAATGATCGATGTCGAGTACACTTGTAGAGCTGATAAATGTAAAAAGCTTGGGTTTTCCTTTGTTGCAAAGTTTCATGGCGTCAATAGTGGAGTCGACGTTGGTGGCTTTCATGTCTTGGTATGTCTTCACCCAATGGACTACGGCGCCATTATGAACCACTATGTCAACTTTTTCGCATAACATGTGCCACGTTTGATCATCTAAACCAAGCTGCGATTGCGCTAGATCGCCAACAACACAGCTCAATCGCGCTGACCAATCGTCCTGCCACAGAGCGTAGCCTCGCAGCGATTGCTGTAACCGTTCATAGGCAGCTTTGGGGCCCTTGACGTTACGGACATGGGCAATCAGTCTGATGGCCCTCTTGGACCGTTCCAGCACGTCCTTGATGATGTAAGCACCCAAGAACCCAGTTGCGCCAGTAAGGAAGACAGTTATTTCTTCCGATGTACGAATCACTTCTGGCTTGGCTGTTTGATATTCTACCTCCAAGGAATGTACAAGCTGATCAAAAGACCGAGCATACGCAGACGTATCTGGTCTTGGGCCAACGCCATTGCCGTTGACACCGTCTCTTTGTCCTGAATTGCTCTCAATCTGCCTGCTGAAACCCGCTAGACTTGGATACTCGTATAGTCTGTTGATTGAGATGTTTGTACCAGTCCCTTTGCGTATGCTCAACAGCATTTGCTGGGCTGACAAGCTGTTTCCACCAAGCTCGAAGAAGGTCTCCTGAGGTCTGATTGTCTTTGCGTTTCGACCATGAATGAGCTCGGCCCAGTTTGTGGCAACCACTCTCTCAGTCTCCGTCATCGAATCCCATCTTCTCAGCTCCTCGTCCGAGGCGTGCTCTGTTAGAACGTAGGGAGATGGGAGGTTCGGCTTGTCGACCTTCCCATTGGGGTTAAGTGGTAGCTTTTTGAGAATAATGAAGATCTCGGGAACTGCGTAGTCCGCTAGACGAGCCTTCAAGTGGTCGCGCACCTCTTCCTGCATCCGTCTGAACCTCTTGAAGTAGACCTTCGTAGGTCCAACGTCAGTACCTATATCTTCTATGTCCTCCAAACCTCGGGCTTCGAGCCACCGAGGCCATTCCTTCAGCTCCGGTACAATGTAGCTGACCAGAAACCTTATTCCCTTTGTGTCTGCCGGAGCAAGTGTCTTACAGTCCCTGATTAGGATGTTTTGACTTAGGTTGCTGTCGATATCATTGAGTTCGACCCGATGGTTCCGGATTTTGACTTGATCGTCTGCACGTCCTGTGCACTCTACGTCGCCAGATTCGGTATATGTGCCAAGGTCACCGGTCCGATACAGCCTATCCCTCGGCCCTTTGTAAAATCTCCTCCACTCTTCGCCCTTGTCGTTCATCTTGTCAATTTCAACCCATCTGTTGTTGTCCACGAACCAATTCATGAGGAACTTCTGGTCATTTAACGTCTGGTCCCCTTTATAACCCTCAGCAAGCCCGGCGGCACGGACGTAAATCTCTCCGACTTCTCCAATGCTACAAAGCCTGTTTCGATCTTTTTCAGGCACGACGAGAAGCTGCACATTTTGCATTCCCTTCCCGGCCGGTATTGTATCTTTGAGATTATCAATGTATTTGTCATCCACAGCCCTGCTAGGTATCTCGAAGTAACTGACTGCTCGCGATGTTTCCGTAGTGCCTAATTCAGCGGATACTGGAGTCAGCTTTCTTACTTTCGGCTAATTATTGGAGCTGCGAGGCATCTCTATCGAGAAATTGCTGATGAGACATCTTGCAAGCTTCCTGGAATCCTCGTGAAGGGGTCCGAGATATACAGAGATTGACTGACCATACATATTGACGATATTGACGTTGACTGCAAGGTCCTGTAAACTATTGCAGTCTCTCTTTGTCAGAACATCGCCGACAAAGAAGGCCCTATTTAGGGACGGGAATTTCGCTGTTGCTCCCCCAACCAGGATCTGACCCATCGCGGGCGTTAAATGTGTGACCGTGGGCTTATGCTCCCGCATCCATTCCGCGAGCTTCTCATGCTGAATGTCCTCTCTCGAGGGAACTAAAAGTTGTGCTCCGAGGAATAGAGGCGTAAAGATGTCTCTCTGTATGGGGTCATGCGCAATTCCCGACAGCATGGTGAATTTACTATCCGCATTAAGCTGGAACCTGTCCGCCATCCAGCCAAAGTACTTGGCAAGGCTGAAATGGCGGCCTAGCACTCCTTTGGGCCTTCCCTCGCTGCCGGATGTGAAAGACAACGTGGGTGCACTGTCGGGACCGACCTCTGTGTCTGGCGGCGAATCTGATCTCGATCTAAAATTCGCAAATAAATCCTGGCCATCAACTTCGCCGCCACAAAGGGTCCCATCGTCGCCGATCCGCATGGCAGGAATCTCCGCTTTCAGATCAAGCTTCTCATCAATGTAGGCTCGCACTTCCCGCGGATCCAGAGGCCCAGCGTCATCTGTTGCCCTTGCAATCTGGACCAGTGCGCGGGGTTGAGCGACCTCGAGATAGATTCTTTGGCGTCCTGGCGGATACGCGGGATCAAGAACACTCATTGTTGCCGAACAAGCCTTGAATGAAGCAGAGAGGAGACAAGTCAGATGGTCAGCTAATCAAAAGATCTGGACCCAGGTAGAAAGAGAGAAGGTATTACCAGTGTTCCCATTATAGCAACCTGCATACAATTTAGATCATACAAAATATATGTTATCTGGATTTTCTCACAAGAAGGTCCACGGAGCGATGTGCCCATATCATGACAACATCTCCATTGGTGACTCCTGCATCGTGCAGATAGTGTGCCAGAGTATTCGACGCTTCATAGATTTGCTTATACGAAAATCTTCTCTCAGGAGCTTCTGCGGACTTCGTCTCAATTACGCAAGTTCGCTCTGGATGTCTCTTCGCAGCTTCACTAAAATGCCATTGTATCGAACCGACGTACCCTGACCAGTCCAGGTCGGCCGTGGGATCTGGCAGCTGTCCCATCTTGGTAGGGAGTCAGGGATCTGCAAGGCCCAAACGGCGTGACCTAATTATAAAAGCTTCCTATCAAGCAGCTCGACCAGCTGTTGAGTACCCGTGAAATATTCGTGGCGATTAATTGTCCTTCGTTCTTGGTTGAGATCCAATGATTAACCAATGTACGGACAATCGAGGAGACCTTTCAATGCATTGCGTGGGCTATTTGACAAGGTGAACACGGCCCCACTCGAACACTAGCGATCTTATCAGAAGCTAACCTGTCTATGATAATGCTGCTCATACTGAGAGTTCCTATATGATTCTGCTGCAGACTGTTTTGAATTCTCTAGACCAGGTCTTGGCATCCATGTCCTCGCCTACATCCGGTCATATCCGGAAGGAGCTGCTTACAGATGCTTCTTGCTTACGACGATGGTGCTTCGGACATCAAGATGGCAGTTTGAATCGCCATTCGTGAGGCTCTATGTCCCATGAGAGCTTCAACAACATCAATGTAGCGGTTTGTAGGCTTTTCCAACCGCTATTTGCGTCTTCTTCCCTGCGCCGCCGACATGCCAATCTCGCTTCCCCAGGTCTCACTACCGACTTGGTCCCAGACCAAAACCACCTCCAAACAATCCTTCGACAAAGTCTACTCGATCGTCGACAAGCTCGGCGCTCCAATCAACAAGCTCACAAACAAGATTGGCTCCGAAACCTTCTGGCCCACCACACTCGACAAAGAATCGGACAAGGCTGCGCGCATCCTGAGAAGCTTCTGCAAAGATGGGTTCTACGTCGAAGACGAAGTGGCGAACGATAGTACCAGCGGTGAAGGGCCGAAGGGGAAGGCTCGGTCGGTGCAGAAGATTCCAAGCGAGGTAATCAGAAGGGCGAAGGGGCTAGCAATCTTCACCACCATGAGGACAGGTCTATGGGTCAGTGGGGCTGGAGGCAGTGGTATACTCGTTGCTCGGAAGGATGATGGAGAGTGGTCTCCGCCTTCAGGGATCCTGCTGCACACTGCTGGTCTAGGTTTCTTAGTTGGGGTTGACATTTACGACTGTGTCGTGGTCATCAACACCGACAATGCCCTGGAGGCTTTCACGAAGATACGATGTACGCTTGGGGGTGAAATCAGCGCAGTAGCGGGGCCGGTAGGCGTCGGTGGAGTGCTGGAAACCGAAATACACAAGCGGCAGGCCCCAGTGTGGAATTATCTGAAGAGCCGAGGCTTCTACGCTGGGGTGCAGATTGACGGCACGGTGATCATTGAGCGCGGTAATGAGAATGAAAGGTTCTACGGCGAAAAGATCGCGGTCAAAGATATCCTTGCTGGAAAAGTCAGGCATCCCCCATACGAAATCAGGACATTGATGGCGACCATCAAGGCTGCCCAGGGCGACACGGTGGTCGATTCGGCTCTGCCACCCTCGGAACCAACCCCAGGCGATATGGCTATTGAGAAATCTGACATACCGCTGGGATTCGGCTTGCCAGCTGAGGATGATCCGGATCCCTTCGGCGTCAAAGCATTGGAACAGGAGGGCATGGAAATCAAAGAGGCCGGCACGAAGGCTAGACCTAGCATGGAAGCTTTCGAGTACAAGCCTTCGCCCTCAAGTCCAATCTTCAGTACATTCCGTCGCTACAGTGTAGATAGTGCAAGGAGAGACAGTAAGAGAAGCAGCGTTCGTAGTTTAACTAGCACGGATCGAGGAACTCAAACCCAGGATACCGTCACCTCGCCCTCCAGGCAGACAGAAGCAGAGCCAGCAGCGCCGAAACCGCTCCAATTGGAGGCGGTCAGTGCTGGAAATTACTCGGAAGACACTACGGCTGGAGCCAACGAACAGCACATCGAGGATACTGAGATCGATCATGAGGTACCAGCTCCTATTGTCACCAAAGCGAGACTGGTCAGTATCCCGAAAAGAACTCCCCCAACGTTGCCACCCCGAAACCCAAGCCGTAGTTCTCCTAGCAATGCCGATTTCTTCAAGAGCCCGACATCTGCAGGGCGAATAGACCAAGGCAGCAGCGTCCAAAATTCTTTGCCACTCAAAGATTCATGCAAGCAATTTCATGATGTCAAGATTAACAACAACGATATCACGCCACGCCATAAGAGTGTCGAAAACGGATTACAGAACATCCACCTCTCTCCCTCCACCCAGCAAAATACTCCGAACAATCACCCTTCGCCTAGCGCCAGCAGGGATGGTTTCGATGAGGTGTCCATGAGTGGCTCTGCTCATTCGAAAGAGACAGGCACTTTCTCCAATGGAACATCCATCACCATGCAGGATAACGAAGCTTATGAAGCAACGAGTAAACATGATCATGAGATAACGAATGATGCTAGCGAGGAGTTTCATTCGATTCCAAGCACGCCGGTTGAGACGACGGCGCCGAGCTTGCATGGTGGGAAACACGAGTTCTCATAGCATCCATAGTTTTGCGTGCGTGATCTATGTATTTCTATGATAGCGTGCATTGTGCTAGCATAAGCTTGTAGTATCAGGAGAAAGCACGGGTACAATCCGGCGCTAGTAGAATATCCACCATCGATCTGCTTTAGTCATTTTCTCAGTCCAGCACTCTCGCCGCACATTGCAATACTCTCGACACGTAGATGTGGACAGGCTTTGGTCCTGTCGGCCAGATCATCCAGATACTCCCTGCTCTCAGGCACACTATCCTTGCCGCCTACTGTAATCGATGCTCAGCCGCCGCCATCATTGAGGTAGTCGAAGGCACCGGATCACTGTACGTGAAGTCTCCCCCTCTTCTGATGGATATCTGCGACGCTGGCGGTAACAGTAGCTAATGAAGCGTAAAGCAGTCCTCAGGCCTGGCTAGCGTCGGCGCGATGTCGTGACCACAAGATTATTACGCCCCGAAGAAGCCTTATATTTGTAAGTCAGCACACTCAACTGCTTCATGGACGGTAGCTGAGGGATTACCATCCAGTTCCCGCATCTTTCCTAGTCTGCAATCCACGAAGCTATCTGACACCCTTCACATCATGTCCTCCCAAGCCTCCAGTCCAGGGTCGACCTATAGCAATCCCCTCTTTTTGTGGTCACAATCTAGCTCATTCCCCGACTCTCCCAGATCGAGCAGTGTCACGGTAGACTTCATGGGTTTCCCACGCGAGGTTCGGGATATGGTCTACGAACTCGTCTTGTGTGTTGATGGGGTCCTCGCACCATATAAGGAACACTACACAGTCGATAACGACTACGGAGGTCCGCCTCCTACAGTTGCCCTTCTCGCGACCAACAAACAGATTCGAAATGAGACTTTACCTGTGTTATTTGGCAAAAACACCTGGCGTTTCACTTCAGAACCTAAGAGACTTACCTCTCGCTATAGGCGTGACGGAGAAACCGAATCTGACTATGAGCGAGACGGTCGATCAAGACCATCAAGAGGAATGATCGATACACTTTTCGGCCATTTTCGTCAGCTACTCCGCAGAGTTACTCTTGATTTCAACTTTCAAGCAACAGATCGCACTGAAATTGTGAACAGAGTACACACTCCTCAAGGCTCTTACAGCGCAGTTGAGCGCATACAAGTCCTTCATGATGACAGCAGCGATTACTTGTTTAAGCGCTGGCTTGAAAAGCAATACTACTTTGGCTGGACACCTAACGTCACGTCACTCCTGATTGACATCACGAATACGTACTGCTCTTTCGGATGCTGCCGGGTCGAAATGCTCGAGCTCTTATTCGGAGGAGACAAGTTTTTCAACGACACCATGGTAAAATTCAGATTGGAGAACGGGCTGAAAATCCCAAGCTTCGAATTCAAAGGTATCCGAACAGATGAAGAACAAAAGTTGGCTGTAAGTTGGCAAGAAGGACTGAGGGAGCGTGCACTTTCGCAAAGGCTGCTGTATGAAGCCCGTTTAGAGATACGAACGTCTCCGAAAAGTGAAAAATGTGAGATTGGGGCGATCAGCAGCCACATGATCTGGTAATCGAAGAACAGGAGGCGAAAGAAGCAGTAAGCAACAAGCCCAAGATTTCTACTCCAGACAGGCTTGAACACGCTAAGCAGGACATCAGGTCTTGCTCACGGTCCCTCAGCTTCGATACTGGCGGCTTCTCTTGCATGTTCCCTTGCTCAAGCATCAATCTAGCGCTCAAAGTTGCCTTTGATCTTACAGCAGCTCTTGTTTCTACGTATATCATTTCAGCCATGCGGCACATCGCAATGGTATTGTAAGCTCATACTATCAGCTGTAATCTATCTTCTTCAAGACAACTTCTAAAACAGCAATCATGGCTACTACTAGGCTGGATCCTCGTCATCTAAATTCGTACGGGCTTGCACGTTCTAAGATCTCATCGTGATATTCCTCCGAAGCCTTCCATCCAGCCTGTCGAAGTGCAACATGAATGCCCTCATGGTACGTCGGTAATATCTTACCCAAAAGACCTTCATGAATCATGCCATATCGCGACCTTGATGCATCCTATGTCAGGCATTTGATTCTTTGATCAAGGCTGTACGCTGCACTTCTACAGCTTTGAAGTATTCTGCTTTTCCTGCGATATTTCCACTGCGAGAAGTACAAGGAACAACCAATACTCTTATACAACTACAAAAGAGCCCACATACTCGTAGAAGCCCTGACCGTCAAGCGTAAATCGTCATTGAAGTCGGACTTGAGACATCGGCCCGTCATGGAAGCTACTGACACTGGATGCCTGCTCTTGTCATCGAGGAATATCTTCGTTTGAAAGGGAGAGGATTGATCTCGTGGTCTAGAAGACAAGTCAGACCTGCTCTGCCCGCCAGATATCTACTCTAGAGCATGGCAGCGAGTACATTGGCGCAATCATCTTTTGCCATCTTTCATGCTATCACTTCATGTTTGCTGACTTCCACAGTCCATCGCGGAGAGATGCCTTTATACACATGAGATAAAAACCCCTTTTCCCATCCCACCCACCGCTCTATCACACTACCCTTTCATCACCGCTTCCCCACCACCAAGCAGCGCTCACTACCTCACGATGCCATCCTTCCCAAACGTGTCCTCACCTCCCCCTCCCACCCTCTCCCCCTTCCTCTTCGAATCTCCCCTCAAAGAGCAGGAAACCTCCAGCATTCGTAAAAGGGTCAGGGTCCAACTCCATCGCACTCCCGACATCGCATCTTAAACATTCGACGCAGCACCAAGGGGACAATGGACGGCGTCGATACCCCCTCCTAAGGGGTAGCACCATTTTCAAGCTGGCGAGGACTAGGGATGATGACGTTTTTTAGCTAGACATGGTCACTAATGGAGATAGGCTTTCGTGAAGGAGAGGTCTAGGGGAAACGAATTTGAGAATAGAAATTCTTGATGTAAAAGGCGGGCTCAAGCGACGTCAAGAGATTACGGAAGACTGCTGACGAACATGCTGTTGTGGAAAGATGCACTCAACAGCCCCCCTTGCTGATATCGTCGAATCCATCTCGTATGTACTATTCCCATCGGCAACTCCGCGTGCTGAGCCTTCACTATACGAAACAATACACTGAAGGAACAAAAATAAAGCGTTTTTCGTCTTTATGATCTAATCTCCTATCCTACCACATCCCTGGCCCAGACCTTTACATCGGTTCCCAGATAGAAAACCACTTCCTTTTCCTGCAACTCCGGAGGCTCCGACACAGTGTCGAAGATTCACTACAGATTTAGGTTTCTGTTGGGAGCGAGGCTTCGGAAACTGAGTTGTGGATGGATGTATGTGGCCCACAGACTCGGCATTGGAGCCAGAAAATAATTCTTGAAGTCCCAGTCCGTCACCATAATTGCCCTCGACCAATACATTCTGAGTAGCTCAACAGATTTTCTGGGCAGGTCTACGCGAAATGGGACTCTATGACTTGCATATTTTACTTTCGGTCATGTTCAGGAACAGCGATGAATTGGGAGCGGAATAGGTGGCTGTATGCGTGGAAGATAGAGATTTGCTCTGGCCGTTGGACTGTCTGTGTTGGGGAGTACGGTTGCCCTACTTGGTAGATAAAACGAGTTTTCGCTAAAGAGAATTGGCACGCATTGGCAGATGCTTTTGTTGAAAGACGGTAGGCAGTGATTGTGTTTCTGAGTCTCGCGAGGGAGGGTGGCAAAGATGGCGGTCGTTCCTTTCGCCCTCGGAGATTGGCCCATGGCATTTCGGCGAGAAGTATGCTCACAAAGGCTAAGTGACTTGATTTCCTCTTTAGTGTATAGGTGGGTTTGCATAGAAGTGCTGTTGGGGAAATCCCGAGCTCTGGAAGTACGGAGCATGTATGTTCACGAACGTTCGATGAACGTAATTAGTGAAACAAAGTTACATGCAGCCACGATTAGCAGTAAAGCCGACATTAACTTTTAGCACCGCCCAACAGGGGATCAGTCGAACAAAAGTGACGGAAATCGAGGTGTTCGTTAAGGGAGCGAGCCCCTACTTTGCTGTTGCCCCAACCCACTTGTTTCTATCCTGGAGCTCATAAATTTCTACTCCATGTTCGAGGCCAATCGGGAGGTTGAGAACAAGAAGCTGAAGAAGACACTGATGGCCTTCGCTGCAGTCTTGAAATCAACCGCTGCTGGGATTTTCGACAAGATTCTCTCGAGATCGTTGTTGACGTGAGCTGCGAGAACGAGAAGCGAAATGTTTCGTGACCTTGGAGACAGAGAAAGCATATGATTTCAGACGATGAAAAGCATGCGTTTGCGAGTAATTCAACGGGATTGTCGAAGTCAAGAACATGCAATTACAGGTGCTCAACCGCGCTCTAATAGCATCCGATAAGAGCTTGATTCGAGGTGCAAATGCAGTAGAAAAGGTATGAGAAACTGTTTCTCAACCATCTTCGCTCAGGGAGAGAGTCGGATCGACGCGCTGATTCGATAGAGGTTTTCTCTACTTCGTCGCATCTTCATCGCCATTCTGCTGGTTTTGAGATAATACAAGTGGTGTGGGAACAGTAAAGGTAGTGTTAGAACAGGGGCTCCCTTTGTTGATTAGAGATGACACGTTAGTGTAGATGCAAGTGTCCTTCGCATGTCACAATCAGGCCGTAGCCGTGAGGTTCTGGCTATTCCGTAGCTCTGTTGATCTATCACCACCTCTATCATCTAATAGGGTTCCATCTCGCCCTCAAAATCGTTATGGATGTCATCCTCATCGTACGAAATGGTGAAGAACAAACCCGTCTCCCCCTCGTTCAAGCCCCAATCCCGCCACATCTTGACTAATTCCTTTTCAGCCTCTGTCTTCGGGTCTCGCAGAACCACCCTGACATCTTTGGCGACAGTCGTCTTCATGATGTCTTCGAAGATCAGCCGTAAGACCCGCATTCTACAGCAACCGGAGGAACAAGAGCCGGGACAAGAGCAGTCCTGAATATCGAGCACTAGCCCCTCCAGGTTCGGCATCATGGCTAGTACTCGGTTTTGGATCGTCCATCTCGCAACGGCGATTTCGAGGTAAGCCATATGAGCGGCATCCTGATTATGAAGTTCCAGCGTCTGGGCCCATCTTAAGGAAGGGCAGTCGTACATCAACCAGTGATGGTTGGAGAAGTCGAGTTCTATAGAACGGAAGAGGTCTCGGTACTTGTAGAACATGGTCGATTCCAGAGCATTTCTCGGCAATGGTTTGGTGCTGACCCTGCGGTAATCGCTGCTACCTGTGTTATCCTTGGCAGCAACCTCGTTCAAGTGGTCTGATATGAACCAGCTGTTGCAGCGGATCAAGATCGGCAGAGCTTCCTGGCGGACTGCTTTGTTGACCGATAGAAGTGCGATTGCAGGATTGTCAGCTCGGTGCTGATGATTGTATGGTGGGTTGTACGGAATAAGAGTGTGAGGGACGCTGAGGCTGTATTGGTAGATGATATCGCGAATCTCACGGGGAAATTTGTGAAAGGTGCACATTTTGCGGACTCAGCGGCTTGGGTTGGTTGATAATTGTGAGCCGTGGGCTTTGGTGTGTTAGCGTCGCGGCCCGGGCTAGAGGATGGAATAACTGAAGGACGAACTTGACAACAGATACGGACTCGTAAAGAACTGCCTGGGCCGGTTTTCGTTTTCATATACTGACTCGTCGATTTCCAGTGTATATCTAGGAAAGAACATGTGATGGATGGTCGTACTTGCCGATGTGCGTCCCGTGTTGGACCCGGTCAAGTGTCCAAGAAAGTTGCTCAACTGATGAAGGTCGATGTGTTGACTTTTGATGAACACTTGCGACTCTTCCTCAACTTTACTGTTATCACCCGAGGTGCCGTCCGTTCCTAGAGCGTCATCACAACTCGACGATTCTACTTCTGCCTCTCGCCTTGTCCCAAAAGCCACCCCTCCCGTCAGTCGTCTCATGACAAGCGTTTCGGAAACCATCACATCCAGCAACCCCAATCGCATGAGCCCTTACTAGCATTGTTAGCTGCATTATCACATCGATCGCCGGGACTACTTCAAGCATGGTAGATACACTTCTGCTAAGCTCGGCGAGCATCGACCGAGATATCCTATCTCATGAATCTTCGAGTACAGAAGCGTCAGCACCTACCTTCCCTCTCTCCTCATTCCCAACGGAGCTTCAATTACATATCCTGCGCGCATGTTTGATATCAAACGTTCCACTCATCAATTTTGGAAACCTCGAGCTTCAGCAGGAACCTTCTAGCGAAGATACAAGCCTAGGTCAAGATCAGATCAACCTCTCAGTGCTTGCTACTTGCCGACTTTATCGCACAGAGGGCTGGAAGATTTTCTGGGAGGAGAACGAATTCATGTTCGTCCATCACCCTAACGTCCGGGGAAGCTATTCACGATTAACCTGGCATCTACCAACATATCGGATGCTGAGGCATATATCCTTCAAACATGCCAACGTAGGGTCCTCTTTGAATGTTGTCAGGTTGATCACGGCCGTTCTTGTTGACTCAGAAGAGTTTCCGGCTCTAAAGTCATTGAACCTCAACATCGGTGTTGTTGGCGACGGAGTAGAGGAGTTACGTTACGATACAGAAAGTCCACCCTCGTTCTACCGTTTCTTCAGGCAGTCCATTCCGAGATTCAAAGCTTCCAACCTACTGGAAGAGCACAACTCAAGACCATCCAGGATCTTCGAAACAGTCCGTTCGGATGACCTACTGCTTTTGATGATACATCTTACAATCACGTTGCTAGAGTCTCAGAGTGATCTCGATGTCAGATCCTATGTGGAAACATCAGGCCAGATAGTGCAGTGTATGCTGACACCGTGTGGCTCGTACTTGCGGGTTCGAGAGAAGATCGAGCTCCATTCAAAAGACTCGGCAACCCTTCACTTTGCCATCGAGCGTGTTCCTAAAGGCTCTCATTCTTTGCTCGACCAGGTCGGCTATCCGAGGATATTGATCGAATGAGGAGGAAGATGCGGCTCATCATCGATAGATGTGGATGCCGCATACGAGTAGAGCATCATCTTACAAGCTGAGAAACCGATCTCGGCAGAGACACAGCGAAGAGGAGAAGGGGCTCGCAGCGGGATAGAATCCTTCTTAAGAACAAGGCTCGATCATGTCTCACTGCTCCAGCTCAGTAGCATCTTGTACTTAGCAATATGCAAAAAGCGACTAGCGGCAATCATGACGAATAGAAAGAGCCTGATAAGGGCCTATAGCGAAGTGATTCAGCCGCCAGTACTGCTTGATTGTAAGGCAGACCAACCGATCACTAGTCCACCGTCATCGGCCGGAGAACAGGGCGCCGCACGGATTGCACGAGGGAACACTGACGCATTGTTCCGATCAATCGATGCAGTCTTGTCATCAAACACTCTCGGCAAGCTCCATAGCTTTGTAAACGACGTCCGAATCTGCAGGTTGAATGAGATGAAAACAGAAAATCTAGTGAAAAAGCTCTATATCAGCCCTAGCTTGGCCCTAGCGAGCTGCTGTTTCGACGTCAAGCCGAGGTACCTACTTGTACTTTATTCCACCACGCAGCGTCAGTGGTGCTCGAATTTCTCTCATTCCTCCCATCTACCACCTTCGCCATGTCCACCGCTCTCAAGATCCTCGTCCCCGTCAAACGTGTCATCGACTACGCCGTACCCTCCCCCCTCCCTTCCCTCTCCTCCCCCCCCTCAACTCCCCCAAGTAACCCCCCTTCCCTACTCTCCAGGTCAAACCCCGCGTCAACGCCTCCCGCACCGCCATCGAAACCACCAACGTCAAACACTCCCTCAACCCCTTCGACGAGCTCTCCATCGAAGCCGCCGTCCGCCTGCGCGAAGCCTCTTCCCCGCCCGTCTCCTCAATACTCGCCCTCAGCATCGGCCCCCCCAAATGCGTCGACGTCCTCCGCACCGTCATGGCCATGGGCGCCGACCGGAGCATCCACATCGAGATCCCCGCCTCGGAAGCCGCTTCGCAAGGCGAACTCGAGCCGCTGGGCGTCGCGAAGGTGCTGCAGAAGGTGGTGGCGGAGGAGGATATCAACCTTGTGATATTGGGGAAGCAGTCGATTGATGATGATAGCAACCAGACGGGGCAGATGCTGGCGGGGCTGTTGGGGTGGGGACAGGCGACGCAGGCGAGCAAGATTAGCTTTCAGGATGGGGGGAGGGTGGAGGTTATAAGGGAGGTGGATGGTGGGGTGGAGACGTTGAGAGGGGTGTTGCCTATGGTGATAACGACGGATCTGAGGCTGAATGAGCCGAGGTATGCGAGTTTGCCGAATATTATGAAGGCGAAGAAGAAGGAGATTAGGAAGAGGACGCTCGAGGACATGGGGGTTGATAGGAGGAGGAGGTTGAAGACTGTGCGGGTGGAAGGTACGTCTCTTCGTTCTATCTGGTTTCTTGGGCGGGTCTTTGGTAAGGGCGCTGAGCCGGGGTTGGGAATCTGGGAGAGCGGATTGTGGTGGGAAACGAGAATTTTTGTAAAAGGGCGCTGACTGTGGGACTACAGAACCACCACCAAGGAAAGGAGGTGGAAAGGTGGAAGATGTGGATGGTATGATCTCGAAGCTTAAGGAGCTAGGAGCATTATAGCATTGCCTAGCTATGGTAGTCTGTGAAGTTCATCGTAAATATATGAAAGGAAAAGAAGAATCCTGCTAAGAAATCCAGGATATCTCTGCACCACGCCCTTATAAACAAAGAGACCATTATCATCGATCTCCTGCCGCCGTATGATATTCCCGACGCGCCATCATCGCAGAGTCCCGCCCTTTTGGTAGCAGCTCATTGTCCTCACCTTCGCCAGAACCGATCGTCGAACGGCCAAGTTCCCTTTCGAGTGGCCCACAGTGCCAGTGCTTCTTCGTTCCCCGACTCCGCAATCGCTTCATGGACGAGAGACTTCGCGTGTGCGAGTTCTTGCAAGTGCAGCGCGGATTTGTCGAAATTATTCGCTGCGGCATTGGCAACTGCCAGAGCCACGTCCCGAGCATCCACCACGTCACGAGTGTTCCTTCTCTGATCCAGTTTCGATAAGCGTTTGGCCAAGATTGCGAGCTTGAGGCCCTCCATTTGGCAGGATTTCTTCATGTCGGTAGCATTGAGCTCGGAAACGCAGACCGTACCGATGAGGGCTTTGACAAGGGTGCTGTTGGCTTTGCGGAGCCGCTCGATCTCAGCTTGAGCATCATCGAGTTTGGGATGGAGTTCTTGGTGTTTCTGCTCGCGATCGTCATGATTGACCGCATAGATGGATGCTGGCGGAGCGGGCAGGGAGTACGAAACAGGCTGAGCATGGATGGTCTGCTGAGGTGTGGGAGAGAATATGCCTGGAGATGCTTGTTCTGGAGAGAAAGGCATGACTGCACTAGGATACGGAGTCATATCGGCCTGAGTCCCCAGAGGTCCCCATGGTCTCGCGTTCCAAACCTCTTCTGGAGTGGTGGAGTTGATAAAGTCCGCGAACATTGGGTTATGCTGGTTCTGGTAAGTGAACATGGTGTAGGACTCGAGGAAATGCTGCTTCTGCACCTTGGCCGTAATATGGTCGATTTGCTGCTGGATCACGGGGTCTAAAGTTGATCTCCTACGCGAGGTTACAGGGTCTCCTCTGCCGTCTTGATTGAGGCCTTGGGCACTTCGATGGTCTTTGAAGACCGCTTGCTGGTGGTTTAAGTAGTTCTGGAGATTACCACCGGCGATGGAATGGCCTGAACATATGCCTATAGATTAGAGTCCTGGCTCACACAATTTCCAGGAATGATCAAACGTACCTGGCTCGACTTGGCAGGGTGCACTTGCGATGTGTCCAGTCTCCCAGTGGGCGTAGAGGCAGTTCGGCTCTGAGTACTTGCATTTGTAGTGGAACCAGAAAAAGCAGGTCAAGTGTTTCATTGGCCTCGATTTTTCATAGTCGCTGGGTGATGGTTGAAGGACTGTTGGAGCATCGTGTGTGATGGCTTTATCACCTCTCTCTGCGTGATCTCTGCTGGTGCCTTCAGGTTCAGTGAAAGCCATTGTTTTTCGATCATCCAAGCTGGAGATCCCCCTGATCCACGACCTCTGCGTTTAACTCACTGTCAAAGATTATGCCTGGCCATCGTTAATGATGTAAGTGAAGTTTGTGCAACCTTGGAAAGTAGGCCCATGATCTGAGTCAACCCGCGGCAGAGAAAAATGACGCATTAATCAAGCGCCGGGGAATGAACACTTAGTGACATACGAGCTAACCTCAATGCGTGTTGAATTGTGATAGACAAGGGTACTGTGATTGCAAGACCCAGCTTGAGTGAGAAAGTTACAGCTGCTATATGGTAGACCACAAGCCAAAGTAAAAGAGATAAGAAGCCATGGCGTTGATGAGTAATTGCTGTCACATTATGTCGTAAAGTCACTGGCCTTGCCACAGTGCAACTACCAGGGCCATCTCGGTATTCCGTTGGTTAGCTTTCCCCAGAACAGCCTCATTTGCTGGCCACTGGCATCTTGTTGTCCTTTGGCAAACACCCTGCCCTCTTTCTAAGACGCTTCAGCCGCTTGCTAGCTTTTACTGAGTACATGGTAGGTGGTCTGGATGGGCTGAGATGTTCTAATTCTTGAGAGAAAGTGAGGTGGATAGTAACTACAGCTAACGGTAAGTTTTTGCAGTATCGTATGCACGTGTGGAGATGCTTAAGCCGGCACACCAGCTTCATAGGACAGCACTGAACCTGCAGCTTGCAGTGCGCCAGCAGCGAACTCCTTCACCCTGCCACTTGAGCAGCATGTCCAATAATCAGTCCTAAATTCCTGGCTTCCTCCTGTACGAGCTGTGGAGTCTCAGCCTCAACACTTTTCCCTCTTGGAGACCATCCCAAAAGCTTGCGAGCTCGAATGGCGGTACCTCTGGAGTTTGCACCCCAAAGAAGAGAACCATGATTCCTTAGCCGATCAACCTCTTCATTTGACACGCTGACGACTTTGTCTGTGGGTATCAAGCCCTGCTTATGAGCCTCGACCGCAACCACCTTAGACATATCGCCCCAGATGAGGGTGCCGTTCTCTGTGAGATAGTATCCTTCCTTGCCCCAAGTGGCTTTTCCACCTCCTGCGACAGCGGCTTCGATGAGCTTCAGATAGCAATCGCTAAGATCGTTGACGTGCACATTGTTCCCTGGAGAACACGGATTAGTACATCAAGCGTGGATCTGGGTATTTATTTCCACAATATGAAGTTGTGCACGGTCCTTGGTACATCTTGTAGACTTAGATGACACTATCTGAGGATCTGGCGATGGACTAATTTACTGGAGGAAGTCTATTGAAAAAAAGGCTGAACAATCAAGTGGTGACACTTGCTAATCGAAAATATGCCGTACGTGGACATTAGTGATGATGGGGCACTTGAAGCGAGGAGCAACCGTTGAAGGGTGAGCGCCTCGACTCCGTGGAATGCTTGGTATCAAAAAAGAGAGCTGACTCACACGAACTTTTCCCTGAGCCTACTTGAAAACCTTTCTTTCCCTGAAGTATGCACTTTGCTAGATCGGGCATCTGCATGCTACGTTGATTCCCCGGCCCTCTGCCTTTTCCATAAATGCATGGCGGGCAGACTATTGCCGTCCGTAGCACATCTACGTTCTCGGTGCCTGCGGTGAGAACGACCTTTTCGACATTGCGATGTGGGGCCATGTCGGGTAGGGATGTGAGCTCCTGCACGCCATCCCAATCATCGTATATCTTAGTAGCGGTTCCACCGAATGTCTTGCGCTCCAGGTCTGCCCAACAGAGAATACCGGTGCCAGAAGTATGGATAATGTAGCCCGGCTGGGCTGCGCTGTGGGAGGAGAGCCCTCGGAGAATTGCTTTCACGGCACCTTCGTGATCGGCGTTGGCACAGTCTAGCGGCCACAATTCATCAGCTCTCGCCACCTTACGCATATGGGGCGGCCACATACTCAGAACAATGTCGGCTTTCTTGGCCTCATCCTCCAATAGATCGTCGCTGTCCAGAGTTCCGTATACCAAGCGTACATTTGAATATTGACTGGCCACCTGGGAACCCTTCTCGCTATCGCGCACAAGGCAGACGATGTTGTAGTCTGGATGGGCCTCGGTGAGATGGTAGAGAGCATCCCCACCAATGTATCCGGTAGCACCGGTGCTGGTGAGACGTTAATCGCTTCTCAGCTCTATTATGCCTAACATACATGAAGACTTTAGGAGCCATCATCAATGTCCTTAGATCCTGCGAAGCGTTTTTTTGCTAGAAGGAGATATGTTCGTGAAAAGGATGGGTGGGAAGGTCCGATTTTTGTAGTGTTGCCTTTTCGCAAATGCAGGCCCGACTCCGTAACACAGCTAGCGATGGCCTCTTCTTTGCACTTAGGCAGGCAGCCTCAACCAGTTGGATCCGCTTTGCAATCGGAATGCTTACGATCTTCGTTTATCCCAGGAGTACATTGTCAGCTTGTTGGTATTTTGGATAACTCTAAGATAGATTCATTGGCGCTAACCCGATACGGCCTGTGATTCTCAAACCCCATTGTCACCAATGGAGACATCCTCATCCCACACTTCTACCTACAACCTCATATCTTTACACACTTCCATCTTGTCTGGCGCGCATCTGGGTCTCACCGCAACACCCCATAGAAGTCACGAACATCCCGCCGTGCGAGAACGTGTAGTTTGGCGATCAGAATAAGAGCTCGCAAAATCAAAGCTGATGCCGAGAACACAATACTTTTGAGTCAATTCCGGCCCCGCCTGGCTGCACCACCATGCCCCCGGGAGGTACAGGGAAGAGAAAGAGGGGTGATAGAACATTCTCTCAGGACAGTGGCCACGACGGATCTCGACCCTCACCCCACCGTCCTGGCAACCTAAGCCTCGCCCAACACCAGAACTCAGGTCAGGGACAATATCAGCAGAGCTATGGTAGAGAACAGTATGAGCAACGCGGAGGAGGTCGTAGGCGAGCGAGCCGCGGTAACCGAGGTAGCGGGTCTCAACGCAGCCCCATCAACAGTCCCAATGCAGTGCCAGTCACATCACGTACTCCTGTTCCGGGCAAGGCTCAATCCCCTTCTTCCACACCGACTCTGTCACGCAAGGAACCTGAACAAGCACTGGCACCTCAACCGGCATCATCATCCAACACAGCTACGACCCAAACCTCAGATCCACAGCAGCCACCAGCTGTGCTATACATGTACGAATACTTGACAGACGAGAGGCTGAGCCAATGGGCACAAGGAGGGAGAAAGGACATAATAGGCCTTGCCGTCAAATCTCAGCATGACGAAGACTTTCTTGTCCTCGGTTCGCTCTTCCAGGAGGTGGTACGATCGGGTGTCGAAGGCCGCTTGGAGCCTTTGGAAGCTGGCGACACGATCAAGGACATCATTGAGTCCGAGATTGCTACGAATTCGATCACGAAGTCGGAAAGGTCTCCTTCGGATCTTGATGCTAGTTCACTGTTCTTAGACTGCTTGTCCATCGTGGCTGAAACGTCTGATATTGGGCCACGATGGTCACCTTTACTTAAAGCGACAGGTATATCTCCTTTACTCATGCGGCACCGATTAGACAGCTCCCTACTGGAAAGCCTGGGCATGATCCGCAGCACTTTTGTCCGTGTCGGTATCCGTCAACAAACCAACTTACTGTACCGCCAATCCAACTACAATCTTCTCCGCGAGGAAACTGAAGGCTATTCAAAATTGATCACGGAGCTATTCACAACGAGCAGCAACGAGAGCCCATCTAGTACAGCCGTCGAGGAAACATTTGAGCGGGTTAAAGGCATGATAGGAGCTTTCGACTTGGACGTAGGTAGGGTACTCGACGTCACCCTGGACGTTTTTGCGGCTGTTCTTGTCAAGCATTATCGGTTCTTTGTCAAATATCTAAGAGTGAGCTCGTGGTGGTCTCAAGAAATTGCGCATAAGAATGGGGTGTCTGGAAGTCTACCAAAATGGGCGCTGCCCGGCAGTCTTACATATTCAGCGTCAGCTTGCGAGGAAGAGGCAGACTTGGCTACAGCACGAGACGAACGCGGTAAAGCCTTCTGGTTGATAGCGAAGCAAAAGGGCATAGCAGCCTTCTTCGAACTTGGCGACAGGGGAGTTGAAGCAAGTAAGCTGCAGGCCGCTATCGACAACGGTACCGAAGGCAGCCCCTCAGAACAAGATCAAGACAGAAATTGGATGAAAGCAACGGGTACTCTACCCCCTCGGGGCAACAAAGTGGCGGCTCAGATCCTGGGATTCAAATTACGCTTCTACAGCTCTGCGGCGCGGAGTTCTACCGATGTATTACCAGTCAACCTCATTTACCTTGCGGCATTGCTCATAAAAATCGGATTTATCTCGTTGCGGGATCTGTATTCTCACTTGTGGCCAGCAGACGAAGCTATGGAGGCCGTAAAGGAGCAGAAGATGAGAGAGAGGGCCGAAAAGGAGAAGTTAAATCGGCCAGGAGGCGGTGTGCCGAACGCTCTCACATCTGCTGGAGCTTTACCAGATGACATGCCACCACCCACACGATTACGTGAATCTGATAGACTGCGAGAAGTTGAATCATCTCGCAACAGCCCTACAAAGGCTGATGCTGCGACCGAAAAGGCGGGATCAACCGCCGACGTGGAGGACAAAGAACAGCTACCCGAGCCTTCGGATCAGAAAGTCCAATTGCTGAAAAGCCTTCTCTGTATCGGCGCCCTCCCTGAAGCGCTTTACATGCTCGGCCGCTTTCCATGGATTCCGGACGCATTTCCAGAGCTGCCCGAACACATACACCGCATCCTGCATCACAGTCTGAGCAAAGTATATGCTCCTGTGCGCCCATTGCGTGAACATATAGATCTTAGAGAGCCACGGAAAGAGCCAGATTCAGACCAAACGGGTGTTGCCAAAGGATACCTCAAGCTCGCAGATGCTTCACCGCGAAAGGTGTTGCGCTGGGCTCAATTGGATAAAGACGACACCAATGAAGGGATAGACTACCGATTCTACTGGGATGACTGGGCCGATAATGTACCAATCTGTCAGTCCGTTGACGATGTTTTTACCCTTTGCGCTACATTCTTAAACTGCTCTGGAGTGAAGATCGGACACGATCCTGGATTGCTCCTCAAGCTTGCGCGCATTGGCAATCACTCTTTGTCTACTGATCCTTCTGAAGCCAACAAGGCCCGGTGGGTCGATCTATCGAAGCGGCTCATTGTGCCGGCGCTGAGCCTTACGAAGTGTCTGCCAGGAGTCGTCAACGAGGTATTCGAGCTACTTATCAAAAATTTCCCTACAATGATACGCTATTCCATTTATGCAGAGTGGTATCAAGGACCCACCTCGCGGCTTCCAGATATTCAAACGGCGTTCGAACAGGTCAAATCTGAAACCAAGGACATCCTCAAACGAATAAGCAAGACTAACGTGAAGCCAATGGCGCGTTCGCTTGCGCGAGTCGCTTACTCTTCACCTGGTATTGTCTTCCAGGTTGCTATAGCGCAGATCGAGTCATATGATAATCTGGTCGAGACTGTCGTTGAATGCGCACGGTATTTTACATACCTGAGCTATGATGTGCTCACGTGGTCAATCCTAAGTTCTTTGGGAGGTCCTGGAAGAATGCGGGTCCAACAAGACGGCATGCTGACAAGCCGGTGGCTTTCAGCACTATCCCTTTTCGCCGGAAAAGTGTTCAGACGGTATTCTGTGATGAGTGCTACTCCAATTCTGCAATATGTGGCCGAGCAGCTTCGCCAGAGCAATCCTACAGATCTTATCGTGTTGGAGCAGATAATTGGTTCAATGGCTGGCATTGTATCAGATACTAATTTCAACGAAGCTCAGGTTCTAGCAATGGCGGGCGGGGAGCTTCTGCAAGCCCAGACAATGCTTCAGCTATTAGACCGACGGCATGAATCGAAGACGACTGCGAAACGACTCCTTCAATTTCTGACCCGACCGCGATTGGCTGGCCAACTCCTGATCTTGATTGCACAGGAACGCCAAACCTGCGTGTACAAGGTTCCGGAACGTAATGCGCACTTGAAACTGCTGGGAAATTTGTTCGACGAGCTTCATCGTGTTTTCGTTCAATACCTAGATCTGCTGAGGTCCAATCTTACCGTTCAAGAGTTCGATGAGCTTGTACCTAGCGTCTCTCGGCTGATCGTCGAATTCGGTATTGAGCCCAATGTTGCCTTTGCGATTGCTCGACCCAGCATAGCCGCGGCAATATCGGCACACGATGCGAACGTGCCGAAAGTGCCTTGTGAGCCAAAGAAATCTCCATTGCAGGAGCCAGCGGACGGGGCTGTGAAAGTAGACATCCAAGGATCGAACGGGGAAACCAAGCTCGAGACGCAAACAACGACCATCGAAAGTGATCCAGCTGATCAAGTGGCGATCCTGCAGGTCGAGCCTGACGGCGTGGAGGCGATGGATGTCGACGTAGTCCATGCGGGCTCGAAGGAGGCAGCACCAAAAGATCCTGCTGCTCCCCCAGCAGCACTAATGAAACCGCATTGGCATCCTGTGCTGGAGGATGTCATGGACAACGTAGCGTCTGCTCTTCCAGATGAGACATGGGGAGTCCTGAGTAGACCTTTCTTTGTCACATTTTGGAGCTTATCTTTAGGCGATATGTTAGTACCTTCGAACAGCTACGATGAAGAAATCAACCGGCAGAAGAAGAAGGTCGCAGCGATCAACAGCGATAGATCAGATCTCAGTGTTCTTGGCACTCAGAGGAAAGATCGAGAGAAGAAAGCTTTAGGCGATCTACAGGATCGCCTTCGTGCGGAGTTCAAAAGCCAGATCCAAGCTTATAGTTTGACGAGGACACGGTTGTCGGAAGAGAAAGATCTATGGTTCGCAGGACTCTCCCTAAAAAAGAACGCTCTCAATGCAGCGCTCCTGGAGCAATGCTTCCTTCCGCGCATCCTTCTCTCGCCTATCGACGCAATGTATTCATTCAAGATGTTCAAATTCCTTCATTCCTCTGGTGCAACGAATTTCTGGAGCATGGGCTTCTTGGACCAAATCTTCGGGGAGAAGCGCCTTACATCAATATTGTTCTTGTGCACAGCTAAGGAGGCCGAGCATCTTGGTCGGTTTTTGAGTGAAATTCTGCGCGACCTCAATCGCTGGCACGTAGATAAAGCAACCTTCGAGAAGGAAGCTTATGGGCCAAAGAAAGATCTTCCCGGATTTGTCCACAAGCAAGAGAACGAGACGCTCGGATTTCTACCGTATGAAGGGTTTCGATCACTTTTGTTCAAGTGGCACAGACAATTATTCATCGCTCTCAAGACCTGTTTTACTGGTGGCGAGTACATGCATATCCGCAATGCGATAAATGTTCAGAAGGCTGTTCATCAAACATTTCCCGCCATTGATTGGATGGGCGATAAGCTTGTTACTTTCATCACTAGCCTCAGTAAGGATGAGCCAAGGGAGGATCTCAAAATTGCGGCCACTTCGTTACTCGGTAACCTCAAGCGCCGGGAGAAAGACTGGGTACTACAGAACGCCTTTGGCACAGTGGGTACACTAAAGGTCGCTGGGAAGGCAAACGGTTCGAATGGACAACGATCGACTTCGCCAAAGTCAGGTACAACTCACCCTGGTAGCTCGGCGGCTAAAGACCTTAATCCTAGAGCAGCGGATTTTCGACCCACTGGAAGCTCCAGGTACGTAGAGAAACTCAGAGCTGAGTAGGTAGAAGTGCTAATAATTCTGTCATCAGCACCGACGGATCTGCAGAACTTATGAAGCGAATCGCCGGCAAAGCTCAACCTGACGCAGAGGATGGCGAGATTGAGGATGCCAAGATGGCAGACGTCACAGCGAAGGCGGATAAACCCGCAGCAGATGGTGTCAAGATAGTGGATGTGAAGGATGTCCCAACACCTCCACCAGCGGTGCCAGCGAAGGCGCTGGAGACTGATATTACGCTCGGGCCTAATCAAAGATCGCAGACGCCAAAGCCAGTGCCGGGAGAGTCTGATAGGGTTCCAACACCAGCAGCTGTGATGCAAACGAAGTCACAGCTACATGACACGATAGCCACATCGGTCGTTGCAAGGACTTCGTCCCCAATTCCTCCGAGACCAGAGGCTCCAAGAAGTACTTCGAGTAGTGGCGTGAATGGTCGTGTACAGCACGGACTGCCTAACAGACCAGATATTCCCCATTCAAGAGCCAGCGAGCATCGTGTCGCAGACAAGGAACATATGTCTCACGACCATAGCAAAGACAGGCGGTACCCAGAAAGGGGAGGCATGGACGGATCCAGAGATAGCATGCAGGAGAGAGCTCCTGACCGCCAATTCCCTCCCTCGCAACAAAGAAGCTATGAGCGACCCGAGCGACTTCAGAACCCGGAGCGTGAGCCTGCCCAAACTGGCTGGGGAGGTGACAGGGGCCTATCAGGGCGTCCCATCGCGGAAGAATGGCAGAATGGGGCCTTGCAACCTCGAGACACACGTCAACCTCAAAGAGCTGAGAGGATGGATAGACAACAGAGAGACAGAGCAGGCGCTGAGACGAACCTCAACTCGAGGACTTTCGAGCCACAAGGGCAGACGACTCGTGAAGGAATAATGGCTCCTCCGAGGTCTACCATTGCTCAACATCCTGACCGAGCTGCTCTCATTCACAGTGCGGATCGACCGTCCTTCGACCAGCAACATGACCGACGCCAGGAAAGCCGAAAGTATGAAGGCCACTCGACTGCAGATAGATTATCTCGCCCTGGATCGCCTACTCGTCATGATGATCGGCAACACCAACGGTTCGAACCACGTCGAGATGATCGTCCTCCAAATAACGCGCGCCAGACCCAAGAGAACAGTGTGAACGGTCGACTTCCACGGTATGAAGACAACCAGGCCCCTACAGGTCCCCGAACCGATCGTCCCATGCCTGGAAGCCAAGGCAGTCCACAAGATCGATTCCGAGAATCAACTAGGAATGCGTTCACTCCCTCGCCAGCGACTGATCCATATAGGAGGGATCAGAGTATGACTCACAACAACCGCCAGCATGAGTCGCAGTATGGTAGACTGAATGCAGGACCAGAGATACCTTTGGGACCACGGCTACCAAATGGTAACACTGCGCCACCTCCTCGAGCAATAGGTCGGAACGTCAGCGCGCCCCAACCAGTAAATATTCCACAGACGCAATTCCACTCTGGTTCGCAGAATGGTTCCATGGCTTCCCAGGAGAAGCATACACCTACTGGACCTTCGGCACGAGGGCCACCAATGGCTGCACCACCCTTGCCCCAGCCTGACTCTGTGCAGTCTGCGCCTCCAACACCTGTAGCCGGAAGTCCAGACACTGCAGGCGTTCACCCTGATCGATTGAGGGCAATACAAGGAGCCGGGGTTGCTCCTGTCAATGCATCTTCGAGCTCGACCAACATGACAAGGCCGCCGCGCGAGCCTTTACCACCTGTGTCTGTCCCTCCCAGCCCAGGACAGCGACCCCATGCGCAGATGCCAAGTCCGGGCGGTCATATGCAGAGCCCGCTTGGACCTTCGCCATCACCTCGAGGTGCCCCAACTGGTCCATCATTCGGGAATGACAACCGTCGAGGCGACAAGCGCATGCTTGCAGGTATACAGAACGCCCTGCAACAAGCCGGTACTTTTAATCCGCCAGAGCGATCTGGTCAAGGTGCTAGCATCCGTGGCCGTGGCGGTCGAGCGAACAACAACACTCAATCCTCGCCTTCGGCATCCGGACCACCTACACCGGCTGCACTTGCACCACCCCCAGACTTCTCCAGCCGAGGAGATCTTTTTGCGAATAGGCCGCCACCACAATCAGTACAGCAATATCCTGAAGTTGAAGCTGACCACGGCAGAGGAGCGAGGCGAAGTGGGCCTCGAGAGCACATGACGGAGCCCCCACGGGACGCTGCTCGAGACGGCGCAAGAGGCAGTATCGCCACAAGAGACGAAGCACGAAACGAAGAGCGTAGATCCACCCATCACCGCAGCAGCCGCAATCACAGCCGCGACACTGGCCCACCTCCTCCGTCGATACCACCTCGTGATGACGATAGGCTGCCCCGACGCAATGACCTCAGAGATAGAGGTCGGCCACCGATTCCTCCTCCACCTATGGAGCGCGATCTGAGACGCCCGCCGCGTGTGGATGAGGAGCGGAGAGCGGAGTCTGACCGCAGAGATATGGAGAATTGGGGTGGGGAGAGGAGGAACGGGATGGAGAGAAGAGATGACCGAGATCGTAGGGATGGGGGAGGGAGTGGGAGGAAGAGGGGCAGAGCAGGGGAAGACGGGCGTGATGACAACAAGAGGCCACGGCGATCCGGCTGAGCGGGGCGTTCTGGATGATTAGGGACGGGATTTGAAGCATTTACATGGGAAAAGGAGCATGTGAGTGGAGTGTTGGCTGCATACTACTCGTACACCTGGTTGTGGAACGAGGTGTTTGGCATCTTGCTTGTACTCCGATTCGATCATGTAGATTTCTACCGGCTTTGTACCTGTTTGATAGATAGCTCGATAGCACAGCGGGCATAGGAGGATATCTCCAAAGCTTTACCCTCCAAAACCGAGCCTCATGCTACACGTTCCACAAGAGCGGTTTAAGGGTGACACAAGGCCTCGATATTGATCATTATCTACGTTTCCCAAAAGCAGACCTTCACCCGGATTCTCATCTACTCTCAACAATCAGCTTCGATCCAGGCAAAATCCCAACCCCCGACACCCAACACCTCACCCAAACCCCCGGCGCAAACCCTCCCATCCCTCATCCCTGATCCCTCAGCCCTCGTCCCCCCTCCCCCTAAGCCAATCCCCAATCCCACCACACGCCCCCCTTCCGCAGAACCCATCGCCAGCAAATCCTTCACCACTCCACCGCTCCATCCATCCCCTCCACTCTTCGCACTTACCCACCCCTTCCCACCCCTTCCCACCCCCCCCTTCCTATCCACCCAGCTTGCGTACGCTCAGTACCGTCCGCCCCACCTTCCTTCCATACCCCGTGGGCATCTTCGCGGTGGTGGATGAGTGGGGAGTGGGTGTTCGGCGGATTGAGTCGTTAGGTGGGGGATGCGAGATTGTGTTGCTGGGTTTTTGGGGGGGGGGAGATGGGGGAGCGGGAGTGATGGGGAGTG
>JAABUO010000197.1_pt1 | contig 158831 bp, 153 predicted proteins | sample 5559291 | NCBI WGS metagenome assembly JAABUO01 (sample SAMN10711878, study PRJNA513372) | rock metagenome | isolation source: Antarctica rocks | place: Antarctica: Victoria Land, Finger Mt sud
GGGCGCGCGTCGTTGAGCTTCGAGCGCAGCATCGAGTTGGACCTGTATTACATCGAGCGTCAGTCTCTGGGGCTGTATTTGCGCATCCTGCTGCTGACCATCCCCGCCGTCCTGCGCGCCGAGGGGGCCTACTGACCGGTCCCCGGTGAACTGTACCCAGAATGACCCTCGCTGGTCGAGATAAGCCTGTTCCGTGCTATAATAAACCAGCAAAAATACCAGGCTTGACCTTCCTCACTTTCCTGTCGCGGGTGAGGAAACTCCGGCCCCCTGCCGATAATGCCAGCGACAGCCAGGAGAAACAGTAGTAGATGTACCGGCGCACCCCCATATTTTTTCGCATCATGGATTCGTTCTTTCGGCACCAGCTCCTCTTTTGGAGCGCGCTGCTGATCGTCAGCAGCCTGACGATGGCGGCCCTGTATGCGCGTTCCAAGACGTTCCACGCCACCGCCATGACTCAGGTACAGACGGAGAGCGTCGCCAGTGTGCTGGGGGCCGCCGACACCAACACCTGGATCACGCCGTCCCAGAAGCATGTAGACCGCTTCACTGATCTGATCAAGCAGAACCAGCCCGGCGGCTTCTTGGACACCGCGATGAGAAGCGCCCGCCTCGTCACGCCGATCAACGTAGACCCACAGGCCGACGACCCGCGCTACACGATGCTCCAAAAGAACCTCACCGCTACAGCCGACAGCCCCAACCAGTTTTCCATTAACCTGACCTGGGACAACCCGGACGAGACGAAAAGCATTCTGGATGCGCTCCAAAAGCAGTATATCGAGGAGGTCGGTCTGGATCGCTCCGTCGTCTCCACGGGGAGCGTCAACTTTCTGAACAGCCAGATCGCCAAGACCGGCAACCGCCTGCGCCTCGCTGAGAGTGCGTTGTCCACATTCAAAGCTTCTTATGGGGGCCAGTTGTCGGACGCCGAGAGCTTCTACAGCAACCAGATCGCCAGCGACAAGTCGGAACTGGCGCAGACGCAGCGTGATGCCGACAAAAACGCCAAGACGGCTCAGGTGCTCCAGCAGCAGCTCGTGCTGATGAAGCCGATGAGCATCTCCAAGCAAACGGTTTCCGACCAGACGCCGCTCCAGAGGGAAATCGCCGGCCTGCTCGCTCACCGCGAGACGGTCCTTGCCAGCCGGGGCGGATTGACACCGCAGCACCCCGAGGTGGTCGTTATTGACCAGCAGATCAAGCGCCTGGAGGCCCAAGAGCGCGCCGACGCCCGCGCTCCCGAGAACCAGCACAACACGCAGACCGAGATGCAGGACAACCCCGGCTATCAGGGCCTGAAGCTTCAGATCGCAGACGCGGAGATCGCGCGCGACTCGGCCCTATCGGCGATGCAGGACTTGAGGCAGCGCATCGCCAAAAATAATGCCCTGGTCAACCAGATACCGAACGCCCAGCGCCTGCTCGCAGACAAAATGCGCGACTACCAGGAAGCCCAGACGCAGGATCACGATTTGCGGCAGAAACGCGATTTGGTTCAGATGCAGGCGAACTTGGACCGCCAAACGGCCAGCGACAGCCTGATGCCTGTGGGCGTCACCTTCGCGACGCCGACCACCGGCAAGACCAAGCTGATCGCCATGCTGCTGGGCAGCCTGCTCCTCGGATGCGTCGTCGGCGTCATCCTTGTCGTGCTGAGTGAGTGGTCCGATCATTCCCTGCGGCATGAAGCCGATGCCGAGCGCCTGCTGGGAGTCCCCGTGCTCGCCGCCCTGCCCGAATCCGCCGACCTGCGCACGACGACCAGCCACCGCGCCCTGAGCGGCGCGGGAGCGCCCGCCCTGTCCGGCCCTGCGTCCGAAGGATAAAGACCCATGACCGACCGACCGATGTCCCCTAACTTAGACGAGACGGCTCTGGTTCCCGAACGGCAGAGCCGGACCCTGCGCGCCGACGAAATGGCGGCCCTGCTGCGTCAGGCGCGCGAAGCGGCGCCCACTCTCAACCTGCGCACGGACCGCGAACGACCCGAAGCAGGCCCGGCGCCGTTCGAAACCACGATCCTGATGGACCGGGCGCTGCTCAACCGGTCCGACCGGACCCTGCGGCCCGAAGAATTCCCGGCTGTCGCCCCCATGCCCGGCGAGGAAACCGCGCCGTCGCGGTTGTCGCCGGTCATCAACCTGCGCGTGGAAAAAACGCCTGCCGAGTTCAGCCATTTGTACGCCTCTTTGGAGCGGCAGATCGCCGGCGTCGGCGACGTCACCCTGATCAGCGGCGAGACGCTGGGCGCGGAACGGCCGTATGTGCTGGGCGTCACCAGCGCCGTGCTGGGGGAGGGGAAGACGACGGTCGCGCTGCATCTGGCGATGACGGTCGCGCAGGACACGTTCAAGCGTGTCTGCCTGATTGACATGAGCCTGGGGAAAGGGGATCTGGCGGCGCGGCTCGGCGTCCCGCCGCGCGGCGAGGGCGTCGTGCCCGTTTTGGAAGATTCCAACAATGTCGTGCCGACGTTGCAGCTTGCCGGCTGCGACAATCTGGTGGTCATTCCCGCCGGCAAAGCGCCGACCAACGCCGCGCGTCTCGCGCGTTCGCCCCGCGTGGCCCAGCTCATCATCTCGGCCCGGATGGCCTTCGACGTCGTGATCGTGGACATGCCCGCGGTCGCCTCGGACAACGCGCTCCCGCTGACCCGGCACATGGACGGCCTGCTGGTCGTGGCCCGCGCGGGCGCCACGCCGCGCGATGTGGTCGCGCAGGCGCTGGATGCGCTGGGGCGAGACAAAGTGATCGGCGTCACCCTGAACCGTGTCAAGACCGCCGGCCCGGCCTGGCTGCGCAAGCGGGCCGCAAAGGCTTAAGGGGTTTGTCCCGGGATGCACCTGCTTTACCCCATCCTCGCGGCCCTCGTCGGGCTGGCTGCCGCCGGAAGCGTCGCCTTTCTGCTGTTCCTGCTGGCCGCCGCCCTCGCCGCGCGCCGCTCTGCGCTCCCGGCCGGACTTGGCAGGCCGCTCGTCCTGGCCGTGATCGTCCCCGCCCATAATGAGGAGCTTGTCCTCGCCGGCACCCTGGACAGTCTGGGCAAGCAGAATTACCCCGTCGAGTGTTTCGAGGTCGTCGTTGTCGCCGACAATTGCGCCGACACGACGGCGGCTCTGGCAAGCTCCTACGGCGTAACCGTATTGGAGCGCACTCATGCCCAGGAACGGGGCAAGGGCTACGCCCTGAACCATGCCGTCGCCCACCTGCTTGGCCGGCCGTCGCCCCCCGAAGGCTTCGTGATCGTGGATGCCGACACCTGGGTCGCCCCGGATTTCCTGGCGCGCATGAGCGTCCGCCTCGGATCGTCCGGCGACGCGGGCGGCTGTGCGGCCTGGCAGGGTCGCTACGGGGTGCTGAACTTCGGGGAAAGCTGGCGCGCGGGGCTGATGGCGGCGGCCTTCGACCTGGTCAACCACGTCAAGCCGCTGGGCCGGGAGGCGTTAAAGCTCAGTGTGGGGCTGAAGGGGAACGGGATGGCTTTCACGCGCGCCGTCGCCGCCGCCCTGCCCTGGCCGGGCGGCAGCCTGACGGAAGATCTGGATTACGGCATCGAACTGGCCCGCCGGCTGGGCTTGCGGGTCGGCTATGCGCATGAAGCGCGCGTCCTGGCGCAGATGCCGACCGATGCGGCGCAGGCCGGCTCTCAGCGGTCGCGCTGGGAGCGTGGTCGCTTAAAGATGGTGCGGGAGCGCGCGCTGCCGCTGCTATGGGAGGGCCTTCGGAACAGGGATCGGCTGCTGCTGGACATGGGCTTGGACCTCATGGTTCCGCCGCTGGCTGAACTCGGCGCGCTGACCCTCGCCTGGTTCAGCTTTGTCCTGCTGGGAGCGGCGGCGCAGCTCCTGCCGCACCCGGCGATTTGGGTCTTGGCCGCCGCTCTCACGGGCATGGGGCTTCTCGTCTACATCCTGGGCGGCCTGCGCGTGGCGGGCGCCCCGCCGGAAGCCTTCGCCGCTCTGCTCCGGGCGCCCTTCTATGTCGCCTGGAAGTTCGCGCTGGCGCTTTCCGGGATGACGCGCCGACGGCGTGACGTGGGCACGGACGAGTGGGTGCGGACGGAGCGCGCACCGCTCACGCCTGAGAAGCCCGCGTCCGTATCCGCGCCCGCCGCGCCTCCGCCTCCCAGCACCGCCCCCATCGCCGAGGCTCCGCGCCAATGACCATCATCCTGCCCATCCTGTTTTTCGCCGCCTGCCTGGGCCTCTTCGCCAAGCGCATCACGACCGCGCACTGGTGGGTCATGGCTTTCGTCATCTCCCTCGTGATCGCGTACCATTTCGTGACGCACTGACGCCCGCATCCCATTCCGCCCAGGAACTGCGTAGAAGGGCCAAAGAATACCCCACGCTGGGCTGGGAGGCCCCTACGGGGTGCGCGGTGGCGTGGACACCTCCAAGCGCATCTGGTAAGAGTCCCAGGAGGCGATGTCCGGCTGGACGGACGGATGGATGTTGAAACCGAGCAGGATTGAGTCCGCCGGGAAATTCTGAAGAGCCTGGGGGAGTTGCGGCTGCAAGGCGACCGCCTGCGCCACCTGGGACGCGCTCAGGGCCGAGGCCGGCAGACGCCCTTCCAGCAGGGCCGTGCGCCCCCCGGCGTCCAGGCTGCCGTACAACTGCATCGTGTGCGGGAACCCTTTGAGGGTGTTGATCGCCATGTAAAACGGCGGCATCCGAACCGTGTTCGCGAAGGCGTCGTAGCCGGGCGGGACAATGCCGTTCGGGACCTGGCGCTTCATCCCCTCGAACATCTTGGCCGCCGTGGCGTCGTTCTGCGGGGCCAGGTCCTTCTCCTCCGGCTGGAACAGGGACAGGCCGTTTCGGATCTGCCACGGCGTCAGCGTGGCGAACGCCTCCGCCGCCCAGTCCCATTTCTGTCTCAGGATCGCCGTCCGCTCCTCCGGGGACTGCGGCGGCAACTGCGGGGCCGCCTGCCCAGTCGCTTGCACGGTCGCCTGTGGCGCTGCCTGAGCGGCCTCCTGCCGGCGTGTCACCTCCTGCCGGCGTGCCTGGAGCACCGCCCCGAACCAGCGCCGCAGCAGGGGCTGGGGCACTTCCAGGGCGTCATCCCGATACCAGCGGTTGTTGCGTACCAAGTAGATGCCCGCCGCGTCCTTCGTCCAGCTCACGTCGCGCTTGGCCGCCATCTCGTCCAGTTCCGCCGCCAGCGGGCGCTTGACCGGCAGCTTCCTCTGCTCCGGGGGCATCGCGTAGCCGCCGTGCGAGTAGTAGTCGCTGACGTACTCCATGTGCCCCCGCTCCCCCAGCCAGTCCGTCTGCGCCGCCCGGCTGACCGCAGGATGCCAGGTATGATGGTCCTCGGGCGGCAGCTTGAGCAGGACATTGGGCCAGACGCGCCCGCGCTGGTAGGCCGCCAGCCGCTTCCACTCCGGCGGCGCGGCCTCGCCCATCCCGTACACGTCGTAGACCAGCATCTTCATCTCCGGCGGCGCGGCGTCGCCCATCTTCCGCACAGTGTTGGCCAGACGCTCCCAATGCGGCCCCACCAAACGCCCGCCGTACACCTCGGCGGCTAGCTGCTTTTGGTCCAGCATCAGGAGCGGCGTGCTCACGGTCATGGGGACACTCATGTCCAGGATCGTGCTGGCCGATGGCGGGGCGTTGAACGGGATCGCGAGGACGGCCCCCCCCCCGTTCTGGAACAGGAAGTAGACCTTGCTCGGGTCGAAGGCCGCCAGGTCCTTCTGTGCCTGGACCGCATACTTTTGGTAAGCCGGCGGGGCCGGGGCCAGATGGTTGTTGATGTAGTCCTGCATCGCCGCCTTGAACTTCTCCTGCGTTTCCGGCGACATCTGCGACAGCCAGCCGACGGTGCCGAACCGCTCCTCATCGCTGCTGAACCCCACGCGCTCCATCTCGTAGAAGGCGGTCTCCTCCATGTTGGCGGCGATCTGCTCCTTGAGCGCGGGGGGCAGCGAGTGGAAGAAGTCGTGTTGGTTCGCCACGTCCGCCTCCACGGCCCGGTCCGACTGCTCCGGGTCCGGGCCGCCGTCCGGGCGCCGCTGGGGCTTGGTCTGCATGGCGGCCAGCACCGCCTGCCGCTGCAACGCCAGCGCCTTCTCGCGCTCGCCTAGGAACAGGCGCCACCACTCGGCGCGGGCGTCGGCGGCCTGTTTGGTCATGGCGAGCTGGTAGCCGTGCGGGGTGCGGGTCCAAGCGCCGGGGAGCATCTGGGCCAACGCCGTCATCAGGACGCGCAGGGGGCGGTTGTTCAGCCGGATCTGGAGCTTAAGGTCGGTGCAGTCGGAGGAGGCGGTGAGGAGGAACCGGTGGGCGTCCTCCATCGTCTCGGTGCTCTTGTCCAGGCTTTCCTTCTGCAACACTTCGTTCAAGGGGACGCTGATGACGTCGAGGGAGATGAGGCGGTTCAGGCGCTTATCGGCGTCCAGCATCTGCTTCTGGCTCAGGGCCTCCTTCTGGCCTAGAGCAAGGGATGGCCCTGCATCTGGAGATGGCGTGTCGGGAGTGGCAACGGGCGGCGGGGCGGCGCGCTTCTGGGTGAAGGCCGCGCCGGGGAGGGCGGCGAGCAGCAATAGGAAAAGTACGGCCTGTGGGCCGGGCCGACGAGCGGGCCGGCGGGATGGCAGTCTGTTCACGGATGGACCTCCTGACAGAGCGGGAAAAAAATGGGAGGGGAGCGCCGCCGCACGGGGGACACTCGTGCGGCGGCGCGGCATCAGGCAACGCCCTGTTCTCGGCTTGGGACGCTAGAAGGTGACGTACTTAGTGCCGCCCGTGGACACATCCCATCGCTGGCCGCTGTTAGGACCCTCGTAGTACTGGCCACTACAAATGCACCAGCAGTTGTAAGTGCCGGCGCTCTGGACCGAACAGCCGTATTGCCCGAATGCCGGGTCGTAGTAGTCACCGGCACCGGCGTATCCGTATCCGTTGTTAACGTAGAAGAGAGGGGTGGCGTGGTCTTCGCCCCCACCGAGAAGGTTGTCGTGCATAACATCCGTCTGCCAGAAGTTGGCTCCTTCCACCACACACTCGACCTGCTCATAGATGACCTTGTCGTAATACTGGCTGTGTCCGGGTTCGCAGCTGGCCCAAGTGGCGGTAGCGGCGCGTGCGGGGGCGCAGAGGGAAGTGGTGAGGGTGGCGGCGGCGACCGCGAGGAGCGGGACGACAGCCCGCTTGAGCAGAGAACTCCGAGGACTCATGTGAACGTCTCCTTTGCATCACGAATGCATCACGAGTGGAAACGTCTCCGGTGTCAGGAGTGGAAACGTCTCCGGTGTCAGGAGTGGAGCGGGGTCTCAGCCGCTCCGGGGCAGGAATGTGGCTCTTGCGGTGTGTCTCTCAGGCTGCGTTTTGTTGGCAATCCCCAAGATCACCGCTTCGCCTCTGGTCTGCTGACTCCCATTATACGACTATGTTGGCAAAAACGCAATAGGCCGCAGAAAGTATTTTTGGGCGTCCGATTCTTCGTGCTGCGCTGTCGGAAGAATGGGGAAAGGCAGAAAGCCTCAGCAAGACAGGAGAGGACGATCAATGCCCGCAGCCCGCGTGGTCGTGGTGCGGGTGCAGGGCGCAGTAGAGCGCGTCGCCCTCATGCCGGCAGGCGTCGCCTTCCGCCGTTTCGGTCTGGATGGTGGCGTGGCCGATGCCGAACCCGTCGTGCAGGCGCGCGTTCAGGGCGGCGACCACGGCCTGGCTTTCCAAAACCGTACAATCGTTGGGCAGGACGACATGGCATGAGAGGAAATGAAGACCGTCGCTGACGGTCCAAACGTGCAGGTCATGGACATCGCAGACCGGCGGCGTGGCGCGGACGGCGGCGACCAGTTCCTTGACATCCACCCCTTTCGGCGTGCCTTCCATCAGGATGTTGGCGGCGTCGCCGATGATCCCCCACGATGAATACAGGATAAACCCGGCGATTAGGATCGAGACCAGCGGGTCGGCCAGTGTCCAGCCGGTCAACTTCACGATCAGGCCCGCCAGCACTACGCCCAGCGAGGAAAGCGCGTCGCCGGCCATGTGGACATAGGCCGCGCGGGCGTTCAGGCTGTGGTGGCTGTCCCCGCGCAGGCTCCAAGCGATGACGGTGTTCATAAACACGGCCGCAGCGGCGACCGCCATCATCAGGCCGCCGGACACGGGCTGGGGGTACCGGAACGCCTGCACCGCTTCCCCCAGAATGCCCAGCGCGATCACGACGAGGGCGGCGGCATTCGCCAGGGCCGTCAGGATGGCGACCCGGTGATAGCCGAACGTCTTGCCCGGCGTGGCCGGGCGGCGCGCGACCCAGATCGCATACGCCGCCAGGCCGAGCGCCAGCGCGTCGCTCGCGTTGTGCCCCGCATCCGAAAGAAGGGCCAGCGAACGAGCGCGCAGTCCAAAATAAGCCTCGACGGCGACGAAGGCCAGGGTAAGGCCCAAAGAAAGCCAAAGTCCGCGCCCGCTCGTCGCCCCATGCGTGTGTCCTGCCATACGACCATTATACCAAATCGGAGTGCCTAAGCGCCAGCATTCACCACATGAACCGGTGCCGGAGGGCCGGGGAGTAATTGCTGCGCCCGCGCCTTCACCCCAAACGTCTCCAGCGCACGCAGATGTTCCTCGCCCAGATCATAGTCCATGACTTCCATGAGGTAGTGCCGGCACTGGCGGACCGTCGCGCCGATGCGCCGCGCCTCTTCCTGGGCGATAGCCTCGATCTGGGTCAACCCCCAGGCTTTGGCCGTCGTCAGCGACTGGACCAGGCGCGGTGTGAGGTTTTCTGCCTTGCCCAGCCAGACGGCGTACACGAACGGTAGGCCCATCAGCCGCCGCCAGGCGTGGCCGAGGTCCAGGACGTTCAGCCCCCGGCCGTCGGCCAGCATCCCCTTGTCCCCGATCAGCAGGCAGGCGTCGGCCAACGCCAGCATCGAGTCTAGATCGGGCGCGGCGTGGAGGAAAGCGGGATGGGAATCAAGCTGCTCCGCCAGCAGTATCTGGAGCAGGGCTGTGGAGGTCAGCGAGGAGGTGTCCAGCGCCAGCGACTCGATCTTGCGCCAGGGGACGCGGGCGAAGGCGCGCACCGATTCGATGTCGTCCTGCCCCGAAATGGAGATGCCGGGGACAACGGCGTAGCCAGGCGTTCGAAAGTACTCGAACGAGGAAACGAGAGCGGCGGCGGTCTCGCCCGCCCCGAGCATCCGCGCCAGTTCGGAGGGGACGGCGTAGACGACTTCGATGCCCGACGCGCGCCCCTCCTCCGTGTGCGAAAACCACCGCGTCAGCGGCTTCTCGTTCAGGTACGGCACGCTGCCGATCCGAATGCTCATGGTTTATTCCAATCCATTTCGGGAACACCTTTCCTGTGGCGCGGAACCAGCCAGCCAAGAAGAAGGCTCTCATGATACTCAAAGTGTCGCTGGACCTGCCCGGCGACGGAACCTATTTGCGGATCGCCCGGCGGATCGGGCACACGCTGCTGGAAGACCTGGGCGTCGTAGACCAGGACATCGCCGACATCGAATTTATCGTGGGCGAGCTTTGCACCAATGTCGTTCGTCACGCCCAAACAACGGTGGACAGCCGGTTTCTGGTCGCCCTGGAATACCACGCAGACCGTGTGGCAATCATCGTCGAGGACAAGGGCGTCGGCTTCTCCTCGCAGGACATTCGGGATGTCGGCGCGACGCGGCCCGACCGGATGGGTCCGACCGCATTGGCGGCTTTGGCCTGCAACTGGTCCGGCAGATGGCCGACCACATCGCGTTCCAGCCCTCGGACCCGCACGGGACAACGGTGTTCGCCGAGAAGGCGCTGCACTACAAGACGCGCGCGGACGCCCGCGATGCCGCAGAACTGGATCAAGCAAACGGCGGCGAGATCAAAGTTTCTTCCGGCTAGGCCGGCATCTTCAGCGCCCTGTGCGGCAGCAGCGCGCCGTGCAATGTCCGCCGCTCCGAGGCGATCTCATAAAAAGCCATGTCATCTCACGAGGACGTCGGCTAGCGTCAGCAGGAACAGCCCGGCGCTGATGTAGCCGTTGAGCGTGAAAAAGGCCAAGTCCAGCCGGGAAAGGTCGTCGTGCTTGACCAGCGACTGCTCCCAGGCGATGAGGCACGCGACCAGAACGACGGCGACAAAGTAGATCACGCCCAAACCTGCCGACACGCCGGTCATCACGAGCAGGCCGATCATGACTGCATGTGCCAGCCGCGAGACCAGCAGGGCGCGGGCGTTTCCCAGCCGCGCGGGCATCGAGTGCAGGCCGTTCGCGCGGTCAAAATCGGTGTCCTGCAAGGCGTACAGGATGTCGAAGCCGAACAGCCAGCAGACGACGGCCCCGCCGAGCCACAGCGCGGGCGGCTCGATCCGGCCCGTGATCGCGATCCACGCCCCGACGGGCGCGACGGCCAGGGCGAGGCCGAGAAAGAAGTGGGAAAAGGGTGTGAAGCGCTTGGTGTAGGAGTAACCCAGCGCCAGCAGCAGGGCGACGGGCGAAAGCGCAAAGGCCAGCGGGTTCAGCTCGTAAGCCGCAAAGACGAGCAGCGCCGCCGCGACAGCCGTAAAGACGACCACCTGCGGCACGGACAGCAGGCCGGCGGGCAGGGCGCGCCCCGCAGTGCGGGGGTTGAGCGCGTCGTAGTCCCGATCCACGATGCGGTTGAAGGCCATCGCCGCCGACCGCGCGCCGACCATCGCCAGCAGTATCCAGGGCAGTTTGTGGGCGAACCGCAGCCAGTCATGGCGCGAGGCGACGACGGCGGCCATCAACGCGAACGGCAGCATGAAGACCGTGTGCTCGAACTTAATCATCTCCAGGATGACCTTCGTCTGATACACCCCGCGCGCCACCGGATGGCGCGGCCCGGTTTCTGTAGTCGCCATTGGGAAGCCCCTTCTTGCCTTGATTGTACCCGGCAAGGGCCGACTTCGCAACTTTTTTCACAATGTCGGAAGCGGTGAGCTAATCAGGTAGAATATACCAGCTTAGATCACAGAAAGGAGATGGGCAATGCCATTTTTAACGGACACAAAATTCGCGCGTGCGGTGAAAGACTCCTACGGCGATTATGTGACGACATTCGAGAGTGACCGCCATCAGGTGCGAGCCGACATGTTCAAACAAGGCGAATGGCTTGTCGCTCATGTTTCTTTTCCCACCGGCCTTGACATCAGTGAAGTCAACGATAAATATCTCGCTGATCTTCAATCCTATGCAAGCCAAAAGGGCTTCTCAGGTAAGTTCCGCTTAGTGTTCTCTTAAAGAGCGGGATGCCCATGCTTATCCGCGTCATGCTAATATTACCCTACCTGCTTCGCCTGCCTGACGGTAACTATCCTACCGGCGCAGAGGGAGGCTCAGTCGATCTGGTAGAACAGTACATATCCGAGCCGAATGGCTCCGGTACAAAGCGCTCTGCTGTTTCTTCTGGGTTTGAAGCGCCCGGTTCGGCGGAGTTGGAACAGCAACTTACGATCAAGAACCGCGAAGCCGATACACTTCTTAGGCGAACTAATCGCCTGATTCGTTGGTATCGCTCGGAGACACGTCAGTCCGCCGTCGTCGAGATCACGAGAGTGCAAGCCAGCCCTTTTGTTTTCGCAGAAAAAAATACAAAATCTTCCTGGGGAGATGAACTGATCTTTGAGGCGGACCCTCCTTCCCTCCCCGCAACCTCAAGCGTGACATCCATCGCCAGAAAAGTCCGAGCCGGTATGGCGAGTAATAATGACCCGGAAGTTGCCAAACTTTTTCTGCTTGATGCGGAACAGGCGTTGCGCGACGGCCGCTTCCGTGAATCTGTGCTTTTCTGTTGGAGTACCGTTGATGCAACCTTCAACATGAGATACGAATGGCTTGTTGATCAGATGCTAGACGGGGAGTGGGCTGCGGGTCGCGACTGGCTGAAGGACACCCGTTTTGGGATGAAAAACAAAATGAGCGCTGTTCTCTTCTTAACCACTGGCCGTTCATTATTCCGAGAGCCTGATGACCTCTGGACAAATCTTGCCGCAAGCTATACAAAACGTAATAACATCATTCATAGAGGCGAGACTGCACAGGAGGCAGATGCAGAACTTGCACTCCGCGTAGCGCGTAAAGTTGTGGAACTAATGGCCTCACTCAAGCCCAAGAACTCCAAGCGATAGAAAAGAGACTTTTTCGTGACCCCTGAAGCCACTGAGCGCGATCTGTGCGCTGACGTCCATTGGAACCTCGGCGACTTATACAGCGGGATAGATGACCCGCGCATTGATGAGACGCTGAACGCCTCGCAGGCGCGTGCCGAACGGTTCGAGCGCGACTACAAAGGCAGGATCAACACGCCGGTTCTGACGGCGGAGACGCTGGGGGCGGCCCTGCGCGAATATGAAAACATCCAGCAGGAGGCGTCCAAGCCAGGCTACTTTGCGTCTCTTCTGTTCGTGACCGACACAGGGGACCAAGCGCGGGGCGCTTTCTTGCAGAAGATGCGCGAGGCGGGAACGCGCCTGGCCCTGCCGCTGCTGTTCCTGGACCTGGAACTGGCCGCCGTGCCGGACGATGTCGTCGGGCCGCTGCTGGACGCGCCCCTAGTCGCGCCGTACAAGCATTACCTCGGCACGGTCCGGGCGGCGCGGGAGCACCTGCTGTCCGAAACCGAAGAGCGGCTGATGGAGGAGCTGGCGAACACGGGCGGACGCGCCTTTGATCGCCTGTTCGACGAGACCACGGCAGGGGCGACCTTCGATCTCGACGGCGAAGAACTGAGCCAGGCGCAGGTCCTCGCGAAGATCATGAACCCGGACCGCGAGACGCGCCGCCGGGCGGCGGCGGCGTTCACCGAGGGGTTGGAGAAGCAGAGCCGGACAGTGACGTTCATCTTCAACACGCTGATGCAGGACAAGAGCGTTAAAGACCGATTGCGCTGCTTCGCGACTCCGCAGGCGTCCCGGCACCTGGACAATGAATTGACCGAGGAGACGGTCAGCCTCGTCGTAGACACCGTCGTCCGCAATTATCCCCTCGTTGCCCGCTACTACCACCTCAAGCGCGAGATTCTCGGCCTGGACACGCTCACGCACTATGACCGCTACGCGCCGCTCTTCGAGGCCGAAGAGATCATCACCTACCCGGAAGCCCAGAGGACCGTTCTGGACGCCTTCGGCGACTTCTCCCCCGAAATGCGCCGCCGGGCGGCGGAGTTCTTCGACAAGCACTGGATTGACGCGCCCGCCATGAAGGGCAAAGAGGGCGGCGCGTTCTGCTCCTATGTGACGCCGGATACGCACCCTTACGTGCTCCTGAATTATCTGGGCCGGATGAAGGACGTGATGACTCTGGCGCATGAGCTGGGGCACGGCGTCCACGCCTCGCTCTCGCGGGCACAGTCGCTGCTGAACTTCCACGGGACGCTGCCGCTGGCGGAACTCGCGTCCACATTCGGCGAGATGCTGGTCTTCGAGAAGGTGACGGCCCAGGCGTCGCTCAAAGACAAGCTGGCCCTGTACGCCGAGAAGATCGAGGGCGCGTTCGCGACGATCCCGCGCCAGACGGCCATGTACCGGTTCGAGCAGGCGATCCACGAGCACCGGCGGACGAAGGGCGAGTTGACGACCGAGGAGTTCGGCGAGCACTGGCAGCGCGAGGTGCAGCTTATGTTCGGGGACTCGGTCGCCTTGGGCGACGAGCACCGGCTGTGGTGGTCCTACATCGGCCACTTCATCGGTTCGCCGTTCTACGTTTATGCCTACTCCTTCGGTGAGCTTCTCGTGCTGTCGCTTTACCGGCAATCGAAAAAGGAAGGTCCCGCCTTCGCCGCAAAGTACCTCGCTATGCTGGAAGCGGGCGGCAGCCTGACTCCCCAGGAATTGATGTCCAAAGTCGGCATCACGCTGGACGACCCCGCCTTCTGGCAGGGCGGCTTCGACGTGCTGGCGGGCCTCGTCGGCGAGTTCGAGGCGCTTTGGCGCGAGTACCGGCAGGCCCAGTGAAGGCAGTCTACGCTCTCATGGGCCTGCTGGCGCTGGCAAGCCCCATCCTCCTCAGCCCGCCGTCCGCCGCCCAGACTTTCACGGTGGACTTCGGGCGCTGGAGCGGGCCGCCCCTTGTTAAGACCAAGTTCGGCGTCTACCAGACGCCGTTCCTGCCGCCTTCCACCTGGCCGAAGATGATGCCGCTGCTCCAAGAGGCCGGCATCCGGGACTTCCGCTACGAGATGGCCTGGGGCAAGCCCGACGCGCGGGCCTTTGACCAGATCACCGGCACGGCGGAAAAGCCGGTCATCAACTTTGCGCCGATTGATGCTCTGGCGAATGGCCTCAAAGCAGTCGGCGTCCATCCGCTGTTCGCCATGACCTATGACCCGCTGCCGCTGAAGATCGGCGATGCCTGGCAGCGCTGGAAGGACGTACCGAGCGACCTGGGCGCCTGGGGGCGCATCAACAGGAGCTACGCGGCCCATTACCGGACGGCGCTGGGCCTTCGGGCGCCTTTCTATGAAGTCTGGAATGAGCCGGACCTGCCGGGCGACGGCGGCAAAGTGTTCTTCAGCGGCGGCCCGGCAGACTACGCCCGCGTTTATGCCGCCGCGCAGGCGGGTCTGCGGGCGGGCGACGCGGACGCGCTGATCGGCGGCCCCGGCATCGCCTATGACACGTCCTATGTCGCCGCCGCCCTCGCGCACCCGATGGATTTTGTCTCCATTCACGCCTACGCGAATTATGTCAATCAGATCCGTTCCGTCCGGCCCCTGCTCGCGCCGCGTCCCGACCTGCCGATCTTCCTGACCGAGTATGCGTCCTTCAAAGACTTCGGCCCCACCGCCCCGATCAGCCGCGCCGAGGGGGCGGCCCAATTCTTCACCGACGTTCGGGGCCTGCTGGATTTCCCCGACGTGCCGAAGGTCTACTGGGCACAGTGGGCCGACGACAGCATTGGGCTGCTGACCAACGCTCTGCACCGCAAGGCACTTTACAACGCCTTCAAGGTCTACCAAACCCAGATGCCCGTAGATCGCAACCCTGTTTCGCCCGAATCCGAGGGCGAAGTGACGGCGATGGCCTCCTCGGATGACCACGCCGCCGCCGTTGTCCTTTGGAACGCCGGCGCGGAACCGGGGGCGGTCGCGGTTCACCTCAACCGCTTGCCGTTTCGGGCGGGCACGCTGGTGGTTTCGCGGATAGATAAAGACCATGCCAGTTTCGTAGACGTTCCGAGCGCGGAGAACTTGAGCGTGGAAGCGCGGCAGGCCGTCACGTCCCACGCCGCTGTGTGGGTCGGAACCATCCCGGCGCATGGCGTAGTTCTGCTGCGGGCTACCAATGCGTCTCAAGAGAGCCTGCTCCGCACGGCTTCCATAGGGACCTACATCCGCACGCGCTGGTGGTTCTTCGACCGGCAGGCGGACAGCTACGCCGACTATGACCCGCACACCTGCATCGCCCGGCTGGGCATGGGGTCACGAGACTTCGCTGTGGCTCAGACCGGCGTCGTGCTGGACCATCCGGCCCCCCGCCTTGCCGTACAGGTCACGCGGCAGGGGGCGTTCATCCGCAAGGACGCCGACACGCTGCTTGGCGTCCGCGTGGACTATGAGACAGGGCAGGGGTGGACCCGCAGTGCCTTGTGGCACGACGGCTCCTACAGCCCGCGCCGCGATGCCGCACTGCCCTGGGGCAAGGGCGGCGCTGCCGTTGACAAAAGCTATGCCGTGTCCGTGCTGGAGAAGGGGCAGGGCCTGTTTGTTATGGACGTGGCCCGAAACGCGCCTCATGGCTGGAACGGGCGCATCGTGCTAACACCGATTTTGCAAAACGCGGGCGAGGGTGTGCAAGCGAGGCTCATCTTCCGCCCGGCTCCTGCCGCCGCCGGAACTCGCGGGGCGAGACGCCGAACGCCTGCTTGAAGCGTCGGGACAGATAGAATTCGTCGGGGAAGCCCAGGCTGTCGGCGATCTGCCGGCCCGTCATCGGTGTGTGCAGCAGCAGGGCGCGGGCGGCATCCATCCGCTTCCCCGCCCGGTAGCGCGCGGGCGAGACCCCCGCCTGCTGCTCGAACACCTTGCGGAAAGTCTCGTAGGAGAGGCCGAGTCGGGCGGCGGCCTCGGTCATCGGCAGTTCGCGGCTGAGTTCGGTCTCCAGCAGGCGCCGCGCCGCCTCCAGCCAGGGGAGACAGGCGGGGCCGGCCTGGGCGCCCCGCGTCGCCGCCGCTTCGGCCAGGATGGCCAGCAGCCGCGTGACGGCGACCAGGCCCTCCGCTCCGGCCGCCTCCTCCAAGCGGGCCTGCCAGGAGGTGATGGGTTGAAGCCGACAGACCGGCTGCGCCGAATCCAGCGCCCCGCCCGCCCGCGCCAGGTCGAAGGCCGGGCCTTCAAACAGGATGTGCAGCTCCGCCCATATCCCCGTGTCCCCCGGCCCGTAGCGGTGGGCTAGCTCCGGGAACAGCAGCAGCAGGTCGCCCGCCTCGACCTCCCGCGCCGTCCCGCCCGCGTCCTGAAACCGACCTCGGCCTTCCAGAACGTACACCAAGGCGTACCGGCCCAGGACGCGCCAGTCCAGCATCCCCGTCTTCCGGTGGATGTAGCCCGCCCCCGTCAGCCTCCCCATCGCGGTTGGGGGCGAATCGGGGGCGGCGATCTGAGTGAATACGTCGGTCCTCATGCCGCCGACTATACCAGAAATGACAAGATTTTTGCCAGAATGACTATGGCGGTTCTGGCGGAAATGGTGTATCCTAGCGCCATGAGCCTGACCACACAGAAACTGGAACTGGACCTGTCGCCAAACGCCTTTGGCGAGCTTCGCGCCTCGATGGACATTGTGGACGACGGCGCAGCGCTCCGTGACCGGATGCGCGAAGACGGCTACCTGTACCTGCCCGGTTACCTGGACCGCGCGGAAGTCCTGGACACGCGCGCTGCGCTGCTGGACCGGCTGGCCGTCTCAGGCTGTCTGGAACCGGGCACGCCTGTCGCGGCGGCCATCGCCCGCAAAGACCACGGCTCCTATTTCATGCCGGAACTCGCCCACGACAACCCGACGCTGATGCGCCTGCTCTACGATGGCCCGATGATGGCCTTCTACACGCGCCTGCTGGGCGGCGAAGTCCGCCATTTCGACTTCACCTGGATGCGCGCCGTCACGCCGGGGCAGGGAACCGCGCCGCACTGCGACATCGTTTATATGGGGCGCGGCACGACCAACCTCTACACCGCTTGGACGCCGCTGGGCGACATCCCGCGCGCAATCGGCGGCCTCCTGATTTTGGAAGGCTCACACACGCACGACCGCCTGCGCCTGGGCTACGGGGCCAAAGACGTGGACGCCTACTGCACCAATCAGAACGGCATCCGCACGACGGGCAGCAGCGGCTTCGGCGCGCTGACCTTTAACCCCGTCCGCCTGCGCGAGCGGCTGGGCGGGCGCTGGCTGACGGCGGACTTCCGGGCGGGCGACCTGCTGACCTTCAGCATGTTCACGGTCCATTGCAGCCTGGACAACGGCTCGGATCAGGTTCGGTTGTCCTCGGACACGCGCTACCAATTGGCGTCCGAGCCTGCCGATGAGCGCTGGGTGGGGGAGCATCCCATCGGTCACGGCGACCAGGCGCGTCGCGAAAAAATCTGCTGAGGAGGACCCAATGAGGGACCAACTGACACCGGAGCAAGTCGCCTCCTACCAGGAGAACGGCTTCCTCGTGATCGAGAACTTCTTGGACGCCGACGAACTGGCGCTTTGGAGCCGGGTCACGGACGAGGCCGTCGCGCAGCGGCTGGCCTCGACCTCGCCCAATCTCAGCAATCAAGGCGACCCAGATGCCTACTACGCCCAAGTCTTTACGCAGTGCCTGAAGCTGGCCGAATCCCACCCCGGAATGCGGGAATTGATGCTGGACCCGCGTCTGGGCCGTGTCGCCGCCACGCTGGCCGGCGTAGACGGCATCCGAATCTGGCACGACCAGGCGCTCTACAAGCCGCCGTTCGGCAACCCGACCGGCTGGCATCTGGACAACCCCTATTGGTCGTTCTCGTCGCGCGACTCCCTTTCAATCTGGGTCACGCTGGACGACGCCACGCGGGACAACGGCTGCCTGTACTATGTCCCCGGCAGCCAGAAAACGGCGACCTGGAAGAACGCCGGCATTGGCCGGAACCAGGGGGACCTGTTCAAGACCTACCCTCAGTGGCGTGAGATCGGCACCGTCGGCTGTCCCTGCCCCGCCGGGAGCGCCGTCTTCCACAACGGCCTGTGCGCCCACGGCGCGGGCGCCAACATGACCAACAAGCCGCGCCGGGCCATGACCTGCGCCTACATGCCGGACGGCTCGGTCTTCAACGGCACCCAGAACATCCTGCCTGCGGAGTACCTCCAGACGCTGACGGTCGGCGACGTGCTGAACGACGACACAATCAACCCGCTCATCTGGCACAAGTAGGCGTGGGGAAGAAGGCCGAGGAATCGCTCCTACGCGTCGTGACTTAGGGCGAGGTCTCCTTGCGCTCTTATTAAAGTCACAGCCAGTCATAAGCCTATGAATGATGTCGGCGTTTGAATGCTTTAGGTAATCCGGTGAACGCGAACGGGTTTCTGCCATCCCAATAATTGTGCGACCAACATTGCTCGACTATTGCAGACGGATAAGTGGTCCACCAGGGATTATCCACTGCCGGCAAGATGAATCCGGCTGTACAGTTCTCGATGTGATTCCCACCGAACGTGAAAGAATTGCGATTTCCTGACGTATTGATCGGGCCGCCAATAAAGAATGAGCCATCCGACCGTACTGAAAACTCTAACCCTTTGTGGAACATGTTCAGTCTCTCGATGATGATGCCATCTGGTGGGGAGGCGCAAATTACCAAAGCGATGTCGCCTTGTCTTCTACGAATGGTGATTCTGGGTCCAACGGTTTCAACATCCCAGTTTGACGAATTGCCTCTCCACTCGTTTCGAATAATGCTGGCTAACTCATGCCCGAAAAAATCATAAAAAGTTGCGGTGAGTTGTATGGGTGCCCCCGGCTGTTCAGGCGGCTCCATTTGGAGAAACTTTTCATCTCCTAGAAGGATAAAGCTTCGTACATTAATCACCGTGTTACTTCCAACCATTATTCGGAGGCGTTCGTATCCCATGTCTATTGAGAAATGAGAAAAACTATTTTCCAAGCATTTAGGGTGGTTGGCTGCCATACGCACAGTTTCATTCGACAAAAGCCGGGAGTTTACTCTACCGTGGCAGCCAGTACAAAGTAAAACAATTTTATCTGGAGCGTGGTTTTGTGCATCTACATACGCAGGGTCAACGTGGTGATATTGACAAATAGCATTGCCGCACACCACGCAGCCAAACCCGCATCTCTGCCTAATCTGCCTTTTGATTGGATCGGGAATATCTCTCGGCAACCCATGACGATTAGTTTCAGCCATGAATAGGATCCTTTTTTGTGTATCGAATTAAGACGGTGGCGACGGCTTGATTGCTGACAAAATAATTCATTGTGACTTCCATCACTACACCATATTAATACCCTTTTAAATCGAATAATCTTCCAGGAACACCTGCAACTTGCGCGGGGTGACGTGGACCTGCTCGCCGGTCTTCAGGGCCAGTTCGCCGAAGCGCTCACGGGTCAGTTCGGCGTCAATCTGGCCGCCGCCGTCGCTGCGCTCGAGCTCCACACGGACCGTGGGGCCAATGGCGGTGATGTGGCGGATGACGGCCTCGACCGTGGGAGCGCCGTTGCGACTCCGGGCGATGTCCAGTTCGTGCGGGCGGACATAGCCGATGGCGGGGGCGTCCTGCGCGCCGCCCAGGCCGGGCGCGGGGGCGGCGAGGGGGCCAAGCTGCGCTTCTCCTTCGTGGACGCGGCCGTGGAAGAGATTGACGCTGCCCAGGAAGTTCATCACGAACGGGTTCGCGGGGTGCTCGTAAACCTCGTCGGGCGTGCCGATCTGCTCGATCTGTCCCTTGTTCATCACGACGATGCGATCCGCGACTTCCAGGGCCTCTTCCTGGTCATGGGTCACGAAGACGCTGGTGATGTGCAGCTCGTCGTGCAGGCGGCGCAGCCACGAGCGCAGTTCCTGCCGGACGCGGGCGTCGAGCGCGCCGAACGGCTCGTCCAGCAGCAGCACCTTCGGCTCGACGGCCAGGGCGCGGGCCAGGGCGACGCGCTGCCGCTGGCCGCCGGAAAGCTGCGAGGGGTAGCGGCCCGCCAGCCCTTCCAGTTGGACGAGCTTCAGCAGTTCCATCACGCGGTCTTTGATGACCGCATTGGAGGGCCGGGTCGCGCGGGGTCGGACGCGCAGGCCGAAGGCGATGTTTTCAAAGACCGTCATGTGCCGGAACAGGGCATAGTGCTGGAAGACGAAGCCGACCTGCCGGCTGCGGGCGTCCCGCTGGACGATGTCCTCGTCCCCAAACAGGATGGACCCCTGCGTCGGGAACTCCAATCCGGCGATGATCCGCAGCAGCGTCGTCTTGCCCGACCCCGAAGGGCCGAGCAGGGCGATCAGCTCGCCGGTCTCCACCTTCAAGTTCACGTCCTTGAGGGCCGCGAAGCTCCCGAAGGTCTTCGACACGTCCCGCACTTCAATGCTCATATCTTAACGCTCACGGTGAGCGGTTCTCCATTCCACGAAAGACTTCACGACTAATGTCACCAGCCCCAGCATCGCCAGCAGCGAGGCGGCGGCGAAGGCGCCGACGAAGTTGTAGTCGTCGTTAAACGCCTCCACCTGCAAGGGCAGGGTGTTTGTCTGGCCGACGATCTTGCCGGACACGACTGAGACGGCCCCGAACTCGCCCATCGCGCGGGCATTGCACAGGATGACGCCGTACAGCAGGCCCCACTTGATGTTCGGCACGGTGACGCGCCAGAAGGACTGCCAGCCGGTCGCCCCCAGCACGAGCGCGGCCTGCTCCTCCTCCACCCCCTGCGCCTGCATAACGGGCAGCAATTCGCGGGCGACGAACGGGAAGGTCACGAACGTCGTCGCCAGGATGATGCCCGGCACGGCGAAGATGATCCTGATCCCGTGCGCGTCCAGCAGCCCCCCCAGCGGGCTGAACTTGCCCAGCAGCAGCACGAAGATTAGACCCGCCACGACCGGCGAAACCGCGAACGGCAGGTCAATCAGAGTCAATAAGAGGTTCTTGCCCCGGAAGTCGAACTTGGCGGCCGCCCAGGCGGCGGCGACGCCGAACAGGACGTTCAGCGGCACCGACACGGCCGCCGTGAGCAGGGTCAGCCTGATTGCGCTCAGGGTGCTGGGGTCTTGGAGGGCCGCGAAATAGGCCCCTTTGCCGCTGGCGAATGCCTGCGCGAAGACGGCGGCCAGCGGCAGCCCCAGGAAGAGCGCCAGGAACGCCAGCGTCAGCAGGATCAACACCAGGCGCACCGGCCAGGGTTCCGTCGCCAGGGGCGGGTGCTTGGCCTCCGCCAATGCGGGTGCGAGATCGAGTCCGGGTGCGTGTGCCATAGCGTTTCGCTCCCAGGGCTGAACCCCTGGGCTTTAGAAGTGCAAGCCCCCGCCTGCGCGGGCGCGGACAACGGTGTGTAGGGGCGCGATTCATCGCGCCCTCTTCATCCGAGAAATCACGTCATCCCCAGCCGCTTGCGGGTCCACCATTGCAGCAGGTTGACCAGCAGGAGCAGCAGGAAAGAGATGAGCAGCATGACGACGGCAATCACTGTCGCGCCCGCATAATCGAACTGGTCTAGCTTGTCCATGATCAGCTTGGGGACGATCTCGCCCTGCAAGGGAATGTTGTTCGAGATAAAGATCACCGAGCCGTACTCGCCCAGGGCGCGGGCAAAGGCGAGCGTGAAGCCGGTCAAGACGGCGGGCAGGAGCGTCGGAAGCAGGACGCGCAGGAATATCTGCCCGCGCGTCGCGCCCAAGCTGGCGGCGGCCTCCTCGACATCGGCCTCCAAATCCTGCAACACGGGCTGCACCGTGCGGACGACGAACGGCAGGCCGATGAAGACGAGGGCGACGAGGATGCCGAGCGGCGTGTACGAGATGCGGATGCCGTGCGGCGCCAGCCAGCGCCCGATCCAGCCGTTTTCGGCATAGACCGCGCTCAGGCAGATGCCCGCCACCGCCGTCGGCAGGGCGAACGGCAGGTCCACCAGGCCGTCAATTACGCGCCGTCCGGGAAACGGGTAGCGCACCAGGGTCCAGGCGACCAGCAGGCCGAACACGCCGTTCAGGGCGGCGGCGAGAAAGGACGTGCCGAAACTGAGTTTAAATGCGGCGACCGTGCGCGGGTCGGTGATTGTCTTTTGAAACTCGGCGTGTCCCACGGTCGCCGCCTTGAAGAAGACCGTGGACAGGGGAATTAACACCAGCAGGCTCAGGTAGAGCAGCGTGTAGCCCAGCGACAGGCCAAAGCCGGGCAGGATGCGCCGAGGCTTGTGTGCCTTTTGTGGTTCGGGTTGTTGTGCAAGGGCGACGGCCATGGGGAGCTACTGCTTCGCGTAAATCTGGTCGAAGATGCCGCCGTCAGCGAAGTGCGTCTTCTGCGCTGTCATCATCCCGCCGAAGACCTTGTCCACGGTGAACATCTTGATCGGCGGGAACTGCGCGGCGTACTTCTGGGCGACGGCATCCAGGCGCGGGCGGTAGAAGTGCTTGGCGGCAATCTCCTGCCCTTCGGGCGTGTACAAATAGTTCAGGTATGCCTCGGCGACGGGGCGCGTGCCGCCCGCGTCCACGTTTTTGTCCACGACGGCGACCGGCGGCTCGGCCAGGATGCTGACCGAGGGATAGACGATGTCGTACTGCCCCTTGCCGATCTTGGTCGTTGCCAGATACGCCTCGTTCTCCCAGGCCAGCAGGACATCGCCGATGTGGCGCTGGGTAAACGTCACTGTGGAACCGCGCGCCCCCGAGTCCAGAATCGGCACGTTCTTGTAGAGCTGCATGATGTACGCTTTGGCCGTGTCGGGGCTGCCGCCGGGCTGCTGGAGCGCGTAGCCGTAGGCGGCGAGGTAGCTCCAGCGTCCGCCGCTCGACGATTTGGGGTTCGGCGTGATGACCGAAACGCCCGGCTTGACCAGATCGCGCCAATCCTTGATGCCCTTCGGGTTGCCGTGGCGGACCAGGAAGACGACCGTGGAGGTGTAAGGCGCGCTGTTGTTCGGAAGCCGCTTCTGCCAGTCTTTGTTGACCAGCCCGGCTGTGGCAAGCGCGTCCACGTCGGAGGCGATGCCCAGCGTGACCACATCCGCGCCCAGCCCATTGCGAACCGCCTGCGCCTGCTTGCCCGACCCGCCGTGCGTCTGATTGACGGTCACGCTTTGACCGCTCTTGCCCTGCCAGTAAGTCTTGAAGGCGGCATTGTAGTCTACATAAAACTCGCGCGTCGGGTCATACGAGACGTTCAGCAGGGTGACGCCGCCCGTGTTCGTGGTTTTGTGTGATGAGCAGCCGGCAAGCGTCGCGGCGACGGTGAGGATGGACGCGGCAGAAGCGAATGTGCGTGTCAAGTGGAGTTTCATGGCTGCTCGTGTGTCGGGTAGATTTGGCCGGAGAGGGCCTTCTCCACAGCAGGACTTTATCTTACCCGCTTATTATTCAATTGTCTATAAACAAACTAGACAATTGACAAGAAAATTTTTATGTCCCGCTTTGAACTATTCGCCCGTCTTCTGGAACAAACTGAATAAGGGCAGACACAGAGGCGGGAACCGTGCGCGACGACAGGCGGCTGGCAAAACAGATAGCGGCAGGGGACGGGGGCGCGTTCGCGGCGTTCGTGGATGGCTACGGCCCGCGCCTGCACCGGCTGGTCCGCCGCTACACGGCCTGCGAAGCCGATGCCGAAGACTTGACTCAGGAGATTTTCGTGGACCTGTACCGGAGCATGGCGAACTTTCGCGGCGACTCGACGCTGGCGACCTGGGCTTACCGAGTCGCCCTCAACCACTGCCGCAAGCACGCGGGCCGCGCCCGTACCGCCACTGTTCCCTATGACGAGGCGCTGGGCGAGCGCGAGGCGGAGGAGCATGGCCCCGCCCACCACGCCGCCCGGCGGGAGCTGTCCGATCAAGTTCACGCCGCGCTGAACGGCCTTTCCTCCGACCACCGCGACGTGGTGATCCTGCACGAATTGCAGGAGTTGACCTACCGCGAATGCGCCGCCGTGCTGCAAGTGCCGGAAGGGACCGTCAAGTCCCGCCTCTCCTACGCCTTCCGCCGCCTGCGCGGGGCATTGAGCGGCTACGTCCTCAGCGACGCGCTCCCGGAGGCCGCCCCATGACCGACCATGCCCTGTTCCGAGATGACCTGAAAGCCTACGCCGACGGCGAACTGTCCCTGCCGCGCCGCCTCGCCGTCCGCCTGCACCTGACGCGCTGTGCGTCCTGCCGAGAGGAGTTGACCCAGATGACCCAGATCAGCGAAGATTTTCGCGCGTCCGAACCCGCCGACGCGCTCGACCCCGCCCTGCGGGCGAAGATACTGGGGATCGCCCCTACGTCCGTCGCAGAGGCGCCCGGCACTGGAAGTGCCGGGCTACTCGGGAGTGAAAGTGCCTCCGGCACTGCGGAAAAGCCGACCGAGGCTTCTTCAGTCGCGGAGCGACTTCCACTCCCAATTAGACCGGCACTTCCAGTGCCGGTTCCTCGGAAACGCCCCGCTCTGCCCTGGGCGCTGGCTGGAGCCGCCCTCGTCGCCTGGTTTCTGTTCTTCCCCCTGTTCCAAAAGGCCCGTGAAGCCAGTCCCATGGCGTTTATGGCGAAACGTGAGGCTCCTGCGGCATCGGTTGCCCCAGGACCAGCCGCTGCCCAGATGCCCTCGCATAAACCTCCGCCTCCACTGCAAATACCTCTCTTCGGCAGCGTTCCCAGCGCTAGGTACAGCAACGGCCCTGCGAATGGTGGAGGCTATCCCGGTGGCGGCGGCTATCCGGGCGGCGGTGGAGCGCCCCCCACCGTTGCAAGCGGCGGTGTCCAGAATTTCAACAGCATCGCCCCCGATGCTCCGCAGCGGCAGGTGCATAAAGAGGCATCCATTGGCGTTCAGGTGCCGAACCCCGAAGCGACCAGCGACACGGTCGCGAACATGGTCAAGGAAACCGGCGGCTTTGTTGCCGGGAACACGTTGAGCACGGGTGACGATGGCCTCAAATCGGCGGAGCTGACCGTGAAAGTGCCCGTCACGCAGTTTGAGACGTTTCTGGGCCAGGTCGCGCGGCTGGGGAATGTCCAGTCCAAGAACATCACCGGCGAGGACATCACCGAGAAGACCAGCGACGCCGACCAGACGGAGAGCGTTCTGGAAGACGACGTGCAGAAGTCCGAGGCGCGCCTGAAGGCGCTGGGGTCACGGGCGAAGTGGCACGACGAGCAGGCGACGCGCGATCTGCGGATTCAACTGGCCGAATCGCGCGCCCGGCTCGTCCTCCTGAAGCGCCTGGCCGCGCTGTCTACGATCACGGTGGACCTAAGCCAGACGCCCAAGCCGCCCGCTCCGGCCCCCCTCACCGGCGGATTCCTGAACGGGCTGAAGGCCAGCACGCACGACGCCCTGCAATCGCTGGTCGCGTCGGCCAGTGCGCTGATCGCCCTGGTGATCTGGCTTCTGGCCTACGCACCGCTTTGGATTCCCGCTCTGCTGGTGGGCCGGTACGCGCTGCGGGAGTACCGGAAGCGGCAGGCGGTGTAGGAGGTTCTTCTCTCCGACGGCTTTTTCTCCGGCGGCCTTTCTCCAAACGTCGCAGAAACTACCGACAGCGCCCGGCTATCGTCGCTGAGTGTTCATAACCTTTGGAGGTTTACAACGCCCCGCCCAAGTGGGCATAATCCCATGATCGGGAGACTCCCGGGTGCGGGCTGCCAATGCGCCGGGTGGGTTGCTACCCGCCGGCGGACGGCGGCAGGGTCCGGCGGTTCCCAGAAAAGGGGTGGAGATGGATAAAGTCGTACTGATCACAGGCGCTTCGAGCGGCATCGGAGCGGCCTCGGCACGCGCCCTGGTCGGGGCGGGGGCCAGCGTGGTTCTCTTTGCTCGCTCGGCGGATAAACTTCAGAGCTTGCAGGACGAATTCGGCGCGGACCGCGCCCTGGCGCTGGCGGGCGATGTCACCCGTCAGTCCGACCTGGACGGCTTGGTGCCGGCGGCCCTGGAGAAGTTCGGACGTCTGGACGCGGTATTTGCCAACGCGGGGTCGGCGATCCCCGGTCGTATCGCGGACGGTGATCCCGAGGCCTGGGCGCGCGGCGTAGACCTGAACGTCATGGGCGTCTTGCGGACGCTGCGGGCGACGGTCCCGCACCTGATCGCCCAGAAGTCGGGGCAGGTCCTGCTGACCGCCAGCATTGCGGGGCGGACGGTGTGGCCGGGCGAGGTGGTCTACTCGGCCACGAAATACGCGGTCTACGGCATCGCCGAGGGGCTTCGCAAGGAGGTCTCCTCGAGCGGCGTCGGCGTCGGGGTGATCTCGCCCGGTTACACGTTGAACGAGTTCTGGGGGGAGCGGGGCGTGGACCCGGAGGCGCAGCGTCGCCAGTCCGAAGAGGGCACCGCCTTGCTGTCGGAGAACATCGCGCAGTCCGTCGTGTTTGCCCTGAGCCAGCCGCCTAACGTCAACATCACCGACATGCTTGTCCTGCCGACGCGGCAGGACGTGCCGGCGTTCTAGCGCGCCGACGCCCCAGGCATCGCGAAGACGGCAGTGCAGAGAGTGTCCCGAATCGGGGGACACTCTCCGACTTTTGTAGGGAAGCGGTTTCCGCGCAGGAGGGTCGCGCGGCGCTGCCCTTTTCCTCTGCTTTCCTCTGCTTTCCTCTGCTTTCCTCCTTGCGTTCACCTTCCGCCGGGTATAATCCATATTATGCCTAAACTCGTGATCCTCGACGGCAACAGCCTGCTTTACCGGGGCTTCTTCGCCATGCGCGCCCTGTCCACGTCGGACCGGCTCCCCACCAACGCCGTTTATTCCTTCGTCCTGATGCTGCTGACGATCTTGGAGCGCGAGAAGCCGGACGCCATCTTTGCCGCCTTCGACCCGCCCGTCGCCACGTTCCGCCACCAGGAACTGGAATCCTACAAGGGCACCCGGAAGACGATGCCGGACGACCTGAAGCCGCAGCGCGCGCTGGCCCGCGAGGCGGCGAAGGTGTTCCGGGTGCCCAATGTCGAGGTGGAAGGCTATGAGGCGGACGATGTGTGCGGGACGCTGGCCGAAATCGGCAAGCACCAGGGCTACGACGTGCTGATCGTGACGGGCGACGGCGACGCGCTGCAACTGGTGGATGACGGCAGCCCGCTGGAAGGGCGGGGGCCGGTCCGGGCGATGATTACCGTCAAGGGCGTGACCGATACGGTCGTCTATGACGAGGCCGCCGTCAAGGCGCGCTACGGGCTGACCCCCGCCCAGATTCCCGACTTCAAGGGCCTCAAAGGCGACTCCTCGGACAACCTGCCCGGCGTCCCCGGCATCGGCGAAAAGGGCGCGTCCAAGCTGCTCAAGGACTATGGGACATTAGAAAACCTGCTGTTCCATGTGGACGAGCAGCCGGAAAAGATCAAGAACGCGCTGATCACGCACACGGATACCGCCCTCCAATGCAAGCGGCTGGCAACCATCGTCCGTGATGTCCCGCTGCCGGAATGGGTGGCGCTGACGCCGGACTATCAGACGGTCGGCCCGGATTTCGAGGCGGTCAAAGAGCTATTCGAGCGCCTGGAATTCCGCACCCTGGTCAAGCGCCTGCCGGGCCTGGAGCGGGGGCAGCGGGCGAAGACGATAGAACAGAACGAGGAGGGCGGGGGGACCCCGCCCCTACGCGCGGATGGGGTAGGGAACGGGTCCCCCGACCCTCCCGCTTCCTTTCCCCCCGCTGTTGAAGGGCAAACGATCACGACCCAGGCGCATCTGGACGCGCTGCTGGCGCGTCTCGCCGAGGCCGACGCGCCCGTCGGCGTTCAGCTTCATCTCGCTCCGCCCGCCGGGGTCAAGCCCGCTGTCCTAACGCTGATGAACGCCGAGCTGCAAGGCGTCGCCTTCGGCTTGCCGGACAGCGCCTTTTATGCCGCTTGGGCCGAGTGGGGCGCGGCGCTGACGCCGTACCTGGAAGACGCGGCCCGCGCGAAGTCCGTTTATGACCTCAAGCTCGCTGCTGGCGTCCTGGGCCGCAGCGGCGTGACACTGCGCGGCGTCACGTTTGACGCGCTGCTGGCGGCGTACCTGCTGAATGCGGGCCGGTCCGGCTACCCGCTGGCGGACCTCGCCGCCGACAACGCGGGCATGGAACTGGTTCCCGACCCCGAACACCCGCAGGCGGGGGCGATGGACGAGGCGCGTGCCATTCAGGCCCTCGAGGCTGCGCTGACGCCCCGGCTGGAGCGTGACGGGTTGCAACGGATATTCACCGACATCGAGCTGCCGCTTGCCCCGATCCTGGCCGGCATGGAGCGGGTGGGGGTGTCGGTGGACGCCGATCTACTGCGCGAGGCGAGCAAGAATCTGGGAGCGCAGGTGGCGTCGCTGGAAGCCGAGATATTCGAGCTGGCCGGCCAGAAGTTCTCCGTCGGCTCCACCAAGCAGCTCCAGGAAGTGCTGTTCGACAAGCTGAAGCTGCCTATCGGCAAGAAGACGAAGACCGGCTACTCGACGGGCGCGGAAGTGCTGGAAGACCTGGTTGCCAAAGGCCACGAGATCGCCGGCAAGATCGTCCGGTGGCGCGAGGTTTCCAAGCTGAAATCCACCTACGCCGATGCCCTGCCCGCGCTCATCAACCCGGAAACCGGCAAGGTGCATACGTCGCTGAACCAGACCGTCGCCAGCACGGGGCGGCTGTCATCGTCCAACCCGAACCTGCAAAACATCCCCGTCCGCACCGAGATCGGGCGCGAGATTCGAAAAGGCTTCGTCGCCTCGGCGGGCCGTGTCCTCGTCTCCGCCGACTACTCGCAGATCGAGCTGCGCCTGTTCGCCCACATCACCAAAGACCCCGGCCTGGTCGAAGCCTTCCAGACCGATGCGGACATCCACGCCCAGACCGCCCGCCGCATCTTTGAAGTGCCCAAGGGCCAACCCGTGACGCACGACCAGCGGCGGCAGGCCAAGACCATCAATTTCGCCGTCATCTACGGGGCGAGTCCTTTCCGCGTCGCCATTGAACTCGGCATCACCCAGGCCCGCGCGTCGGAACTCATCAAAGCCTATCTCGCTCTCTATCCCGGCGTCCGCGCCTACCTCGAAACCGTCTTGGAGGACGCGCGCGAAAAGGGATACGTCCAGACCCTGCTGGGCCGCCGCCGCTACGTCCCCGACATCAACTCCCGCGTCTTCCAGTTCCGCCAGGCGGCGGAGCGCGAGGCCGCCAACATGCCCGTCCAGGGCACCAGCGCCGACATCATTAAGCTGGCAATGCTCCGCGTGGATGGGGCGCTGCGGGAGAGCGGTTTGGGGGCGCAGATGGTCCTGCAAGTCCACGATGAACTGCTGTTCGAGTGCCCCGCAGGCGAAGTCCGTCCTCTGGCTGACCTCGTCCGGGACGCCATGCAGAACGCCTACCCCCTCGACGTGCCCCTGCGCGCGGAAGTCAAGACCGGCCATAACTGGTGGGACGTAACGCCGGTGGGGGATGACGACGCGGAGGAGAATTTTGCGGAAGAGAACCGATGAACTTGATGCTTAATCCTGATGTGCTAGCGTGATGATTTAAGAAGGAATCTAGCAACAAGCCAGGGAATAGAGTAAGGACTTCTTATCAAGCGCAAAGGTGGCAGACATGAAAGTCTTCGTTGGAGCGGGTGACGGCTCCAGCCCATAAATGGTCTGGCTTCCCAGGGTCTTCCCCTGTGCTGTACCGCCCTACAGCATAGAGTTACGGAGCAACCCTCAGCGTTTTACGAGAGGGCGGGATTAACGATTGTTACCCTCTCAACCGGCGGAACGCTTGCTTGTCTCATGCCCAGTGATTACCTCTGTTGTACCCCATGAGACAAGCCTCCAAACGCAGTGCCAAGGAAATTGCCATAAGAAGGAAATTGCCATAAGAATGGCAATGCGCTATCCATCTCGTCCATAAATGGCCGAGGCTTCCGCGCTTTTCGCTAAGTGGGATCAACTACTACGCGCTGAATTAGAGAAAACTTACCTTACAAAAGAAACCGATTTATCTCTGACACACATAACGCTAGAGTTGATCTATGGCGACCACTTAGGCCGCGACTTAGTACCCTTCTTTCAATCCCCCTTCCGCTTCACACACCTAAGGCGTCTCTTACAGTGGATTGAAACCACCAGTTGGGTTCCTACAAGCCCGAAACAAGCATATTTCTACAAATCTCTGCGTATACTCAGTCAATTGAGCAAAGGCTTTTACATTGACGTAGATGATGAACTTGGCTTACCAACAGCCAACGATTTGAATCAACAATTCGCTCATGATTTGGTTCAGACACGAGTCAGTCTGTGTCAGATCGATGGCTCCTTCGATCTTCAAGCATGGAAGACCGTCTGTGAAGGCTGTGCAGATTCACAATTACAAGCAGAACAATACATAGCAGTTGCTATGTCACTTCAGCACAGCGAGCGGGTTAGCTGTTATGCTGAAGCTTGGAACATACTGGAGTATTTGCTTGATAAACAAGACCTTGACACGACTAGTAGGTGTTATGCAGTTCAACAGGCCCTTGCCTTCCTTAACCGCTCCAAAGACCGGGAAGGAGTGGTTGATGATACCAAAGCCTATCCTCTGATTAAGAAACTGTCGCAGGAACTGATAGCGATAGGGTTGAAGTTGCAAAACGTTCAATTAGTCTGCGAAGGTCTATTTTATTACGTCCGCTCCCAGGAATTACACGCTGGTAAAAAGGACTATTCGGAGGTGCTTCAATACCGCGCAGCACTGGAATTTGTCGAGCAGGCTCAGGGTAGAACAGTCATGCGGATGCAAGTTCTGCTAACGATGGGGTCTATCTATCGCCATTTCTGTCGTGAGGGAGAGTTGCCGTGGAGCGAGTTCCGACAGAATCTAGACGAAGGCTGGGGATACTATCGAAGGGCATATAGATCAGCATTCGCCCATCGCCACCCACGCCATATGCTAAACGCAACCAGCTATTTGATAGATTTCTGTAGGAAGGCCCTACGCTATGCAGACGAAAAAGATGCCCGTTTAGCTATTCGTTTCAAGGCTGAGGAGGCCTTTTCTGTGTGTCAACAGACTGAGAAGGAACTCGCAGGAGATGTAGCAGGAGATAAGGTTAAAGAATTGTTTTCAACCATACGGAGGGGTGTCCCTACACTGTTGTATGTTCTTAGCGTTTCTGAGGGAGAGCCAGCGTCCGATAAAGTGGCGCTGCTTCGGACAAGCTTCAAAGAACAAGTGGAAACATTAGCCAAGAGATTGAACACGAAGCAGGATCAGGAGAGTTGGCGAAATACGCATAAGGCAACAAAAACCTTTATGACTAACCTACATCGCTCACTCGTCTATGGGGAGAATGGCTACCCAGTGCAGTACAAACATCTCCTGAAAGAGCTGGAGCCTGACATAAAGCGCCTACTAGAAGTGACGTATAACAACAAAAGTGTATCTGGAGAATGGAGCAACATTGAAAGGCGTATGCCTCCATCCCACTACACGGCATATAATCTAACTAATAGTGCCCGCGCGGTATTGCTGAACGCTCTGCCTCCGAGGTACGAACAAAGAATCATTGCTCATCACGTTACACACGAGTATCCGGTTAGATACGACGCGAACTTGCCGTCGAGGGCTAGGATAGCTGTGGTAGGCTATGCTTTTGATGAAGGTATGGATGTCGCCGTGGTCGAGGTGAACGGATCACTCAGAAGGCCGGATGGAAAAATCTATCACGTTACTATAAGCTTAGACCCTACGATTCGAAGACCAGAGGATGCTAATGTGCTACTCCTTAAGCCCTGGCAGTCGGTACAAGCGTTTACGTTATCTGTCTGGCCCGGAAGGAACCCGATAGGGTAAAGCCGTAACACTCTGGTTTAACTTTGCTAACCGATTCAAGTCGCCTTCAGCGTCACCACGGTTGCGCCCGCGCCGCCTTCTTCGGGGTCGGCAGTCGCGTAGTCGTCCACGAGCGGGTGGCCTTGGAGGTACTCCTGCACGGCGCGGCGCAGCGCCCCTGTTCCCTTGCCATGCACCAGGCGGGCACGGCTGAAGCCGGCGGCGTAGGCGTCGTCCAGGTACTTTTCGACGTTTTGGACGGCCTCGTCGGCGCGCTGGCCTAAGAGCGTGAGTTGCGGCGTGATTGCCAGTGTCTTCTGCATGGCGAAGGAGGGTGCGTCGCCGTCTTTGCCGTTGCCGCCGTCGTCTTTGGCGCGGTCGCGCGGCGGGGACGAGACAGGGCGCGGGCCGGCGGGCTTGGGCGCGTCTTCTTTGCCCAGCAGCATCAGGGTGGACGGCGGGACCGACACGCGCATGGCACCGACTTGGACAGGAACGGGCGAGTCGCCGTCGGCGTTTTCCAAAAGCTCGCCGGCCATGCCCAGGGTTGTGATGCGGACCTTGTCGCCCCGGCGCAAGGCGCGGTCGGGGACGGTCTCAACCAAAGTGGGCTGGTCGGCGGCCAAACGGTCCTGGATGGCGGCCTGCAAGTCGCTCCCGATGTCCTTGATCTTCTGCCGGGCGCGCTCGGTCTGCTTGCCCTCGGCGTTTGCGCGGCGGAGTTCGGCCAGCGTGTTGTCCAGCTTGTCCTGCGCCCGCTTCAGCAGGGCGCGCGCCTCCTCCTGGGCCTTCTGCCGGGCTTCGCGGCGCAGGGCCTCTAGGTTGGACAGTTCTTCGGCGTAGCGGCGCTTGAGCATCTGCGCCTCGACGCGCGCCTGCTCCGCCCCGCGCGCCTCGGCGACGGCCTTGCGCCGCCCTTCTTCCAGCTCGCGCAGCAGGTCCGCCGTCTCGTCCGTACCGGTTAGGGCCAGCCGGGCGTTGTCCAAAACCGCTTCGGGTATCCCCAAACGGCCCGCAATGGCGAAGGCGTTGGACGAGCCGGGGATGCCTTGCAGCAAGCGGTACGTCGGCGACAGGGTCTGCTCGTCGAACTCCACGCTGGCGTTCTGGACGCCCTCCGTCGCAAAGGCGTAGGCTTTCAATTCGCCGTAGTGGCTGGTCGCGATGACACGGGCCTCTTTGGCGCGCAGGTGGTCCAGCAGGGCGCGGGCGAGCGAGGCGCCCTCGCCGGGGTCCGTGCCCGCGCCGACTTCATCCAGAAGCACCAGGGCGTTGCGGCGCAGGTCTCGTAGAATGCGGACGATGTTGCTGATATGCCCGGAAAATGTGGACAGGGACTGCTGCAAGGATTGCTCGTCGCCGATGTCGGCGAACACCTGGTCAAATACGTTCATCTCGGCCCGCGACGCGGGGACGTGCAGGCCGCACTGCGCCATCAGCGTCAGCAGGCCAGTCGTCTTGAGGCTGACGGTCTTGCCGCCCGTGTTCGGGCCGGTGATGAGCAGGACTTTGTTAGCCGATGTGCCTAGCTCGATGTCAATCGGCACGACGTTCTTTTCGTCAATCAGCGGGTGCCGGGCGGACAGCAGGCGGGTCAGGCCCTCCTTGTTCAAGGTCGGCTCGACGGCGTGATGCGCCTCGGCCAGCTTGGCGCGGGCAGCGATGAAGTCTATCTCGCCCAGCGTTTCAATCGTCACCAGCAGGGCGGTCCCGACGCGGCTGACGCTTTCGGTCAGGCGGCGCAGGATGCGGTTGACCTCCTGCTCCTCCTTGATCGTCAGTTCCTTGATCTCGTTGCCTAAATCTACGACCACCTGCGGCTCCATGAACAGGGTCGCGCCCGACGCGGATGTGTCGTGGACGATGCCGCCGAACGCGCCCCGGTGGTCGGCCTTGACCGGCACGCAGTAGCGGTCGCCGCGCTGGACGATCACGGGGTCTTGCAGCATCGTCCGCATGGAGCTGAGGATGCCGTTCAGGCGGTCCATCATGCGCGCCGACGACGTTTTGCGCTGGCTGCGGATGCGCGCCAGTTCCGGCGAGGCCGAGTCCAGAACGAGGCCGTTAATGCCGATGCTGGCGTTGATCTCGGATTCGAGGGACGGGAACTGCCCCAGCCCGCTCGCCCGGTCGGCCATGATCGGGTAGTCGGGGGCGAGCTTTTGCAGGTACAGCTTGAGCGAGCGGGAGGCGGCGGCGACGCCAAGCACGTCCAAAAGCCCGTGCGGCTCCAGCGTCGCGCCGATCTCCGCCGTGCGGAGCAGCGGACGGATGTCCGTGACGCCGCCCAGCGGCAGGTTGCCCTTGGCGACGATGAGCGTCCGGCATTCGGTCGTCTCGTCGAGCCGCGCCTGCGCCTGCGGCAGCCAATCCGACGGCGTCATCGCCTCGGCCCGCTCCCGCCCCAGCGAGCAGGCAGTCTGCCCGGCCAATTGTTTTCGGATCGCGTCGAATTCCAAGACGCGCAGTGCGTGTGTGTCCATCATAATGTGGTGTGTACCCGGCTCTGAACCGGCACTGGAAGTGCCGGTCTACTCAAAGTGGAAGTATGCCGAGGACGGCATTACTGCGTATCTGCTCCGCGACTGAGGAATCGTCAACGTCGACAGGCTCTGTCGTGCCGGAGGCGCTTTCACTCACCAGTAGACCGGCACTTCCAGTGCCGGTGGCCGTCACCGGGAACCAATCGCCCCGTGCCGGTGTCGTATACTATGAAAACACCGACACTGAGGAGAATACTCCCGATGGCTTTCCGCCCCATAAACTATATAAACTCTATCGCCGCCGCCGCGTTGACGCTGACGGCGGCGCTTGCCGCGCAGGCCGCCCCGGACATCCGCGCGCTGACCTCGGCCAACGTCAAGACGCTGTCCGCCAGCAGCGAGATCGTGACCGAGAACCAGGGCGAATTGAAAAAGATAGACGGCGACATCTCACTCGCCTACCGCCTGCATCGCGGCTCGATGGTCTACGAGCAGCCCGGCAAGCTGCGGATCGAGGCCAGCATCCCGCACCTCGCGACCGGCTACTACGTCATCAACGGCAACAGGAAGCTGACCGTGGCCCCGTTCGTCCACAAGGTCCAGGACACGACCGGGGCGCCGGGCAAGCGGCAGACGCTGCTGGACTTCGGGCTGGTCCCGCCGGAGCTATTGACGGATTACAACGTGACTTTCCTGCGCCGCGAGAGCGGCCTGCTGTGCTTCCAGGTCCAGCCGAAGCAGGCCGGGGAGACCCAAAAAGACCTGGTCTGGATTGACCCCAAGACACACATCACCGCGCAGAGGTATAATTACGGGCGTGACGGCAAGCTGACCAAGTGGTTTCTGTATAAGAACCCGGTCCAGATCGCACCGGGCATCTATGTCCCCACCCGCGTCGAGCTATACAACACGCAGAACAAACTGGCCGGCGCGACCGTGTACCAGAACGTCCGAGTCAACCAGCCCGTCAGCGAGTCGCTTTTCAAGACCGAATGATTTCAGAACAATACGCAGCCCAGACGTCCTCAGAGTCACAGGCCGCCCGCCGCGTCAACTTCGCGGTGGGGGGCCTGCTGGCGTTTTTGACCCTGTTCCGCTTTTGGTATGACAGCCGGCATGAGCTGCTTCAGGACGAGGCCTATTACTGGCAGTGGTCGCGGCACCTCGATTGGGGCTACTACGACAACACGCCGCTGATGGCCCCTGTCATCCGGCTGTTCACCGCCCTCTTTGGCTCGACGGAACTCGGCGTCCGAGCGGGCGCGACCGTCTGCGCCCTAGTCATCTCGGTCTTCGTCTACCTGCTGGCGCTCCGCCTGTTCGGGCCGGCCGTCGCCGCCGTTTCGGTCGTCCTCGCCAACGTCATCCCCCTGTTCGCCGCCGGGTCGGTCATTATGACTCAGGACCCCGTTCAGATCGCGTTCTGGGCCGCCGCGCTTTACGTCGTCCAGCGCGCGCTGACGGACCGGCCCCGCTGGACGTGGTGGATCGGCGCGGGCCTCCTGGCTGGCCTGGCGGCGCAGGCCAAGCTGAATGCCTTGGCGCTGCTGCCGGGCGTCTTCCTGTATCTGCTGCTGTCCCCCATGGCGCGGGAGCGATGGCTGCGGCGGCCTGAGCCTTACGGGGCCGGGCTGATCGCGCTCGCCGTCTTTGCTCCCTTCGTCTGGTGGAACCACACCCACCAGAACGCCTTCTGGATACACGCCCACGCGATGGCGTCGCGGGGGTCGGGTCACGACGGCCCAAAGTGGGTGCTGCGCTTTCTGGGAGATCAAGCCCTGCTGCTGTCGCCGTTCGTCTTTTTAACGTATCTCTATACCCTATACGACGGGGCGCGGCGCGGCGTTAAAGAGCGCGACGATGCCTTTTTGTTTTTGTGGTGTCCAAGTATAGTTGCGTTCTCGTCTACAGTCGTGACGGCCCTGCGGAGCAAGGTGGAGGGGAATTGGGCAGTAGACGCCTACGTCACGGGCGTCATATTAGTGGCCGCTGTCCTCGTGCGGATCTGGCAAAGTCAGCGCGTGGCCGGCAAAATCTGGGCAAGTCTCGGCATCGCCCTCGCCATAGTTCTAGCAGTCGTGCCGCTCTTCCCGAACTTGCTCTATGCCGCAGGCGTGAAGTTCCCGAAGGCATCGGATGACAGGACCAACGAGCTTTACGGCTGGCGGACGCTGGCCGAGCGAGTGGCGCAAGAGCGAACGGCGATGGGAGGCGACCCGTTCGTCTTCGGCATCAACTACCGGATGCCGTCCGAGGCCGCGTTCTACCTGCCGGGCCAGCCCCAAACCTACTCGCTGTTCCTGAACTACAAGGCCAGCGAGTACATGTTCTGGGAGAACCCGGACGCGCTCAAAGGCCGAAATGCCATTTTTCTCAACGACACGGACAACCAGGACCATTTCGATGACCTGCGCGCCGTTTTCACCCGCGTCATCCCGCAGCCGCCGCTGCTGGTCTACCGCAACCCGCCCTACACGACCCCGGTTCGCACGATCCAGATCGTCCGCTGCTACGGCTTCAAAGGCTACGACGTCAAGAAGTGGCAGGACGGCTGGTAGCAGCCAAATACAGCCGCCGCACCGTCGCTGGCGTCACCTTGACCCGCTCCGCGACGCAGTGGCCCAGCACCCAGAGAATTCCTGCGGTGTCCGCGACGATGGGGATCGTGTGCCGCTCCGCGCGGGGCACTTTGGCGTCCGTAAAGATGTCACTGACCTTCTTGTGCCGCCCGCCCATGCCCAGCGGGTCAACCCGGTCCCCCTGCCGCCAGTTGCGGAGCGTGAGCGCTTGCCCTGAAATGGCATCGGCATTCAGCGTGACCGCGCCGGGGTGGGTGGTAAAACTCGCATGGACGATCCAGTCCGTCCCCGGCAGCGCCGCCGCGCCGGGAACGGGCAGGGGGACAGCGGCATCGGCAAGGGAGGCCGGGACGTTCGCTAAGGTAAATGTCAGCGCCTCTTGCGTGACGCGGACGGTGCAGGGCGGAGACGGCAGGTTCAGCAAAAAGGCGCGCGGCGCGGGAGCGGCAACGGCTTGGCAAGCCTGCTCAACATGCTCAAAAGTGATGCCTTCGCCCGTGCCGCGCAGGCCCACAATCGCCTTGCGGAAAACGTGACGCAGCAAGGCGGGGTGCAGCCGCGCCAGCGCCGGCCGGTCCAGAACAAGCCGGAAAATATCCCGCTCCCATGTGACATCCGCCAGCGCCGCCTCTGCCTGCGTCTGGAGATAATCCGCGTCCCGCGCCGCGATCTCGGACAGCCGCCCCAGCGCCTCGGCCACCGCCGGGTTATACTCGTGTGCCAGCAGCGGAAGGAGTTCCAAGCGAAGGCGGTTGCGAGTGTAAGCGTCGGGGGAAAGATTGGACGGATCGCGCCGAGGTTCCAACCCATTGGCCGCGCAGTAGTCCTCGATCTCGGCGCGGGACACATCAAGCAGGGGCCGGACGAACAGGCCACGCCGGGTGGGGATGCCGCGCAGACCGTCCATCCCCGTCCCGCGCAGGATGTTCATCAAGACCGTCTCGACCTGATCGTCCCGCGTGTGCCCCGTCGCGATCTTGGTTGCGCCGATCCGAGCCGCCGTCTCTTCCAGAAAGGCGTAACGCGCCGTCCGCGCCGCTTCCTGCTTGCTTTGCCTGCGCTCCCGCGCCAGCGTCGCCACATCAGCCTGCCCCACATGGCAGGGGACGCCGCGTTCGGCGCACCACGCGGCTACCCACTCTGCCTCCCCGGCTGACTCCTCCCCGCGCAGGCCGTGATCCAGATGCGCCGCCTCCACCGCCGCCAGCCCGCGCGCTTCCCGCTCCAGCCAAAGGACATGCAGCAGACTGAGCGAGTCCGGCCCGCCTGAAACCGCGACCAGCACCCGGTCTCTTGGGGCCAATAGTAACCAACGGAGGTTGTCAAACAGCGGCGTCATCAGGGCAGGCCCGTGCAATTTGTCACGAACGCCTTAGCGCGTTTGAGCCAGAGGGGATGCCGGGTGGGGGAACGGACGACGAAGGCGCAGCGGTCAAAGCGAACATTCTCGCCGCCCTCATCCGACTCCATCAGATAGTTTCCATAAACTTTGCCGTCTGTCCACGGCTTGTCCTCAAAGCGGCAGCCGATGAAAGTCGTCGCGAGGGTAGGGTCGGGCGAGCCGAAGGTGTGGACGGCGCTGCCGTAGAAGTGGCAGTCCCGATACTTCAAGCCCGGCTTGGCCGACCAGGCACTCCAGTTCGTGGTGCCCCAGAAGGTGCAGCGCAGGAAGCGGGCATAGCCGCCATCGCCGCTGTCCGCCACCAGGCCGCAGCCAGCGTTGTCCACGAACTCACAGTCTTGGAAGTAGCCGTCGCGGCAGACCGACTCCTCGGCCTCAATGTCCACCCCCGCGCCCGGCGCGGACGCCAGCCTTTCCGTCCCGACTTGGACGCGCCCCGTATGATCAAACTTGCAGCGAGTCACTTGCAGCCCCCGGCCACCCACCCACGAAAGCCCCTGCCGCCCGTTGAAGTCAAAGGTGCAGTCCGTCAGGGTGTGCGGGGTGGGGGGATCAGTCTCTTTAAGACCCGTCCACCCGATCATGATGCCGTCCCGCCCCTGATGGTGGCTATGAACCTTCTCCACCCGCACGTCGGTGTCGCCGTACAGAAGCAGCCCGTCACCCGCCAGTTGACGCCCCGTGTCCCCCCAGCCGCCGCCCAGAACGTAAGCGCCGCTGTTGCCATCCAGATCGAGATCGCGTACCGTCACATGGCGGCTGTGGGAGATGTCTAGCATCGCGCCGACCCCGATGGCGTACTTCGGGTCGTAATCCGGCATCTTGCCATAAGCCTCGCCGGTCTTCGGGTCGAACGCGCCGTAGTGCAGCCCCCGCGCGAACCGCAGTGTCGCCCCATTGCCTTCCACGCGCAGGAAGTCCATCTTCTCCACCTTGAAGACGCTCGCCGTCTGGTAGTAAGGCGTCTGCCCCTCGACGTGCTTCTGCCCGCCCACCACATAAACCGCTTTCGGGATCACCAGCGTCCCCCCGCCCCGTTCCTGAATCCGCCGCGCAGCCTTCTGGAACGCGCCGGTGTCGTCACTCCTGCCGTCCCCCTTCGCGCCGCAATCCACTTTGAGGTTGACCGTCGGATAAGTGCCCACCGCTTGTGGCAATGCCATAGCAATGCCGGCCGACATCAGGATCTGCATACCGATGATTGTCAGAAGGCTGCCTAGAAGAATCCACGTTTTGCGGGGCTTCATTTTCCGTCTCTATGGCTCGTCAAGCCCGTTTTTTGAACTGGACGTTTCGCTAAAAGCCGTGTAAATCTAATGCCGAACACCTGAGACGGTAGCCACTGACGCCGGGTGCAACCAATTGTTAAACCGCGCCACTTGTACCCGCCGAATGGAACTGTTGGATTGGGCCGTCCCAACCTGCTTCACTCACTTCCACGAACTTGTCTCCAGTATAGTGACCGATGACTTTCCGCCAGAACGCCTGCGCCGGAAGGTTTCCCGACTCCTGATGGACGCGCCAAACGCCGGGGAGTAGGTCGAAGGCCCGGTGGGCGGCTTGCTGCCCAATCCCCTGCCGCCGGTACTTGCGTAAGATGAAAAACTCGGCCAGGGAATATGTCGGGCTGTGGCCCGTCTCCAGGATACGCACGAGTACGAAACCGGCGAGCTTACCGCCGACGCGCACGAAGAACGGGTAGCGGCCCGCCTCAGTCCAATAGTGATCGAGGTAGCGGTAGCCGAACAGCCCGTGTTCGTTAGGTTCATCGTCGTTGAACTCGCTATAGTCGTGCTGGCACAATTCCATGAGATTATGCAGAACGGACTTCTGCTCAAATGATACCGGCTCTAGCTGAATGTCCACTATCTCTTGGCCCTCATGCCTTACAAGGCCGCCAGGCGCTCGTCTATCAGCCTGTTCACTACGTCCGGCCTGGCCTGGCCCTTCAGAGCCTTCATCACCTGGCCGGTCAAGGCGTTCTTGCTCTTCTCGTTGCCGGCCTTGAACTTGGCGACGATGTCGGGGTTGGCGGCAATCGCGCGGTCCACCTCGGCGACGATGGCGCTGTCGTCGGAGACGGCGGCGAGGCCCTTGGCGTCCACGATGGCCTGCGCCGTTTGGCCGGTCGCGAACATCTCGTCCAGGACGGCCTTGGCGGTGTTGTTGGTGATCTTGCCGCTGTCGCGCAGGGTGATCAGGTCGCGCAGGTTAGGAGCGGTCACTTTGCTGTCCCCAATCTCCTGCCCCGAAGCGTTCAGCAGACGGGCCAGGTCGCCGGTGACATAGTTCGCGATGGCTCTTGCGTCCGCGCCCGCCGCCGCTTCCTCGAAGTAGTCGGCAAGCGGGCGCGAGGCGGTCAGGATGGTCGCGTCGTAGTCGCGCAGCCCGTACTGGGTGACGAACCGCTCGCGCTTGGCGTCGGGCAGTTCCGGCAGGGCGGCGCGGGCGGCTTCCACGTCGGCGTCTTCAAAGTGCAGCGGCACCAGATCGGGTTCGGGGAAGTAGCGGTACTCCTGCTCCTCCTCCTTGAAGCGCATATGATAAGTCTCGCCGCGCAGGTCGTTCCAGCCTAACGTCTGCTGCCGCACGACGCCGCCGGTGTTCAGGAGCTCGGACTGCCGCTCGACCTCGTACCCGATGCCCTTAGAGACCGACTTGAACGAGTTCAGGTTCTTGATCTCGGTCTTCGTGCCCACGCCGCCCGTGCCAACGGGCCGGATGCTTAAATTCGGCTCCGCCCGCAGGTGCCCCTCCTCCATCTTGCCGTCGGACACGCCCAGATACACGAGAATGGAGCGCAGCTTTTCCAGGTAGGCGCGGGCCTCGTCGGCGGAAGTCAGATCGGGCGGGAACTCGGTGACGATCTCCATCAGCGGGACGCCGCTGCGGTTGTAGTCCACCTCGCTCTCGTTGCCGCCCGCATGGATCAGCTTGCCCGTGTCCTCTTCCAGATGGACGCGGCGGATGTGAATGCGCTTGCTACACCCATCCTCCAGGTTGATGTCCAGGTAGCCGCCCACGCCGATGGGGTTCTCATACTGCGAGATCTGGTAACCTTTGGGTAGGTCGGGATAGAAATAGTTCTTGCGCGCGAACAGGCAGTCGCGCGAGACCTCGCAGTGCAGGGCCAGCGCGGTCCGCAGGACGAGCTGCACGGCCTGCCGGTTCATCACCGGCAGCGAGCCGGGCAGGCCGAGACAGACGGGGCATGTCCGCGTATTGGGCGCCCCGCCGAACTCGTTGGCGCAGCCGCAGAACATCTTGCTTTCGGTCAAAAGCTCGGCATGGCACTCCATGCCGATCACAGGTTGGTACTGGGTCATAGGTTGCTTCTCGTGTGCAGTCCGTTTTGGCAGAATCGTCTCTGCTTTTGCAGGCGCCGTAATTACGACACTGCGGGTACAAGCGTGGGCAGGGACGGGGTCTTGATTATGTTATCCTCCTGCCGTTCCAGCGCTGCCGATTTGACGATGCCAAGTTGACCCGCGAGTTCGTGCAGGCCCAAATCCTGGGGGTGCGCCGTGAGCCAGCGGATCAGCGTCTCCTCGGCCAAAAGGCAGTCATCCAGCGTATAAGCATTCATCACCATGTCTACAACAGTTCGGCGGTTCATTTCATCACTCCCTTATCTCTGCCTGCCCAATTTCGCTTGCGCCAACAGCAGGAGACGGCGAAAGGCGGCACGCTCTTGTTCCGGTAGGGCACTACCGGCGTCTCCGACCGCGCCTGCGCGACTTGGAAGCGGCGTCTTCAGGAGCCAGGCGTAAAAGTCGAGCGGAGACATTTGCAAAGGCCGGCGCAAGCCTTCTAACGCCCGGATGTAGTCGTTGTATTCATGCGCCGCGTCCCGTTCGGCGAAGGCGTCTTCGGCCATCACAACGCCGATCCGCTGAAACACTTCCTGACGAAGCAGCCTTTGCATCTGCTCAACGGCGCCCTCTTCCCAGCCACGGTTGAGGCTATACTGGTGGCTCGTGTAGGTTGGTGAGTAGAGGTGCATTGCCTCGTGAACGATTGTCCGCCAGCGATACGGCGGCTGACGCCAGACGGCGCGGGTGATCTCGATACGCCCATCCAAATGCGCGACGCCTGAGCTGAACAAGTTGTCCGTCAGCTCCAGGCTTCCAGCCCAGCGCGAAGGGCGCCCCAGCAGCTCCGACAAGGCGCTGACAACCTGCGTCAGCGTTTCCAGCGCTTCCTGCGTCTCCTTATCCGTCATGTCGTCCTGAATCCGGCTTCCGTTACAATGGTATTTTACCTGGTGGGAAGACTGTTATTAGTGTTCTTGACGGGAAGCGGGGCATGTCCGCGTGTTGGGCGCCCCGCCGAACTCGTTGGCGCAGCCGCAGAACATCTTGCTTTGGGTCAAAAGCTCGGCATGGCATTCCATGCCGATCACGGGTTCATAATTGGTCATAGTTTGCTACTTGTCGCGGTCTGCGGTTCCTTCAAAATGACTTGGACAGCGGCAGATCGGGCAGCAGACTGGTTAAAGATGTCCGTATCCGCCAGCATTTGCACAATATAAGCCTCTGCGTCTATTTCGGAGTGTCGCATGAGGGCCAGAAAAGCGCGGCGTCGCACATAGGCGTCTTCATCCGTCAGGCCGTTCTCCAAAGATGCCCGCGCTCCATCCTCAAGGATGAGCAAATTGCCGAGCACGTCATAAGCCTGCCATCGGGTACTTGGATCATTATCGTCTGTTAAGAGTCTAACCGCCTCTTGAACATGGCTCTCGTGCAAATGATTGCGTGCCCAATCCGCACAGCTCTCATCTTCCTCTGATAGCGCCCAGCAGCGTCCCAGCAGAAGCCGGCCGCGTTCGCTTTGGTGCTCCCCCGCCATCACTTGCTCGGCCTCTTGGATCAGCTCCGGCCAGTGCGGGAAATAACCCTCCCATCCATTGTCGGACCGATCTGCCGAGGCCGCCCAGAGATCAAACTGCTGCAACCATTCCTCTAGCCGTGCCTCCATCTTATGGTCGGGTTGGGACGATGTGCGCCCCTCCTGTATTATCATAGTGGATCACTCCGCGTGTGGTCGGCGTTTTTGTCCTCAGGATCGGGTCAACATGGAAGCCGATCAAAGTTCCAAATTCAACTAGTTCTCGCTGTGCTCTCCTGGCACCCGTGCCGCCAAACTGGTCTAAAAGGGCCTGTGGGTCAGGATGCGTCCATTCGCTCTTACCGGGCTGAAAGTTGTTATGTCCGGGAATATGCTTGCCCTGCTTGTCGAAGCGAATCTTTGGCCCCGCGCCGGATGGCTGGGTCATGCGTCTATTTTACCTGATGAAGTTGAGTTTGCAAGCCGCCACTGCCCCTTGCGGATGGCGAGGCGCAGCAGGAGGAGGCCGGCGTAGGCGCCGATGCCCAGGCAAATCAGGCTGGCCTCTGGCCCAAACGCCCCGCCCGTCAGCAGAAACGGGCCGGAAAAGCGGTCCGAGAACAGCGTGTTCAGGTCATTCCCCCAGGACCCGGTGTTGGCGGTCCCATAGATGGATGTCTCGAAGAAGTTCCAGCCCCAGTGGATGCCGATGGGCAGCCACAGGCGGCGCGTTAAGAGGTACGCCGCCGTCAGCAGCAGGCCGGTCTCGACGCTGATAAAGGCTGGTCCGACCAGCCACTGCGCGGTCGTCAGCCCGTCCACCGAACTGCCCAAATGGGCCAGCCCGAAGAACGCCGTGGAGCCGGCCAGCGCAACCCCCGTCCCCCAGCGCCGCTCCAGCGTCTGAAAGAGGTAGCCGCGCACGGCGACCTCTTGAAAAACGGCCAGGAACAGGAACAGCAGGAGCGGGACGAGGGGGCGGAAGTGCGGGTTGACCCCGCCGATGTGGTAGACGCCGACGGCGCGCATCATCCCCATGACGGCGGAAAACACGCCCCCGCCGATCAGCAGTCCGATCCCGGTTTCCGAGAACAGGCCGCGCGCCGTCAGCCCCGCCGACAGGAGGGAGCGCCTGTCGGCCCGGCGCACCATGACGACATAGGCCAGCAGAGTCGCCGCCGCCGCGCAGGCATACCCAAGCGTCCTCGTCACTTCTTCCGAGAGGTGCGAATGCCCGCCTGATGCTGCCAGCACCGCCCGCACGAGCAGAAGGTCGATCCCCATGAGCAAGAGCGCCAGCCCTAGAAAGGCCAAGATATGAGTAATCGGCGATGCCCGCAAGCGTCGCCCTCGCGAGGGGCGACCCACCCCCGTCGCCGAGGCGGCTGCCGCTGATTCGTAGGTCATAGGACTGGTCTATCGTGTGTACGGCTGCTCGATGACCAGCCCGGCGACATTCCGGTAGTGCTTGACATTGAACGTGCAGAGCGTCGCGCCGAGGCCGATGGTTGTGGCCGCGATCAGTGAGTCAATCAGGCCCAGGTTGTGGGACAGGTGCAGGATACGAAAGTCCTGCAAGGCGCGGTCACAATCAGCGTTCGTCGGCCAAACGACCGGCAGTGGTTTGACTAGACGCAGCGCTTGCTCGACTTCACGCTTGTTGCGCGCGTCCTGCATCATCTCCATGATGACCAAGCCAGGAACCGTCGGATACGCTGGGAGCGAGGCGTACCAAGCCACGGCGGGCGGGTGGCGGCGCTGAATGTCAATCAGAATGTCGGCATCTAGAACGCGCAGAGGCGTGGCAGGCATCCTCATTCGCGGATGCGCCTTTCGGCCTTGCGCCGGATCGCCCGTGCGTGCTCCAAGCTGTCCTTGATGTCGGGCCGTGTCCCGATGAGACCCTCCCGCTCCCAATACGCCACCAGGTCCGCGCCTGTACCGTTCGTTGGGGGAAGCGGTCCGGCAGGCGGCAGCGTCTGCTCCTCGCCCTCGGCGATGTCTTCCTCAAAGAGCAAGCTTTTTGCGTAACTTGCCGCGTCCATGTTCCGGCGGCGGGCTTCCGCTTCTATGTGCTGCTCTTGTTCAGGCGTAAGTTCCAGCGTGAGTGTCATGCTCTTGTCTCCCTCAGCCGCTTCCATCATCAACAAAGCCTAACTGAATGTCTCCACTACTTCCCAGACCTGCTCCAAATCACTCCTCGTAAAGTAGTGAATGCTGGGATCGTCGAGGTGAAGCGCGATCTCGAATCGTTCCTGGGCGTCGTCGCGTATGGCGAAGATGTGCATACGGCCATCCTCTTCCTCCGAAATCCGCTTCGCCCAGACTTTATCTTCCGGGTCATAAATCCGTTGGTCCAGAACCCGATACAGCTTGTCAAAACGTAGATACACTGGCGGCGGAAAGGGCATTCCGTGGTCTTCAAAGAATTCAAGAGCGACAACTGACTCGGGGGCGACCTCTCGCGGCGGTGAGGGGGCGGCGGGCGCGTCTTCGTCCCCTTCGGCGTCGTCCGGGGCGACAGCGTGACGGTCAAACCACCCGTCCGAGGAGTGGTAGATAGTCAGCCCGTAGCTTTGGCCGAACATGGGCGGCTCGTTCTCGTACAGGTGAACGTGTTCTTCCGGTCCTTCGTCGTTTGACGTCGGAGAATCCGCCAGCGCCGCGCACAGGTCACTCAGGTAGCGCAGGCCGTCGGCATTCCCGGTGAGGGTCGGGCCGCCCTGCGGCGCATATCTCAGGTGCAAACGCGCCTTCTCCGGCATGGGCACGATGCTCTTGACCACGCCGAAATGAACGCGCACCTGCCCAAGACGCTTCGCCGCCAGCGCGATGAACAGGTTGACGTCCGGGTCAGCGTCCAACTCCTGCTGCGCGTAAGTGAGGCAGGAGTTGTAGACCAATTTTCGGGACACCTCATCTGCCATGTCTACGCCAATCAGCAAGCCATCTAAGATACGGTTATATTCTTCTTCCTGGTTCATGTTCTCGCCGGCTAAGTGCCTGATTTTAAATAAGTTAAACTATCCGAAGGGTCAGCAAGAGCCATTCTACTCTCAATTCCGCGCTTCCAACCAGCACCCATAGTTTAACCTAATTCCGAATTTCTACTTACTTGTGTCATTAGGTCGCCTGCTCATAGGCGTCGGCGGCACGGCTCTCTATTCTTCCCGCTCCTCCGGCGGGTGCTGACCGACGGCGCAGAGGGCGCCACGGAGATTGACCAATCCCTCCCGGTTGAGTTCCAGGACATGAATGGTGGCCCGCCCGGTCGGCGTCAAGCCGAGCACCTGCGTGAAGTCTTCGCTCCAGGCAAAGTGATCACTCCATCGCTGCTGTCGCGGATGATAAAGCGGTACGCGCCGCTTGGTGAACGGGTCTATGCCTGTGATCTTCGTATGCTTGGAACCGTTACAGCCCTGACAGGCAAAAGCAAGATTATCCAAAGCATTGTCGCCTCCCTTTTGGCGTGGATGAATATGCTCGACACTGAAGGATGGAGTCGCGAAATTAGCTGGACTGAGGCAGTATTCACAGCGGTTGTCGGTGCGTGTCGTTACCTCCGCCCTCTCTTTGGCTGTGACGCGCTTACGCATGGAGGACCGTTATAGCCCGAGCTGACGCCACATTTCGTCGAAGGAAAGGCCGCGCAGCCCTGCCAGTTCCGCGACGGCGCGGACACGTTCCGCCGCCTGATTTTCGCTCTCGTCGGTCATCGTCCGCAGTTCCGCGAGTTCTTCCGAAGTGATTTTGTTCGCCCGACGACGAGTGACCAGCAGGTTAAAGCGGGCCTGTGTTTCGGGTGACCAGTGATGATTAGGGGTTGCGAAAAGCTCCGTTTCCTTTTTGGACAGGTGCGGCGCGCGTCGCTCCGCGCGCAGTAAGAGGACTTGATCTAAAAACTTGTCCAGGGCGGGGTTACTCAACCGAGACACCTCTTGCAAAAGTTGCTCGGAGGAAGCCGGTTGTTCTTCTTGGGCTGTTGGCATGGGAGCCTCCTCTACTCGACGTGCAGGTGGTTGGCGCGCTCGATGATGGCGCGCTGCTTGTGCCACTCGGTCATCTGCTCGTAGGCGTGGGCGGCGCGCAGCAGGGTCTCCTCGCCGAAGGGGGGGGCCATGAGCTGGAGGCCGATGGGCAGGCCGTGCGCGAAGCCGCAGGGGAGCGAGATGGCCGGGATGCCGGCCATGTTGGCGGGGATGGTCAGCACGTCGTTGAGCTTCATCGCCAGCGGGTTCGAAACTTCGCCGAGTTTGAATGCCACGGTCGGGGCGGTGGGGGCGATGATGAGGTCATAACTCGCGAACGCCCGGTCGAAGTCGCGCTTGATGAGGGTGCGGACCTGCTGGGCTTTGAGGTAAAAGGCGTCGTAGTAGCCCGCCGACAGGGCGTAGGTGCCGATCATGATGCGCTGCTTCACTTCCGCTCCGAAGCCCTCCTCGCGGGACTTTTCAAACAGGTCCACATGGCTGGTCGCGCGGGCCGTCCGGTGGCCGAAGCGGACGCCGTCGTAGCGGGCCAGGTTGGAGGACGCCTCGGCGGGGGCGAGGATGTAGTAGGTGGGCAGGGCGTACTCCGAATGCGGCAGGCTGATCTCCTCGGCGACCGCGCCGTGAGACACGAGCACGTCAATGGCCGCGCGGACTGCCCCGGCGACGGCGGGCTGGACGCCCTGGGCGAAGTACTCTTTGGGGACGCCCAGCTTCAGGCCCTTGATGTCCCCGGTCAGCGCCTGAGTGTAGTCGGGAACGTCACGAATGATGCTGGTGCTGTCCCGCGCGTCGTGGCCGCTGATGCCGTTCAAGAGCAGGGCGGCGTCGCGCACGTCGCGGGTGATCGGGCCGATCTGGTCCAGGGATGAGGCGAAGGCAATCAGTCCGTAACGGCTGACGCGGCCGTAGGTGGGCTTCAGCCCGACCACGCCGCAGAAGGCGGCGGGCTGCCGGATGCTCCCGCCCGTGTCCGAGCCGAGCGCCCAGACGGCCTCGCCGGCGGCGACGGCCGCCGTGGAGCCGCCGGACGAGCCGCCGGGGACGGTGTGCAGGTCCCACGGGTTGTGCGACGGCCCAAAGGCGGAGTTCTCCGTGCTGGACCCCATCGCGAACTCGTCCAGGTTGGCCTTGCCGACGAAGACGCTGCCCGCTGCTTGCAGCTTCTCGACGACAGTCGCGTTGTAGGGCGGCACGAAGCCTTTCAGAATGCGCGAGGAGCAGGTCGTCTCGATCCCGGTCGTACACAGGTTGTCTTTGAGGGCCAGCGGGATGCCGGCCAGCGACGAAAGCGCTTCGCCGCGCGCGCGGGCGGCGTCCACAGCGTCGGCCTGTGCCTGCGCGACGGCCTCGGTCACGGTGACATACGCCTTGACATGGCCCTCGACCTCGCCGATACGGTCCAGAACGGCGTCGGTGACTTCGCGGGCGGAAACGTCTCGCGCGGCCAGCTTCACGGCCAGCTCATGGGCGGTCAGCTCATAAAGTTCCATGTCACTCCTCCCTCTAATCTTCCATGATCTGCGGCACGATGAAGTTGCCGTCGCGCTTTTCGGGGGCGTTCGCGGTTGCCGCCTCGCGGGGCAGCGAGGGGCGTACCTTATCCTCGCGGAAGACGTTCTGCAAGGGCAGCGAGTGCGAGGTCGGCGGCACACCCTCCGTGTCCAGTTCCTGCAAGCGGGCGAACTGGCCTAAAATACCGTTCAGATCGGTCGTCAGCCGCGCCTTCTCGTCGTCGGACAGTTCCAGGCGGGCGAGGAAGGCGACGCGGGAAACTTCGTCGAGTGTCAATTGTTCAGCCATGGGAGGTTCTTTCGCGGAAAGACAGTCATTTTCCTGCCCGCAAGCCGTCACGAAAAACGGGCATGAAAAAGCCGGAGCGGGGCGAACCCTGGCTCCGGCGTCTCTATTTCCTATCCGAACGATCCGCTACGAGTGCGGGGTGGAACGGGACTTGTGCTTCTTGAGCGGCAGAGCCGATCCCAGTGATTTCAGGTCGGGCATCTTTTCCAGCTCGAAGTGGAAGTCAATGACCTCGTTGATGTCAATGGGGCCTCTGGCCGTGAACTGCTCCTTCTCGTCGTGGGAGACTTCCAGGGCGGTGTCCTTGAGGATGCCTTCCTCCCATTCCTCCTGCTTGATGAACTGCTCGCCGAGCTTTTTGCAGCGCGAGCAGCGGTATTTGACGTACACGAAGCTCGGACCGAAGAGGCGCAGGTAGTACCCGTGCTGGACCACGTCCTTGGCGATGACGCGCTGGCCGCAGTTGCACTTGATCGACGTCCGCATGTTACTCATAGTATCCACCTCCCGGTTGTATTGCGGAGGCCCGTCGCAAAGATAAAAAGGACGGACCTCGGCGGTAATGATGAGCGAGGATTGCGCGGGGCTGTTTGGAGGCATTCCGTGTATGCAGCATACACCCCTATTATATCATATTATGGCGTCTTCCGCCGCCGACTGTAATTTTTTCTTGATCCATTATCCGGCAGTTATTGGACGCTCCCGCTGACGCGCAAGTTCCCGCCGCAAACGCAGCAGCGCGACGTCCTTGGCCTTGGCTTCCAGCATGACGTCGAAGGGCCGGACGTCGTCCGCGCAGACGGTCTCCCAGAACTGGACGAACTCCAGCGGGTTGATGAAATCCGCGTGCGCCTTCAGCCGGGGCGCGTGCAGCTTCGTGACGGTCCGGTCGCGTCCCGTCGCGCCTTTCTCTTTCTCCACGGTCGTCTCGAAGTCGGTAGATGGGGAGGAGTAGTGGATCTTCGGGGTCACGCCTTCGGGCCATGTCGCCAGGGCGGCGTGCAGGGCCGCGCGCATCGGCAGCCCTTCCGGGTTGAAGCAAAAGTGGTGGAGGTTGTCGAAGACAACGGGGCAGCCGGTCTCGCCGTGGATTCGCAGCGCGTCGGCGACGGCATACGAGGCGTCATCGTTCTCGACCACGAGCCGCCGCTTGGTTTCGTCCGGCAGCCCCTGGTAGCGGCTGATAAAGCGCGCCACGCCGGCGTCACGGTCGCCGTAGACGCCGCCGACATGAGTGACGACGACGGCCTCCGGCCCGCAGTGCATGGCGTCCAAGATTCGTGCCTGGGCGTTCAGGTCGGCGACGCTCTTGCGCGCGACCTCCTCATCGAGCGCGTTCAGCAGGATATATTGCGACGGGTGCAGGCTCAGGCGGATGTCGTATTCGCGCGCCAGCGCCCCCAGGTCGGCCAGCTCGTCCTTCGCTTCTTCCAGTTGGCTGTGGAACTGCGGCATGTCCGGGTGGGTAAGGTACGGCGCGAAGTCCGACGATATCCGGTACATGTGGATGTCCACTTTGTGCAGATAGTGGAAGACCTCGCGGACATACGCGATGGACTGCCGCACATGCGGCCCGCTCCGCCACTTCCGCGCGTCGTTCGACGGCATCCCCGCCTCGGCGGGGATCGTCGCGAGGTTCCCGCCGTGCCCGATGACCTTGACCGCAAATCCGAAACGCATTCAGAAGTCTCTCTTTCTGAGGCGTTTATACCCGAAACGGCGGCGCGTGGTACAATAGTGGCGGTGATGGAGTGAAAGGAGACAGTTATGATGAACCTGGACGGCGAATATCCACGCCCGCTTTCTGAAGTGACGCTACGCGCACTCACGTTTTACCGCGAGACGCTGCAAGCAGAGCTAGAACCGGAACAAGTCGGGCGCGGCCTGGCGATCCACCCCGATTCCGGTGACTACCTTGTCGCCGACACGCCGACCCACGCCGGACATGCCATGCGCGTCCGTCACCCAGAGGGCGGCACTGTCACGCTTCGGATCGGCTTGCTGCCGGATCACGCTCTGCTGGCGCGGCTTGGGCCGGAACCACAAGGGTTAAGCCTGTGACAACTCCGCGCCGATAAATCGGCGGGCTTTTAGGGTATCTCAACCCATGCAGTGTTGCCCCACTGCAATTATTTACGGCACTACCCCAAGTGTTTTACGTCGGTGGGATTAACGCTTCGTTACCGACAACCGCAGGAACACTTGTTTTCAAGGTGCTGAGATTACTATACCTCAGCAAGCACAGACTTAAACGCGGAAAGAGAACGTCTTAGGAAAGAGAACGTCTTAGGAAAGAGAACGTCTTAGGAAAGAGAACGTCTTAGGAAAGAGAACGTCTTAGGAAAGAGAACGTCTTAGGAAAGAGAACGTCTTAGGAAAGACGTTGCGCTATCCATCTCGTCCATAAATGGCCGAGGCTTCCGCGCTTCTCGCTAAACCGCCTTCTATTTCTTCTAAAGCAGGAGCAAGGCTTGTCTTTGCTTCTAAATCCGCCGCCGAAACTCCAACCAAAAACTCTTGAATGGCAACCGGAGCCAATTTACGTTTCAGATAGCCGCTGATCTCCTCATTAGGCATGGTTTGTAGCTCGTGCTGATAGTCCAGGCGTTCGCCAAGCTTCTCTGCCAGTAGCTTCGGCCAGAACTGTAGGCCCATTTCGATAATCTCTGCCTCAATTTCTTTTGCGGCCTGCTTGGTTTTGCCCGTCTGCGGCAAACGATCTACGATGATGAAGGTGACGGAATTATGCTTCGTCCCCTCACGTTCGATCTCGCGCGCATAACGGGAAAGCTTGTCCTTAGAAATCTCGGAGTTGCCAGGGCCAATGAAGCCGATATCGAACCTCGCCAGCTTGCCCGGAGAGATCAGAAGCGTGGCATCGCTCTCCCGTAGATCGCTGCTGTCGGACAGCCAGAACACCTTCTCTGTTTTGCCGTTCGTGGCCGGGTTGACGCGCTCAAAGCCCATGATACTGAGGAAAGAGCCAAGTACCAATCGTTCAAAAAGCTTCCCGTAGATGGACTTGTCGGCGGCATCTTTCACCGCCGCTTCAAAATCGGAGATGTATGCTTCCCGTGCCGCCGGATTGCTTCGCAGGACGTTCTGAACGGACTTGCCGGTTAGCCCAATCAGCCACTGTGCGGCCCAGACGCTTGCATGATCGTTTCTGCGCGATGTGGTGATCTGCTCCACAGCTAGATCAGAAAGATGCTGGGTGAAATCCGCTTGTTGTAAAAGCCCGTTTGCGAATAAGCCGACAACCGCGCCAGTGACCTGCGCGATCCGGCGGCGTGACAATGGCTCCGTTTGTGTTCGGATGTTTTCACCGTGCATGACGCTGAGAACAACCTGCCGAGCGGCCTCAACGCCGATGCGCTCGATGAAGTCTTTGCCGCCTCCCGTGAGCAGCAGGCGGCTTTCCGCAGGAAAGAGATCACGAATAGGCTGCTTCTCAGGCATCCGGCGCGTCCTCCTCCGTGTCATAATCCGCAGGCGCATCGAACAGCCGAAGAGCAGGCGGGGCGGGGGCGCTGTTCAGCCAGAGAATGTCATCCGCCGCTTTGCCGAGCCAGGAAGGCGCCGCCTCTTGCATAATCTGAATGTACTCCGGGTTTAGCTCGAACAGTACGAAGCGCCGCCCTAATCCCGAAGCGGCATCGCCCACGGTTCCTGAACCCGCAAACGGGTCCAAGACCACGTCTCCCTTGAATGAGTAGTAGGACACGACCTTGCGGGCGAGTTCCAGCGGAAAGGCCGCAGGATGCTTAGAGCGCGTGTTGGGCTGGATGCGCCAAATGTTCGTGTGTTCGTAGTCGTCGCCGATCTTCGACGCGGCGACTAACTCTTGGTTGGGATGGTTGCGGATGTGCCAGTCAATTAGGACTTCGGTGCGCTTGCGATAGACCATCACATATTCGGTGACGGGGACGGCTTTGTATTGTAGCGGATTACGGTCGGCGGCGAACCGCCGCCCGCGCCCGGTCGCCCAGCCCGCGCCCTCGGGTTTGGCCCAGATGATGTCGTCAATGAAGTCAAAGCCTTCCTCGATAAAGATGCGGTGCAGGTCGAAGGGAACGGCGATACGCTTGGACGCCTCGCTGCGGCTGGCACGGCGCAGGAGGACGGGGGCCGTGTTCATCACGAAAAAGCGGCCTTCATTCAGAACCCGGTGCGCGCGCTTGATGACCTGGCGCATCTTGAACAGGTACTGCTCATACTGCTCGTAGTTGCTGTATTCGGGGCGCGCGTTGAAGTAAGGGGGCGACGTGAAGATGAGGTCAACCGAGTCGGAGGGCATCTCGTCCAGCAGGTCCACGCAGTCACCGAGGCCGATGGTGTTGCGAAGGGCGGAGATGGGGTAGGGGATTTCGGTGCGGCGTTTCTTCTCCGCCCGCGCCTCATCCTTCTTGAGAAGGCGGGCTTCCAGCATTTCGGGCTTGGTGCTTTTCTCGTGCAGGATAGTCGTGTTGTAGGCGTCAATCGCCAGTTCGCCGATCTTCGCGCTGTCAAGTTGACGCAGCAAGGGGACGCGCCAGATGTGGTAACGATCGTCCACTTCCGGCAGGCCGAGGGAGATGACATGGCTTAACTCAATCTCGGTGAGCCAGTTGACGGTGATCTCTTTGGCCTGGGCGACGGTCGTGACGAGGTAGCGGCGTCGCTCGGAAACAAGAGGCTTTGGGGAAGTTGCGTCTGCCATGCCCTCATTTTACCTGTGTTGGCCGCTAAATGAACGCCTTCCAGAAGTCAGGGGCGAAGGGCAGTTCGGACTGGGCGCGGAGGGCGGCCAGGTAGTCGGCGGCCTGGGAGGGGTTTAGCGGGCGCGAGGCGGGCGAGAAGTCGTCGCCGACGAGGACGATCTGGGCGGAGGGCAGGTCGCCCCGGCGGTTGACCCGGCCCGCCCGGCGGATCAGGCTTTCGGGCGGGCAAAGGGTGGACAGCAGGACGGTGGCGTCCAGGTCGCTCGACTCCAGGGCGTCGCCGGTCGTCAGCAGCAGATAGCCTTCCCCCTCTTTTTCGAGTTCGCGAAGCTGGGCGTAGGTCCGGCGGCGGGCGTCGGCGGGCTGGTCCGTGTAGTAGAGGTAGACGGAGTGCGGGTAGGCGGGGGCGAGGCGGGCGTAAAGCGCTTCGGCGTCGGCGCCCGTCTCCGTCACGCCGAAGACGCGCGAGTTCTGATAGTAGGCGCGGCGGATCTCGGACTCGATGAGCGCGAGCGGGTCCGGGGCGGGCTTGTACGATAGGGTGCGGGGGGGCAGGGAGCGGCCACCCTCGACAGGGGCGGGCAGGCGATCCAGGAAGCCGAGTTCCTCAATAAAGGCCGGCGGCATGGTGCTGGTCGCCACCAGGACGTCCAAGTCCTGCGCGAACAGGAACTCGACCAGCCGGTGGAAGCGGGAAAAGGCATCGCCGGAATAGCCGTGGGCCTCATCGAAAAAGAACAGGTCGCGGCGCGGCTGCTCCTCCTGGGGGCCGAGCAGGGCGGTCGGCAGGGCGTGGACGCCGCCGCTGCCGAAGAACAGTTCGCGGAAGCGCGAAAACGTGGTCAGGATCAGGTCCACGTCGGCTTCCAGCGGGTTCCTGACGACGTGCGGGTCTTCCGTGCCGTCCGGGAAGAAGCGGCGGCACTCGTTGCCCTGTTCTTTTTCTTGGGCATCTTCATCGGCCAGATCGAGGCACAGCGTCCGGGGCGTCTCGTCGGCGGAGACGGATGCCTTCAGGTAGGGGACCAGCCGGTACAGGTAGTCGTCCAGCGGCGAGCCGTCCGGCCCGATCAGGAACAGGCGGCGCGGGGCGCCGCCGCGCCGCAGTCCCAGGGCAGGGATGACGACCGCCTCGACCTTGCCTGCCCCGATGGGCGCGGGCAAAAGTTCGCCCAGATCGCCCTCCGGGTCGGACAACTGCCGGTACAGGTGCGCCTGCCACGGGTACGCCTGCAAAAGCGTCCCGTCGCTCGTCAGCCGGTAGGCCGCCGCCGCGATCCCGTCTCCGTCCGACTCCGCCCCATCTGCTTCCAATGCCGAAGAAACCATCTTTGTTGCCTCGGTGTTATTATAACACGAGTTCGCTTCACTGCGGGCGGCCTGACTCCGTCCCAGTAAAAAAGCTGGGGTATAATCAATCCTAATCTGCTTTACAGGAAATTTATCGTTTATGATCACCGTCCAGGATGTTTCCAAGTCATACGGAACGCGCACCCTTTTCGACCAGGTCTCCGTCAAATTTACGCCCGGCAACCGTTACGGCCTGACCGGCCCCAACGGGGCGGGCAAGTCCACGTTCATGAAGATTCTGACCGGCGAGATCGAGCCGACCAACCGGGGGACCGTGAACAAGCCGCGCAAGGTCGGCGTGTTGAGCCAGAACCAGAACGCTTTCGACGCCGAGCGCATCATTGACACCGTCATGATGGGCAACCCCGCGCTTTGGAATGCTCTGAAGGAGCGCAACGCGCTTTGCGAGGCGGAGGAGTTCACCGATGCCATGATGGAGCGTCTAGGCGAGCTGGAGACGCGGATCGCCGACGACAACGGCTACGAGGCCGAGATGGAGGCGGCGGAGATCCTGCGCGGCATCGGCATCCCCGACGAGAAGCACGCGGACCTGATGGCGACCCTGCCCAACGACTACAAGTTCCGGGTCCTGCTGGCCCAGGCCCTGTTCGGCGGCTCGGACGCCCTGCTGCTGGATGAGCCGACCAACTACATGGACCTGGAAACGATCCACTGGCTGGAAGAGTTTCTGCTGGATTACAAGGGCACGCTGATCGTCATCTCGCACGACCGGCACTTCCTGAACGCTGTCTGCACCCACATCGCCGACATTGACTACGACACCATCATCAACTATCCCGGCTCGTATGACGACATGGTGGAGCACAAGATGCAGGCGCGGCAGCGGGTCGAAAACGAGAACAAGGACAAGGGCAAGAAGATCGCCCAGCTCCAGGAGTTCGTCAACCGCTTCGCGGCGGGCCAGCGGTCGTCGCAGGTGCAGTCGCGCCGCAAGGAGATGGCCCGGCTTGCCCCGACTGAGTTGAAGAAGTCCAACATCCAGCGCCCGTACATCCGGTTCGACCAGAAAAAGCCGTCGGGCCGCGAGGTCGTGACCGTCACGGGGCTGTCCAAAGCGTTCGACGGCCGGACCGTCTTGAAAGACATCAATTTCGAGGTTTCGCGCGGCGAGAAAGTGGCAATTATCGGCCCGAACGGGGTGGGCAAGACGACGCTGATCCGGTGCCTGGTCGGCGACCTGACGCCCGACGCCGGCACGGTCAAATGGGGCACGGGCATGACCTGGGGCTACTACCCGCAGGACTACCGCAGCGGCATCCCGGCAGGCATTCCCGCCCTGGACTGGATCATGGGCTTCGACGAGGAGAACCAGGGCCAGCAGTTCGTCCGGGGCCTGCTCGGCCAGATGCTGTTCAAAGGCGACGAGAGCCTGAAGCCGACCGAAGCGCTGTCGGGCGGCGAGGCGGCCCGGCTGCTGATGGCGAAGCTGATGCTGGAAAAAAGCCCTGTGCTGATCTTCGACGAGCCGACCAACCACCTGGACCTGGAAGCGGTCTCCGCCCTGGCCGAAGGACTGTCGCAATTCGCCGGGACGGTCTTCGTCGTCTCCCATGACCGGGACCTCATCTCCGAGATGGCGACGCGCATCCTTTCCTTCACGCCGGAGGGGCTGCTGGACTTCCGGGGGACCTACGACGAGTACCTGGAAGCCCATCCGCTGCCGGAGCGGGCGAAAAAGGGTGGCTGGTAGCGTCTTGCCTCGCCCCGCCGCACTGAACAAATCGCCCCGGATAGCCGACAATGGTTCTGGCGGACAGGCCGGCCTCTTATGGCCTGTCCTTAAAGGCTTTGCATGTTCAGTGATGTTCCACCCGAGGCCGGTCCCCCCATTCCTGTGGCGGTTTCCCCGGCGGCCACCTTTCCGCGCGATCTCGATGTGCAGGCCGCCTTCTGGGAGCTGCTGGACCAGAATAAGGATGCCGTCGTTCTCGCCGAAGCCGAGACGCCCGACTTGGCCGCCTTTCGTGTCGCCTACGCCAACCCCGCCTGCGCCGCCTGGGGCTTGGACCGCCCGCCGTGCGGCCTGACGCCGGCCCAGGCGCTGACCGTCTTTCAACCCGCCCTTGCCGACCCCGCTTTGCAGGCCCGCGTCAAGGCGCGTCTGGCGGCAGGCTCTCCCGTGCGCGGCGAACCGCTGACCGGCGAGCAGGAGGGGCAGCCGCGCTATGCGCTGCTGGACATCAGCCCGCTGCTCACTTCTTCCCTTTCTTCTACGCCTCGGCGCTGGCTTGTGACACTGCGCGACATCACCGAACAAAGGCAGGCCGAGGAAAAGCTGCGCCGGGTCGAGGCGAAAGCCGACATCGCCGGCGGCGACCAGGCCGTCCTGCGGACGCTGATAGACAGTATGCCGGACCAACTTTACGTCAAAGACCGACAGGGACGCTACCTGCTGGACAACGAGGCGCATCGCCGGATTCGGAACCTGCGCCCCGGCGAGACGATGGGCAAGACTGTCTGGGACTTCTTCCCGCCGGCCCTGGCTCGGCTCTACGAGGCGGATGACCGCAGCGTCCTCCGCACCGGCCAGCCGGTCCTCAGCCGCGAAGAGCCGACCGTGGACAGCGAAGGCCGCCGCCTTTGGCTTGCGACCACTAAGACGCCCCTGATCGGTGAAGGCGGCGAGATCGTCGGCCTGGTCGGAGTCAGCCGGGACATCACCGACCTAAAGCGGGCGGCCGCATCGCTGAAGGAGAGCGCGGACAAGTACCGCCTTTTGTTTCAGGCCAACCCCCAGCCGATGTGGGTTTACGACATCAAAACGCTGGCTTTCCTTGCTGTCAACGACACGGCCATTTCCCGCTACGGGTACAGCCGCGATGAGTTTCTTGCCATGACTTTGGCGGACATCCATCCCCGCGAAGACCTGCCGAGTCTGATGCAGGAATTAACCCACATCCCGGCGGACATGCAGGTCTCCAGCCCTCGGCGTCATATGTGCCAGGATGGGGCGGAACTCTGGGTCGAGATCTGTTCGCAGCCGCTTGTCTTTAACGACCGGGCTGCGCGAATCGTCGCCGCCAACAACATCACGGAGCGCCGGCGGGTCCAGGCGGAGTCGGAGCAGCTCCTGGCGCAGACCAAGCATCTGCTCACCGCAGCCATCGAGCGGGCGGACCGTGATCCGCTCACCGGCCTGCTGAACCATCGGGCGTTCCACAAGCGGCTGGAGCAGGAGGCCGAAGACGCCCGGCGGAGCGGCCAGCCGCTTGCCGTTGCCATGATGGATCTGGACAACTTCAAGTTTTTCAACGACGGCTATGGGCACTCCATCGGCGACGACGTTCTGCGGCAGGTCACTCGCGCCCTGAGCGCCGCTTGCCGCCCCGGCGACACGCTGGCCCGCTACGGCGGCGACGAGTTCGCCCTGCTGCTGCCGGGGCTGGCGGCCGAGGGAGCGGTCCGGCTGGCGGACCGCCTGGTCGCCAGTTTGGGCGGCGTCGGCTACCGGCCTCCGGGCTACGACACGGTCATCCCGCTGACGCTCTCGATCGGCATTGCCGTGTTCCCCGACGATGGTCCCGAACGTCTGGACACTCTGGCGGCGGCCGATGCGCGTCTGATCCGAGTCAAGACCGGCGGGATCCGGCACGGAGAGTTGACCGAGCGGCTGCGCGCGCAGCTCCCGTGCTCCCTGTCCGACTTCTCGATGCTGAATGCGCTGGTGACGGCAGTGGATGCGAAGGACCGCTACACGCGGCGCCATTCGGAAGACGTCATGACCTACAGCTTCCAGATTGCCCAGGAACTGGGCCTGGATGAGAAGACGCAGCGCCAGGTGCTGTTGGCCGCCTTGCTGCATGATGTCGGCAAGATCGGCGTCCCCGACCAGATCTTGCGCAAGCCGGGCCGGTTGAGCGCGGAGGAGCACGAGGCGATCAAGCAGCACCCCATGATGGGGTCAATCATCGTCGGGGCGGTGCCCGGCTTTGAAGGGGCGCTGGACGCGATTCGCCACCACCATGAGCGTTGGGACGGGCAGGGCTACCCGTTCGGGCTGGGGGGAGACACAATCCCGCTGATGGCCCGGATCATGGCCGTGGCCGATGCCTTCTCGGCCATGACCACGGACCGCCCCTACCGCAAGGGCATGGATTTGCGCCGCGCGCTCTGCATTTTGGAGGAAGGCGCGGGGACGCAGTGGGACCCCGCCTGCATCGCTGCGTTCTTGACCGCCCGCAAGCTGGACAGCTTCGACGGCTGGCTTGAGGAGGCATAGGCCATGGCCGGCGTCCCGTCCCTCTACCATGCGACGCCGCTGCATTACCTGCCGCATGTCCTGCAAAGCGGTGCGCTGTACGCCAAAAGCGTCCTCGCCGCGCGCGGCATCGCGCCCCGGCCCACGGCAGCCCGGCGTGACCGGATGCTTGGTTTGGCGGATTGGGTGCATCTGTCGCTGGACCCGGACACGCCGCTGCTGCGAGACAAGCTGGCGCGCGGCTATCCGCACGCGCTCTTGGCGTTCGACCGCGAGGCGACCCTGGCGCTGCCCGACATCGCGCTTCTCCCCTATAATACGAAAGCCTGGCGCACTCGCGCTGCATGTCAGCCGGTGACGGACGTGTCGGAAAAGGCCGCCCTGCTGCGCCGCCATGCGAATACGGGCCGCTTCCCCAGCCTGGAAGTGCTGGTGCATTACGGCCTTGATTTGGCTTTTCTCGCGCAGGTAGCCTTCGTGACGGGAGAGGAACGCGCGTGGGTGACTGACTTGATGAGCGCGCTGGCTCTTCCGTCCCCCGCGCCGCTCGTCACGGCGCCGGATCTGTTTCCAGAAAGCGAGGACTACAGGGTGACTACGGGCGACCAGATCAGGGTCTATTTTGATGCCTGCCGCCAAGCCGGCGCGCTCCTGCCGCCCCCGCTGATCCCCTTTGACTGAGATGATACCAACCCTCTGGCGGCACATCACGGAACTTGGCGGGCATTACAGTGTGGACCCGACCTGGTTCGCCGTGCTGTACCTGGCCCATCACCCCCTGTTCTGGGGGACGATGGCCTGGCTGACGGCCCGCGTCCGTCGCAAAAAGCCGACGGGGGCCGTGATTACGCTGGGCGTCTTCTTCTGGTTCCTGCCCTACACCTACGTCTTTGTCTTCGGGCGCGGCCTGCCCTGGTGGGTCTATGCGCTGGCCGCCGCCGTCGTTGCCGTCGGCGGCACACACGCTGTCCGGGAGATACGGCGGCGTCTGGCAGGGGGCGCTAAAGCGTCAGGCTGAACATCACGAACGGGCGGGGCTTGACCCGCCCATGCAGCAGGGGGAACTCGACCCCGATGCTGGAGATCAGCCCGATCCGCGCCGAGGCCGCCAGTGACAGCCCATGGAGCGTCACCTGGCCGTCGACGGTGTAGCGGCCCGGCCCGTCGAAGTTGATGATCGGGGCGGCCACGACCGGGCTGACGCCTTCCTGCCCGCCAAGCAGCAGGCCCAGCTTGATCGTCCGCGAGGGCAGGCCGTCGGGCCGATGAAATCCTGCCGTTTCGCCGAAGAAGCGCGCGCGCAGGAACTGCCGGCCGAGTTTTGCCGCCGCGTTCGCGCTCGACGCTGCCCCGTAATGGCCCGTATTGAGCCAGACGATCTTTGTCCCGCCGAAGTCTTTGGCGAGCGCCTTGGCCCCATCCGGCAGGACGATCAGGTCGTAGCGGCCATTGATCATCAAGACATTTTCGGGATCGAAACGGCGCTGCGGGAGCCAGCTCGCGGCATCCACCGGGGCCATCGCGGCCTGATATGTCTCATAGGTGTAGCCGCTGCGGAGGATCTCCCGCCGGTAGCGGCGCGTCGCGATCCCATTCCAAAACCCCCTGGCAAATTCCGCCCCGCCGACAATGGTGATTGCGACTTTGATGCGCGGGTCCACGCCCGCCGTCAGCCCGCTGAGGATTCCCCCCAGGCTGATGCCGGCGATCCCCAGGCGGTTCGGGTCAACGTCCGGCCGCCGCGCCAGATAATCCAGACCCCGGCGCGAGTCCAGCACGGCCTGCCGGAGCGCGCCGACCATGTGCGGCACGTTCCCCGACAGTATCTCGGTGTCGTCCCGCCCCTCGTACTGAGGGCCGCGCGGCTTGCGACCCAGGCTGTACGGCTCGACGACGACCAGCGCGGCCACATTGGCGGCGACGATGGCGCGCGCCAACTTGAACGCGCCCACGGTCGAGCCGGCGTTCCACTCGTGCAGGACCACCATGGCCGGGTGCGGCCCCGGCCCCGGCGGCTGGAAGAAGTACGCCGTGACGGTGTTGTTGACGGGGTAGGGCGAGGCGACGGGGCTGGGGTAGGTCAGCCGGGTGATCTGGATGCCGCCCTCCACGCCGAACGGCTTTTCGGTCACGGGAAACGGCGCGGCGGCGTCATAATCATAAAACGCCGGGTCTACGGCGGGCGGGGGGGAAGTCATTTTGGGCGCGTCGGCGCTGGCGGCGCGCAGCAGGAGCAGCAGGCAGAAGACGGCCAGCGCCGTCCCTGTCCGTAACCAATGGGTCTTGATGGTAGTGCCTCGTTCTCTCGCGGCGGGCGAATGTTGTGCCCGTCCGTGTTTCTGGGTAATCCTTTGGGAGTACGCTTGAGAGAGGATTTACCCAAAATGGCGGATCATGCCGAGCATCAGGACAACGTCCAAAAGATCGCCGCGCTCATCAAGGAAATAGACTTCGGGATGCTGACGACCGTGGACGCCGAGGGTCGCCTGAACTCGCGGCCCATGTCCACGAACAAGAAGGCGGAGTTCGATGGCGACATCTGGTTCTTCACCTACGGCGAGTCGCCCAAAGTCCACCAGATCGAGACCAGGCCGCACGTCAACGTCGCCTTCGCCGACCCCAAGAGCCAGACCTACGTTTCGCTGTCGGGCCGCGCCGAATTGGTCCGGGACAAGGCCAAGATCGAGGAGCTGTGGGAGCCGGCCCTGAAGGCCTGGTTCCCGAAGGGCGTGGACGAGCCGGACATCGCCCTGCTCAAGATCAACGCCGACCAGGCCGAGTATTGGGACTCGCCCTCCAGCCCCATCGCCCACCTGGTCAGCCTGGCGAAAGTCGCCGTCACCGGTCAGCCCGCCCAGCCCGGCGAGAACGAAAAAGTCTCGCTCTAGGCCGCCGCGACATGTTCGTAGGGGCAGGCCCCCGTGCCTGCCCTCTTTTCTTCCCGTGCCCAGGGCAACCACGGGGGGTTTGCCCCTACCCATGTCTGCCCTCTTTTCTTCCCGTGCCTGCCCCTCTTGCTTTCCTGTCCCGCCCCGTTGTATAATGCCGCTGAGGAGACCACGGAATGGCACTGCCCCCACAGTTCATCATCATCGGCGGCGGAAACGGCTCCGGCAAATCCACCAGCGCCGCCCTCGTGCTGCCCGGCGAAATCCCGTACATCAACGCGGACGAGATCGCTAAAGGCTTGCCGGAAGTCGAAGGCGAGAACAAAGACGTTCGCGCCAGCCGTATCCTCATCAGTGCGATGGACGAGCACGAAGCCCAGCGGGAAGATTTCGCGATTGAAACCACGCTCGCCAGTCGCTCACTTGCGCCCCGCGTCAGGTGCTTGCAGGCGTCCGGCTATGAGTTTCAACTACTGTTCTTCTGGCTGAAAAGCCCGGAACTGAACATCCAGCGCGTGGCGGAGCGGGTCCAGCGAGGCGGTCATCATATTCCTGAAGAAGTGATTCGTCGGCGCTATGTGGCTGGCCTGAAGAACTTCTTCGGCCTCTATATGCCGCTCGCCGATGAGTGGCGCGCTTATGACAACTCGGAAAAGGGGAACGCCCTGCTGGTTGCCGAGGGGCGCCAGGGACAGGCAGAAATCACTCACAGGCCGGAAACCTGGCAGCGGATGAAAGGGATCGCCGACAATGGATAGCACACTCACTCAAGCGCCTGATGTGGAACTGGATGCGGACAAACTGGCGGCGCGTGCGGAACTGATACGACGATTCTCGGACACTGACCTGCTGACAAGCCTGATCCAGCAGGCCGGGCGTGAGGCAGTTCTTGACCACAAAAGAAACGGCGTATCCGTCTCCACCTGGCAAGACGGCAAAGTCGTCATCATCCAGCCGGAAGACATCGCTGTGCCGGAAGAATAAGGGACAAAGGCTTCGCGCCTGCCAACCCCAGCGTAAAGCATGGTAGAAGGGGCGGCTTTCAGCCGCCGCTCACCGTGGCCTCCGCCCGATCCACGGCGTCTTTGGCTTCCCTCAGCCCGACACCAGTCTCCTCACGGTACACCTTAATTGCCTCTATCTTCTTGCCCCCCGCGAGCAATTCCATAACGCGCGACGATGGTAGCCTTTCGCTCATTTCTGCCAGGTTAGCGGGTGTCGGGCGCGGGTAGCGTGACTTCCAGGACAAAACGACTACGTTAGGGACTCCAGAGCTTATTAGCACGAAGCAGAGCGGGAGAAGAAGCATAGGGCAGCAAGAGGCAAGCCATAACGACCAGGCAAAGGGAGAGGACAATGGTTAAGTAGGGGTGCCGCGTGAGATAGCGGGAGAGGTAACCTCCCAGCCAGACCCCCGCAAGACCACCGCCAATGTCCAAAAGGCACTTCCCCCAGACGTTCACAACTTGCCTGCCGTTTCACGCCCCGTACTGTCCCGGCGGGCGCTGGCGGTGCCAGTCGGTGAGCTTCTGGTAGGCGATGCCGAGCGAGAGCAGCGTGGTCTCGTCGTAGGCCGCGCCGACGAACTGGAGGCCGAGCGGCAGGTGGCCGGGTCCGAAGCCCATCGGGACGCACAGGGCGGGCAGGCCGCACAGGTTGCCCATGCCGCCCAACCCCTGGTCGCTGCCGGCGAAGTAGTCGTCCAGCGACTCCGAGAGCGGCGGGGCGACTTGCAGCATTCCGGGCGCGACCAGGGCGTCGTAGCGAGTGAAGAAGTCCGCCATTGCGCGCTGGGCGGCGGTGCGGATTCGCAGGCTGCGGACGTAGTCCACGCCGGGGATGACCAGCCCGGCCAGCATCCCCCCCTGCTGCTCCTCGTCTACCAGTTTCGCGAAACGCGCCTTGTCGCGGATGACGGTCTCGAAGGCCGCCGAACCCTCCACGCTGATGATCGTCCCTGCCGCCTCGCCCATCGGGATCGCGGGGAGGGTGACGTCGGAGAGGGTCGCGCCCAGCCCGGTCAGGATGCCCAGCGCGCCTTCAAAGGCGGTCTCGGTTTCGGGCTGTGCCTTGTGCTTCTTGTCGTCCTTGCGGTAGTCGGGGCGGACGACGCCCAGACGCAGCCCTTTGACGCCGCGCAGCTTGCCCCGGCGGAACTTGCTGTCGTCTGAAGTTGTCAGGTCGCGCCCGTCCTGGCCGGCGATGACTTCCAGGATCGTCCCGCAGTCCTCGGCGGAGCGGGCCATTGGGCCGAGCTTGTCCATCGTGTAGGACAGGGCCATCGCCCCGTGTCTGCTGACGCGGCCAAAGGTCGGGCGCAGGCCGGACACGCCGCAGAACGACGACGGGCAGACGATGCTGCCCCAGGTTTCCGACCCGATGGAAAACCCGACCAGCCCCGCCGCCGTCGCCGCGCCCGGCCCCGAAGACGAGCCGCCCGCCCAGTGGTCCGCGTTCCACGGCGTCCGGCCCGCGCCCGTAGAGGAGGCGTTGCCGTAGCGGTAGCCGCCGCCGCCCGCCAGTTCCACCATCGAGAGCTTCCCGACCAGGACCGCCCCCGCCGCGCGCAGGCGCTCCACCACGGCCGCGTCATAGTTGAAGACCTGGCCCTTGTGGGCCGGGCTGCCCCATTCGGTCGGGTCGTTGGCGGTCGCCAGCAGGTCTTTGACGCCGAACGGAATCCCGTGCAGCGGCCCGCGCGCCTTGCCGGCCTGCCGCTCCCGGTCCGCCTGCGCGGCCTGCACCAGCGCCTGCGGGCGCGTCAGATGCGCCAGCGCCCCCAGCTTCGGCCCCAGCGTTTCCAGGCGGTTCAGGTACAGCGTCGTCAGGTCCACGGACGAGACCTGCTTCTTGTGCAGGGCCAGACCCAATTCCGTCACCGTCGCGAACAGCAGATCACCGTCACTCATCTGTCCCACACTCACTTGTCCGGCACTCATTTGACGCGCTCCTTGCGCTGGGGCGCGTCGGCGGCGAAGGCCGGGCCGATCTCGTCGGGCAGGACATAGGCGCGCGCCTTGGCGAACGCGCCGGGGTAGTCCTTGAGCTGCAACGCAACCTCTTTGGCCTGCGCGTCCGAAAGCGCATAGCCGGCATTGACCGGCACGAGCTGGGTCAGCAGATCGCCTTCATTCATGGGTTTACTATCTATCGGAGTCGGGGGCGCGGCAGGCAAGGGGTCCACCACCTGCGCCTGCGTGGAAGGAGCCAGGGCGGGAGCGAGCAGAACGCCGGCGGCCCCGGCCAGCGCCCGCCGCGCCAGCTCCCGGCGTGTCATTTGCATGGTCATGGGGCGAAAGTTCGACGCCGCTTCGCCCAAATCCTGCCGGACTTTCACCCCGCACTTTCAATCCGGGGCGACGGCGAACTCGATCCCGTAGGGCGCCTCAAAGCCCGTGCCCAACGGCCTGGGTTCCGGGGCGGGCAGCAGCACGGACAGCAGGTGCGGAGTGGCTGTGTCCGTGATCGCGGCATACTGCGGCGGCTTCACGAACGCGCGCGGCTTCTGCGCCGGCAAGAGACCGCTCACTCGGCTGGAACGCGCGCTGCCTGCCACATAATGAAAGCCACGCGGGATTTTCACTCCGAACGAAAACCCAAGCGCCAAAAAGTCCGGCCGGAAATGGAGCGACGGTTTCAAAGCGATTCCGCGCGTGTCTGCGGGCGGCAGCAGGCGGATCGTCACGGCGTCACAGGTGAGGTTCGGCGGCCCGAACACGGCATCGCAGCTCAGGTACTTGATGACCGTGATATTCGATGCGGCCCCCGGCGTCGGCGGGAAGGTCAGGGTCTCATCGCTGACCGTCAGGATGGGCTTCGAAGGGGGCTGGACCAGATCCTGCGCCGCCGTCAGCCGATACCGCACCAGGCCCTTTTCCGCACTGTCCGCCTTGCTTTCCAACTCGACGCGCCAACTCCCCTGACTCCCGGCGGCGTGAGCCGGCGTGGAAGCAGCCGCCAACAGGGTGAGCGGAAGGCAGGCCAGCGCCAGCCACGGCGGGCTACGGCGTGTCCGAATTTGCTTGCACATGGACGGCAGTTCGACGCCTGACGGGTCGAATCCTGCAAGAACCTGGATGGCGCTGCCGGATCGCAATAATGGACGGTCTGCGCCTGACGCTTCGCTCCGAGGGCGGGGAGATGCGCCTCGACTGCTTGGTTTGTTCCACCCCTTTCATGGGAAAGATGTCCCTATTCCCCCTGGGAACAGCGGCCCTTCTTTTCGGCTGGTCTGCCCCTGTGCGCGACAGCCCTTCATTTTGGGTGGGAGAGACGCCCGCCAGAAAGAGCACGTTCATGTACCACCACATCAAACGATTGATGTACACCGTCAACATCGGGGAACCCGACCCCAAGTTCGGCAACATGCTCCTCGAACAGTTCGGCGGGGCCAACGGCGAGCTGGCCGCCGCCATGCAGTATTCCATCCAGGGCCTCAACTGCGACGACCCTGCCCGCAAGGACCTGCTCATGGACATCGGCACCGAGGAGCTCAGCCACCTGGAGGTCATCGGCACACTCGCCCGCATGCACCTGAAGCCCTCCAAGAAGGATCGCGAGGCTGCCGAAGCCGACCCGCTGATCGCCATCTGCGGGGGCGGGGGCGTGGACCTGCGCAACTCACAGGGGAATGCCTGGACTGCGGACTACCTCAAGATCACGGGCGACCTGGGCGTGGACCTGCGCTCCAACATCGCGGCGGAGGCGCGGGCCAAGATCGTCTATGAGCGCCTGATCGCCTTCACGCAGGACCAGGGCAGCATCGACGCGCTCCAGTTCCTGATGACGCGCGAGATCACGCACATGAAGGCGTTTCAGGCGGCGCTGGACAGTCTGGTGACGGACCCGTTCGCGGTGGGCAACATTGCGCCGACGCCTGGCCTGGTGGACGAGTATTTCGACACCTCGACGGGGGAGGGGGACGAGGGGAAGAACGCCCGCGGCCCGTGGAACGAGGGCAACGACATCAAGATCGTGGAAGCGCCTGCGTTCCAGGCGCTGGAGAAGTTCATCAAGAGTTCATAAGGGGGGTTAGTGCGTCGGGTGGGCGCGGGGATGAATGGCTCGCGCTCATCGCTCCCAACCGTCGCGGGCCTCCTGATGACGAATGGGGCGCAAGCCATGTCCACCATTTCCTGCGGGAGCGACGCTCTTCGCAGAGGTAAGATCATGGGAGAGGTTAGGTCAAAGGGTCTATGAAGAGAGAAGTCAATAAAATCATCACCAATAAAGCCATCACTTGGATGATCGCTACGGGATTGTTGGCGACGTTTGGCGGGGCCGTCTCCGCGCAGCGGGGCCACCAATCGGGGAGCCTGAGCGCGCTGGACAAGGACTACCTGAAGGCTTCGGCGCAGAGCAACCTGGAAGAAGTGCAGTTCGAGTCCGTGGTCCTCACGCACGCGGCCAACGGCCGGGACAAGGAGTTCGGGAAGCGCATGCGGCAGGACCACGCCAGAGCGAATGCGGAGCTGAAGGCGGTGGCCGCGCGGACGGGCTTCCAGCCCCCCAAGGACGTGAGCGAGGACCAGAAGCACATCATGGAGCGCCTCGCGCAGTTCCACGGGGCGGCGTTCGACGCGGCCTACAAGCAGGAGATGATCCGCGACCACACGGGCGACATCGCTGAGACCCAGGGGGAGATGAGCCTGGGCAAGAACCCGCAGGTGATCGCCCTGGCCCAGAAAAACCTGGCCCTACTGCGGATGCACCTGAAGATGTCCCAGGCCCTGCCGAGCGGCAGCGAGAAAACTGCGGCAGGGACTTAGAGCCTATCCTAATAGGTTGCCGAAGAGGCCCCTCACCCCCAATTCTGGGGAACAGGAGAAGATCAAGCCCCTAACTCCGGTTCTCCAGAATTCAGGCGGGGGCCTACTAAAACAGGCTCTAAGAGGTCTATTGCCCAACAAAGTCCCAAAAGCTTCACGTTCTTGAGCCTTTATCTCCGAGAGCCGTAAGACCCCTGGCTTCAGCCATGGGGATATAAGGCTCCGTGCCATTCCTGCGAAGCAGGAACTAGTTCCTATGGCACGATATTTTGACATTGCGTTTTTGGCAGGTTACGGTATAATAGTTTAGAATGCAGAACTTCTCTAATGCAGCTCTAATACCATGCTTGTCCTGGAATACAAACTTGTCGTCAGCGCCGCTCAATCGCAAAGGATTGAGGAAGCCCTGCGAACGGCTCAGTTCGTCAGAAACAAGACCCTAGCCCTCTGGTATCAAGATCGCAGGAACAAAGCCTTTGACCTCAACAAGTATTGCGCTGTCCTTGCTAAAGAGTATTCCTTCGCCAATGCGCTCAACTCCCAAGCAAGACAAGCGGCGGCGGAACGCGCCGCCTACGCGGTTAGTCGCTATCTCAAAACCGACAAGAGCGGCAAGCGACTGGCAAAGCCCAAGTTCCAGAAAGACAATCGCTCTGTCGAATATAAGGTCACGGGCTGGAAACTGTCGCCTGAGCGCAAGCGCATCACCTTCAAGGACGGTATCGGCATCGGAACGATGAAGATGCTTGGTACAAAAAATCCTCAGCGTGATCTCTGTGCTTACGACCTGGTTCTCATTAAGCGTGTCCGTATTCTGAGGAAAGCGGATGGCTACTATGTTCAGTTCTGCATCGATGTAGACCGTAAAGAAACCTTAGAGCCAACAGGCAGTACCCTGGGCCTGGACATGGGACTCGCCAAGTTCTATACCGATAGCAACGGCAACGCCGTGGGCTGTCCCAAGTTTCTCCGCACGGCAGAAAAGAAGATCAAGCGGGCGCAGCGCAAGCATTCCCGCAAGATCAAGGGAAGCAACAACCGTCGGAAGTCCAAGAGCGTTCTTGGACGCAGGCACTTGAAGGTGCAGAGACAGCGTAAAGATTTCGCCGTGAAACTGGCGAGATGCGTAGTGAAGTCCAGCGACTTCGTGGCCCTGGAAGACCTTCAAGTACGGAACATGATCAAAAACCACTGCCTGGCAAAGTCCATTGCGGATGCTTCGTGGGGGATATTCTCCCAGTGGCTTTTGTACTACGGCTCCGTGTTTGACAGGCCCGTGATAAAAGTTCCCCCTGCTTACACCTCGCAAGAGTGTTCTTCCTGCGGGCGCAGAGTTCAGAAATCTCTTTCGGAACGCACTCATGCTTGCCAATGCGGGTGCGTTTTGGACAGAGATCACAACGCCGCTAAGAATATCTTGCGGCTTGGACTCGCACTTGATAGCAAACTGTATCCAGGGGCACTGGAAAACAGCCTCGGCTTGTCCGAGGGAACGCTTGTGGAGAGTGAGCCTCTACTACTTGCTTACCAGGATAGCAAGTTCGCTCGTTGAAACAAGAAGCCCCTGGCTTTAGCCTTGGGGAGTTGTCACCTCACAGGCCCACGAATATCTCGTGCGACTTTCCGTAATATCGAGAATCGGGAATTGTGGGCTGGGGTGGGGCAGGACTGATCTCAGGGAAGTGGGGTAGAAGAAGCTTTCGTATGTATTCTAATGGCAAACCGACGACGTTGAAGTAGTCGCCGTTGATGCCGGGAATGAAGGACAATGCCTGGCCCTGGATGCCATACGCGCCCGCCTTGTCCAGCGGCTCGCCGGTGGCGGCGTAGGCAGCGATGGTTTCGTCGGTGATGGAGTCAAAGGTGACGTCGGTGACGGCGTAATCCGTGGCGGCCTCCCCCGTTGCCCCGGCTCGGACCGGGATCAGGCACAAGCCGGTATAAACTTGATGCGTCCGTCCGGCCAGTCGGCGCAGCATCCGCACGGCGTCCTCGGCGTCGGCGGGCTTGTTCAGGTACGCGCCGTCCAGAACCACCGTCGTGTCCGCGCCGAGGACGAGCGCATCGCCCTCGGTGCGGGCGGCGACTTCGGTCGCTTTGCCGCGCGCGAGGCGGGTGACGTATTCGGGCGGTGTCAAGCCGTCGGGCGGGAGCGAAGCCTCGTCATAGCGGCTGGCGACGATGTCGAAGGGCAGGCCGAGCAGTCCCAGCAGTTCACGGCGGCGGGGCGAGGTGGAGGCAAGGATCAGGCGGGGCGGCACGTTCGGCATGGGCAGTCACTCGTCCGGGGCGGTCCCTTCCGCCGGCGTCTTCACCTCCGGCGTCTTCACCTCCGGCGTCTTCACCTCCGGCGTCTTCACCTCCGGCGTCGCCTTCGGGCGGCCCACCTTCGGCTCGGTCCCCGCCTTCAGACGCGCCATGTTGGGGCGGTGCTTGATGAGGACGAAAAAGGCGACCAGCAGGGCGAACAGGACGTGCGGCAAGTCCCGATTGAAACCAATGAGGACGAGGGACGTGACGACCGCCGCGATCATGGAAGAGATGGAGATGTAGCGCGTGATCAGCAGGCACAGACCCCAGACTGCGAAGCCGACGGCGGCGGCGAGGGGGGACAAACCGTAAACGACGCCCAGCGAAGTCGCCACGCCCTTGCCGCCCTTGAAGCGCAGGAACGGGCTGAAATTGTGGCCCAGGATCGCGGCCAGCCCGGCCAGGATGGGCAGCCAAAGGCTGACGTCGTGGACGCGCCCGGCCAGGTGCGTTGGGAAGTAGCCCTTGCAGAAGTCGAACAGGAAGACCGCGACGCCCCAAAGCGGCCCCATCGTGCGCCAGACGTTCGACGCCCCGATGTTGCCGCTGCCGTAGTCGCGGACATCAATGCCCTTGACCATGCGCCCCACCAGCAGGCCGATGGGCAGCGCGCCGAACAGGTAGGACACCAGGACAAAGACCACGGAATGCAAGAGGCTCATTTGGCGTTGACGGGCATCTCCAGAGCGAACTTGGAGACGCGGACATGCGGCGGGATTTCGATGGGGTACTTGCCGTCGAAGCAGGCGCGGCAGAACTTGTCTTTGTGGATGCCGATGGCTTTGGCGACGCCGTTCAGGCTCAGGTAGCCCAGGGTCGTCGCGCCGATCATCTGCCGGATCTCCTCGACGGTGTGCTTGGCGGCGACTAAATCCTCCTGGTTCGCCATGTCAATGCCGTAGAAGCACGGGAACTGGACGGGCGGGGCGGTGATGCGGACGTGGACCTCGGCGGCCCCGGCGTCGAACAGCAGCTTGACGACCTGGCCCGTGGTCGTGCCACGCACGATACTGTCGTCAACCATGACGACTCGCTTGCCCGCGAGCGCTTCTTTGATCGGCATCAGCTTCATGCGGACGCCGGCCTCGCGCATTCGCTGGTCAGGCTGGATAAATGTCCGCTGAATGTAGCGGTTCTTGACCACGCCTTCCCCATAGGAAATGCCGGACGCCTCGGCGAAGCCGATGGCGGCGGGAGTACCCGTATCGGGGATCGGCATGACCATGTGTGCGCCGGGAATCGGATGCTCGCGGGCCAGCTCCTGCCCCATGCGGCGGCGGCAGTCGTGCAGGCCCCGGCCATAGATCATGCTGTCCGGGCGCGCGAAGTAGATAAACTCCAGCATACAGGTCGCACGCTGAGTAATCGGTGTCACCTGCCGCTCGCGCATTCCCTGCCGGTCAATGACGATCATCTCGCCCGGCTCGACCTCGCGGAGATACTGCGCCCCGATCGTGTTCAGCGCACAGGTTTCCGAGGCCAGCACATAGTTCTTGTTATCGTGCAGGCCCAGGCAAAGGGGCCGGTTGCCAACTGGGTCACGGATGCCGATCAGCGTGTCTTCGGTCAGAATGGCGACGGAATAAGCCCCATGCAGGCGTGTCATCGTGTGGGCGACCGCGTCTTCCAGCGACTTGTCCTGCTGCGTGGCGATCATCCGGGCGATGACCTCGCTGTCGTTGGTGGTCTCGAACGGGATGCCCTCCGCCTCCATTTCGGCCCGCAGCTCTTCCGTGTTGATGAGGTTGCCGTTGTGCGCGACCGCGACCGTGCCGTCGCCCCAGGCGCAGTGCAGGGGCTGGGCGTTTTGCAGGACGCTGGAGCCGGTGGTCGAGTAGCGCGTGTGGCCGATGGCGATGTGGCCCTGGAGCTGGGACAGGGTACGCTCGTCGAAGATCTGCGTCACCAGCCCCATCTCCTTGTACCACTTGACCTGTGACCCATTGGAGACCATGATCCCCGCCGACTCTTGGCCCCGGTGCTGCAAGGCGAACAGGCCGAAATACGTCAGCCGGGCGACGTCCTCGCCCGGCGCGTAGATGCCGAAGACGCCGCACTCCTCGCGGGGCGCGTCGTCGTCTCGGGTGGCGTCCCAGGCCGGAGGCGCGGCATCAAGTTGTGTTTCCTCGTCGAACATACGCCGCTTAGTATACCTGATTCCCACCCGAATCAGCCGCCGATTGTCGTGAAGTAGTGCCCGAAGAAGGCGTCGGCCTCCACCCGCGTCGCGATCTCATGCGGCTTCTGGGGCGCGTGGTTGTCGAAATAGGTCTGTCCCATCCCGCGCGGGCTGACCATCTCGACCTCGATGCGCTGCCGCTCCAACTCGCACAGGGACGGCTCGAAGATCAGCGCCGCCGCCAGCGGGTCGTGGAACGTGATCTGCGGCGTGTGCCGGAACCAGACTTCGGCCATTTGCAGCACCAGGTCCAGCGGCGGACCGGCCTGCGTGAAGCGCGTCCGCACGTCTTCCGACGGCATCCGGCACTGCGTCGTCACGTCCAAACCGACTGCGACCAGGCGCGGGACAGGGGCGCGAAATACCACGGCCGCCGCGTGGGGGTCGTTGCGGATGTTCCACTCGGCATTCGTCCCGTCATAGCCGCGCGTGTAATACACGCCGCCCATGACGACGAGCTGCCTCAGCAGGCTGGGAATTTCAGGGTCCAGCGCGAATAGGACAGCGAGGTTTGTGAACGGGCCGGTCGCCAGCAGGGTGATTTCGCCGGGGCGCGCGCGGATCGTCTCGCGCAGGAAGTCAACGGCCGTCGGGTGCGGCCCGAACGCCCGGTGCGGCCGGGCCGTGAGGACTTCCGCCTGCGCCGCCTGCGGCTGGAGCGACGTGACCAGCAGCGGCGCGGCGAGGCCCACATGGATAGGCACGTCGCCGCGCCCGGCGGCCTGGGCGATGGCGTTCGCCAGGGCGGCGCGCTTGTCCGGCTCGCCGGTCACTGTGGTCACGCCCAGCAGCTCGCAGCGCGGCTGGCGCAGCAGGTACGCGAGGGCGACGGCGTCGTCAATGTCCGAGCCGATGTCGGTGTCGAAGAGAACGGGGAGGGTGTCCATGCCCGCCCATTCGGCGTGGGCGGGCTCTTTTCCTGCTGAAGAACCCAGGCAGGACTAGGCCCGGTACGGACGGGAGTTTGGCGCGGCGCATGGAGGCTGCGGCGGAAGGCTTGCCTCGGCGATGCGCCGGCTCAGGGAGGTCTTTGCCTGGGCGGCTTCCGCGTCATTGAGGGTGTGCGCCGTGTATTCGTGATCCCAGAAACAAGTCGGCTCCTGCCAGTTGCCGTCCAGCGTCTCCTGCTGCCGCGTGATCGCTTCTTTGGCCGCCTCACGCGCCACGCGGAGGAGAGAGATGATAGGGAGGGAGGCGGGGAAGCGCACGATCATATGGATCTGGCTCGACGTCCCGCCGATGGCGAGGACCTGGCATAGCTGGGAGCGGGTGCGGGCCATGATGGCGTGGTAGGCGACTTGCCGAAGCTGGTCGTTGTTCAGAATAGGGCAGTGGTTGTGCGTTCCCCAACTGAGATGAACGAATAATTGCGTGTCCGAGGTTTGCAAATGTGACATTGCGCTGTGTGTCTCCTGATTGAAATGATCTTGGATACGAAACCAGCAGTTTTATCAGGGTGTGCCAAAAATCTATTTTTTGTCTAGCAAATATCGTGCCAAACCACAAAGTTGTATGAAAAAAGATGTTTAATTTTTATCCTGGTAAGCAAGCCGTCAAAAATAATGGGGGCGAACCTCATGTTCGCCCCCGCCAGACAAAAAATACAGCGCTCTGTGCCGTCAGGCAGTCTCAGCCCCCGCGCTCATCGCCGCCGGGATCGCGCCCTCATAAGCCGTGCGCAGGTCAGCGATGGGAAGTGAGAGGGCAGCCTGCGAATCTACAGTGATCGTGAGCCTATGTCCGCCGACGGTGCCGAGACGGGAGTAACCCATGCCATGCTTGTCGCGCAAGGCGCGAACGCGCGCCTTGTCGTCAAAGGCGAAGCTGATAATCGCGGTCGAACAACGCTCCCCGAACAGATGAACCGCCGCGACGGATCCGAACAACTCGATGGCCGCGCCTTTTCCTCCGGCCAGGCAGCACTCCGCCAGAGCAACGCTCAGGCCGCCGTCAGACACATCATGCGCGGACCTCAGCAGCCCTTCCGAAATGGCGTCACGCAGGAACGCCTGCACCCTCTTCTCGGCGTCCATGTCCAGCACGGGCGGCCTGCCGACTTCCTGCCCGTGGATGACGGCGAGATACTCGCTGCCCCCCAGCGTCGGCTCGCCGCCGCCGATCAAATAAATCAGGTCTCCCTCGTTCTTGAACCCCAGCGTCACCCGCTTGTCCGCGTCCGGCAATAGCCCGACCATGCCGACCGTCGGGGTGGGGAAGATGGCGCGCTCCGGCGTCTCGTTGTAGAACGACACGTTCCCCGAAATCACCGGCGTTCCTAATGCCTCGCAGGCGTCGGTCAGGCCCTCCACGGCGCGGCGGAACTGCCAGAAGCCTTCGGGCTTTTCGGGGGACGCGAAGTTCAGGCAGTCCGTGACCGCCAGCGGGATCGCGCCGACGCAGCTCAGGTTGCGCGCGGCCTCGGCGACGGCGATCCGCGCGCCCTCATACGGGTCCAAATAGCAGTAGCGTGGGTTGCAGTCGGTCGTCAGGGCGATCCCCTTGCCGCCGGAATCACGCAGGCGCAGCACGGCGGCGTCGGCGGCGCCGGGCAGAACCGTCGTCTGCGTCTGCACCATCGAGTCGTACTGGTCATACACCCAGCGCTTGGAGGCGAGGGAGGGGGACGCCAGCAGCCTCAGCAGGACGGCGTTGTAGTCCTCGGGTTCGGGCAGGCCCGACAGGTCCGCCGACTGGACTTCCTGGATGTAGGCCGGCTCGGCGGCGGCCAGCGAGTAGGTCGGGCAGTCGTCCGTCAACGACTTGGCCGGGACATGAGCCGCTATGGCGTCGCCGTCCCGGATGACCACCATGCCCGTGTCCGTGACCGTGCCGATGACAACGGCGTTCAGGCCCCACTTGTGGAACACGGCGGCCACGTCGTCCTCATGGCCCTTCGCGATGACCGCCAGCATCCGCTCCTGGGACTCGGACAGCATGATCTCGTAAGCCGTCATGCCCGCCTCGCGCTGCGGGACCCGGCGCACGTCCACGTCCATGCCGACGCCGCCTTTGGCGGACATCTCGCAGGTCGAGCAGGTCAGCCCCGCCGCGCCCATGTCCTGGATGCCGACGACGTAGCCCGTCGCCAGCGCCTCCAGCGTCGCCTCGATCAGCAGCTTTTCGGCGAACGGATCGCCCATCTGCACATTAGGCCGCTTGCTCTCCGAATCCGGCCCCAACTCCACGGACGCGAACGTCGCCCCATGGATGCCGTCCTTCCCCGTCGCCGAGCCGACATACAGCACCGGATTGCCGATCCCCTTCGACTCCGCCGACGCAATCTTGTCCAGCGGCACGACGCCCACCGCCATCGCATTGACCAGCGGATTGCCCGTGTATGACGGATGGAAGTAAATCTCGCCGCCCACTGTGGGGACACCAACCGCATTGCCATAGTGGCTGATCCCGCCGACGACGTGCTCAAACAGATACCGCGTGCGGGCGTCGCCGCTCTCTTTGTCAATCGGCCCGAAGCGCAGGCTGTTCAGGATGGCAACGGGCCGCGCCCCCATCGTGAAGATGTCGCGCAGGATGCCGCCCACGCCCGTGGCCGCCCCCTGGAACGGCTCCACGGCGGACGGGTGGTTGTGTGATTCCATCTTCATCACGACGCCGAGGCCACCGCCGATGTCAATGACGCCCGCGTTCTCCACCGCGCCGGTGTCCATCGCCTCTTTGTACTTCTTAAACAGGCGCAGAACGGGCCGGGAATACTTGTAGCCGCAGTGCTCGGACCACATCACGGCGTACATGCCGAGTTCCGTCATGGTCGGCTCCCGTCCGAGCGTCTCCAAAACCTGGGCGTACTCCGAGTCGTTTAGTCCCATCTCGCGGTAAACTTGGGGGTCAATCATGTTAAAGCAGCCATCCTCGCTCTATTCCATTCTCTACTCCCCCCAGCCAATCCGAGGTCAGATAGTTGCGAACGGTTGTATAAAGATGCCAGACGACATCAGCATCAATTGGACTCTTGACATAGCCTGTGAGGTATCTTTTATCACGGTCCGTGTTTTTCTGTCGCCGCAAGACATAAATTTGATCGACTTTGTACTTCCGCAGGTTCACTGCATCGGCAAGTTTGATCCATTCCATGACCACCATGTAGAGACCATTAGGATTACGCGCTTTTAATTCCTCCGCTGAACGCGATGAGCCTTCGAGCATGTTCTTGTCCAGGTAAGTCTTGCATTCAATGGCGATTGCTGGAACGTCAAACAGATGCGTTTCGCTGTTCGGTGTCACAGTGACTTCAGCGTAATCCTTCGGCTCTTCCACGATAATTTCGACTGCGCCGCCGACGCTGTTGTCCTGCTCTGGTGGAACCGCCGAGTGAAAAGAGGCTTCTATGGCAGCACCTATGACAAAATCATGGTCCTTCCGTTCGATTCCAGCATGGGGCCGCTTCAGCATCTCTGCATAGTTGGGCGGCGTAAAGAAAATGTCCTTGAAAGTATGGGACTTACCTATGAGCGCATGTGCCCCAAAATCAGCGACTAAATCCTTGAACAGATAGTACATGAACTCTTCAAGAACAGTGGAATGTAAGTTTGATCTTGAATCAAAATGCTCTGCATAGTGTTGTTGATCAAGAAAGTCTTTGTACTGGCTGAACAGTTCGACACGCCTGTCAACCATCTGACGGTCTCCCTCAACCTCGGTTGAACTAGGGCCAACCAATGATGTGTTCGCTATTTGCCAGGCGTTGTACTTTAGGCGAATTTCAGCGAGATACTTTTTGCTGTCCACACTCCCGTATTTGGAACGATCTGCTTCCTTCTCGATTAAATTCGCTCCATGAACCAAAGGCATTCTTCCCTTTTGTTTTCTCATCACAATCCTAAGCTCTTTCTGAGGTGCAGGGCAATGGCTCGTGCCAGCAGGGGAGGAACGGCGTTCCCGATCTGATTATACTGGCACAAAAATTTCTCGTCTAGGCGTTCTTCACGTTGCAATAGCTTGTGAGAGACAACCGTTTTCTTGCCTTGGAATTTGTACCAGTCTGGAAAAGACTGGAGCCGAGCGCCCTCACGCGCCGTCAAATTTCGGTGTTGAAAGGGATGGACAAAATTCGCATAGAACGATGCCGCTATTGTGTGAGAGGGCTTATTGGGGTGAAGTCGCCGGTTGTTCTGGTCGTACTTTGTGCCCGACAATGCGCCTTGCCCGTTGCGTCGTCTGGCCCCAAACTCAGGCGCAACGTCTGAACTTGATTCGCCCCATCCAATCTGTTGAAAGCGATTGACTAAACGCTTCGAGTGTCTCATGGCGACATGATTGAACAGTGCATCATGTCGCCCACGTATCTGCTCCTGATACTGAGTCAAAGGCGGGCTGACGTAAGGCTGTTCTTCTTCACCTTCGCCCTCGGCAAGCTCCGGCAGATCGGAAATTGCCTCCCACAAGGTAACTGCCGGGCACAGTGCCGCATCAAACAAGGTCTGATTGGCCTCCTGTGAAACGGCTTCAAGCAGCGAACTGATTTTTTCGGGTTTACCAATGGTTGAGGAATGGCGGTGTCCAACGATAAAAATACGTTCTCTGGTTTGAGGAACACCGTACTCAGCGGCATTGAGCAACCAGACTTCTACAAAGTATCCTAAATCTGAAAAAGTTTGCCTGATAATTTCAATAACGCGCTCACCATTGGCGTTATAACGGGACAGCAATCCTTTGACATTCTCCATAACGAAGGCTGACGGCTCCAGGGCCTCAATCCAATGAGCGAAGTTCATAAAAAGTGAGTTGCGCGGATCAGTGGGGTCTTTCACTGCTGGCCCGGCGATGCTAAAGCCTTGGCATGGTGGACCTCCAATTAGGATATCCGGTTTGAGAAGGGCTGCCCCTTTTATTGTCGCTTGGAACCTGAAGTCTCTAATGTCCGTGTGTAATACTCGCGTTCCGCTATGGTTATGCCGCAACGTGTCGCAAGCCCAAGCGTCAGACTCTAAAGCTACGGGGATGTCAAAGCCAGCCATCCCAAAGCCTAAACTAAAACCACCGGCTCCTGCGAACAGGTCTATGGCTGTTGGTTTTTTGTTCAACTACTTATGTTCTTTTCCTACAGTGTCCACCTGGCTTTGCGCTTCATAATCATTCAGGGGGATCCAGCGTCCGGCGGCAAAATCATCCATGCCCCGCTGAATGCCTGCAATCGCTTCCTGAAAACCCGCTGAATGCCTGCAATCGCTTCCTGAAAATCGGTGTCTGCCTCGGCTAATAATATATCTATCGTTTTTTCGGGCGGCAAACCGCGCTGGGCAGCGACAGAGCGCAGTCGCGCTTCCGTGTCGGGGGTTAAGGTAAGTGTCATGGTGGGTGCTCCAAAAGGTCAATGCGCCAATTATACCTCAGAATGTGGCAGACAGGCAAAGCCGGTTAAGGCTTGCCTGACGGCGCGGGAACCACTACGACATAATCCGCCAGGTCTTTGTCTGCCGGCGGCGCGGCCTTCTTGGGATCGGCAACGGGGATGACCGAGATGATGACGATTTTGGTCAGCGGCCTGCGCCAGAGGACGCGGCGGGGGATGCCGTCGCCGTAGTCGGAGTGGAATTGGCCGTTGAGGTGCAGGACCAGGCCGCCCGGCGCGACTTCCAGGCGGCGCGCGATGCTCTCGGCCATCGTCTCGTCGCGCACGACCTGGGCCTCGTAGAAGCGCCCGATGGTGGCCGCGTCCATTGCCGTGCCGCCGTGCGCGCCGCCCATTGCCTCCATGACGGCCTGGAAGCGGAGCCACGCGCCGTCGTGGGGGGCCTGCACCAGCGCGGCGGTCTGGCCGGGCGGGGCGTCTTGAAGGGCCGCCAGACCCCGTTTTCCGACGGCGGAGGCGATGGGTTGGGGGACGTTGGAGGCGAGGATGGGGATGCCGTTCGACTTGGCGTACTCGACCAGCGGCCGGTAGTCCGTGCGGTAGTTGGACCAGGGGCGGGCTGTTTTCAGGAACGCCGCTTCATTTGTCTGACCGTGCAAATAGGCGTCCAGGGCGGGTTGCGCGTCCCTTTCCCACATCTCCATGCCCAGCGTCAGGCGCTGGCCCGCGCGCTGGTGCAGTCCTTCCAGCAACGCCAGTTCCAGCGCGTTGGTCGCCGGGTCCGTGTGCTGCTCGCCGACGAAAACGACATCGGCCTGCGCCAGACGGTCCAGCAGGGCGGTGGGCGAGATCGTCTTGCCGGTTCGGTTGTCGGTAATGATCGTCATGGGCGTGGCGGCGGCGGAGGACCAGAGAGAGCAAAAGAGACAGAGGGCGAGGGCTGAAAGGAGGGCTGAAACCTGCCGATAATAAAGCATTGGCTTAGTTTCGGCGCCCGGCGCCGCCCTTCCTGCGCGTTTCGGCACCATGCAGATACCAACCACATTGTCGGCGATGGGAGCGCCCGCCTCGGCGGCCTTCGGCCTCCTGGGAAAGATCGCGCAGGCGGCGCAGCCGCTGTTGTCGCCGGTCGCGCCGTCGGTCATAGATGCGGCGGGAACTCTGACGCCTGAACGGGTGCGGGCTGCCCTGCTGGAGATGGGAGTCGCGGCGGCGGATGCGGATGTCGCCTTGGCGGAGGCGCTGGTGCAGGCCGGGCTGCCGCTGACGGCGGCCTCGGTGGCCGAAGCGCACGGGGACTTGGCGCGGTCTCCCGGCGCGTCGCCGCAGGCGTATGTGCTGGCGAAGACGCTGGCTCTGCCGACGTCGCCGGATGCGCTGCGGGCGCTGACGGCGGTGCTGGGCGCCTCGGACAACCAGGCGGGTCGAGGGGCGCTGCCGGAGCAGGTCAGGATGTGGCTGGGGCTGGGCGTGGAAGCGGGGACCGCCCCGGAAGCGCAGGCGCGGCACCTGCGGGAGATGGTGCTCCAGGTCGGGCGCAGCACGGAGCACCGGCTGATGGCGGCTGCGGAGGACAGAGCGCAGGCGCTGCCAATCGCCGACCTACGAACAGCCCTGCTGCGGCTGGCGCAGTCGTCGGGCGACCACGCCCTGCGGGCCGAGGCGGACGGCGTAGCATCCCTGCTGGAAGGGCAGCAGCTTCTGAATCAAGCATCGCTGACGGCCCACGCCGGACGGCCCGATCTGCCCCTGTATTTCGCCCTGCCGCTGGCCTTCGACGGCCTGCCCACCATTGCCGAGACTCGCCTGTGGCTGCCGGGGCGGGAGACGGACGGGGAGGCGGAAGACGAGCCGGTCCTGCGCGTCACCCTCCGGCTGACGCCGCCCCGCCTGGGCCGGGTGCAGGCGGACCTGACGGGGCGGCTGGCCGGGAGCCTGAGCTGCCGGCTGGGCGCGGAAAAGGCGTCGGCGGCGCGTCTTCTGGGACGCCACGCCGATCTGCTGGTAGATGCGTTCAGCCGCGCCGGCTGGTCGTCCTGCGATGTCGTCTGCCGCGCGCAGGCCGAATGGCCGCCGCTCTGGCCCGGCGGCGAAGCCTTCACGACCCCGCGCGCCTACATAGACCAACTCGTTTAGTCCATGGAAAGGACACTTTCATGCAAGACCCAACAGTTGCCATCGCCCTGCGGTATGCGCCCAAAGAAGGCGAGGCCGCGCCCTCTATCGTCGCCAAAGGCGACGGCTTCCTAGCGCAAGAAATCCTGCGGGTCGCCCGCGACCATGACGTCCCGCTGCGGCAGGACCCCGCCCTGGCGGGCGCGCTGGCGACGCTGGATGTGGGCCGGCAAGTCCCCGCCGAACTGTTCCGCGCCGTGGCCGAAGTGCTGGCGTTCGTCTACAAGATGAACGGCAAGACGTAGGGGCGCGATTCATCGCGCCCTCCTCTGTGCCCGTGCCCTCCTCCTGCACCTCTGCCTTCGCTGCGCCGGCATCGCCTCACGCCAGCATTTCCTGACCCGGCTTCCAGTCCGAACCGCACAGCCCGCCCGACTGGATCGCCTCCAACACCCGCAGCGTCTCGTCCACCGACCGCCCCACGTTCAGGTTGTGCGTCACCGCGTACTGGATGACGCCTTCCGGGTCAATGAGGAACAAGCCGCGCAGGGCCACGCCTTCCTCTTCCAGCAGGACGCCATAGTCGCGGGCGATCCGACCCGTCTTGTCCGAGAGCAGCGGGAAGCGCAGGCCCGCGATGCCCTGACGCTCACGCGGCATCCCCATCCAGATGCGGTGCGAGTAGACCGAGTCGGTGGACGCGCCCAGAACGTCCGTGTCCCGGTCGGCGAACTCGTCTAAGCGGTCGGACAGGGCGGTGATCTCGGTAGGGCAGACGAAGGTGAAGTCGAGGGGATACCAGAAGAAGACGAGCCAGCGGCCCCTGTAGTCGTCGAGGCGGACGGTCTGGAGGGGGCCGCTCATGGCCTCGCCGGGGAAGGCGGCGGGGGCGGAAAAGTCGGGGGCGGGCTGGCCGACCTGGGGGGGATTGTTCATTTTGTTTCAGTCCTTGCGGGCAGAGCTAGCTGATAACACTCAGGGCTTACCGTGACATCCTCGACAAAATCCCAAGATTCATGCCAGGGGGTGTCAATCACACTCGTCTTGCCCATGTGCTGGATCAGGCAAGGGGCAGTGGCGAAAAGCGGGATGCCGGACTGGATCAGATACTTTTTCAAGATAATGTCGTAGTGCTCTCCGCTTGCCTTCAAGCCATGTGCCTTCAGATGTTTCGCAAACCCCTGTCGCACCTTCATAGGGTAGTAAATGCCCTGTGTACCGGAAAAAGCGTCATGGGGATACTCAACATAGAGCCGACTGTAGCTTTTCTCTTTTGTTTTGGAGAACCACGCGGCATAGACCGCAAGCACGAAGTCTGGGCCGTATTGCTCCTCCAGAGCGCCCAGCGTAGTGTCGAGCCGCGCCCGCCAGCCTCGGGCAAAGCGGATGTCATCCTCTAAAATCAACGTGCCCCGTGCCCCGGCTACGGGCTGAGTCAAGCATCGGTAATAGTTCCAGGCCGCCCGTTGGTGGGTGAAGTTGTTCTTGATCCAGGCCCAAGTGTTAGGCCCCATCTCGACGATAGCGATTCCCGGTTGCGAGCGGTAGCGCTCCAGGTGCGTGGTCACCGGCGAGCCGACGACTAAGCAAACAGGCTGATCCACATTTGGGGACTGCTCTGATGCCAGGCTCTCCAGGGTGGCTTCAAGATAGTCTTTCTCGCGCCAGATGGTAGAGATGACGATGTTGATCTTATCCAACGACATTGGGTAAGCTCCCTGTGAACTTGTTTCGGTTCCCGCCAAGCTGATTGAGCCGGTGCTTGATTGCTCGCCGGGGGCAAGTTTAGGCATCGCCCTGGCTCACCCAGGAGGCCCACCAGCGGTGGACGGCGTAAGCCTCCGGGTGCGCGTCCCAGCCGCGTTCCTTCTCCTCCCAGGTGTAGGGATAAAACAGGGACGGTTGGAAAAGGCGGAAGTCTCGGTGTTCGCCCCGGTATTGTTCGCCCTCCGCCCGCCACGCCAGGTACTGCGGCTGGAAAAACTGCGGGCCGGTTCGGACCGAAACGCTCTCGCTCTCGTGCGCCGCGAACGAGGCTGGAATTTCATCTAAGACCCTCGCGAAAAGAGAGTGACCGGGGACCGCTCCGAGGATGGCGATCTCTAGATACTGGATGCATGTCTCCACCCTGGTCGGCTGTATCCGACCGGCGAAGCCCTCGCAGTTCTTGATCAGGTCGTCCAGCGGGCGCTGGCACTCCATGTCCATGTCTACATAGACGCCGCCGAACTGGTGCATCAGCTCGTAGCGCAGTATATCGGCGCGGTGGCCCGTGTTCTTGCTGCTGTGGTAGAGCGCTTGGTTTTGCATCGGCGGCAGATTGCCTCTAGTCCACAGGCGCATCTCCCACTCCAGGTGGTGGTGTCGCCACTTCTCTATCATCTCCTGGGCACCTTCGGGGAGCGGATCGTCACCGATCCAGGTGTGGTGGATGATCTTCGGGATGGCGAGGCGGGCGGAGAAGCGCGTCGAGCGCATGGCAGGCACTCCCAGAGGGCGCTTCGTCAGGCTTGGTATTGCCGGTAATGGGCGCGGAGATGCGCCCGCAGGGGGTCGTTCATGTCGCGCGGTACGGGGTGCATCCAGAAGCGGTTAGACAGGCGCAGGCTTTCCTCCAACGTGTCAACCGAGTACCTGGTCTTGAAGCGCAGGCAGGTCTCATCGAAGGGCGTTTGCACGAGGTCAAAACCGAGCAGGCTCACCAGCGTCGGAAAGACTATCTCCTCGGTCGCAAAAATCTGGCTGCGCCCGATCAGGGCGCGCAGGTAGATGTTGGTGTCAAGCAGGTTCAGGATCGCCGTTGCGGCCTGTCGGCTGAAGACCGTGCCCGGCCAGAAGGTCCATTTCGGGTAATGGCTCAGGCCGCTGAAATGGTGCTCGGAGCCGTGGGTGAACTTCATCAAAAAAGGCATCCATGCCTTTAGCTCGTTCAGGGCCGTGTATTGCGGGTAGCTGATGACGGCGGGGGCGCTTGTTCCTTCCAAGAAGCCGAGGGGAATGAGGCTCTGAGACCCGGTGGTCGGCCAGTCCACAGCCGCCGGTGAACTCCGCAGGAGGCCAAAGTTTGGGTGCTGTGTCGCGATCTCTGCCAGGCGCTCCGTGTAGCCGGGATGCAGCAGCAGTTGGTCGGAGTCCACATTGGTAACGGTGTCAAAGTCGCTGTTCTGGCAGACCCAACGCAGGCAGTCAATCATGTACCCATGCAGAGTACCGTAACGCTGTGGCTTTGGGTATGGGTGAACATAAATCTGTGAGTCACGATGAAAGCGGCAGTCGGCCAGTAGGGAGGCATCGCCGCTGTTGTAGAGCAACACGGATGAAGCGGGATCAAGGCAGTGCAGGTTGCAGACCATATCCCAGACCACGTCGGGCTTCTCATGCACCAAACACGAAAACAAGTTCTTCATTCAGCCTGTCCCAATGGCTCTGCCGTCACATCCTCAATAAATCCTGGAGCTTGATGCCAAATTCCTAATCCGGTCGTGTTCCTCCCCATGTGCTGGATTAGGCTCGGTGAGGTGGCGAACAGCGGGATGTCTTCTTGTATGAGATAGTCCCGGAGCAAGTAGTCATAATGGTCCTTGTTGCCGATAACACCCTTGACTTTGAGATACTTAGCGAAACCCTGTCTCATCTTTGCCGGATAATAGACGCCTTGCGTACCGGTAAATCTCGCGCGCGGGTACTCCGCATACAAAAGGTGTTCTTTTGGCTTCCATCCATAAGGATTGTAGAGGGTCAGCACGAACCTTGAACTGAAGCGGCTTTCTAAAATGCCTAGCGTTCTGTCCAGCCGCGCCCACCAGCCGCAGGCGAACCTCACATCATCCTCTAAGATCAGCGTCCCCTCCTCATCGCCATCGCATTGGGTTAAGCAACGATAGTAGTTCCAGGTTGCCCGCTGCCTCATGTTGTTATTCTTGATCCAGGCCCAGGCATGAGGCCCCATTTCTACAACGACAATGCCAGGCTGTGCGCGGTAGCAGTCCAGGTACGATGTGACTGGCGAACCAACGACAAGGAACACCGGCTGGTCGCGGCGGATCAGGTACTCAGACGACAAGCTCGTCAGGGTCGCATCCAGGTATTTCTCTTCGCGGCAGACTGTCGTGATGACGAGGTTAATTTTATTCAGTGTCATTTTGGTTTTGAGGATCAAGCCGTCAAAGGGTAGGCACTGTCGGGACGGTGAAGAGCATATGGTCAAGCTGGCTCATTCGTAATGGCGAACTCGTTGACTTGGTACTCGCTAACCATTATGGTATCAGAGGGTTGGGAACCATGAACACAACGCGCATTAAGTATAATGCTTTTTTTGACTTGCCATGACAATGTCCCTGCAAAGGAAGGACGTTCAGTTCCGATAGGTAAAGACACTGTTCTGGCTCAGAATTGAGATGGTGGTAAGTTGATGTTTGAAGAACTCAGGTCCTTTAGAGCGCGGTGAGCCAGCCTCTGGACATCTGGGTCTGGGTCTTTAAGCAAAGGTTCTAAATAGGGGATCGCCCTTTTATCTCCTAACTTCCGCATCATTCTTGCGGCATAAAGCTTGTCAAGCTTTTTACCACTCGACAACAAAGGCAACGCCGCGACGTATATTTTGTTTCTTTGCTCCTCTGTCATTTGCTTCAGATGCATAAGCGTTCCCAAAACATCGCCATGAACGATCTGTGGATCATTTGTAGCTGTCTGTGGGTTATGCATAATACTCAGCATCCAGTCAAGGTCATTATCAGAGATAGCTCCTGTCTTGACCACGCCATCAGTGATAAACTCCCACTTGACAAAATCTTGTGCATTTATGACTCCTGATTCTGCGAGCTTATTTGCTAGCTTGGTTCGTTCTTGAAAAAGATCATTCGCACGTTTCTGCTTTACAACAAAATAACTCACGATAACGGCAATAATTAACGCTATTAATATTAAATATCTCGTTTTGTGCATTTTTCTGATTGACATTTAGACTATTTTGGAGGGTAAAAGGTGGACCTTCAGAAGAAGGAAATGAATAGAGTTGTGGTGCAAATAAGCCTTTTGGCTCTGTAAGGCTCCCTGAGCGCATTATAGCTTCCTGAATGAAAATCTTGTCAATTTATCGTCACCAGGGGCCTCACAGCCGCTCCAAGCGGCAAGAAAAGCCATTCCTGAGTCAAGAGACTGAATAATTGCACCACAACTCTAATCATTGTCTATGTTAATGCTACACTAGGCAAACTCAAGTGGCTAATAACTGACTGATGTTATGCAGAGCCAGCGAACAGAGCCAGCCGGCGAGTAAACTCGGCTCGTGGCGAAGTACTATTTGTCCGCTTGTGCAGGCACAAGATCTCAGAAGTTTCCACGAGGGTGAAAACATGGCCCTTCGCTACGAGCCGAATTTAGTCACTGACGGAACCCTGTGTAACGTCAGTCAGTTATTTGTCTGTAACGGTGGTACACTTCTCTTGGGCTGTGACGGTGCAGTTATGCACTTGAGTTCCTCCACTCTGCTGAGGAGAAGGATAATTGTCTCCGCACCCTTTAGCGACACATTCTTCGCATGTAGTCGTTCCGCCGCCGTAGTAAGTGGGTTTGCTGGCACAGTTTTTCCCAATTTCCGTAGCCGAAGGAGGATCAACTACCGCACATGGATCGTAGGCCGCCAGTGCGATGCCCGCCTGCTGGAACTCCTTTGCCACCTGCTCGACGACTTTGTTGTCTCCCGCCCGCTGCTGCATGGCCTTTCCGACCATCCGTGCCAGGTCGTCCACGTTGAACAGCGCGAACGTCGCCATCGCTGAGGTCATCCCGAACCGCTTCAGGGCCTGGCGGCGGGAAAGACGCTCCCGCTCGAAGCGCTCCCTGTCAGTCTCGACCGGGGCCTGCGCCCCAGCCGACACATCTTGATTGTCATTCTTCGGCATTCTGTGTCTCCTCTGTTCCGTCTTCCGGCACTGTCGCCAGCGCCGCCTGCTTCTCTTGGAGTTCCACGACGCGGCGGGCCACTTGGTCCACCAGTACGGCGAGGCGGTCACGCTCCTCGATCCGGTCAATCACGGCCTGCGCGACTAGGTCTACATACTCCTCACGGTCCTCGATACGCATGAGTGCTGTCCCTTTGTCCTCCTTCTTGGTAAGCGTTAGGTGCGATTAGGCGACCGGCTCCGGGGCCAGCAGCCGCTTCAGGGAGTTCTCCGCCATCTTCAGGCCGAGGCTTCCCGCCGCGCGGGAGCGCAGGCGGCCCCCGGCGTCGAACAGGAAGTAGCACGGCCAGACGCCGCCGGTCTGGAACAGGTCGCCGACCGTGTGCGCGTTGTCAATGGCGCACGGGCCGGTCAGGGCGAGCTCATCCGCCGCCGCGCGGACTTTGGCTACGTCCATGTCGGCCTCCATGCGCGGCATATGCACCGAAAGAAGCTGCAAGCCGTCCTCCTGGTAGGTTTCCAGGAAGCGCAGCAGGCTGGGCATGTTCATCTTGCAGATCGGGCAAGAGACGGCCCAGAACTGTACCAGAGTCGGACGGCCCTGGAGGGCATCGGTCGCGACTGGTTCATCAAGCCATTCGGTCGCGCCGCTCAGGGGCGGCAGGCAGGTTCCAATGGGCAGCGGCATCGTGTTGTCATCAGGTCCCCAGGGGGACGGGCGGAACAGGAAGGGAGGGAGGGGGACGGGCGGAACAGGAAAAGCGTTGAAAAAGTTACAGGACGCCCCTACCGAAGACAGTATAGCGGGCTATTGGCGGGTTGTCAAGGGGTTAGGTGAAAAATTTCATAAGTATTTTTACGGGGCTTAGAACCGACCTCGGCGTAGGCATCCGTCAGGTCCGAGCGCAGCCCGAACAGGACGCGCTCGGACGCCCCGCCGCGCTTGCCGACCAGTTGCAGCCGCTCGGTCGGCTTCAGCACCCGCCCCGCCACCCGTTGGGTCACGGTCTCCCGCCCGATGGCCCCGCCCGCGCCGATCACGCTGATGTCCATGTTGGAGTCTTTCTGTTCGGATTGCCTCAGCGCCGCGCGGTGATGATCCCTATTCGCCCGCCGTCTGCTCCGGCAGGCGCAGGGCGGCCAGCGCGTCCCAAACATCTTCCGGCAGCGGCTCGGTCGCGGCCTGCAAGTCCTGCGTGATTTCCTGCCGCGTCTTCGCCCCGGTCAGCGTGCAGCCGATCAGCGGCTGGCGCAGGCAGAAGCCGAACACGACGGCTTTCTCGTCCACGCCGCGCTCGCGGCACCACTGGTACAGCCGGCGCGCAGCGTCTTTTTCCGCTTCGGGCAGGCTGGGTCAGACGGACGGCTGGGCTTTATCCGGGTCCTGGCCGGTGAGTACGCCCAGGTCGAGGGGCGAACCGTTGATAACGCCGACCGCATGCCGAGCCGCCAGTTCCAGCAGCCCGTCCGTCTGCGCCGTCGTGCGGACCGGGTTGTAATCGGCATACGTGAGGATGACGTCCACGCGCCCGTCCTCGATGGCCTGCTTATGGAAGTCGTGGCGGCGCTGCCCCAGGCCGACGCTCTTGACGACGCCCTGCTCTTTCAGCGAGAGCAGGGCGTCGAAGGCGCCGCGCCGCGCCAGCACTGGCCCCATGTCCTCGGGGTCATGCACCAGCGCCAGGTCGAGATAATCCGTCTTCAGCAGGCGCAGGCTGTTCTCGATGTTCCACAGCGTCCCGTCCCAAGAGTAGTCGCCCTGCCGGTCCGGGTGCGTCCCCGTCTTGGTGGACAGGATGACCCGTTTCCGCAGCCCGCCTTCCAGCGCCCGCCCGCTCTTGCGCTCGCTGTCGCCATACGAGGCATCCGTGTCTATGTAGTCCACGCCCTGCGCGACGGCGTACCGGACGGCCTCAATCGCTTCCTCGTCCGACACTTTGCCGAAGACGCCGCCCAGCCCGCGCCGCCGAGCGCGAGGGCCGGCACTTTCAGCCCGCTCCACCCCAGCCGCCGCTGGGACAGCTTTGTTCCCAATGCTTCTGCCATAGTCTTTCCCTCCACGGCAGATTGTGGGCATTTTGGAGCAGGATTAAACCGGCCAAGCGGTCACAGGGCTGAACCCCCGTGCTTTAGAAAGCAACTCCCCGCCTTCGCGGGCAGAGGATAACCCACGCGCCTTCTTCGCCCACGCAGGTGGGCGCTTGCACTCCTACAGCACGGGGGTTCAGCCCCGTGAGGGCGACCATTCTATGGTTGCCGCAAGTCCCACTCGCGCACGGCTCGCACGAACGCCCTGACCTTCGCGTGGTCCTTGACGCCCGGCGCCGACTCGACGCCCGACGACACATCCACGGCGTAGGGCCGCACGGCCTCCAAAGCGTCCTGCACGTTGTCCGGCGTCAGCCCCCCCGCCAGGATGACCGGCCTGTCCGTCAGCGCCTTCGCCCGCGCGGCCAGCGACCAGTCGAAGGTCTCGCCCGACCCGCCCAGCATCGCCTTGTGGTAGGCGTCCAGCTGGATCGCCCCGACCGGATCGGGATAAGCTTCAATCTCCCTAAGTGTAGACTCATCGCGCATTCGAAAGGCGCGAATGCGAGACCAAGCCATGCCGGAAGCGCGGGACGATTCGGGCGTGTCTTCGTAATGCTGGACATAATCCGGCATGTAATCCTCTTCGTCGCCGGGCCGCTGAAACACGCCGACGCACTGGATAAAGATCGGCAAGTTCTCTGTGATCTCAAAGTAACTTTGCGCGTCAACGAAGCGCGGGCTGCCGGGAACGGCGATAAAACCCAGCGCGTCCGCCCCGGCCTCCGCCGCCGCCAGCGCATCCGGTCTATTGGTAATGCCACAGATTTTGATTCGTGTCACGATTTAATCCTGCTGTTCTGACTACGGGCGGTGGGGGAGCGGCTTTATAGTCCGCTCTTTGCCCAATTTTAACTGAATGCGGTTCTGGATGTACTCATCCGGGTGGTTTACCGCAATGTCCAATGCTTTGGAGACCAGCGGATGCAATTCTGCGGGATAGTCTTCAGGGTTGATGTTCAGTCGCGCGATGATGCTCCGCCGGATGTGCAGATCATTGTCGTTGATGAAAACTTTCAGGAACGCACACTGCATTTTATGGGGGATGTCCCTCGTAGCCTTGTATTCTTCGAGACATTCCGGCGTCAGCTTTTCCCAAAACGGCTCTTCCGTCTCAGGGTTCCAAAACCGATTGGTCACTTCTGGGCGGTATTTGAACCGAAACGAGGCCCAGTAGAGCGCGTTGACTGCGCCCGCTTTCTCATAGATGGTGCCATGCTCGACATATTCCAACAGGGCTTCGTTTACTGAACGGTAGCCTGCTGCCGTCAAGCAGGGCAGAATGAAGTGCTTGTTGAAGCTTGGGTCTCGCGTGTACTAGTTTCAATTCCACTCTGGTTCTATTAAAAGTTGCGCCGCATCCGCCGCAGGGCCGCCCGCTCGAAGTCCTCGTTTCAATTCCACTCTGGTTCTATTAAAAGCTGCGTTGTGGTCACACCCAGCGGCACAAGCACCGTCACGTGTTTCAATTCCACTCTGGTTCTATTAAAAGTTGCACACAGAGGATAGTTAAGGGAGCGTCGGGTTGGGAGGCGTGTTTCAATTCCACTCTGGTTCTATTAAAAGGGGCAATGTCCTGCTGACGACACTCCTCGAGTCCAAGTTTCAATTCCACTCTGGTTCTATTAAAAGTGTGCGTGAATAAGGGAGCTAGCGAACTGAGAGCATGTTTCAATTCCACTCTGGTTCTATTAAAAGTCCACTTCTTGTGGCCGATACCGGCGAATACACAACTTGTAGGAACATGCGATCAAGCACCGACGAAAGATTACCCATTCTGTGGGGAAATTCCTGCTGCAAACGCAAAAAGAGTCGTCGGCCTCCTCTGTGGCATAGGGCTACCGGAGGCCGACGACTCGAAAAGGGCGGCTATCACTCAAAGGAACGGGCAGGACCTCTGAGTCCTATTTCTTCGCGGGCGCGGCCACAAGGACCGTCTGCGCCCCCGGCGTCGCGTCCTGCGCCGCCGTCCAGAGCATCCGGCCCGTCTGGCGGTTCAGGGCGTAGACCTTGCTGTCGCCCTCGCACTGGAAGTACGCCGCGTTCGCGCCCAGGGCGGGAAAGCAGAGCAGGCCGTCGTTGGTGGCAAACTCCCATTTCGTGCGCCCCGTGGCGGCATCCAGCGCGTAGACCTTCGAGTTGCTGTAGCCGGTATACAGGACGCCGTTCGCACCCACGGCGGGCGCCGACCAGGCCGTGCCGTCCCCGGTCCGCTCCCACCGCTCCTGGCCGTTGGTCCGCAGCGCGAACAGCTTCCGGGCGCTGGCGTACAGCATGTCGTCCGGCCCCACCACGACCGGGTAGTCCAGGCTGTCCCCCGTCGCGAACTTCCAAAGCGTCTTGCCCGTCGTCCCGTCCAGGGCCAGCAACTGCGCGTCCGCCGTGCCGACATAGACCGTGCCGGTCGGCCCGACCGTCGGCGCCTGGGCGGGCAGGACGGTCAGGTCCTGGCTCCAGCGGATCGCCCCCGTCGCGCCGTCCAGCGCATACAGCTTACCCGCCGAGACGTAAACCAGCCCGTTCGAGCCAATCGCGGGCGAGGAGGCCGCCGTCTGCGTCGCCTGCTCCCACTTCTTCGCTCCGGTCTTGGCATCCAGCGCGATCACTTTTTTGTCTTTATCGGACGTCCCGACATAGACCAAGTCCCCGGCGACGGCGGGGCGCGTGGCGAGGCGGCCCGCCGTCGTGAACTGCCAGAGCTTGGCCCCCGTCTTGCCGTCCAGCGCGTACACGTTCTTGTCGCGGCAGGTGACGTACACGCTGCCGTCCGGCCCGATGGCGGGGGAAGCGTTGACCATGTCGCCCGCCGTGAACTTCCAGCGGGCCGCGCCCGTGGTCTGGTCCAGGGCCGTGACTTCGTGGTTCCAAGACCCGAAATACAGCGTCCCATTCGCGCTCACGGCCGGCGCGGTGTTGACCGACTCCTCGTTATCCACCGGCGGGGCCGGCGGCAGCCGCTTCTGGGTGCGGCGCTGCGGGTTGGTACGCGGCGTCCGGTTGTTCTGCGCGTTGGGGTTGTTCTGCGCGTTGGGATTGTTCTGCGCGTTGGGATTGTTCTGCGCGTTGGGATTGTTCTGCGCGTTGGGATTGTTGCGCGTCCTGCCGCGCCGCCGCTGACTGGGCTGGGGATACTGGGGGAACGGGTTGGATGAGGGCACGGTGTAGACGGTCTGCGCGGGCGTGGGAAGCGCCGCGAGTAGGCCGAAGGCGGCCAGCGGCAGGCTGAGTCGGGCGAGTGAGAGACGTGAGAGACGCATGAGGGATACCTCGAAAGAGACAGGGTTTTTTACTGGGACGCACAGACGGGGGAATAGTTCACGGGAAGTTCTTATGTCCCAACAATCTGATAGACCTCCTGCCTAAGCCTGATCCAGCTCTGAAGAACCTGGCCTTCAGGCCAGGTTCCTTCAGGGCCGGACCTACTTCACCACGGCCACTGGCCGGGCCGCGCCCACCTTCACCGCCACGACCTGCGCTCCGGCGCCCTTTCCGTCCTCTTTCTCGCCCTCCGCCAGCGCGTCCGCAATGGCCTGCAATGCCTGCGGATTGGCGGCCAGCGCGCGGGCGATGGCGTCCGCCTGCGCGGGCGTCGCCGAACCCTGGCCGGTCAGCTTCTCCAACGCCGGGCCGACCAGCCTGCCCAGATTGCCGATCAGGGCGTCCACCTGACCTGTCCCGTTCGCCGCGTGGCCGTTGCCGGTCCCATTCCCGTTCGAGCCGGACAGGAAGCCCTCGGCCATCGCGCGGACGCCGAAGCCCTTCGCCATGTTGTCCATCATCTTTTGCGCCGTTTCGGGCGTCCCGTACAGCGTCATGTTGCCGTGCGACAGGAACGACGCCAGGGCGCGGGCGAACTCCTGCTGCACCTCCTTATCGGCCTGAATCCGCAGCTTTTCGATCTCCAATAGGATGCCGGCCTGGGCGAACTCCTGCCGGTTTTCGAGCTGCTTGCGCTCGACGTCCACCCGCGCCTGCTCGACGTGGACATTCTCGCGGGCAACTTCGACCGGGACGAGCTGCTGGGCCTTCTCGCCGCGCGCCACCAGCTCGCGCGACTGCGCCTCGGCCTGCGCCAGTTGCAGCCGGGCTTCGGCCTGCTTGGCAGCGGCCTCCTGCTCGCCCTGGGCGTTCGTGACGCGGGTAAACGCGGACACCTGCGCCTCGGTCTGGAGGCGGATCTTGTCCCGTTCGATCTCCTGTCGGGCGGCGATCAGCTTCTTGTTGGCGTCCCGCTCGGCCTCGGCGATCTGCGTCACCGAGACGACCTCCTGGTTCGCCTTCTCCTGCGCGGCCTGGGCGATCAGGGATTTTTCCTCCGCGCGGGCGCGCTCCGCCTCCTGGTTCGCCACGGCGATCTGCTTGACGCGCTCGGCCAGCGCGACCGCCTGGTCGCGCACGACCGCCGCCGTCTGCAATTCCTGCTCGCGGGCGATGGTGGCCGTCCGCACGGCCTTTTCCTGCCCGACGCGGGCGACCTCGACGGCCTGCTCGCGGGCGATCTCCGCCGTCTGGACAGCCTGCTGCTTCTCGATCTGGGCGGTCTCGACCGCCCGCTGCTGCCCGATCTGCGCTTCCTGCGCTTCGCGGTCCTTGTCCGCCTGAATCTTCAAAATCTCCGTGTGCTGGTTCGCCTCGGCCTCGGCCTGGTTGCGCTCCAAATTCAGGATATACTGCCGCGTCGTCACGTCCTGGTTCTTGCGCGCCTGCTCTGCCGCTCGTTCCAGGTTGTTGCGCTCCACCATCGCCGCCGCCGTGATCTCCGTGATCTTGCGCTTGCCCTGAGCGTCGAAGACGTTGTTGTCCGACAGCTCCGACGGGTCCGTCTGGTCCAGTTCCGAGATGGTGACGCTTTCGAGCAGCAGCCCGTTCGCCTCCAAGTCCGACTTGACGTGCTCTTTGACCCGCTCGGCGAACTCGTCGCGCTTGGTGTGGATCTCGAACAGGTCCATCTGCGAGGCGATGGCGCGCAGGGCCGAAACCAGCTTCTCGCTGACCAGGTTCTCGACATTCTCCGCATTGACCGAGTTGTCCCCCAGCGACCGGGCGGCGTTCAGGATATGCTCCCGGTCCGCCTGCACCCGGATGTAGAACTGCGCCAGGATGTCCGAGCGCAGGTTGTCATGGGTGATCAGCGCGTTCGGCCCGTGCGGGTTGACCCCCAGCTTCATCGTCCGCAGGTTGACCTCGGTGATCCGGTGAAAGATCGGGATGACCAGCGCCCCGCCGTCCAGCACGACGCGCGAGCCGCCCTGCCCAGTCATCACGAACGCCTGGTCTGCCGACGTCTTCTTATACAGCGATGTCCAGACCGTCACCACCAGCCCGATGAGGAAGACCGCCAGCCCGGCGACGCCCAGCACGGCCTTTCCCAGAAAGCCGATCATCGGCACGAACAGCGGCCCGATCATCAGGGCCGCGCCCACCAGCATCATTACCACTCCCATTGTCATTCTCCTTGCTGAAGGGCAGGCACGGGGGGCCTGCCCCTACGTCTCGCGGGCGGTAGGGGCGGCCCCCCCGTGGCCGCCCTTCTCTGCGTGGCTGTGTGTGCCTCTGGCCCGCTGTGTGTCTAGCCCACTTCCTCCACGATCACCTGATCCCGCGCCGCATCGTAATCCGTTACCAGCGCCCGCCGCCCCCGCGCGATCTGTCCCTGCCCCGGCGCGCTCCGCGCCGACACGTCATGCAGCGTCCCGTGCGCGTCATACACATGCACCCGTCCCCGCGCCTCGTCCGTGGCGAACACGACCGTCCCGGTCAGGCCGCACAGCTCGACATTGCCGACTGCATACGATTCGTCGCGCGGCAGCAGGCGCGAGGCCGTCTCCACTGTCGCCTTCTGCGTCACCAGCGCCCCGACCAGGGCCGTCGCCAGGGCGGGCAGGGCGAACGCGGCGGGCAGGTGCAAGTGACTCTCCCAAAGCTGCGTCCCCCAAAAGCCGAACAACCCCCAGCCCAGCAGCGCGCTGCCCCAAACGAGCGGCGCCGGGACGCGCCCCAGCCCGAAAAACGCCGTCAGCGACGGCGGCGTCCGCCCCGCCGTCCCCGCCCCGCGCGCCTGCCCATGCGCCTGCGCCGGTGTATGGGACGGCGCGTGCCCGTGCGCGGCGGGCGCGTGGTGCCCCGCCGCGTGGTGCCCCGCCGCGTGGTGCCCCAGACCCTGCCCGCCGTGATGCCCCAGGCCGTGGTGATGGTGCATCCCGCCCCCCAAGCCCGAAAGCAGCAGCAGGAGCAGGGCCACGCCGCCCGGCAGCAAATAGATCAAATAGTACCACTGCCCGTATTCGCTGGGATTGACCATCAATGCGCCTCCCAATTTCTGTCCCAGTTTCTTTGACCCGCCAACCTGTGAAAAGTTGCACGGCTTGGAAAAAGACCCGTCCCCTTAAGTTCGCTTGCTGGGTGCCGAATCCTGCCCCTGTACGATGCAGACTTTGACAGGAGGGCCGGAATCTAGTATAATGGTGTCAGCGTCCCCATTGAGTTGTCGAAAGCGATGGATAGGGACGCGCCATTTTCACGCACGGAGACATAAAATTTATCATGCCCAGGACACGACGCACCCCTGCGTCCTCGCCCGCCGCCCCGGATGCGGCGTCGGTCGAGACGCCGCCGGTGGCCTCGGACGCGCCTTCTTCCGAGAACTCCTCGGAGAACGTCGTCTCGAATGACGCCGCTTTGACCGACCCGGCCATGCCCACAGAAGAAGCCAGGCCCAAACCGACGCGACGGCGCGGCACGCGCAAGACGACCGCTGAAGCCGCCCCACCCGAACCCGAAGCGCCCGCCGCACCCGCCCAGGCGGCGGACGCCGCGCCTACGCGCCGTCGCGGGCGGCGGCCAGCCGTCCCCGAAGCCGTCGCCGAGACGCCTGCCGCGCCCGGTCCGAGTGCCCCCGCCCCCGTAGCCGAAGACGCGGCGGACGTCGCGCCCACCCCGCGCCGCCGGGGGCGGCGGACCGGTGCAGCGGAAACGCCCGCCGTGGAGACGCCCGCTCCTGCCGCTGAAGCGCCTGCACCCGCCCCGCGCCGCCGGCGGCGGCGGACCGGCGCGTCACAAGAAGCGCCCGCCACTGAAACGTCTGCGCCCGCCGTCGAAGCGCCCGCGCCTATTGACGAACCGCCTGCGCCCGCCGCCCCGTCACGCCGGCGCGGAAGCGCCCGGCAGCCGGAAGCGGCCCCCGTCGAAGCCGCAAGCGCGGAAGCCGCCCAACCGCCCGCCAACGTGCCCCCATCGCGCCGTCGTGGACCGTCCTGCCAGGCTGAAGCGACCGCCGAAGCGGCGGAAACTGCCCTGCCGGAAGCCGCTACGGAGGCCGCCGCCTTCGCCGAAGGAACGCCGCAGGAGGAAGCGGCGCCCGCCCGCCGTCGCGGACGGCGGCGCGGCGCGGCCGAAGTCCTGGAAATGCCGCCCGCGCCCCCCAGCCCGGCATCGCCCGGCCTCGAACTGCCCGACGTGGAAGCGCCCGTCGAGCCGTCCGTTTCCGGGGAGGAACCCGCCGACGAGGCTGGGGGACGCGGGAAACGCTCCCGCCGCTCCCGCCGCCGCCGGGGCGGGGCGGACGAGCCGACGACGGAAATGCTGGAAGCGGCGGGCGCGGGCCTGCTGCTCGACGAAACGATCGCCGAACCCGTGGCGCCCGAAGAGGATGAGGACGACGCCTTCGTCTCCTACCCGCCGCCCGCCGCGCCCACTTTTGTCGCCCCGCGCATCGTCCCGCCGGTCCTGCCGCCCGCCGACGAGGCGCAGGCTCCGCGCCTGACGGCCCTCGTCCGGCACGAGGGCCGGGGGCTGCCGAAGATTTCCATCAACGGGCAAGGCCACGCGCCTTACTTCTTCTTCGTCAACGCCGAAACCGCCCCCGACGGCGAAACCGTCGAGGCACAGATTCGCGAAGCCGCCGCCAACGGCCTCCACCTATTTTCGGGCGTCATGTATCTACCCCTGCGCAATGCCTATGGCGACCGCTCGTTTGGGGCCATTGACGCTCTCGTCCAGCAGATTCTGGCCGCCGACCCGGACGGCTACGTCCTGCCGCGCCTCCAGTTCTTCCCGACCAACTACTGGGCGCGAACCCATGCGGACCAGATGGCCCGGTACGCCGGGGGCGAGGAGGGCGACGTTTCACTCGCCTCGACCGAGTTCTGGGCGGACTGCGTGGACGCGCTCGACGCTCTGATCGCCCACTTCGCCGACCCCGGAACGCCCGGCGGCGACCGGGTTCTGGGCTTCCACCTGGACCGGGGCGAGTGGTTCTACGACGCCGACGCGGGCTATGACCTGTCCCAGCCCAACCAGATCGCCTTCCAGCACTGGCTCCATGCCAAGTATCAGGCCCTCCACGCCCTGCGCGCCGCCTGGCACGACGCCGACGTCACCTGGGAGGACGCGGCTGTCCCCGACTGGCACGGCAAAACGGCGACCGTCAAGAAGACCGGCACGCCCCTTTACGCGGCCCGGCGCGAAGGCCGCTGGCCGGATTACGCCCAGTATTCGTCGGAACTGGTCGCCGAGGTCATCGCCGGCCTGGCCGAAGCCATCAAAACGCTCTCGCTGGGCCGCCTGATCGTCGCCGCCTCCTACGGCTACACCCTGGAATTCGCGGCCCGCAGCGACTCGGGCCATCTCGCGCTCGGCAAGCTGCTCTCGTCCCCGCACATTGACATCGTGGCCGGGCCGAACTCCTACGCCGGGCGCGGCGCGGGCAGCCCCGCCGCCTTTCCCGCGCCGCTGGATTCGGTCGCCCTGCACGGCAAGCTGTGGCTGGTCGAGGACGACACCAAGACCTTCCTCGCTGAAGGGGAGACCGACGACACCTACAACCCCAAGATTGCCAGCGGCGCGGACACCCAGGCCATCCACCAGCGCCACTTCGGCGCGGCCCTCGCCCACCGCGCGGGCGTGACGTGGATGGACCTGTGGGGCCAGGGCTGGCTGAACTCCCCCGATATCTGGCGCGAACTCGGCGGCCTCGCCGCCCAATCCGGGCGCTGGGAACGCCTCGTCCCCAACCCCGTCCCCGCCCCCGATGTCGCCGTTTTAGTAGACGAAGCCTCCTTGCGCTACCTGAAGAACGACCCGAACGGCCTGGCGACGCACCTGGTTGGCCGGACGCGCGACCTGCTGCTGCGCGCGGGCGGCTCGGTCGGCTTCTACCTGCAAAGCGACATCACGCGCCCGAACTTTCCCGATGCCAAGCTGTACCTGTTCCTGAACGCCCTGCGGCTGACGACCGAGGAGCGCGCCGCCGTCCGCGAAAAGCTGCAAAAGCCCGGCAAGACCCTGGCCTGGCTCTACGCGCCCGGCGTCTTCGACGAGAACGGCCCGGCCAGTGAGGAAGTCGGCGAAGTCGTCGGCATCGCCCTGCGCCCGCAGCCCTGGAACTCGCGCGGCGGCAGCCAGCCGACGGAAGCCAAGCACCCGATCACCGACCGCATCCGGGGCGTCAAAAGGATCGGCTCGGAGGAGATATTGAACCCCCTCTACGCCGTGTCCGACCCGCAGGCGACCGTCGTGGCCGAGTACGTCTCGACGGGCGCGACGTCGCTCGCCACCCGTGAGCACAAAGGCGGCTGGAAGTCCGTCTTCTTCGGCGACCCCGATCTGACCACCGAACTCCTGCGCGGCCTGTATGCCTATGCCGGCGTCCCCGTCTACGACGGCCAGGACGACATCGTCTACGCCGGGGCGGACGGCTCCCTGACCCTCCACGGCCCCTTCACCGGCCAGCGCACGATCAGCCTGCCCCGGAAGGCATCGGTCTACGACGTCGGCGATGACAAGATCATCGCCGCCAATACCCGCTCCTTCCGCGCCTTCATCCGCGCCCGCACCACGCGCCTGTTCCTCTGGGGGGAGGGCCGCGAGCTGGCCGCCGCCACCGGCCTGGACCTTCCGGCCCAAAGCGCCGAAGTGGCCGAGCCGCCGCTTGTCTCCGAGCCGCCCCGCGTTTCGCCCCCGCCGCTTGTCTCCGAGCCGCCCCGCGTTTCGCCCCCGCCGCGCTCCTCGCGCGAGCAGACGCCGCCCGACCTTTCCGTCGGCCTGCTGACGGAGCTGGACACCATCCCCGGCCTGGACCCCTCCCCGCCGGCCTCGGCCATCGCCGCGCTCGAATTGCAGGCCGTGACCCTGCCCAGCGACGAAACCGATGGGGACGAGGCTGGCGCCGCCGAAGGCAGTGGTGATGAGGCCGGTGACGGCGACGGTTCAGGCGCCCCCGCCCGCCGCAGCCGCTGGCAGCGCCGCCGCGCCGCCGCCCGCGCCCGCCGCGACGCCGAGCGCGAAGCCAAGCTTGCCGAAGGCGCCCCCGAAACCGGCAGCGCCGCCAACCCGCCCGTAGACATCGCCGCCCTCCTCCCCGGCCTCCCCCCGCGCCGGACGCCCGCCCCCGCCGAGACCGTCACCGAGACTATGACCGAAACGTTCCCCCTGGACATCACTGCGGACACCGAAGTCGCCTTCGGCGAACCCGCCGGACCCGCCCCCGCCGTCCGTGTCGCCGGCATCCTCGCCGCCGACACCGCCGACGACGACACGCTGGACATCCCGAGCGGCGACATCCCCAACGCCGTCGCGCTGACCCTTTCCGCCGCCGCCCTCGCCGACATGGCCGACGATTACGGCGCGGCAGAAGCCGAAGCGGCAGACGAAGACGAGTAACCGACACCCGTAGGGGCGAACCTTGTGTTCGCCCTCTTTTTCTGTCCTGTCGCCTTTCTTCCGCCCTCCCGTCCGACCGACGGGAAGAAACCATGGAAGAGTGTCCGCCCAACATGGAGGTACATCATGCCGCTGCCTGAATTCCGGCCCGACGGCTGGCTGCCCGAAGGCCATCACCCGACCACCTGGGACGAGATCGCCGCCCGCTTCGGCGGCCCTCTCAGCAGCCGCCGCGCCGCCGTTCTCTCCGGCCTGCTGGAGTGGCGCGCCGCCATGCGCGCCAAAGGCATGGGCGGCCGGCTCATCCTGGACGGCAGCTTCATCTCCGAGAAGGCCGCGCCCGGCGACTTCGACCTGTTCTTTCTCTAATGACGGGGACACGGAAGCCCTGTTGAAGACAGACGCCGAGGCACGGGCGCTGACGGATTATCAGAGTTGCCGCGCGGCTGGTTTTCAGGGCGACGTGTTTGCTTTGCCCCTGTCTCTGCGGGAAATTTCTCCGTTGCTGGGCGGCACAGACATGTTTGATTCGGACCGTCAAGGGATACCTAAAGGGGTCGTGGAGGTGACACTGTGATCGAAAATATGCAACAACTTGCTGGATCGCTTCAATACATCGCCGGATGGGCGGATATGTTGGAAGGACTGCGCCGACACGCCCAGCAGACGGATGCGGCCCTCCTGCCGACGACTTCCGCCGGGCCGCTGAACGAACTCCGCCGGGTTCTGGCGGAAGTAAGGGAATTCGTAGAGACGCTCCCCGAAACACAGCCGTCACCGTCCAGCAACGGCCTCGCTACGCACGGCGGAGAGCCGAAACGCTTGGTAGAGAAGGTCTCCTGATTAGGCGCTCATTCTTTGATCAACAACCTGACACAGTTGGCAGGAGCGCTGGGGCAGATCGCGTGGGCTTCCGATGCGCTCGAAGGCTTGCGGCGCGACGTGGACGAACAAAACGCTCGCGTCTTCCCCGTCATCGCTGAGACGCATGTCAGCCACATCCGCACCATGACCAGCGAAGCACGCGCGTATGTGGAAGGGTTGCGGCAAGAAGTCTCGGCAGATTACCGTCTCTCAGCATTGGAAGAGCGGGATAAAGCTGCCTGACACTAGAGGCTGCCACCCGCGCGAGACGGCGGCCCCAAGTTCTCCGTGCCGGTGCTTCAGACGAGACAGGAAGAGAAGCGTGCGATGGAGCCTTTCTCGCAGCAGGAGCGGGTCGCCGCGCTGGAGCGGATGGCGCGGGACGGGGTGGACGTCTTCGTCATCGGCGGCGGCATCACCGGCGTGGCGGTCGCCCTGGATGCCGCCGCGCGCGGCTACCGCGTCGGCCTGGTCGAGAAGGCGGACTTCGCCTCGGGGACCAGCAGCAAGTCCACCAAGCTGGTTCACGGCGGCATCCGCTACCTGCCCCAATGCGACTTTGCCCTGGTCCGGGAGGCGCTGGTCGAGCGCGGGCTGCTCTTCCAAAACGCCCCGTGGATCGTCAGCCCCCTCGCCTTCGTCCTGCCGCTTTACCGGTGGAACCGGCGTCCGCTTGGGACGCCGTTCATCCCGCCGTTCGGGCTGGGGCTGGACCTCGTCGTCGGGTCCGGCCTGCTGCTCTACGACCTGCTGGCGGGCAGGCTCAACATCCGGCGTCACCGCCGGCTGACGCTCGCCGAAGCCCAGCGCGACGCCCCCGCCCTCCAAGCCGAAGGCATGAGCCACGCCTTCACCTACTACGACGGCCAGACGGACGATGCGCGCCTGACGATCACGGTCCTGCGGACGGCGGTCCGGCAGGGTGCATGGGCCGCGAATTATGCCGAAGTCACGGGCTTCGACATCGCAGATGGCTGCATCAAAGCCGCCCATGTCCGGGACACGCAGACGGGCCGGACGTACACGGTCCGCGCGCGCCATGTCGTCAACGCCGTCGGCGTCTTCGCGCAGCGGGTCGAGGAGCTGACCGGCCTCCCGTCTCAGCTTTCGGTCGAGCCGGCCAAAGGCGTTCACCTGGTCTTCTCCCGCGACACACTCCCGATGACCGACAAGGCGATCGTCCTGCCCGAAACCGACGATGGCCGTCTGCTCTTCCTCGTGCCCTGGCAAGGGCGCGTCCTCGTCGGCACGACAGACACCGAGGGCGGCGGCCTGGACGATCCCGCCACGACGGAGCGGGACGTCGCCTACCTGCTCCAGACCTGCAACCGCTACCTGCGCGTCCCGCTGGAGCGCCGGGACATCCTGGCGACCTATGCCGGCTACCGCCCCCTCATCAAGAGCAAGGGCGCCGACCAGTCCGCCTCGGCCAAGCTCTCGCGCAGCCACGCCGTCCTGGACGGTCCGGCAGGGATGGTGTCCATTGTCGGCGGCAAGCTCACCACCTGGCGGCGGATGGCCGAGGACACGATGGACACGGTCGCACGCCGCGACGGCCGCCCTCCGTCTACGGTGACCCGCGCGCTCGCCCTGGACGGCAGCGCGGGCTGGCCCGGCGTCGCGCGCGTGATCGCGAATCGCGCGCTCGACCTGCCCCTCGACATCCGCACTCACCTGTGCGCGGCCTACGGCGGCAATCTGCGCGAAGTGCTAAGGTTGGCGGAGGAAGATGCGCGGCTCGGCCGGCGGATCGTCCCTGACCTGCCGTACCTGCTGGCCGAGGTCGTTTACGCCTGCCGCCATGAGATGGCGATGACTTTGGACGACGTGCTTTCCCGGCGCACGCGGCTGGTCCTGGAAGACTTGCGGCAGGGGGAGGGGATCGCGCAGGGAGTGGCCGAGGTCATGGCCGTCGAACTCGGCTGGGACGCCGCCGAAATCGCGCGCCAGGCGGCGGCGTATGGGGCCATTATTCACGACCAATATCAAGTGCGTCAGGACGATGCCTCCCAAAGCCCCGCCGGCCCGGCAACAGGGGGAGCGCCCAAGCCGAAGCGCGAGTACTGGATGGACGCGAAGGTGGAAACGGGGCCTGTGTAGGGGCGTGACTCATCGCGCCCTTCTTCTCCGATGCCCTTCTTCTCCGATGCCCTTCTTCCAGCATTGGGCCGCGCATTGAAATGCGAGGCTGAGAAGTTCCCACCATCGAGGCGACGGAAGATGGGGAAGCCATTCGTGGGGGCGTCCCCTGGACGCTGGGCTTTTGGCAGCCTCACCCCAATAAAACCTTGGGTTTTAACCCGTGGCGATCCTTCCTGTCCGCAAGGAGCATCTAATGACAGCAAAATACATCCTCGCACTCGACCAGGGCACGACCAGCTCGCGGGCGATCCTCTTTGACCACGCCGGCCGCGTCGTCCGCCGGCGCAGTCAAGAATTCCCCCAGCTTTACCCCCAGCCCGGCTGGGTGGAGCACAACTCCGAAGACATTTGGAGCAGCCAGGTCAACGTCGCCGTCCAGGTGCTTCAGGATCAGCGCCTCACGCTCGACGACATCGCCGCCGTCGGCATCGCCAACCAGCGCGAAACGACGATCGTCTGGGACCGGGCGACCGGCGTCCCAATCGCCAACGCCATCGTCTGGCAGGACCGGCGCACGGCGGGCGACTGCGACGCGCTGAAGCGCGCCGGCTGGGAGGCCAAAATCCGGGCCAAAACGGGACTGGTCCTGGACGCCTATTTCAGCGGGACGAAGCTGAAGTGGCTGCTGGACCATGTCCCCGGCGCCCGCGACCGAGCGGAGCGCGGCGACCTGCTCTTCGGCACCGTGGACACCTTCCTGCTCTGGCGTCTCAGCGGCGGAAAGGCGCACGTCACCGACTACTCCAACGCCGGCCGCACCTTGCTGTTCAACATCCATACGCTGGACTGGGACGACGAGCTTTTGCATCGGCTCGACATCCCGCGCGCCCTGCTCCCCACCGCCCGCCCCAGCAGCGAGGTCTATGCCCAGGTGGAGCCTGGCCTTCTCGGCGCGGGCACGGCCCTCCTTGCGGGCATGGCGGGCGACCAGCAGGCGGCGACCTTCGGCCAGGCCTGCTTCGACATCGGCCAGGTCAAGAACACCTACGGGACGGGCTGCTTCCTGCTGATGAACACGGGCGAGGCGCCCGTCGCCAGCCAGAACCACCTGCTGACCACCATCGGCTGGGGCCTGAACGGCAAAGTCACCTACTGCCTCGAAGGGTCGGTCTTCGTCGCCGGGGCCGCCATCCAGTACCTCCGGGACAGCCTGCGAATTCTCGCCACCGCCGCCGAGTCGGAGGCGCTTGCGACCTCGGTGGCGAGCAGCGGCGGCGTCTACTTCGTCCCGGCCTTCGTCGGCCTGGGCGCCCCCTATTGGGACCAGTACGCGCGCGGCGCCCTGCTGGGCCTGACGCGCGGCAGCGGGCGCGCCGAGATCACCCGCGCCGCCCTCGAATCCGTCGCCTACCAGACGCGCGACCTGCTCGACGCCATGACGGCGGACAGCGGCACTCCCCTCCGGGACCTGCGGGTGGACGGCGGCATGGTCGCCAACGACTTCCTGATGCAGTTCCAGGCCGACATCCTCGGCCTCCCCGTCGAGCGCCCCCAAGTCGCCGAGACCACCGCCCTGGGCGCGGCCTCCCTGGCGGGCCTCGCCGTCGGCTTTTGGAACAGCCCCGCCGAACTCCGAGACAACTGGGCCTTAGACCGCCGCTTCAAGCCCGCCATGCCCGAATCCGAACGCGAAAAATCCTATGCCGGCTGGAAACGCGCCGTCGCCCGCGCCCAAGCCTGGGAACAGCCGGAGTAACCCACTCCCGACAACACTTCAGCCGCCGTGCTAACCTCCCTCACCGCCCCCGGCCTCGGGTGTACCAGGTCGCCGGCCCGCTCCCGTGCCGGTCCAGCAGGCCCCGCGCGACTAATTCATTCAGTCGGTTCCGCACCGTGCTCCGCGCCTGGCCCGTCACGGCGACGACGTCCGAGCTTTTCAGACGGCCGCGCTCCCGGGCCATCTCCAGGATTAAGATTGAAAGTTCCGGCAGCGCCCCCTCAATCAAGCCCTCTCGGTCCATCTTTGCCTGAAGCCGGACCGTTTGCGTGTGCAGGGCGGTCAGGAAAAACCGCAGCCACGGCTCCCAATCGGCCCCTTCTGTCTCTGTTCCGGCTCTCTGAGTGCGCCGCAGCGCGAGGTAATAGCCTTCCTTGTTCTCCTCAATAATGCTTTCCAGGGAAGAGTAGGGGACATACGCATACCCGGCGCGCAGGAGGAGCAGCGTCGTCAGCGCGCGGGACAGCCGGCCGTTGCCGTCCTGAAAGGGGTGGATCGCCAGGAACCGGACGACAAAGACGCCGATCACCAGCAGCGGGTGAAGGACGCCGGCGTTCAGGGCGCTGCGCGTCCAGGCGGCCAGCCCGGCCATCTGAAACGGCGTCTCGAACGGGCTGGCGGTCTCGAAGACCACCCCCAGGCTCTGCCCGTCCGGTCCGAACGCCTCCACATGGTTCGGAACGGTCTTGTAATGCCCCCGATGCCGCGCATCCTTTTGGCTAGGGCGCAGCAGGATGCCGTGTAGCTGGTGGATGTGGTTTTCGGTGAGCGGAATGTCCTCCCAGCTTCCAAAGATCGTTTCCATCAGCGCGGCGTAGCCCGCCACCTCCTCTTCATCGCGGGAGCGGAATGAGCGGGTTTCCAGTCCCGAAAGCAGCGCCTCCACCTCAACATTGGTGAGACGAACGCCCTCGATGCGCGTGGAGGAGCCGACGCTCTCAATGGTAGCCACGCGCCGCAGGGCGGAAAGTCGCTCGGGCGCGATGTTTCGGAGTGCACGCCAGGCTCCCTTGAACTCGTCAATCGCAGCGACCAGCCGAAACATCTCCTGCGTGGGCCGGAATCGCTCCACGCTGTTTTCTCGCTCCGTATCCAACTTCATCACCAGCCCTCCAAAATGAGCGATTTATAAACCGTTCCCAATCAATATTAACCGATTTTAACCGATACGTCAATCATTGATGATGTGCCGGTGCTATTACTCATCCGGTCAAATGAAGGTATAATAGTAGACAGATAAATGTAGTCGTCAGGTGGCGAGAGCGGGAAATGAGGCGGAAAGTGTCAAAACGACTTCAGAATCCGGCGAATCAACCGCTGAAAGTCCCTTTGTAATAATCAGTGAACTTTTGGTATAATAGTTCGTCTACATCCTATTGCTCCTGCCTTTCCCGGACCCGTGTCCCATTCGCGCCGTTTCCTGCTCCTCCGGAGGCTTACCGATGACATTGACCACCACAGACAGCCGCAAGCTCGCTCACCTGCTGCGGCGCGCGGGCTTCGGCGCCCGGCCCTCGGAATGGACCGAGTACGCCAAGTTGGGCATCGCCGGGACGACGAACCGCCTGCTCCACCCGGAAGCCGTGCCTGACCCGTTCGACCCCATCCTGCACGACATCCAGGGCGACTATGTGGACTTCGACGACATGAGCAGCGTCCGCAAGTGGTGGATGTACCGGATGTCCCACACGCCCCGGCCCCTGGAAGAAAAAATGACCTTGTTCTGGCATGGTCACTTCGCGACGGCCAACTACAAGGTGGACAACCCACGCTGGATGTGGGCGCAGAACCAGACCTTCCGCACCCACGCGCTCGGCAACTTCCGCACCATGCTCCAGGCTGTCTCGCGCGACCCTGCCATGCTCGTCTGGCTCGATGGGGCCGAGAACCGCAAGGGCAAGCCCAACGAAAACTATGGCCGCGAACTGCTGGAACTGTTCACGATGGGCGTCGGCAACGGCTACAGCGAAACCGACGTCAAAGAGGCCGCCCGCGCCTTCACCGGCTGGCGCTTTAATCGCGACACCGCCGCCTTCACCTTCGATGCCGGCCACCATGACGACGGCGTCAAGACGTTCCTCGGCCAGACGGGCAACTTCAATGGCGACGACATCATTGACATCGTGGTCCGCCACCCGTCCACGGCCGGCTTCGTCTGCGGCAAGCTGTTCAAATACTTTGTTCACGAGACGCCCACCGCCGCCGACATCGCGCCGCTCGCCCATGTCTACTTCGGAAGCGGCTACGACATCCGGGCCGTGGTCGGGGCCATCCTGAACTCGCCGGTCTTCTACTCCGACGCCGCCTACCACGCGAGGATCAAGAACCCCACCGAGTACGTCGTGGTCGCCCTGCGGACGCTGGATGCCCCGTTCTCCGCCGCCAACAACAGCCTCCTCAGCGCGACTCGCACGATGGGCCAGGAATTGTTTTCCCCGCCCAACGTCAAAGGCTGGCCCGGCGGCAAGACGTGGATGAACACCATGACCTTGATCACCCGCGTCAACTTCGCCGGCGCCCTGACCTATGAGATGAACCGGCACGGGCTGCTATCCCCGCGCCTGCGTCACGGCATCGCCGCCTACGGCGCCGCGCCCGGCGGCCTGGTCAACACGCCCGAACAGCTCGTGGACGCCGTTTGGGGCCTGATGCTGCCCGGCCACGCGCCGAGCGCCCAGACCCGGACCGCTCTGGTAGACTTCGCCCGCGACGGCGGCAGCCCGACCGGGGTCGTCAACTTCGACGCCAAAGCGCCCGGCCTGGTGTCCCTGGTCCTGTCCGCGCCCGAATATCAACTGGCGTAGTGGCCCCGGCCTTGAAAGGCCGGGCTATTTCCGGTCTTCAGCCCCGGAGGGGCTTTCACTCTGAGTAGCCCGGCTCTTCAGGGCCGGGGACCGTCTTGCGAGGGTTCCTAAACACCATGTCCATCTACGATCCGACCACGCGCCGCCAGTTCTTGCAGAACGGCCTTGCCTTTGTGGGCCTGGGCCTCGCCATGCCCACCTTCCTGATGCGCGCCGCCCAGGCTCAGGCCGCCGACCCGCTGGCCGGCTCGCTGCCGGCCATCCCCGGCGGCAAGATTTTGGTAGTCATCGAGATGTCGGGCGGCAACGACGGGCTGAACACCGCCATTCCGTACACCGACCTGGGCTACGCCAAAGCGCGCCCGGTCATCAGCATCCCGCCCAGTGACGTCGTCAAGATCAGCCCGACGGTCGGCCTGCACCCGAACATGCGGGCCTTCAAGCCGCTTTATGACAAGGGCCAACTGGCCGTCATCACGGGCGTCGGCTACCCCAACCCGAACCGCAGCCACTTCCAATCTATGGACGTCTGGCAGACCGGCAACCCACAGGTGGACGTCCGCGAGCGGACCGGCTGGCTCGCCCGCTACTTCGACAAGGAAGGCCACTTTGGCGGCAACCCCCTGTCCGGCATCACGCTCGGTTCGGCCCTGCCGCTCGCCATGTTCTCGGACAGCGTCCCCGCGTCCGTCATCGGCGGCGGGTCGGACTTCGGGTTCCAAAGCCAGGCCCCCGACAAGAAGCAGCAGATGGGGGCTTTGCGCGCGCTCTACGCCCAGGGGACTGTCGCCGGCTCCCACGCCGAGTTCGTCCGCAACGTCGGCAGCGAGGCGTACAGCAGCAGCCTGGAAATGAAGCGCGCCTTCAAGGACTACGACATCAAGGCCAGCCACGCCGCCCCATACCCCCAGAGCGGGCTGGCGAACGGCCTCCAGACCATCTCCAAGCTGATCACCGGCGGCGTCGGCACCCGCGTCTACTACCTCGGCATGGGCGGCTTCGACACCCACGCGAACCAGCCCCGGTCCCACGCCAACCTGCTCGGCGAGCTGGCCGACGGCCTGAGCGCCTTCTACGCCGATCTGTCCGCCCAGGGCCGCGCGGACGACGTCGTCACCATGACCTTTTCCGAATTCGGCAGGCGCGTCAAGGAGAACGGCTCGGCGGGGACCGACCACGGCGCGGCCAGCGTCCTGTTCCTGGCGGGCGGGGCGATCAAAGGCGGCGTCTACGGCGAGTACCCCAGCCTGACGGACCTGGACGACGGCGACCTGCGGATGCACACCGACTTCCGCTCTGTCTACGCGACCTTGCTGGACAAGTGGCTCCAAACCCCCTCCTCGCCCGTCCTGGACGGCAGCTTCCCGCACCTCAACTTCGTGTGAGCGCAACGTAAAGAAGGCCGGGGCATCTGCCCCGGCCTTCCTCGTCCCTGCTTCTTCATCCCTTGCCGCCGTTGGCAATGTCTACGAAGTGCTGAGGTGACATTCTGTGAGCGGACATATACTGGCTGTTGTCCGTTTTGCTGTTCAGCAATGGCTGGCTCCACTTTCTCTTCACCTCACGCATGACCGGGTTCTCTAACACCTTGATCGTTTGTGCTGCGGCCTCGCGCACTGGGTAGAGTGTTACCACCTTCCCCCCGTGCGTATGGCTGGCGAACGTCTCCGAGTAGTCATCCTCCAGCGCGCGCTCCAGGACAGGTAGGGAGGCGGCGGAGTCGAGTAGGCTTAGATCGTCAACGGCGATCGCGCGAAAATAGGGGTTCGGGTTCTTTAACAGAATCCTCTCTAAAGCGGGTATTTGGCCCTGATCGCCCATGCCGCCGAGCGCCAACCGCACGGCGTCGCGGAGGCCCTCGTCTTTCAGGCTCTTGGAGGAGAGAACCCATTCCAGCGCGAGGCGGTCCCCGTCTGCCGCTAGCCCTTTGACGAGCTGGGCCTGGATGTAGTCCGTGCCGATAGGACCCCCGCCCAGTCCGGTCGTGGTCGGGCTGGGGTTCTTGCGCTCCGCCGCCAGCCACGACAGCAGCACCTCGGTCTTCTGCGGCGCAGTGAAACGCTTCATGGGCGGCAGGCTTGGGACTTCGGAGCCGTCGGCCTGAGTCGCACCGGCGGCCTGCGGGGGATCGTCTTCTAACAGGAGAAGGTCGGTCAGGTCCCGCAGGTGGGCAGGCAGGCCGTAGAAGCCAGTCTGGGCGGCCACCTGCGGAGCCAGGGCCTGCTGTTGAGCCTGAGCGCAGGGTAGCAGTAATGCCATGCCGAGCGCCGCAATGCTGGCGGCGAGTAATAGTGGTTTCACCTCGAGCTACCTCCTTCGATCACTCTCGTCTTGCGGGACTAATGGAACTAGTGTCACTAATGGAACTGGTGTCCTGGACTGGCCCAATCCTCCTTGTCCGCGCTGCCATTCGTCCAAGGCTTATTCTGTCTCTGCATCCGTTGCGTGTAGTCCTCGTTGTCGTTAAAACCAGACCCGTAGTGAAATTCGTCAGTCAAGTTTGGCGTGACAGGTTGAGTGGGATCATATCCAGCTCCGCCATTCAGAGTAGGATGAAATTTCTTGCCTAGGGCGGGTTCCTGGGCGTCGGGGATGATGTCCCCGTCCGCGTCTTGTGAGGCGTCATAGCCGCTGGGATACCAAGCGGTGCTGTTCTCGACGTGCTGGGCTTCATGGCGACACGTCCAGGCGAAGGCATCTATTCCTTCCGCACCGTTGAAAGCGGGAAAGGTTCCCGAACCAGCGTCGTCCTCAACGTGGGCGACCCATTTGCCGCCTGCGTAGACTGTTTCACTCCGGGAACCGCTCACATACACGGGGCTTCCATAAGCCGCGCTTGTCATATTCCAGTAATGGAACCAGTTCGGCGTCACGCCGTCGTTGCTGGGCCAGTTGATCGCCGTCCTGTTGAAAAACACGCGGAAGTTGGCGGTCTGTGACTGGCTGCCCTCCACCTTCATCGTCATCTGGTAGTCGCCGAAGCCAGTGTTTTGGGCGGGCAGACCCTTGTAAATGTAGGACATGTCTGGGTAGGCCGTGCCGTCGGGGTATTTGCCAACGGTCGAGGGGTACAGCACCCCCGCCGCGTTCGTCCAGGTGGAGGGCAGGGCGTCGGGCGACATGACTGGGGAGACGGAGAGCGCGACGTGAGGCAGCATCCAGGCCGTGTCCTCCGCCAGCGCCCCCGGTACGTTGACGAGGGCGGGCAAAGTCAGGTAGCCGTCGGGCTGCTCGGCGTCATAAACGAACTGGTTGGTGCCGTCGCCCTTTTCCGGGTGGCCGTTCGGGTTGGGGGAAGAGATGGCGAACGGGAAGGCGGAGAGCGTATAGCTGACATTACCAGCGGCGGTGCCGCCGGAGCCGGTGGAGAGGAAGGCATCTGCGGTGGGCTGGAAGCTGGCGATGGCGAGGTTCTGACCGGGCTGGTTAATGGCTTTACGGGCGGTGAGCGTGTACGACTGCGCGGTACTGGCGATGCCGCTACCTGGTTGGTTGGCGAGGTCTCCTTGGATGTTGTAATCACCCGTCGTGCCTGGCGAGCCGCCCCAGCCTACCTTGACGACTTGTTTGACCAATGTGGCAGGCGGGGTGGGATGATTTGGATTAGCCCAAGCGCCGGAGGACGTGACGATGCCGGCGCAGTCGGAGGATACCGGCACGCTGTAGCTGTAGTAGGTGGCAGGCTGCCCGAAAGAGTAGCCGAGGCTAGAACTGCGGTCAGAGTGGATGGTGCCAACGGCGTCAGGAGGGTTGTCATTGGTGGTGCCGGAACCGGTGACACGGTGGGCGGTCCCGCCCGTCGCCCCGAGGTTATAGGCATTTGGCAGGCCCGGAGCCTGAGCGGAGCAACGCACAGCTAAAGTCAGCAGACCCAGGAGACTAGGAGCGGCCCAGGAGTGGGAGCGGCCCAGGAGCGGGAACGGCCCAGGAGCGGGAACGGCCCAGGAGCGGGAACGGCCCAGGAGCGGGAACGAGAACATGACGATCCTCCAACCAAGAACGGCGACGGCAGAGCGTAAGAACGACCAAGCGTAAGAACTGCAAAGCGAAGCGATGACGGAAGGACGCGGTTCCGCGTCTGGTATTCATTCTAACAGCGTTTCTGTGTGGTGTCAAGTGGTTGTTGCAAACTATTTCCGGCGGGAACTTCGCGCCCCTTGATTCCATGTAGAGTGAGGTATGAGATACACACTGATTCTGGCCGCCCTGCTCGTCGGGGTGGGCCTGGGCGCGTCCGCCGCGCCGAAGCATGGAGCGCCTCAGAGACACACGGCGAAGCGGACGCCCACTACGCCGAAGCCGACTGCGATAGATCGCCCGGAGCGGGCCGTGCCAGGGACGCCGGGAGGCTTCCGAGACGTGCCGCCGGACCACTGGGCGGCGCAGTCGGTGGAGACGCTGCGCCGGGCGGGCATCGTGAAGGGCTACCCGGACAGTGGCAAGTAGGTCCGGCTGGCCGCTGGCCCTGCTCCTGCTGGCGGCGGGCGCGGCCCACGCGCACGACGTCAAAGACCCCGTCTGCCGCATGATGACGGACACGGACACGACGCCGTACCGGGAGACAGTCAACGGCAAGACGTACTACTTCTGCTCGGACGGCTGCCAGGCGAAGTTCGATAAAGCCCCCGCGTCCTACGTCACGCTGAACGCCGGGTTGGCGGTGGGGCGGGTCCGTACCTACCGGCTCGCCCTGGACGCGCCGCCGCATCCCGTCCCCGGTCGGCCCGTCCCGCTCTCGTTTGCGGTCCGTGAGGCGCCCACGGGACGGGTCGTGCGCGACTTCGAGGTCGTCCACACGAAGCCCCTGCACTTTCTCCTAGTCAGCGCGGGCCTGACCTACTTCGAGCACCAGCACCCCCAGCTTGGCCCCGACGGGCGCTTTCGGATCGCCTGGGCGTTCCCCCGCGCAGGCCGCTACTTCCTGTTCGCCGATTTTACGCCTGCCGATGGGGACAACCAGATCTTGCGGACGACGCTGGACATCGGCGGGATGTCATCGGGCCGCGAGATCCCAACGCCGCGCCTCGTTCCCGACGCGGGCCAAACCAAGACCGTCGGCGATAGCCGCGTCCGGCTTTCGGTCCGGCCCGGCGCGCTGCGCGCGGGCCGGCAGATGCTGCTGACCTACACGTTCACCGACCTGTCGGACCGCCCCCGGACCGACATGCAGCCGATCTTAGGCGTCATGGGCCACCTCATCGCGCTCCGCGACGACGCCCGGACCATCGTCCACACACACGCGCTGCACGGCGTCCAGCCCGGCTCCTACGGCGCGGCGATGCTGGCGATGAGGCAGGCCGGCCAGCCGGAAGTCGTGCCGGTGACGCCCGAAATGGTGACGGAAAGCGGCCCCGCTTTCACTTTCAAGCTGACCCCGCCGAAGCCGGGTCGCTACAAGCTGTGGGCGCAGTTCCAGCGCCAAAACCGGTGGCTGACGGTGCCGTTCACCGTGGAAGTGGGGAAGTAAGGGAGGGAGAAGTAGCCCGCGCCGCATGGTGCAGAGCGGGATCGTGCGCCGAATCGCCCGCGCTGTCGCTGAAGATCTCTTCCTTGTGCATTCGGATGATGCCGGAAAGCTCGCCTTCCGGGTGCGCTTTGGTGGCGACGACCACATACGCCTGCCCGTTGAGGACGGCGCTGACGACATCGCTAAAGGCGGCCACTTTGGGCGACGCCTGCTTGTGGAGATCGGCTTCCGTGACGTGCCGGGTCAGCGCGGTCGGCAGCGGGCCGTCCCCCGCCGCGTAGAGCGTCAGCACGGCAGGGCCGGCATGATTGGAGTAAGAACGGGCGACGTGCAGCTCGATGGCGCGCACGTCCTGTAGGTTTTTGGTATCCACCTGAACCGTCGCGCCGGGGTGGGCCGGGTCAAAGTCAATCGTGGCCGTCCCCATCGCGGAGGATGGGGCAGAGACACTGCCCGTGAGCGCGGCCTTCCAGGTGATCTTCAGTTCGCAGGCGTGGGCGGCAGGTATGAGGCAGGCGAGGCCGAGTGCGCCGGCCAGCAATGTCGCGGCTCCTCGCCGGCCTGACATTATCCTGATTGTCTTCCACGGCTTCATAAGCTTATTATTCCACTACGACGCAGCCTTTGTCAAGGAATGGCGACAAGTCACGCTTTCCTGACGAGGGGCGGAGGGGTCCGGTTCCACAAGCGGCAGGCCGCCGCTCAGACGCGCGTGGCCTGCACCGGGACCTCTGCGGTCACCGCCGGAACGCCGACGTTCTCGGTGGGCGGCAGCGCGGACCGAGGCTTGAGCTTGAGGAATGGGCGCTCAACGAAGCGCCAAGAGAGGGCCGCCACCCCGCAGGCCAGGACCCAGGCGGCCAGGAACAGTGTCAGCGGACTCAGGTGGTAGCCCCGAAACTGCTCCGAGATCAAGACCCGCTGAATGGGATAGGCGTACAGGTAGACCCCATACGACAGGTCGCCGTGTTCGGCGAAGGCGTACAAGTTCCCCAGCGGCAGGAAGGCCAGATAAAAGAGGACGTAGAAGCCGAACGTCGGCAGGATGATGAAGAACAGGGGCGCCAGTGGCAGGCGGAACAGGGTCAGCGCGACCAGGACCAGGGACATGGCCAGGAGCCGGGGCGCGTGGGGGATGCGGTCGCGGAACAGGAAGAACAGCATCCCCGACAGAAAGTAGACGACGAAAAGCGGCAGGCATTGCAACTGGCCGAAATAGGGGAGGTGCAAGCCGGGGACCGTCGGCCCAAAGGTCGGCCCCAGCGTTCGTGCCGGCCAGTTGACATAAAGGAGCAGCGCGAAGGCCAGAGCAAGAACTAGGATGCGCTGGCGAAACAGTCCCAAAATCCCCAGTGCGGCGACCAGCCCGTAGCACAGGATTTCAAAAGGGATGGTCCAGGTAGAGCCATCGGGCAGGCCGACGCCCGGCAGAGGCCTCAGCACCCCCATGTTTCGGAGGAACAACTGGGAGAGGAACCCATAGGTGCCCAGGTCGTGCAGGGCCAGCCCGTGGCGGGGCCGGAGCAAGGGGGCGACGGCGAGGACGCAGAAGAGCAGGGCGACGACCCAACCGGGGTAGATGCGCAGCACCCGCTTCTTCATGTAGTCCGCCGTGCTGCTGCTCCGCAGTCGGCTGTGGGTGATCAGGAATCCGCTGATGGCGAAGAAACAGGCCACGGCCAGCGAGCCGAGGTTCATCTTCATGTGCGTCGCCCGCGACAGCGGCTCGATCTCGTTGCCGCCCGGCGTGAGTAGCAAGTACGAGTGGGAGAAGATGACGAGTGAGGCGAAAAAGAAGCGCAGGAAGTCGAAGTTGTTCCGGCGCGTTTCCAGGCACCGACCGAGCGAAGGGTAGGGCATAGCTCATTATACAGCACAATCGCAGGAAAAAGCCGGCCTCAGGGATGAGGCCGACTTTTTCTGTAAGCGGCTTAAGCGGGCTTGACTTCCACGGTGGCGCCTTCGGCTTCCAGCTTGGACTTGAGGGCGGCGGCGTCCTCGGCGTTCAGGCCCTCCTTGACGGCCTTGGGCGCCCCGTCCACCAGGTCCTTGGCTTCCTTCAGGCCCAGCGCAGTGATCTCGCGGACGACCTTGATGACGCTGATCTTCTTGTCGCCGGCGGCGGTCAGGACCACATTGAACGAGGTCGGGGCCTCATCAGGGGGCGGGGCGGCGGCAGCGCCGCCACCGGCGGCGGCGGCGGCGACGGGGGCGGCGGCAGTGACGCCGAAGAAGTCTTGAAGCTCCTTGCTGAATTCATGCAGTTCAAGAACGGTCATGCCTTTGATGGTTTCCATCATTGCGGCGGTGTCGGCCATGGGTCTATTCTCCTTGTGTTAGGTAACGTGTAGGGGCTCAGTTCATCGCGCCCGGCAAAAGAAGGGCGTGGTAAACCACGCCCCTACGCGGCGGCTTCGGTCGCCGCGTCGCCGCCGCCCTGCTTGTCGGCGATGGCTTGCAGCGTGAAGACGAAGTTCGAGATGATGCCGTTCAGAGTGCCCACAAAGCCCGAAATGGGCGATTGCAGCGATCCGAGCATCTGCGAGAGCAGTACCTCGCGCGGCGGGGTCTTGGAAAGCGCGTCCACCTGTGAGGGCGTGAGGACGCGGCCGTCCATGACGCCGGCCTTGACGGACATCGCTTTGTGGTCGCGGGCATAGTCCAGCAGGATTTTGGCGACGGCCACGGGGTCGCTCTTGGCGAAGCCGATGGCGGTCGGGCCGGAGAGGTGCTCGCTCATCTCGGCGACGGGCATGGCGTCCCCCGCCGCCAGCTTGAACAGGGTGTTCTTGACGACCCGGTATTCGGCGTCGGCGTCGCGCAGCTTCTTGCGAAGCTCGGTCAGCTCGGCCACCGACAGGCCCCGGTAGTCGGTCAGGATCGCGGCTTTGGTCAGCCCGACCAGCTCGCGCAGCTCGCCGACGAGTTCGACTTTGGCCCCGGCGGGTTCGATTGTGTATTCGGTTGCTATGGTGTTCACCTCCTTCAAAGTAAAATGCGCCCTGCGACTGCCGTAGACATAGAAGGCAGGTCGCAGGGCGCATGGTCGCGGCATGGGGTGCATGTCGCGGGCGTTCCTGTTACCTCGGCTGGCGGGCGAATGGCCCATTAACCCGCGTTTCGCGGGGCCGGCTGTCTACGGCGAAATCTTATGGAGTTGTACCGGAAAGGGCGCCGCTTGCTGCGCCCTCCCAAGAGGCGGCTTATCCCTTACCCGCCGCCACCGAGACGGCGCGGAGCGGGTCAATGCGGACGCTCGGCGACATCGTAGTGGAAACGGCGATCTTCTTGAAGTAGCGGCCCTTCGCCGCCGTCGGCTTGGCCTTCTGTAAGGCGTCCAGCAGGGCGTTGAAGTTCTCCATGAGCTGGTCCGGCGTGAACGACGCCTTGCCGATGGGGGCGTGGACGATGCCCGCCTTCTCGACGCGGTACTCCACGCGGGTCGCCTTCTTGATGTCGTTGACGGCCTGCCCGATGTTCGGCGAAACGGTGCCCGCCTTCGGGTTCGGCATCTTCTGCTTGAAGGTCGCGCCCAAGCGCCCCACCTGGCCCATCATGTCCGGCGTGGCGAGGATCAGGTCGTACTGCTTCCAGTCCAACTGCCCCTTCTGCACCTGCTCGATGATGTCCTCCGCCCCCACCAGGTCCGCCCCGGCGGCCTCGGCATCGGCGGCCTTCGGTCCTTTGGCGAAGACCAGCACCTTGCGGCTCTTGCCTGTGCCGTGCGGGAGGGTGGTGACGCCGCGCACCATCTGGTCGCCGTGGCGTGGGTCCACGCCCAGGTTGAAGGCGACGTTGACGGTCTCATCAAACTTGGCCGTCGCGAGGCTCTTAGCCTTCTCCAACGCGGGCATCGGGTCGAGCAATTGCTCGGGGTCGGTCTGCTTGGCGAGCGCCTGGTAGCGCTTGCCGATGGTCTTCACACGGTCTTGCTTTCGCATTTAGTTCTCCTGGTGGTGCTGACGGGCGTTCGAGGCCCTCCCACATGATACAGCCCCCACCCCCTCTCCCGCTTGCGGGGGAGGGGGTGGGGGCTTTCCATTACCCGATGTCAATGCCCATTGAGCGGGCTGTGCCGGCGATGATCTTCATCGCCGCCTCGGTGTCGTTGGCGTTCAGGTCGGGCGCCTTCGTCTCGGCGATGGAGCGAAGCTGCTCGGGGGTGATCTTGGCGACTTTGGTCTTGTTGGGCGTCCCCGACCCGCTGGGGATGCCGGCGGCCTTCTTCAAGAGGTCGGCGGCGGGCGGCGTCTTGGTGACGAACGTGAACGACCGGTCCTCGTAGATGGTGATCTCGACAGGGACAATGGAGCCGATCATGGGCGCGGTCCGCTCGTTGTAGCCCTTGATGAACTCCATCATGTTGATGCCGTAGCCGCCCAGGGCGGGGCCGACAGGCGGCGCGGGAGTCGCTTTGCCCGCGTTGATCTGGAGCTTGACGACTCCGGTGATTTTCTTTGCCATGTGTCCGTGTATGTCCTTGATAATGCCCCCCAGCCCCCATTATTGGGGGCTGGGGGCGGTCCTACGAAATCTTCTCGATCTGGCTGAACTCCAGCTCGACGGGCGTGTCGCGGCCAAAAATGGAGATCAGCACCTTGACCTTGTCTTTGGGCGCGTTGATCTCCTGGATGCTGCCCGTGAAGTCGCCAAAGGGGCCGGAGTTGACGCGCACCGCCTGGCCGACTTCCCACTTGGGGCGGATGTACGGCTTGGTGTCGGACTCCTCAATGGCCTTGCGGATCTCGCGGATTTCCGAGTCCTTAACGATGGTCGGCTTGGCGTCGCCGACAAAGCCGATCACGCCGGTCGTGCTCTTGACCAAGTACCAGGTGTTGTCGTCGAGCACCATCTCGACGAAAACGTAGCCGGGAAAGACTTTGCGGTCTATCTCGCTCTTTTTGCCCTGACGGACGCGCGACTCTTTCTCGGTCGGGACCAGGATGTCGAAGACTTTGTTCTTCAACCCCATCGTTTCCGCCCGCCGCTCGACGTTCGTTTTGACTTTTTTCTCGTGGCCCGAATAAGTATGGACCGCGTACCAGTGCTTCTGCATAGTCGTTCGTGTGGCTCCGCCCCGCGTTTACCGGGCGCTGAAGATGTGGAAATGTTCCGTGGCGGCGCGCAGGAAAGCGTCAATGCCCCCGACCCAGATCGCGACGGCCACGACGAGCGCCAGCACGACCGAGGTGGACTTGGTCAGCACGTCCCGGTTCGGCCAGGACGTTTTCTTCAACTCGACCCATGCCTCCTGGAAGAACTGCTGCGGGCTGGTCGGCTGGGCCTTCGCCATGGACTGCGCGCGTCGCTGCGCTTCTGCCGTCAGGCCGGTCCGGGCCGGCGCGGCGGGCTTGGCGGCCGGCGGCCCTTTTTTGGGGCCAGTCGGCTTGGAGTTCGGGTTGTTGTAGCTTTCCGCCATGATATGCCGCCTTTACCTGTGAGAACAGGCAAAAAAATGAACAGGGGGCGCGCCCCTGTCCGGTGTCTGGGGATTATGATAGCATATACGCACGGATTTGTCAAGAAGGCAGCGCCGGTTCGCGATTCTTTTTGAGTGCCGGGAAGGTATTCGGCGGGCGGGAGGCGAATCCGGCGGCAGTCACCCCTGCCTTTTGAGGAGATCACCGTATTAGCGCGGGAAGCCACGAGGCTTCAGCCCGTGGAGGGATAGCGCCATGCCCTTGCGAGGGCATGATATTCGTGCCTCTCGGGTATACTCAGAGTGTGCAGAAGGCACGAAAGCCAGCAGGCTGGACACGGTTCTCATTGCACCTTGACAAGTCAACATAAGCGGTTGCAGGGCCTCAAACGATGCTCTGTGTAAAATGTTGAGTCGTTCTGTTTTGGCCTGTGGGCCTGACAGATGTTGTCTTCAGGCATCGCCTGAAGGCACAGGGACGAACCGTAAGCGCCCCTGAATCATGGGACAAGAGGCATCGCCTCGCGTTACTGTGAAAGCCGTGGGGCTTTAGCCCCTGCGGTTACTTACTCCATGAAGCCCTCCGCCGTTCTACTCCCGGCCGCCGGTCCGCCCCCGGAGGCGAAGCCATGACCACCCTTCAGCAGCAGGCGTCCCAGATGACGCGCGAGGCGCTGGACGCGCTCTTCCGGGCGGCGCGGCATGTGCCCGAAGACCGGCGGGAGTGGAGTCCGATGGGGGAGGCGCGGTCGGTGCAGACCCTGCTGTACGAGTGCGCCCTGACAACGCCCTTCTACATCGCCGCCGCCCAGGGCCGGATGAAGGAGTTCGCAGCCCTCGTGCCCGATGAGGAGACGCAGGAGTTGTGGCGGCGGCGCTCGGAGGCGGCCTGGACACTGGACGGGGCGGAGGCCGTCGCGCGGGAGACATTCGCCGAGCTGTGCGAGGCTCTGGAAGCCGTGCCCAATGCGCGGCTGGCCGACATCCATCCCCACCCGATGGACCCCAGCCGGCAGGCGATGACGGCGGACCTGCTGTTCCTGGCCTACTGGAACCTCGTCTACCACACCGGCCAGATCAACTACCTCCAGACGATGCTGGGCGACACCGAGCGGCGTCTTTGACGCCGCTCACTTCGGGAAGTCATACGCCCCGCCGTGGCTGATGTAGTCAATCGGGCCGTCCACCCACTCCGCGTCTGTCTTCAAGACGGGGTGCGCGAAAAAGGCTTCCTCACTCTTGGGGAGCTGTATCTTGTCGCCGTGCCACCAGCCGACCCAGTGGATCATGGCGATCATGGGCCGCGCCTGATCCGTCCGATTGGGCATCCCGGCGTGCCAGAGCCGCAGGTCGCGGATCACGACTCCGCCGGCGCGGACGGACGGCTGGAGCGGCGGGCGGACCTGCCGGCGGGCTTCCACCACGTCCGGCGGCAGCTTGATGTCGCCTTTCTGGATGTAGACGGTCGTGTCCAAATGCGTACCCGGCCAGACTTCCGTGCTGCCGTTTTCGGGCGTCATGTCCACGACAGGGACGTTGACGACCAGGCCGAAGGGCGGGGTGGCGACGGCCAAATCCGGCCACAACTGGCCGATGTCGGCGTGGACGGGCTGGCGCCGGCCGCTGCCGCCGACGGCGGTGTTGCCGCTGTAAAAGCCGTTGTGCAGGCCGTCGCCGAGCAGGGAATGCGTGACGGCAATCACGATGTCGTTCAGCAGCACGTCCTTGAAGAGATAAGGCGCGAACGGCGGCGGCTCCTGCTGGACGTTGCCTGTGTTGAAGTTGAACGGGGCGTCCGTCCGGGCGAGGTATGCCGGCAGATCGGCCAGCATCCTCTCGCGCAGGGCGGCGATGTGATCGAGCGAAATGATGTCGTTGAGGACGACCACGCCGTCGTCCTGCAAGGCGCGGGCGGCGGCGCTCCGGTGGGCGGGCGTGATTTGGCCCGCCTGGACTTCTCCGGGCGTGATGTCGAGGGCGGTGATGTCGGTCATGGTGATTCTCCAGGTTCTGATAAGAATCGATCAGCAGGAAACCGGCACTTCCAGTGCCGGTTTCCTGCTGATCGATTCTCGCTGATCGATTCGCGTTCCGTTTTCGTTCCGTCTACTTTCGTTCCGTCTACTTCCCCCACCCGAACTCCAGCTCGTTCGCCCAGTGCTCGATCCAGTCCACATGGAACGAGCCGTTGCGCTTGGCGACGCTGCGCCCGCGCGACAGCTCCATCGTCCCCACGCCCTTGTTGTCGTTGACGCGGAAGCTGAACTTGACCGGCTGCCCCGCGTCCAGACGCTTTTTGACGTCCGGCATCTCGGACCAGGGAATGCTGCACTCGACGATCCGCGTGGTGGCGTCGCGCGTCATCACCAGTTTGCCGCCCGTGACGGGGCCATCCAGAGGGGAAGGGGGCTGGCGGGGGTAGAAGTGCTTGGAGGGCATACCGGGATAGGACAGTCGCCAGATCTCGGTCCCGCCGCCGTACTGGGGCGCGACGAGGTTCAGCGCGTACTCGTAATCCGTGTCCTTGTAGTTCGTGAAGCCCGCCATCACGCCCGGCGGGTGGGTGTACCAGGGCTTTTGGCTCTGGGGCAGGACGTTGAAGGCGATCTGGACGTTGTCGTGCGCGGGGGAATTGCCGGACGGCAGTTCCGGGGCCTTGCGGTACGAGTAGCGGCGGACGCCGGCGGGCCAAGCCAAGTCCTGCGGCGCGGCGGCGTCTTCAGGCCGAACCGGGGCGATCTGAGGTTTCGCGATGCGGACGACGCGGCTGGTTTCGGGATAGAAATACTCGTCGTCATCCCGCGTCGCGAAGCGGACCGTGCCTGCGTCGGGCGTAGAATCGGCGACTTTGGCGGCGAAGTAGAAGTTCCGGGCGTCGTAGGCCAGATACCCCGTCGCGAAGCCCGCGCCGACGGAGGGGTCGAAGCGCTCGAAGGGGAACCAGGCGGCTTCGGTCAGGCTCCGGGCCGCTTTCCCCGCCGTGACCGTCTGCGGCAGGACGCCCTTCCAGTCATCCAGGCTGCCGTCCACGATGATGGTGCGGCGGGCGATGGTGTTGACGTGGAGGTCTTCCGTGAGCTGCGCCCTGCCGTCCGCCCCGGCGTCGAAGGTCGCGGCGAGGGGGTAGGTGTTGCTGGCAACGGCCGTGCCGCCGACAATCGGAAGGGAGACTTCGCGCGTCTCGTTCGGCGCGAGCGTCAAGCGCGCGGGCGGCGTCACCGTCAGCCCGCCCAGCGTCAGAGTCAGCCTGCCCGTAATAGGCCGGTTCAGCACGTTCGTCAGCGTCAGCCGCAAGGCCGGGTGCGTCTCTATGGGCGCGAGGAGGTCATGCGCGACCACGGCCAGCGGCTCGATGCCCGCGATATGTCCCGCGCGGATCGCCGCCGTCAGCGCGGCGAACGAGCCGTGGCGGCCGTCCGCCCGCAGGAAAAAGCCGCGCCCATCGAGCGGCACGGTGATCCGTCCGCCCTGTGAGGGGACGACGTTGCCGTAGAAGTCGTACAGGTGGAACCGCCCGCCGCCACCGGCCAGCGTCAGACTCGCGACGCTCAGGGTTTCGGGGGTGTCGGTTTGCGTTTGCAGCCCCGCGCGGTCGGCTTCGGACGCACCGGCGGGCAGGGCCGCAAGCTGCGCCCGGAGATGCGCCTTGTGCGCCCGCTCGGCGAAGCCGCGCGCGGTGCGGAAGGGCAGGCTGTCCGCGCCGAACTCTTCGCCCAGGTCGCCGACGACCACAACCGTGCCGTCGTCGGGGCTGCCGTTCAGGCCGCTGAAGATCATCACCCAGGGCAGGCCGTTTGGAAACAGCAGCTTGGAAAAAGGGCGCTCGCCGAGGAAATGCTGGCTCGCGCCGACCGAGGCCGCCGTGGACCAGGCGTTGACAGACCGTACCCGTTTCGTCTTGCCGTCCGGCAGCCGCTGGGTGACTTCGTCGTCCGAGCAGATGTTGCCGCCGAAGACGCCCATTGCGCGGTCGTAGCCCGCCGCCCGGTCGCCCGCGACCAGGGCGGCCACGCGGTCATCCACATTGGCGATCCAGCTTTCCGTGTCCCAGATCTTGACCCGCCCGTTCGGACCCTTGCGGTTCACCCAGTCCTTAACGGTCGCCATCGAGGTCAGGCCCTGATAATGGATCGAAAGAAAGTCGAACATCGGCAGCAGGACGTTCGTGCCGTCCGGGAACAGCTTGTCCATCGCATTGGAGCTGGAATCGCAGCCGCCGACCAGCACCTGCGCGCCGTCCTCCCGCCGCGCCTGGGCGACGCTCTGGTACATATGCGTGTATATGGCCCGGTAGCGCGGCATGTCCGCCCCCCATCCCGAGATCGAGATGCCTTCCCAGGGCTCGTTCCAGAGCGAAACGGCATTGATCGGCCCTTTGGGCCAGCCGAAATCGCGGGCGAACTGATAAATCCATTTTTGGAAGTCGTCATCATACGACGGCAGCCAGGCCAGATCGAATTTGGTGTCAAGCATCACGCCTTTGTCGTCCAGCCACGGACGCGGGCGGCCCAGGGGCTGGGTCGACCCGAAAAAGTCCCCGCCCCCGGCCATCAGCAGCACGGCGACGCCCGCGTCCTGATAGCCTTTGAGGTCGCGCGCCCGGTCGGCGTACCATTGGGCAAAGTTCGCGTCCGTCGTCGGCTTGTAGCCGACGCCCCAGCGGATCGCATGGACATCGAGCCGCTTCAAGACCGGCAGCGGCAGGGCGTCCAGGCAGAATTTAGGATACTGCACCCGACGGGGCGTGGCGGCAAAGGTGCGGACGCACGACGTCAGAAACTGCCGCCCCGCCGGCCCCAGGTCCACGACGAGCGCGTAGCCGCCGAACCGGGCGGGGACGGGCGGGCTGACCGTGACGTCGGCATAGCCGTGCGCCGGAACCGTCGCCTTGACGGGAACCGAGCCGGCGCCGGCGATCTTGAAGACGTGTGGCGTCCAGACATCGCCCGGCGCTCCCTTCGTGCCGTAGGCGATCACCTCCACCCGCCCCGCCGCGTTCAACGCCTGGTCGCCGTCATTCAACACCTGGAAGGCGAACGTCGGCTTATCGCCCGGCCACAGGACGTTGCCGGGAACGCTGCTCCCGACAAGCTGCACCTGATAGGCAGGACTGCCCGCCAGCCCGAAGGTTTCGGCATAGCCGGGCATATCCGCCCCCGTCACCATCTGCGCCCGACCCGGCAGGCATATACCGAGCAGCGCCGGGACGAAAAGGAGCAGTCCCGCAAGGCGGCAAGGGGAGATCGTCATTGGGTTCCATTCCCATCCCGCGTATTATACAATGAAAACGCTAAGATAGCCATAACAACACGCTAGGAATACCCTGTGACAACTCTCACGGCTAAAGCTCGTGTTGTGTCCTGGATTGACAGAGGTGTAGACTAACGCCCTCATCTGGCGCGGACTGCTAGACCTGTTCATGGCAAAGGCTAAAAGCAAAGGCTAAAACAGGTATACAATCCGCCGACGGTGCCGGTTTCCATTTATTTAACACTTATCGGACATACAGGTTTATTTTACCCGAAATCTTACCTTACCCGAAATCTTACTCGGTAAAGCATCAGGCGAACTCACTTCGTTCGGGCTAAAGCCTCTGGATCGCAGGGCTGAGGGAAGCCCGCCTAACCAAAGGTTTTCAACGCCCTGCTAAAGCCTTAATCCTAAAGCGGGGGTGCTTGCGGCGGGCTGAATACTGTCAACTGTCAACTAGATGGCGTTGCGGCAAAGCTCTGAAAGAGCGGGCGGTTAAAACCGCAGCAATCAAGGCACGAAGTCACCCCAACAAAGCCTCGCCCTTCGGCGACTAAGACTTGCATTCTGTTCCTAACCTGCGAAGGCAGGTTTTGTGCTTTTGTTGCTGCGAATTCATTCGCCCGCTCTCCCCGCAATGGCCTTGTGTCACACACCCCTGTGACAATGTGACGCAAACGCAGACCCTCCTGGTATTCCTGCCGGTATTGCTGACTCCGGCCCGATTTTTATCGCCTCTGGCCGCAATCGGGTATCATAAGGATATCAGAAGGACATCAGACAGCGCGCTTACTCGGAAAGGAAACTGGAACGTGTCCCTATCACTCACGCGGCGGGCGTCGCGGCTCCTGCCGCTGCTCGTCGCTCTTATCCTGGGAGGGCTGACCGCCGCCCGCGCCGACGAGGCCAAGCCCTTCCTGCACCCGCTGTTCACCGACAACATGGTCTTGCAGCGCGATGTGCATGACACCCTTTGGGGCTGGACCACGCCCGGCAACGCCGTGAACGTGCGATTGAACCGCCAGGCGACGCGGATCATTGCCGGGCCGGACGGCAAGTGGGTGGCGAAGATCGGCCCGTTCCACGCCGGCGGCCCGTACACGCTGACCGTTAAAGGGCCGCAAACGGTCACGCTCAAGAACATCTTGATCGGCGACGTGTGGCTCTGCTCGGGCCAGTCCAACATGGAGTTCGGCGTCGGCAACCTGCTGAACGCTAAGGAAGAGATCGCCCACTCGGACCACCCCCAGATCCGCCTGTTCACCGTCGCCCGTGCCGTCTCCCAGACTCCGCTCTCGCTGCCCGTGGGCCGGTGGCAGGTCTGCGGGCCGAAGACCATCACCGAGGGCCAGTGGAGCGGCTTCAGCGCCGTCGCCTACTTCTTCGGGCGCGACTTGCAGCGCGACCTGCACGTCCCCATCGGCCTGATCCACTCGTCCTGGGGCGGCACGCCCGCCGAAGCCTGGACCAGCGCGGAAGCGCTCGCCCCGCTGCCGGACTTCGCGCCGGTCGTCACCGCGCTCCAGCAGGCCCGGCAGGACCCGAATGGGTTCGGCAAGACGACCGACGCCTGGTACGTCAAGCACGACCCCGGCTCGGCAGACAAGACCTGGGCCGATCCCGATCTCGACGCCAGCGGCTGGAAAGCTATCACCGAGCCGGTTTCTTTCCAGAAGTCCGGCCTCCCGGAACTGGCTGGCACCAACGACATCGTCTGGCTGCGCCGCGACTTCGATCTGCCTGCCGCCTGGGCCGGCAAGGACCTGACCCTGCACCTGGGGCCGGTAGACGACCGCGACACCACCTACATCAACGGCACGCCCGTGGGCGGCCTGAACGATTACGCCGCACTGCGCGACTACAAGGTCCCCGCCGCGCTGCTGAAGCCGGGGCGCAACGTCCTCGCCGTCCGCGTCCTCGATACGGGCGGGGCCAATGACACGGGCGGACTGACCGGCAAGCCGGACGCGCTCAAGGTCGAGGCCGTGGGCGACCCGACGCCGGCTGTTTCGCTGGCCGGCCCGTGGCAGGTCAAGGTCGGCGGGCCGATCCCCGCCGACGACCCCGCCCCGGTCGTGCCGGGCAGCGACCAGAACACGCCCACCGTGCTTTACAACGGCATGGTTTCGCCCCTGGTCCCGTTCGGCATCAAAGGCGCGATCTGGTATCAGGGCGAGTCCAACGCGGGCCGGGGCAAGCAGTACCAAACCCTCCTGCCCGCCCTGATCGGCGACTGGCGCGCGCGCTTTAGGGGAGGGGACTTCCCGTTCTTCATCGTGCAACTCGCGAACTTCGACCCCGACCTGGCGAAGCACACGCAGCCGGGCGAGTCGGGCTGGGCCGAGGTGCGCGAGGCGCAGCTCCTGACCGCGCTGCACACCCCGAAAGTCGGGATCGCCGTCACCGACGACATCGGCGAAGCCGGCGACATCCACCCGAAGAACAAGCAGGAGGTGGGCCGCCGCCTGGCCCTGGCGGCGGAAGCGATCACCTACGGCCAGCCGGTCGAATATGCCGGGCCGCTGTACCAGGGCATGACGGTCGAGGGCGGTAAAATCCGCCTGAAGTTCACGCATCTCGGCGGCGGCCTGGTCGCGAAGGGCCTGGACATCGGCGCGGCCCTGATTAAAAGCGCCGAGGCGGCTAAGAGCCTCGCCCCGGCGCCCGTCCAGGCCGCGAAAACGGCGGAGGCGGTCGGTGCGGCCAAAGCCGTGAAGGCGGCGGAGGCGGCCAGCGTCACCGAGAAAAGCCCCGCAAAGACCGACGAGAAGCCTTCCGAAAAGGCGACCGAGAAGGCCGCCGAGAAGCTGCTCGGCTTCGCCATCGCCGGCGCGGACGGCCGGTTTGTCTGGGCGGACGCCCGCATTGAAAAATCTGCGGACGGCGACACGGTGGTTGCCTCCTCGCCCGACGTGCTGCAGCCGACGGACGTGCGCTACGCCTGGGCGGACAGCCCGGTCTGCAACCTGTACAACAAAGCCGGCCTGCCCGCCTCGCCGTTTCGGACGGGGAAGTAGTCCGGCGGCAGGAGGCAGGCAAAGAGGGCGGGGGAACCCCGCCCCTACATCAACGTGGTGTAGGGGCGAGGTCTCCTCGCCCTCCTTTATCTTTTATCCGAGAGCCGGGGATTACTTCAACTGCTGCTGCTCCGACTGACGACGCTCCAGGACGACCTCTTTGCGTTGCACCGGCGTCTCGCCGGGCGCAAAAACGCCCACGATGACCTGTTCCCCGATTACTTCCAAAATTTCCACCTCGATTACGTTCATGCCCTCGCCGATCTGAATGACGGAACTGCTGCCGTCATGGGGGCGGCGGTTGAAGAGATGCATCGAGACACCTACACTCCCTAGTATTTTGCTACACTCCCTAGTATTTTGCCCAGCGGTAATTGCCACACCTGCATAAACCATGCCAAGTACAACTGCCGGGCTAAATTCCACCCTCCCATGCCCCTTCTTCTAAAAATGCCGCTCTCCGTAGCTGAGTTGCAGGTCAACCGCCGCCACGCTGTCCCCTAATTGCGCCACGGTACGCGGGCCGATCACGGCCGCGCCGCCACAGGGATGAGTCAGGAGATAGGTCAGCGCCAGAGCGTTGGGGGAAATGCCCCGCCCGTCCGCCAGGCGCTGCACCCAGGCCCAGCGGTTTGCGCTGAGTTCGTTGTGATAAAGCCCATACTTGGGATCGCCGGGATCATACGGGTGCGCGAAGAAGCCGCCCGCCTGCGGCGAGAAGGGGATGACCTTTAGGCCCGCCTCGCAGTGATATTCCAGCGCGTCGGCGTCCATGAAGCGCATGTCGTACCACTGCCCTTCCGTCGTGTTCGGGGCCGCCAGGCTCCAGCCTACCTGGCTGGCGACGAAGCCGGTCATGCCGCGCGCCCGCGCGTACTCAGCCGCCGCCCGCAGGCGCGCGGGTCGCCAGTTCGATGTGCCGAGGGCATGGATGCGCCCCGCCGCCCGGTGCTCGTTCAAAGCATCCAGTATCTCGCCGACGGGAACGGCGGGATCATCCCGGTGCAGCCAGTACAAGTCCACTCGGCCCGTTCCCAGCCGATCCAGGCTCTCCGTCAGGTCCCGCGCCAAGTCTTCGGGGCGCAGGCGCGACCGCTCCATCGTCTCCAAGCGTGGGTGGCCGCCCTTCGTCGCCACCACAAACTGGTCCTGGACGCCGCGCGTCCGCAGCCAGTCGCCTACAGTCCGCTCGCTCGCCCCATGTCCGTTTGGCAGCCAATCGGCGTAAACATGGGCCGTGTCCAGGAAATTGCCGCCCGCCTCGGCAAAGGCATCCAGCAGGGCGAAGGACTGCTCGCGCGAGTAAGCCGAGCCGTAGTTGGCCGTGCCGAGGCAGAGGACAGACAGAGGGCGGACGATGCCGCCCAGGTGGAAACGATTCATGGGTTATAGGATGCCTCCGGCACTTCCAGTGCCGGTGTCCCTGATGGGCGTCATGCCGATTTCGGCGTCACCCATGTCCCCTGCTGCGCGCCTTCGTACATCGCCTCCATCACCGCGCTCCGGTAGGCTGCCTCGCGGACACCGACCAGAGCGGCGTCTTTCTGGCCCGTCAGCGCGTTCAGGAACGAATCCAACCCCGCCGGAACGCCGGGCGGGAGCTGAGTCCAGGGCTGCTTGCCGTCTGCGCCTTCAACGTGCTTGCTCCCGAAATAAAGCTGCCCGTTCAGTACCATCGCATGGCCTTCCGTTCCGCTGACGAGCAGGCTGACCGGGTTGGCGACATCGTCCCAGGCAGCGGCCAGAGTCCCGATGGCGCCATTCGCAAAGCGCATCAGGCCCTCGCCGGTCTCGTCGCAGCCGTCATAGGCGTTTGTGCCGGAGTCGAGCTGTGCCGTCACCGTCGTCACGTCCCCCATCAGCCACAGCAGGATGTCCAGCGAGTGCGTCCCCAGGTCGCCGAACGCGCCGACGCCCGCCACCTGCGGGTCCGCCATCCAGCGCCATTCCGTGTCGAACCACCGCCCCAGCGCCCCGCTGTGGCAATTGGAACCCCGCACGCGCGTGATCTTGCCGAACGCGCCGCTTGCGATCTGCTCCTTCAGAAAAATGTTCTTGGCATCGCCGCGCTGAAAATAGCCTGTCTGATAAAGCACCCCCGCCCGTTCAATGGCATCGGCCATTCGATAGGCGTCTTGGGAGCCGAAGCCCAGCGGCTTTTCCACGAACAGGTGCTTTCCCGCCGCCGCGCCCGGCAGCACGACCTGCTCATGCCGGTTGGTTTCGGTGCAGACCAGCACGGCCTCGATCTCCGGGTCGCCGTAGAGCGTGTCCAGGTCGGCCACGACGGACGCCCCCAATTCCCCAGCCCGCTTTTCGGCGCGGGCCGGGTCGTGGTCCCAGACGCTCTTACACTGAACGTCCGGGCGGTTCTTGATGGTGTGGATAAAGCCGGGCGTGTGGATATGCGCGCACCCGACAAAGGCGACGGTGGTCATGGAGTTTGTCCTTTCGGAAATTGCTGCCCCAGTATCCGCCACGAGGATCGAGAAGTCCTGCTCTATTTTGCCGCTCCTCTTCTCCTGTGTGCGCCCTGCTTGTCCCCCCTAATCCAGCGCCAGCAGCATGTCCAGGTCGAAATCGGCTTTCCGAATCTCGTCTTCCAGGCCATCTACGGGCGGCTTGGTGCGCGGCAGTTGTTCCAGCGTCTTGTACAGCGACTCGGGCGGGTTGACCGAGATCACCATGACGACCTCGTTGTTCTCATCTACATATAGCTCGTCGAAGCGGTTCGAGGCCGGGTCGCCGTGGAACAGGCCGCCTTTGCCGCCCTGCGGGTCGCCGAACAGCTCGAAATGGATGTCCAGCGCATCGGAAAAGAAGTTCGCGACATGGTCGTAGGCGACGCGCTGCCCCGCCATGTTCGCCCCGGCGATCTCGCCGTGCCAGAAGGCGTTGTTCCAATGCTCCACGCGCCACTGCTTGCCCAGCACGGGGTCCTGGAAGCCCGCCACATCGCCCGCCGCCCAGACGTCCGGCGCGCTCGTTTCCAAAAACTCGTTGACGAGGACGCCGTTCTTTTTCTCGTCCACGTCCAGCCCTGCCGCCAGCGCGAATTCCAGGTTCGGCTTGACGCCGATGCCGACCAGGACATAATCGCCGTCCACCGCCTTGCCCGCCTTGGTCTTGACGCCGACCGGCGTGATCTCCGTCACCTCATCGCCCAGGATGACTTCGGCCCCCGCCGCCTCCAGCTTCCCCTTGAGGAACGCGCCGTACTGCGGCGAGGCGAACTTGCTCCACAGGTGGTCGGTCGGCTCGATGATCGTCGCCTGGCCCCCTTTGGTCACGAAATCGGCGGCCACCTCGACGCCGATGTAGCCGCCGCCGACCAGGATGATCTTCTGCCCTAGGTGCGCCCGGAGGGCGTCGCTGTCTTCCCACGTCCGCAGGGTCCGCACATTCGGCCCGTCCGCGCCGGGGACGTCCAGCGTCTTGGGCGACGAGCCGGTGGCGATCAGCAGCTTCTCATATGTCACCGTGTCGCCGTTGTCCAGCGTGACCGTCTTGGCCGCCGTGTCCGCCGCCCTCGCCTTCGTCGCCGTGAGCAGCGTGACGTTGTTTTCTGTATACCAAGACGCGGGCTGCACCGGCAGGACGGCGTCGGCCTGCGCCTCGCCGCGCAGATATTCCTTGGACAGCGGCGGGCGGTGGTAGGGGGCGTGCGGCTCGGAACCGACAAGGAGGATGGAGCCGTCCGAGTCGTGCTTGCGGATATTCTCGGCCGCCGTCGCCGAGGCGAGGCCGCCGCCGACCAGGACGTACCGGGCGGAATGGGATGCCATGAGGGATAGCCCTTTCTAGGGGAGCGGGAGGGTTTGCATAGAACTTACCCATCCGGTGGGGCGGCTCAACCCGCAGAGGCGTTCTAATCCAAAGGCAGGAGGAGTTTTGCCGCGTGGGTGCGAACATATAAGCCGTTACAGGTCGCACCCGAAGTCACCGCTGTTTTCTGTGGAGGACCGAAGATGATGTCCGAGAAGATGCCGACGCCCTGCTTCCTCTCCCCTGCGCTGCTCTGCCTGCTGCAAGCGTGCCTGGACGCCCGCACCCTGAAGGATAAGAAACTGGCGCGGCGGCTGTGCCTGTCGCCGGAGACGGTACACACCGAGTTCAAGCGCATCGCCCAGATTCTGGACACTCACGACCGATTTGAAGCCGTGATGCTGGCTTGGGAGGAGGGCTGGATTGTATATGCCTCTTCCCCCCCCCCAGGCGAACGAAATCACTAACACGAATGCGCTGTAGCTGTTGTCACTGAAAGTGTCCCCAATTGGGGTATTGCACTTTCGCAAGCCTCGCGCTACAATGAACCATCTCCAAACCGCCAGGAAAGGAATGGATGTTAGGAGCGGCGCGGCATGAGCGCTTCTGCTTCCGGGACCGTCAAAACATCATAGGATCACTGTCCAAGTGGACGCCAATCATTGGCAAGACAGAAGCATTCTGCTTCATTAAGGACCTCCAAATGAAAGTGCTGACAAAACTGTTCGTTCTCTGCGTCGCTCTGGCAAGCCTGTGGTATGGGACCGGCCCAGCTAAAGCTGCATGGAAAATTGACATCCAACCCTCTCAAGGCTATCCCATACAACAAGCAAACGGCGGGAGCGGAGATGTTTTGCTCAAGGGAGGACCAACCTTTCCCAATCCCCTCTCTGTAACCAGCGACGAAAGCTGTAGTACGTCGGGACCTTCTGGAACGTCTGCCTTTCCAAACTATGACAATAGGTACGACGTGGCCTGTACATGGGACAGCACGGCACCACCTACGCCGCTGACACTCACTTTCACCGCATCTGCCTCCGCAAGCTTCTCGAACAACAACAGCGAGAGCTATGGGTACGCAAGCGCAGGTGCCTCTACGAACGCCGCTTCCGTCCAAGCGGGGGTAAGTGTCAGCAGCGGCTCTAGCACTGATTCGCCGCCGTCTCAGACTGTGACCTACAGTGGCACCTCCCCTTACAAATTTTACCTGGACGCAAACTCCTCCGCAAGCGGCTATATCTATGGGGGGAACAGCACTGGCGGGAACAGTAGTTTCACCGCGGGTTCTTCATCCTCCATAACCCTCGGTTTCTGAGAACCGCCCACTTTTAGCTAATAGCGACCTCTTCTGTTAGCTGAAACATCTTTCCGAAAAGTGATGCAAAGGGCGGCGGAACAGCTCATGCTCCGCTGCTCTTTGAGTCATCGTACCAGGTGGCCGTTTTCGCGTTCATCGCCTGAGAAAGCAGCTCTCCCATGTCACAGCGGCACTGTCTCCCTTACATCAGTCTCCTTCTCGTTCTGACGCTGCAAAGCACAGGAGCGTCGTTCGCCGCCGCGCCTGAGCCTGTACCATCCGCTGCTCAACACAAGCCTCTGGTTCACCTGAGCTTGGCACAATCCGGGTCGTTCCCGGAGGCGCTGGACGCCCTGGCGGCCCAGGGGCATGTCGCCATCGTCGCCGAGGGAGCGCCCCTCGTGCCGCGCCTGCCGGGGAAAGACATTCAGGACCTGACCGCGCCCGTTCCGCTTTCCCAGGCCGTCACCAAGATCGCCGCGTCCTTTGACTATGACGTGCAAGAGAAGGGCCAGGAGCAGGGCGACGTGTTCGTGCTGACCAAGCGGTACACGGACCCGAAGGAGATGCCGTGCGTGACGCTGGAAGAGTGTGACCAAGCGTTCAAGGACATGCTGACCCTCTTGGGGCCGTTCAACCCCAACTTCGATGAAGCCAGTGACGACTACAGTAAGGACATGGCCTTTGTTACATTCTTCCAGTCACTCTCGCCAAAGCAGTTACAGGAGGTACGCACTAAGACGCTGTATTACGGGGAACTGAACTCAGACCAGCAAAAGATGATTGAAAGCTTCATCCTCTACGGGTTCGTCCAAACCCCGACATATGCACTTCGGGATGCGTTGGACCTCCTCGACTACGCGCCGGGGTCCGTGCTCACCGGCACGGACCAGGGGCAAAACGCCTTGTTCATCGAGGTCCCGATGCCGGCCGACAAGTCGCGCCACTATTACCACCTCCTCAGGGGTGGCGGCGGTCGCGTCTTTGCCCCCAAAGCGGCCCAGCCCACGCTGATCCTGCCCAAGCAAGGGGAAGAAAACGCGCCGGCAGCACCCGCGCCGATGACGCTCGCCGCCCTCGTCGCGCTCCTGCCCCACGCCGGCCCCCCGGCAGTGGTGGATGCCTGCTTGAAGGACAAGCCCGTCTCCGCCGCCGGCCTGGGCAACGTCCCGGCGATGGATGTCCTGCGTGGCTTGAAGGCCCTCTACAACCTTCGCATCGGCGCCTCCGACGCCGGGGGCAACAAGCTGATGCGGCAGATCGTGCCCGCCGCCTCCTCCCTGCGCGACCTCGGCCCCGGCGTCTGGAGCCTCCTGCCCGTATCCATCGTTCGGGCCATCCATTCGGAGGAGGTTTCCCCCACCCAGGCCCCGCCCACGGACATGAGCAAGCCGAAGAGTGCGGCGGAAGCCATTCAGCGCGCCCAGGAGGCCATGCGGCGCTTCCAGCGGCAGATACAGGCGCGCCGGCAACTGCCGACGCTGTGGGGAGAGGCCGTTCACCAGGTGCTCGTCGGCGTCCAGCCTCAACTACGGAGCGGCGGCCTGAGCGTCCGCATCCCGGTGAAGTCGCTGGACGGGGCCACCCGTAGCGCGCTGGCGGTGGCGCTCTCCGTCAACGCCCTGGAAGATCTTCGGGAAGCGTTCACGGGTCAGATAAAACAAAACGTACTGGATTGTCTGGACGACATGAACAGCATCCTGATCTACACAATCCCTGGCGAGGAATCTGTGATCCATGGCCGGACAGTTCCCTCGCTTTACTTCCAGGGGACTAACCCCTACACCAAGCAGCAGATCGGCCTCGGCGGTGGTCGGTTCTTCATCATCAAGTGACCGTGCGCCCGCCTTTGTTGTGATTAGCCTTCGCCCCAGCAAACCGCGACCTCGCTGCCGCCCGTAAGTGTCATCATTTCGCGCTCAAGAACAGGCGCTATCAGGCGGCTCTGCAAGCGGACCTTGGTCAACTACAGAAATCGGGACCCAAAAGCCTCCTAGCCCGTGCGTAACATCAGTAAGTTAAAATGCCCCTGTGTGGAAGTGGTGAAAGAGCAGCGGAACAGTCTATGCTCCGCTGCTCTTTAAGCCCTTGTGCCAGATGGCCTGTTTTCGTATTCCTCGTTTGAGGAGGTAGCTCTTCCATGTTACAACGGCAGCATCTCTCTTGCATTCTTCTCCTTCTCGTTCTGACGCTGCAAGGCACAGGAGCGTCGTTCGCCGCCGCGCCCGATCCTGCACCAGCCGCTGCTCAACAAAAGCCCTTGGTTCACCTCAGCCTGGCCCAATCTGGGTCATTCTCGGAGGCGCTTGACGTGCTGGCGGCGCAAGGACATGTCGCCATTGTCGCCGAGGGGGCACCCCTCGTGCCGCACCTCTCCAAGAAAGACACGCAGGATTTGACCGCGCCCCTTCCGCTCTCACAGGCGGTCACGAAGATCGCTGCCTCCTTTGATTATGACGCGCAGGAACAGGACAACGTCTTCGTGCTGACCAAGCGCTACACGGACCCAAAGGAGATGCCCTGCGTGACGCTGGAAGAGTGTGACCAGGCGTTCAAGGACATCCTGACCCTCTTGGACCCGTTCAATCCCAATCTCGATGAGGCCAGTGACGACCATAGCCAGCGCAGCACGGTCATCACTTTCTTCAACTCACTTTCGCCCAGGCAGCTACGGGAGGCGCGAACCAAAACACTGCGTTATGGGGAACTGGGGCCGGAGCAGCAAAAGGCGGTCGAAAGCATCTTCCTGTATGGCTTCGTCCAGTTCCCAACAGACAAACTTCGGGAAACGGTGGACATCCTCGACTACGCGCCGAAGTCAGTCCTCACCGGCAAGGATAAGGGGCACAATGCGCTGTTCATCGAGCTCCCGGTGCCGGCCAACAAATCGCTCCGCTATTATCAACCCCTCGAAGGCGGCGTCACTTCCTCGGACAAAACTGCCACACTGATCCTGCCGAAGCAGGCAGAAACAGGCGGCCCGCCCGCACCCCCGCCGCCGACGCTCGAAGCCGTTGTCGGGCTTCTCCCCCACGCTGGCCCCCCGGCAGTAGTGGACACGCCCCTGAAGGACAAGCCCGTCTCGGTCGCCGGCCTCAGCAACGTCTCGGCGATGGCTGTTCTGCGCGCCTTGAAGGTGCTCTACAACCTCCGCATCGGCGCCTCCGATGCCGGGGGGAACGAGCTCATGCGGCAGATTCTACCGCCCACCGAGTCCCTGCGTGACCTCGGCCCCAACGTCTGGAGCCTCCTGCCCGTGTCCCTCGTTCGGGCCATCCATTCGGCAGAGGCTCCCCCAGCCCAGGTCCCACCTATGGGCGAGAGCAAAGCGGAAAACCCTGCGGGAGCCTTTCAGCGTGCTCGGGAGGCTAGTCGGCGCTTCCAGCAGCAAATGCAGTCGCACAGGTTGCTGCCGGCGTTGTGGGGAGAGTCCGTTCACCAGGTACTCGTCGGCGTCCAGCCTCAGCTACGGAGCGGGGGCCTGAGCGTTCGCATCCCGGTGAAGGCGTTGGACGGAACCACCCGCAGCGCGTTGGCTGTGGCGCTCACCGTCAGTGCCTTAGAAATACTACAAAGCGGGTTCACAGGACAGATAAACCGAAACGTAGTGGATTGTCTGGACGATATGAACAGCACCCTTGTTTACACGGTCCCTGCTCAGGCCGCCATCATTCATGGTCAGACTGTTCCCCCTCTCTACTTTGAAGGGACTGATCCCTACACCAAGCAGCAGATCGGCCTTGGCGGTGTTCTGTTCGGCCCCATCAAGTAATGGGGCGTCCGCCACGCTGTTGAAGGGTTTGCCCCTACTTCTGCGTGTGCTGCCGCGGAATGAGGCGTTTCCGCTGCTCTTTGAGCCATTGTATCAGGTGGCTATTTTCGTGTTCCCCGTCTGAGGAGGTAGCTCTTCCATGTTACAGCGGCAGCATCTCTCTGGCATCCTTCTCCTTCTCGTTCTGACGCTGCAAAGCACAGGAGCGTCGTTCGCCGCCGCGCCCGATCCTGCACCAGCCGCTGCTCAACAAAAGCCTTTGGTTCACCTTAGCTTGGCCCAATCCGGGTCGTTCTCGGAGGCGCTTGATGCTCTGGCGGCGCAAGGACATGTCGCCATTGTCGCCGAGGGGGCGCCTCTCGTGCCGCGCCTCTCTAAAAAAGACACTCAGGACTTGACCGCGCCCCTTCCGCTCTCAGAGGCCGTCACGAAAATCGCCGCATCCTTTGACTATGACGTGCAACAACAGGACAACGTGTTCGTGCTCACCAAGCGCTACACGGACCCGAAGGAGATGCCCTGCGTGACGCTGGAAGAGTGTGACCAGGCGTTCAAGGACATCCTGACCCTCTTGGACCCGTTCAATCCCAATCTCGATGAGGCCAGTGACGACCATAGCCAGCGCAGCACGGTCATCACTTTCTTCAACTCACTTTCGCCCAGGCAGCTACGGGAGGCGCGAACCAAAACACTGCGTTATGGGGAACTGGGGCCGGAGCAGCAAAAGGCGGTCGAAAGCATCTTCCTGTATGGCTTCGTCCAGTTCCCAACAGACAAACTTCGGGAAACGGTGGACATCCTCGACTACGCGCCGAAGTCAGTCCTCACCGGCAAGGATAAGGGGCACAATGCGCTGTTCATCGAGCTCCCGGTGCCGGCCAACAAATCGCTCCGCTATTATCAACCCCTCGAAGGCGGCGTCACTTCCTCGGACAAAACTGCCACACTGATCCTGCCGAAGCAGGCAGAAACAGGCGGCCCGCCCGCACCCCCGCCGCCGACGCTCGAAGCCGTTGTCGGGCTTCTCCCCCACGCTGGCCCCCCGGCAGTAGTGGACACGCCCCTGAAGGACAAGCCCGTCTCGGTCGCCGGCCTCAGCAACGTCTCGGCGATGGCTGTTCTGCGCGCCTTGAAGGTGCTCTACAACCTCCGCATCGGCGCCTCCGATGCCGGGGGGAACGAGCTCATGCGGCAGATTCTACCGCCCACCGAGTCCCTGCGTGACCTCGGCCCCAACGTCTGGAGCCTCCTGCCCGTGTCCCTCGTTCGGGCCATCCATTCGGCAGAGGCTCCCCCAGCCCAGGTCCCACCTATGGGCGAGAGCAAAGCGGAAAACCCTGCGGGAGCCTTCCAGCGCTCACAAGCGGAAGCTAATCGGCGCTTCCAGCAGCAGATGGGGTCGCGTAGGTTGCTGCCGGCGCTGTGGGGGGAAGCAGTTCACCAGGTACTCGTCGGCGTCCAGCCTCAGCTACGGAGCGGGGGCCTGAGCGTTCGCATCCCCGTGAAGACATTAGACGGAACCACCCGCAGTGCATTGACTGTGGCGCTCACTGTCAGTGCCTTAGAAATACTCCAAAGCGGGTTCACAGGGCAGATAAAACAGAACGTATTGGATTGTCTAGACGATATGAACAGCATCCTCATTTACACGGTCCCTGGTGAGGCCGGCATCATCGGTGGTCAAACTGTTCCCTCGATCTACCTGGAAGGGACTGATCCCTACACCAAGCAGCATATCGGCCTCGGCGGCGGTCGGTTTTTTACCCAAAAGTGATGGTCTCCCGCCACGCCACTGCAAGTGCCGCTACTTCTCCGCGTGCCGCCGCTGCCCGTCCGCCAGTAACGCTTTGGCCCGGTCCGGGCCGCCGCGCCCGGTCGGCTTGAACTCCTTGCCCGCCAGCGCGTTGTAGGACACGAAGAACTGCTCGATCTCGGCGACCGTGCTGTCTTCCAGGTGATCCAGCGCCTCGATGCTTTTGTGGGAATGGGCGACCCCGGCGACCGCGATGAGCCCGTACTGTCCAGGCCAGACGCGCTGTGCCAGTTGAAGGAAGTCCGCCGTCAGTTTCCGATCATCCGTCCGATAATTCATCTTCTTGCCCCTACAACGCCACGCACGCTTCCGCCGCCAGCCAGAACAGTTTCTCGCGCGCCGTCCCCTGCCGCTGCCAGCCCCGCCCGTCCCACACCTCGCCGCCCACGTCGTCACCGCCATACAAAATCTGGCCGAATTCCACGCCGCGAAACTGGGCGACGGCGAAGAAGGCCGCCGCTTCCATTTCCACCGTCAGGCAGCCCTCGTCGCGACGCCGCTTCACCTTGTCGGGCGTTTCCCGGTACAGCGCGTCCGTCGTCCACGTCTTCGTCCGCAGGTGCTCCGTCCCATGCGCGTCCAGGACCTGTTCAATGGCGGCGATGGCGCGCGGGCTCGCCGCGACCTCGCGCCCCGCCGGCAGGTAGTGATAGGACGTGCCCTCGTCGCGCACGGCGGCGTGGGGCACCAGAACGTGGCCCAGGGCGATCCCGCTGTCCAGGACGCCGCAGCCGCCGCAGGCGATGAACTTGCGCCCGCCCAGCGCGATGACCTCTTCGAGCAGACCCGCCGCCAGCGGCGCCCCCACGCCCGGATGGAAGACCGCCAGGCGCTTGCCGTGTACGCTGACCTCATAGATCGGGTGCAGGCCGATCTCGCTGGCAAGGTTAAACAGCAGCCTCGCGTCATGCTCCTGAAGCAGCTTGCCGATGACGTCCTGGAAGAAGCAGACTACGGCCCGCTCCGGCATGTCCAGGTCCTGAGACTGATGCTTCGGCTCAATCAGCGCCGTGCGCGTTGGGTCAAATTCGAGGATGGGGTAGGGGTATTCCATGAATTGCGCTGTTAAATGTCAGTTATAACGCTGTTATTCGGCTTTCGGATCGCGAAACTCGCGCCACTGCGCGGCGAATGGCATGAAATCGCCCGGCGTGAGGAACTGCCGCGCCCGGTCGTTGCCTTCCAAATAGACGGCCTCGTAGACCCAGAAGTTCTGGTCGGCGAGGACGCCGTAACATGCAGCCGCCTCCTCCACTTCCGCCTCCGGCAGTGGGCACACGTCCCGATAGGCCGCCAGGAAGACGCGGCAGGCGGCGGGGGCCAGACCGAGCATCAGGTGCAGCGCGCGCAGCGCCTCCCAGGCGCGCGGGGCCGCGCCCGATTGGTCCCAATCAATGACCGCGCTGACCTCCCCGCCCTCGAAGAATAAATTGGTTTCTTGGAAGTCGCCGTGCAGCACCGCCTGGGGCAGCGCGGCGAGCCGCTTCGGCACGCCCTCGGCCAGCAGCACATTCTCTGCCAGCCAGTCGCGCCGCGCCGCCAGTTGCCCCAGAGCAGCCCGCTCGACCTCCGTCTGGATCGGCAGCGCCCGGATCGCGGCCTCGATGCGCGGGATACCCGCCAAGACCGCCGGAATGTCCACGGCCAGGTTCTTGGGCCGCGCCCGCGCGATGGGGAAGTCGGCAAAGGCGCGATGGATGCGCGCCAAGCACCGACCCGCCGCCGCGATCTCCCCGGCACCCATCTCCCCACGCGCGACCTGCCGCCCCGACGCGAGGGGGAACAGGGCGAACAAGCGCCCGTCCCGCTCCCAAACCGTTCCGCCGTCCGGCAGGGGGACAGGGAGGCAGACGGGGACATTGCGCGCCCCCGCCCATGCAATGGCCGCGTGCTCCCACGCGACGCGGGCACGGTCGGGGCGGCGGTAGGCGCGGAGGGCATACGCACCGCCCCGCATCTCGACAAGGACCGTCCGGTTGACGGTTCCCGTTGCGGGGACGGTCGCGCCCAGAACGGGGCCGAGCCGCCAGGATGACAGCGCGGCGTGGTCTTCGGGGGACAGCATAAGATCAACTCAGTCCTATCAGCCGAGCCACTGACGCGCCAGGGCCACGAGGTGCATCGTCTGCGCCTGGGGCATCTGGAGCGACTCGCCGATGATGCGAATCTGGTCCAGGAACTCCAAAAATGAGCACAGCGGCTCGGCGGAACGCTCCTCGGACAGTCGCAGCAACACCTGCCCGTCGGCGGTGCGCTGGATGTCGGCGATGAACGGATCGGTCGGGACGCCGCACAGCCAGCCGATGACGGCGACGCACAGCGGCGACGCCTTGACGCCGCGCTCTAAATGGGACCGGAGGAGGGCGCGGGGGTCCTCTGCGCCGGGAAAGTCGGGCATGGCCCTATTATAGCACGTCGGGGCGCCCCCGACGCAACTCCGAACTGTCCGTCAGGGCGTGAGCGGCTTGCCCGGCCAGATGTGCAGGGCCATCCGGGCGACGCCGATTAATTCCTCCCGGCTCGCGCCGCTGAGGGCGCTGATTCCCAGGCCCCGAACCACCGTCACGAAGTAGCGGGCCAGGCCGTCGGCGTCGACGTCCGGCGGAATCTCCCCCTCGGACACGGCTCGCTCCAGGCGTGTCCGCAGCCCCGCCTCGCCCCGCTGCCGTCGCGCGGCCACTTCCCGGCGGATGGGATCGGCCTCCTCCCCGCAGACCAGCGTCCCCTGCGCGATCAGGCACATCGCCGGGTTCTCCGGGGCTGTCAACAGGTCAATGGCCCCGAACAGCAGCTGTTCCACGGCGGCCCGCGCCGTCGGCGCGCTCATCGCCGCCCGCAGGTACGCCGCCGGGCCTGCGGCGTATCGATCCAGCGCCTTGCGGAACAGCGCCTCCTTGTCGCCGAAGGCGGCGTAAAGGCTGGGGCGGCTGATCCCCATCGCCCCCGTCAGGTCCGACAGCGATGCCCCCTCATATCCTTTCTGCCAGAAGACGCGCATGGCGGCCTCCAGTGCTCGGTCGGCGTCGAACGCGCGCGGACGCCCACTCGGTCGGCGTGTAGCCTTCGTTCCGGTCATCGCTCCAGTTTCCATATTTAGTATTATACCTCTCGGTAAATAATCTTGCGACCCAATGTTTACATTTATATACCGAGTGGTATGTATGTTAAGAAAATGATCGGATTGGAGGAACCCCAGATGAAAATCCTTGTCACCGGCGGCACCGGCAAAGTCGGCTCGGAAGTACTGAAAGAGCTTCGCAAGCGCGGAGCGGATGTCCGCGCCCTGGTCCGCAAACAGGAGGCGTCCGCACAACTGCCCGCAGGGGTGGAGGCAGTGGTCGGCGACCTGCTCGACCCGGCCTCGGTTCAGCAGGCGCTCGATGGGGTGGACAAGTTGTATCTCCTCAACGGGGTCGTCGCCGACGAGTTGACGCAGGGCCTGATCGCCTACGACCTAGCGAAGAAGCTGAAGATCAAACAGATCGTCTATCACTCCGTCTTTCAGGCCGAGAAGTTCCAGGATGTCCCGCACTTCGCCTCAAAAATCGCCATCGAGGGTGCCCTGCGGCAGTTCGACCTCCCTTACACGATCCTGCGCCCGAACTACTTTTTCCAGAACGACGCCACGCTGAAGGAGCCGCTGATGGGCGCGGGCGTTTATCCCCAGCCGCTGGGCACGCCGGGCATCTCGGCGGTGGACGTGCGCGACATTGCCGAGGCCGCCGCCGTCGTCCTGACGACGGACGGACATCAAGGGAAGACATACAACCTCGTCGGCCCGGAGCCGGTCAGCGGGCCGGGGGCGGCCTCTCTTTGGAGCGATCTGCTCGGCAAGCCGGTCCGCTACGGCGGCGAAGACATGGACCAGTGGGAGCAGCAGATGCGCCAGGCCCTTCCGGCGTGGTCGGCCTTCGACTTCCGCATGATGTATCAGGGGTACTTGGAGCGCGGTTTTGTCGCGGGCGACGGGGACGTTGAGGCGCTGACAAAACTGCTCGGTCATACGCCCCGCCGCTACAAAGACTTCGCGCGGGAGACCGCCCTCGACTGGCAGAAGGAGTAGGCGATGAATGACGCAATACGGGACGTGACAGGCACACATCCCACGGTCCTTGCGGTCGGCGCCGCCGGCCCGTTCGCCGGCCTCGTCGTGCCTGAACTCGCCAAACGGGGCGCGAAGGTGCGCGGGCTGATCCGGGACGCCAAGCAGGGCGAGGGGGTGCTCAAGAACGGGGCGGCGGAAGTCGCCGTCGGCGACCTCACTGACCGGGCGAGCTTGGACGCCGCCCTGAAGGGCGTGGACGCGGTCTTCTACATCGCGCCAGCCTTCATCCCCAACGAGGCTGAGGTAGGCAAAAGCATGGTGGAGGCGGCAAAGCAGGCCGGTGTGCGCCGCTTCGTCTTCTCATCTGTCATCGACCCGGTCATCGGTGCGCTTGAGAACCACCACGCCAAGGCGCCGGTCGAGGAGGCGATCATCGAGTCCGGCATGGAGTACGCGCTGTTGCAGCCGGCCATGTTCTTCCAGAACTACGCGCAGGGCTGGCCCAAAGTGGTGGAGACCGGCACTTACGGAGAACCCTGGTCGGAGGAGACCCGTTTTACCCGCGTGGACTACCGCGACGTGGCCGAGGCGGCCGCCACTGCGCTGACGGAGGACCGGCTGCTGTATGGGACGTACCAGCTTTGCGCCGAGGGCAACCTCAACCGCAGGGATGTTGTGGCCCTGATGGGTGAGGTGCTGGGCAAAGAGATCAAGTCGGTCACGCCCCGCCCGCCCACGAGTCCCGCCCAAGACGCTGGTGCCGGAGATCAGCCGCCGCTGATGCAGCGGATGTTCGACTGGTACGACCACCATGTCCTGGTAGGCAACGCGCTCACCCTACGCGCCATCCTGGGCCGCGAGCCTCGGACGCTGCGGGCCTACTTTGAAGAACTCGCCGGAAAGCCGCAGACACCGCACTGAGCGGGCCTATCCCTGCCACCGACCCAAACCGACACACGTCGGCAACAGGAGTAATGCCATGAACAAGAACGTGATCACCTCTCAGCCCGCCGCGCCGATCCCACCCGATGACATCCATCGGCATCTCACACTCGCGCGCCCGGACGAAGACCAGAACCTGCCCCACTTCGGGGTCGTGGGGGACACCTACACGATCCTGTTGTCCGGCGACGACACCGACGGCCGCTACTGCCTGATTGATATGCTTGTCCCGCCCGGCGGCGGCCCCGGCCCCCATCGCCACGACTTCGAAGAATCGTTCATCATCCTGGAAGGCGAGATCGAGGCCACCTTCCGGGACGCGAAATCGGTGGTGCGGGCGGGCGAGACCGTCAACATTCCGGCCAACGCGCCGCACCAGTTCCATAACGTGTCCGACAAGCCCGTGCGGCTGCTCTGTCTCTGTTCACCGGCCGGGCAGGAGGAGTTTTTCAAGGAGGTCGGCGTCCCCGTCGCGACCCGGACGACGACGCCCCCCAAACTCGACGCGGCCGCCCAGGAGGCGTTCATGGCGAAAGCCAAAGCGCTCGCCCCGAAATACCGGACGGAGCTTCTGCCGCCTGAGTCCGAATGACTGTGGCGGCCCGGCAGGCGGCGGTCAGCGGTCAATCGAGGACATGTCGGGATAGCGCTCGCCCGCCGCCGCGCCTTTGGGGGCGATCTCGTCCAGCCGCCGCAGGTCCTCGTCCGAGAGCGTGACGTCCACCGCGCCGATGTTCTCCCGCAGGTAGTGGGTGCGCTTAGTGCCGGGGATGGGCACGATGTCCTCGCCCTGAGCCAGCGCCAGTTGCCCCGCCGTCACGCCTTTTCCCCCGGCCATCGCGCGCACCTCGTCCACCAGCTTCAGGTTCCGGGCAAAGTTGTCCCCCTGGAAGCGCGGGGAGCGCCGCCGGAAGTCGTCCTCGGCGAAGTCTTCGGGCTTCTGGATCTGCCCCGTCAGGAAGCCCCGGCCCAGCGGGCTGTACGGCACGAAGCCGATCCCCAGCTCCCGCAGCGTGTCCAATGTCTCCCCCTCGGGGTCGCGCGACCACAGGGAGTATTCGCTCTGCAAGGCCGAGATCGGGTGGACGGCGTGGGCGCGGCGAATCGTGGCCGGAGACGCCTCGGACAGCCCCAGGCGCCGCACCTTGCCCGCCTGGACCAGTTCGGCCATCGCCCCCACCGTGTCTTCAATCGGCACCGTCTTGTCCACCCGGTGCTGGTAGTAAAGGTCAATGTGGTCCACGCCCAGGCGCTCCAGGCTGGCGTCGCAGGCCCGGCGCACATACTCCGGCGTGCCGTTGATGCCGACCCGCGTGCCGTCGGGCCGCCGCTCGTTGCCGAACTTGGTCGCCAAAACCACCCCGTCCCGGACGCCCGCGATGGCCTTGCCGACCAGCTTCTCATTCGTGAACGGCCCGTACATATCCGCCGTGTCCAGGAAGGTCACGCCCAGGTCCAGCGCCAGGCGGATCGTCCGCAGGGATTCTTCCTCGTCCCCCGGCCCGTAAAACTCGCTCATGCCCATGCAGCCCAGGCCGATCTCTGAAACGACCAGGCCCTTGCCCAAAGTTCGTGTCTTCATCAATGTCTCCTCCTCGATCCCTCCCGGAGAGCATACCCAAATGCGGCGTCCCTTCCCGCGATTTTGTCAGCCCAGCCGTTTCGTCATTTCCCAGTGCGGCAGCGTCACCTCGAAGAACCGCTCACCGACCTTGACATAGCCGAGCCGCTCGTAAAAGCCCACGGCGGTCTCGCGCGCGTGCAGGACCATTTCCCGACCTCCGAGCCGCCGGCCCAGCGCTTCGGCGTATTTCACCAGCGCACGACCGATGCCCCGTCCCTGAACCGCTTCCCGAACGGCGACCTGCCGCATCCGAACCCGCCCATTCTCCTGCGGCGTCAGCACGAGGCACCCGACGATCTCCTCCCCCAGAAAGCAGGCGACGTGATGCGCCTCGCGTTCGGAATCAAGCTGCTCGGCGGAAAATGCCAGGCCGAGCGGCCTGCGAAGGATTTCGTCGCGCAGGGCGACGAGCCTGCCGTAGTCGGGTGAGCCATGCTCCACCTCGGACAGACGAACAGGAGGCGCGGCGGCCCCAAGTCCCATGTCGTTTCCATACATAAAGGGACAAAAAACGGCGGCGACGGCGGCATACGAGCACGAGGAGGAGGCTCCCCCGAACAGGGCCGCCAGCGCGGCCGAGCGGAGGCTGGCGCGGCCGAATTCCTGCGTGCCGAGGACGAGCGCCCAGAGCGCCCCCCAGAACGTCGCCGCCGAGTCGTACAGACTTTTCCAGAACCAGGACATCCCGGCCCCTCCTCTCAAAACAGCCTTACGGATCAAAACAGCCTTACGGACTTCAGGCGCAGCGAGTTCGTAACGACGGTCACGCTGGAGAAGGCCATCGCTAGGACCGCGAGCATCGGGTTCAACAGGCCCAGTGCGGCCAGCGGGATACCGATCACGTTGAAGATGAACGCCCAGAACAGGTTCTGACGGATGATCTTCATGGTGCGGCGCGACAGCAGGACCGCGTCCGCCACGCCGTTCAAGTCCGCCCGAAGCAGCGTGATGTCGGCGGCCTCCATCGCCACGCCGGTCGCCCGCCCCATCGCCACACCTAGGTCGGCCTGGACCAGTGCGGGGGCGTCGTTGACGCCATCGCCGACCATTGCCACGCTCCCCTTCTGGTCGCCTCGCCCGCCAACCTCCTGTAGTTCCCGAATAGCGGCGGCCTTGCCGTCGGGCTTCACCCCCGCCCGCACGTCCTCGATGCCGACCTCGCGGGCGACCGCCTCGGCCACGCGCGGGCTGTCCCCCGTCAAAAGGGTCACGTCCAGCCCCATCTTCTGGAGCCGCGCCACCGCGTCCCCGGCCCCAGGGCGCACGGTGTCAGCCACAGCCAGCACGCCCGCCTCGGAACCGCCCACCGCCACCAGCATCGCCGTTTTGCCTTCCCGCTCCAGTCGCGCCAGGTCCGAGGCCGCCGCCTCGGGGATCGCGATGCCCGCGCCCCGAAGAAGATCAAACGTGCCGACCAGAACCTGCTGCCCGTCCACCTGAGCATTCACACCTTGGCCCGCGACACCCGTGAACGTCTGGGCGGTCCCCGTCAGGCCTTCCGCGTCAGCCTGGTCCACGACCGCCTGCCCCAGCGCGTGCTCCGAGCCGCGTTCTGCCGCCGCTGCCAGCCGCAGCAGAACGGAGCGATCCAGGCCATTGTGCAGGACCACGTCTGTCAGGGCGGGCTTGCCCAGGGTCAGCGTGCCCGTCTTGTCGAAGACGACGCGGGTGATCTTGTGCGCCCGCTCCAGCGCTTCCCCGTTTTTGATCAGGATGCCCAAAGCCGCGCCGCGCCCCACGCCGACCATGATCGCCGTCGGCGTCGCCAGGCCGAGGGCGCAGGGGCAGGCGATGACCAGCACGGCGACGGCGGGCGCAATGGCGTGGGCCAGCCCAACGTGGAGGCCGAAGAACCAGACCAGGAAGGTCGCGAGCGCGACGCCCAGCACGGCGGGGACGAAGACGGCGGAGACGGAGTCCGCCAGCTTTTGCACGGGCGCTTTGCTGCCCTGAGCCTCTTCCACGAGCCTGACCATGTGCGCCAGGGTCGTCTCCGCGCCCGTGGCCGTGGCTCGGTACAGCAGGGCGCCGCTCCCGTTGACCGTGCCGCCCATCACCCTGTCGCCGACAGCCTTCTCTATGGGCAGGCTCTCGCCCGTCAGCAGGGCCTCGTCCACGGCGGACGCGCCCTGGGTCACCAGCCCGTCTACGGCCAGCTTCTCGCCTGGGCGGACGCGGATCGTGTCGCCCGGCTGAAGGCTTTCCAGCGGCACGTCCCGCTCGCCGCTGTCCGTGACCAGGCGCGCGGTCTTGGGCGCGAGGGCGATGAGTGACTGGATCGTGTCGGTCGCCCGCCGCTTGGCCCGCGCTTCGAGCCAGCGGCCCATGAGGATCAGGGTGACGATGGTGGCCGAGGTCTCGAAGTAGATCTGCGGGCGGTCCGCCCAGATCAGTTCGGCCAGGCTGTAGAAGTAGGAGGCGGACGCGCCGAGGGCGACCAGCGTGTCCATCGTCGCCGCCCCGCCGTGCCGCAGGGCGTTCCACGCCCCCATGAAGAACTGCCGCCCGAAGCCAAAAACGACCGTCGTCGTGAGGGCAGCGAACAGCCAGAGGGTCAGGTGGGGCCGTTCCATCCCGCCCACGTCCATCCCGCCCGCGTGCGATGCTGTCATTCCCGTCATGGACAGGACCAGCACGGGCAGGGTCAGGGCCGCCGCGCCGATGAGTTCGGCCAGGGCAAGGTCACGCCCCCGTACTGCCGCCTTCGGCCTGGCGTCGGCGACGGGCGTGGCGCCGTAGCCTGCCTTTTCGACGGCGGCGATCATCGCTTCCTGCGTGACCTGCAAGGGGTCGAAGGTGACGCGGGCGCGGTTTGTGGCGAGGTTCACGCTGGCGTCGGTCACGCCCGCCACCTTCTTCAGGGAGCGCTCGATGCGCGCGACGCACGAGGCGCAGTGCATCCCCTGGAGGTCAAGGGCGCTGATCTCGGTCGCCTCGGCGGTCGGCGTCGGAACCGCTGGTTTTGGGATTGTCTGTTCGGCCATGATGTCGCTCCTCACAGGGGAGAGTTTCCTCAATCGTTAGTCTTGACGGCTTGCCTCATAGCCCTCTTCGGCGACGGTTTCCAGCATCTGCGGCACCTGGACCCGCGCGGGGTCATAGGTGACGACGGCCCGCTTGTCCTCCAGGCTGACGGTGGCGGACTGGACCCCGTCCAGCCCTTGGAGCGCCCGCGTGACGTGCCCGACGCACGCCCCGCATGACATTCCCTCGACGTTCAGTGTCTCCGTGTTGAGTGTCTCTGTCTGCATGATCTTGTCCTTTCTGTCTGCGCCTACTTCAGAAAATTGGAGAGGACAGCGCGGACCTCGTCCCAAAGCTGCTCCTGACTCATCGGCTTTGTGTTCTCGTGGGCGGTCTCGGTGCCGTGCCCCAGCACGCAGGACTTTAGGTGGTCACTGAGCAGCTTGATCCCCAGCGAGTCCAGGGCAGATCGGGCCGCCGCGATCTGGTTGAGGATGTCTACGCAGTATTTGTCGTCGTCAATCATGCGCCCGATGCCCGCCACCTGGCCCGCGACGCGGTTGACGCGGGTTTTGATGTCCTTGCGAGATTTGTCGTCCACTTTAATCTAGGCGGGATGTCAATTCCCCGCAGCTTGCTGCGTCACCTTGCAGCTTGCTGCGTCACCTTATTCGACCTGATCTTCATTCGACCTGATCTTCATTCGACCTGATCTTCATTCGACCTGATCTTCTCTTGGCCTGGTGCGGTACACTGTGGGGGCATGAGCGACCACATCCACAAGAGCCATCAAGAGCCATAACGTGTCCGCGCTGCTCTATCACGTGTCCGCGCTGCTCTATGCTGCTCTATCACGCGGTCTGCCCGACCAAGTAGGAACCCAAGTACCGCCGGGCGGTCATCACCGAGGAGCGGGCGGTCATCACCGAGGAGCGGGCGGTCATCACCGAGGAGCGGGCGGTCATCACCGAGGAGGTGGAGGCGGTCCTGCGGCGTGTCTGCGTAGACATCGGCAACCGCTACGAGACGGAGTGAGTACGAGATCACGTTCCTGGAGATCGGGGTTGATCGGGGTTGACCTGGACCACGTCCACTTCCTGGTCCAGTCCGTTTCCTGGTCCAGTCCGTGGCGACCTACACCCCGAAGAAGATCGTGCCGACGATCAAGACCCCGAAGAAGATCGTGCCGACGATCAAGAGCATCACGGGGCGCGACGTGTTGGCGCGCGTGCCGTCGGTCAAGCGCAAGCTCTGGGGCGGCGCGTTCTGCCAGCTCTGGGGCGGCGCGTTCTGCCAGCTCTGGGGCGGCGCGTTCTGCCAGCTCTGGGGCGGCGCGTTCTGCCAGCTCTGGGGCGGGGCGTTCTGGTCGAGCGGCTACTCCATTGACACGTCCATTGACACGGTGGGTCGCCACGGCAGTGAGGAGGCGATCCGCCGCTATGTGGCGGGCCAGGGGCGTCAGGGGGAGTACCGCCATCTCCACGCCCAGCAGTGGGAGCCGCCCGACCAGCAGTGGGAGTTGTTCTAGGGGCAGAGCACCGCGCCACACTCCTTCAGATACCCCGCAGCTTGCTGCGGGCGAGTTTTCATTTCGGAAAGACACGGAGCCTTATATCCCGCATGGCTAAAGCCAGGGGGCTTACGGCTCGCTTGCTAAAAAAAGTCAATCCACTCGTTAATGGATTGACTTCTTTGCATGGCCCTAATCAAGGGGCTAAAAGGGCGAACGATGGGACTTGAACCCACGGCCTCCAGTGCCACAAACTGGCGTTCTAACCAACTGAACTACGCTCGCCGTATGACTGACAGACCCATTATACCCACGTCTCTGCTGGCTGTCAACCGTTTGGCCTGCGCTTGTAAAGCTGGCACAGCAGGGCGGGACCCGGTCCGGTCAGCAGCGCGCCGGCCACGTCAATGGGCGTGTGGAAGCGGGCGGCGACCAGCGCCCAGGCCATCAAGAGCGACAGCGGCAGGCCCACGCCCAGCCAGCGCGGGTCGCGGACGGCCAGGCACGTCATGGCGGCCAGGCAGAACGTCTCGTGCCCGCTGGGGAAGCTCGGATGCCCGTGCCACACCTCCCACCGCTTGCCGCTTTCGGCCAGCAGGACGGCCAGGCCGACGCCTAGGACGCAGCGCCCCCAGAACTCCCCGATCCCCGTCCGGCGCCGCGTCGCGAACGGCGCGGCCAGCAGCAGAAGCGCCGAGAGCGGGTTGATGGCGTTCGCGATGAGCTTGGGGAAAAGAGGCATGGGGACAGCTTCGGCGGCGGGCGCACGAATTCCTCTCCTGGGCGGTTCATGCAGGCAGGATTCGCAGGCGAAAGGGGCGAACCTGACGCCGAGGTTTGCACCATGCCCGATCTGGCTTCCTTTTGCCCCTGGACTGCTCCCGAAGACGCGCCCGTGGACGGCGCAAGCCCCGCCGATGCGCCCGCCGAAAAGGGAACGGCCGCACGGGAAGCTGTTCCCGCCCTGAACGACCCCGCGCTGTATCTGAACCGCGAGATTTCCTGGCTGGCCTTCAACGCGCGCGTCCTGGGCGAAGCGCGGGACCAAACGCAGCCCCTGCTGGAGCGGGTTAAATTCATCGCCATCACCCACACCAACCTCGACGAATACTACATGGTGCGCGTGTCCGGCTTGCAGCAGCAGGTCGCGGCGGGCATGACCGACGTTTCCCCGGACGGCATGACCTCGGTGGAACAGCTCACGCGCCTGCGCGCCCGCGTCGGCCCAATGCTGGCCGACGCCGCGCGGCTGTTCGAGGGCGCGCTGCGGCACGAACTCGGCGCGGCGGGCATCGAAATCCACGACTACGCCGCCCTGTCCCGCGCCCAGCAGCGCGCCTTGCGCGCCTACTTCGAGCGCGACGTGTTCCCGGTCCTGACGCCGCTGGCCCTGGGGCCGGGGCACCCCTTCCCGCACATCTCCAACCTCAGCCTCAACCTCGCGGTGGTCGTCCGCGACCCCGACCTCGGCGAGCGCTTCGCCCGCATGAAGGTCCCCGGCGTCCTGCCCCGCTTCGTGCCCTGCCCGCCCGAGGACGGGAGCAGCGCCCGCAGTTTCGTCTGGCTGGAACAGGTCATCGCCGCCAACATGGAGGCGCTGTTCCCCGGCCTGCAAGTGCTGGAAAGCTACCCCTTCCGGGTCACGCGCGACGCCGACCTGGAGATTCAAGAAGACGAAGCCTCGGATCTGCTCCAGACTGTCGAGCAGGGCCTGCGGCGGCGGCAGTTCGGCGACGTCGCCCGGCTCGAAGTGACTACGGCCATGCCGCCGCGCCTGCGCACGCTGCTGATCGAAAACCTCCTGGTGGACCCCGCCGACGTTTACGCCCTGCCCGGTCCGCTCGGCCTGTCCGACCTGATGCAGATCTGGAAGCTGGACCGGCCCGACCTCAAGGACCCGCCGCTCCTCCCGGCTACCCCCGTGTCGCTGTCCGACAAGAACGACTCCCTCCTCGACATGATCGGCGAGCAGGACCTGCTGCTGCACCACCCCTACGACTCGTTTGGGCCGATCCTCGACTTCATCAAGACTGCCACGACCGATTCGGGCGTGCTGGCCGTCAAGCAGACGCTCTACCGGGTCGGTTCCAACTCGCCCATCGTCAAGTCGCTGGCCGCCGCGCGCGATGACGACACCCAGGTCGCCGTCCTGGTCGAGCTAAAGGCGCGCTTCGACGAGGAAAACAACATCGAGTGGGCGAAGGCGCTGGAAGAGGCCGGCGTCCACGTCGTCTACGGCCTGGTCGGGCTGAAAACCCACTGCAAGGTCGCCCTGGTCGTCCGCAAAGAGCAGGGCGGCGCCCTGCGCCGCTATGTGCATTTGGGCACGGGCAACTACAACCCGATCACGGCCCGCATCTACACCGACCTGTCGCTGTTCACTGCCCGGCCCGACATCGCCGCCGACGTGTCCGAGCTGTTCAACCACCTGACCGGCTACTCGCGCCAGCGCCGCTACCGGAAATTATTGGTCGCCCCCGTCAACATGCGCGAGCGCCTGATGCAGATGATCGCCCGCGAGGCCGAGTGGGCGCGGCGCGGCCGACCGGCCCGCCTGATCCTCAAGACCAACACCCTCAGCGACACGCTGATCATCCGCGCGCTGTACGACGCCGCCCAGGCCGGCGTCCAGATTGATCTGATCGTGCGCGGCGTCTGCTGCCTGCGCCCCGGCGTCCCCGGCGTCTCCGAAAACATCCGCGTCGTCAGCGTCATCGGGCGCTTCCTGGAGCACTCGCGCATCTACTACTTCGGCAACGCCGGCCGCTTCCAGATTTACTGCGGCAGCGCCGACCTGATGCGCCGCAACCTCGACCGCCGCGTCGAAGTCCTGTTCCCCGTCGAAGACCGGACGCTCAAACAGCACATCCGCGACGAGATACTCGAAATCTACCTCCGGGACAACGTGAACGCCCACGAACTCCAGCCCGACGGCTCCTATGTCCGCCTCCATCCCGCCGAGGGTGAAGCCTCTTTCAGCGCCCAGGACTGGTTCCTGGCCCACAGCGGTGCGCACGGGGAAGGGGAATAGCGGAAGGCGCAAAAGTCCCGCAAAAATAACATTGCCGATGCGCGGTCAGTCGTGGAATAATTCTGAAAGGGCTTTTGCAACCCATCCACCGAACGGCTTTTGCGGAGTGGGATTCGATGCCAAGACTCTGATGCCAAGACTCTGATGCCAAGACTCTGATGATTACCGCGCCGTCACAACCGAACAGCACGCAGCCGATCACCACGGCCGCCCGATTGGATACGGCTGAGGGTTTTGCCATGCCTGACGGCCGCCGCCGCGCCGCGCTCCAAGATACCGGGCGCGTCCTGGGCGTCGTGGCCTGTGCCGGTCTGATCGCCTGGACGATCGTCTTCGAACACCTTACCGACCCGGCCTTGCTGCCGCTCTTCGTGTTCTTCACCTGCCTATCCCTGCTGGCCGTGCTGCTCCCGGCCAGCGGCCCGCGTGGGCGGCGCGTCGGCCTGCTTCCTTCCGTCGGGCTGGCCGCCCTGCTGCTGCTGCCGCCGCTTGCCGCCCTGCTGCCCCTGCTGCTCGCTAACACCGCGTATGCCTTCTCGCGGGAACTGCCCCTGACTCGGCGCGGCGCGTATGAGCGCGGCCTGTGGCTGGTGGCCGCGACGCTGGCCGGGGGCGTTTTGCATTCGCTTTTGCACGAGTCGCGCGCCTGGAACGCCCCGCACACGCCGCCCGAGCTGGCCCTGGTGGCGCTGGCCTACGGCGGTGTGTACGTCCTGGGAAGCCTGTTCGGGCTGGGCAAGCGCCGGAACGCCGGGCGGCCCGCGCGCCGGCACGCCTGGATGAACTGGCGCTTGGAGGCCGCGACCCTGGCCGCCACCGCGCCGGTCGCCATCCTGATGGCGCTGTCTTATCCGAGATTGGGGATGACCGGGGTGGGGGGAGCGGCGGTCCTGTTCGCCCTGCTGCTGGTCGTGGCCCACTTCGGGTTCGAGGTGGCCTGCCTGCGCGAGCAGGTGCGCGCGATGGAGAAGATCAGCGCGGTAAGCGTCTCGCAGACCAGCACGCCCAAAGTCATCGAGCGGTTCCTGCATCTCAGCGGCGGCCTGGTCTCCTGCGACCGCGCCGCGCTCTGGCTGACCGATGATTCGCACACCCGTCTGGAGTGGATGACGGCCGCGCCCGCCCGCCCCGACGCGCCCGCCGTCAGCGTCCGCTTCGGCGAGGGTCTGGTCGGCCGCGTCGCCGAATCCAAGGAGCCCCGCATCGTCCGCGACGGCGCGCGCGACCCGCGACTCGCCGCCGAGGAACAGCACCGCCGTCAGCCCGATTCTTTCTCGCTGATGCTCCTGCCCCTCGTGGCGGGCAACGAGACGGTGGGCGTGATCCAGTTCGAGCGTGACGCGCCCGGCGCTTTCACCGACCGCGATCTGGCCCGCGTCCGCGCCCTGGCAAACCAGACGGCCGCGACTATCGCCAACGTCCTGTCCCATCAGGATGTCTACAACCGGGCCGTCACCGACGGCCTGACGGAGCTGTATAACCGCCGCCACATGCAGGAAGTCCTGCTCGACGAGCGCCGCCGCGCCCACCGCTACGGCCACCCGCTCTCGGTCATCATGCTGGACGTGGACAGCTTCAAGACCTACAACGATACCTACGGCCATGTCCAGGGCGACGTCCTGCTGCGCATGATGGCGGCCATCCTGCGCGAGAATGTGCGCGGCGTGGACATTCTCGGTCGTTACGGCGGCGAGGAGTTCATCATCGTCCTGCCCGAGACCCCGGCGACCGATGCCTACCGGACCGCCGAGCGTCTCCGCCAGGCCGTCGCCGCCGCCGTCTTCCCCGGCTTCCCCACCGACCCCGACCTGGCCGTCTTCAAGACCATCAGCCTCGGCGTCGCCACCTTCCCGGACTGCACCGACGACACCCAGGCCCTCGTCGCGCTGGCCGACGACGCCCTCTACCGCGCCAAGCGCGGCGGCCGCAACCAAACCGTGGTCGCCGGGGCGGACTAGGAACCCACCCCGCCGGGGGCGGGGTGGGCTTCGTAAAACCTTTCCAGCGCCGCCAGCAGCCCTTCGGTCGTATGCTCTCCGGCCACTACGTCCGGCTCCCGCCCCAGCAGCTCTCGCGCCGTCTTCGCCGTGCTTGGCCCGATGCAGGCCAGGACAACGCCTGCCGACAGCGCCGTTTCCCCCAGCGCCGCCACGAAGTTGTTCGCCGTGGACGACGACGTGAACGTCACGGCGTCAATCGTCCCCGCCCTGAGACGCGCCCGCACGTCCTCCGCCCCCGCGCCGTCCAGGACGTTCTCATACGCGGCCACGGCGTCCACCGTCCCCCCGCGCGCCGTCAGCGTCTCGATCAAGCCCTCATCGCCCTCACTCGCGCGCGGGACCAGGATGTTGTTCTCCCCTACGTCCCCCGGCAGCTCCTGTCCCAGCCCCGCCCCCGTCGTCGCCGACGGCCGGAAGTCTAGGGCCAGCCCCCGCGCCCCCAGCGCCGCCGCCGTCGCCGGCCCCACGGCGGCGATCCGCGCCGTCGCGAACGCCCGCGCGTCCTTGCCCGCCCGCGCCAGCCGGTCGCAGAAGGCATGGACGGCGGGCGCGCTCGCAAAGCAGATCCAGTCATACGCCCCCACCCGCACGATCGCGTCATCCAGCGCGGCGTAGCCGTCCGAGGGCGGCACGATGCGGATCAACGGGAACGCGATGGGTTCCGCGCCGCGCGCCCGCAGCTTCTCGGCAAACTCCGACGCCTGCTCGCGCGCCCGCGTCACCACGATCCGTTTCCCGGCCAGCGGCCCCGCGTCGAACCAGCGCAGCTTCTCCCGCAGCCGCACCACCTCGCCCACGACCGTCACGGCGGGCGCCCCAAACCCCGCCGCCCGGACTTTCTCGACAATATCGCCCAGCGTCCCGACCAATGTCTCTTGCTGCCCTGCCCACGTCCCCCAGCGCACCAGGGCGACGGGCGTTTCCGGGCTGTGCCCGTGCGCCTGCAACTGACCCGCGATCTCCTCCAGGTTCTCGACGCCCATCAAAAACAGCAGCGTGTCGGCGGCGTGGGCGATTTTGTCCCACCGCCGCCGCCCCTCCGCCTGCCCCGCCGTCCGCGTTCCCGACTCGCGCGCGTCGTCCCGCTCGTGCCCGGTGATGACCGCAAACGACGAAGCGGCGTCCCGGTGCGTGACGGGGATGCCCGCATAGGCCGGCGCGGCGATGGCGCTGGTGACGCCTGGGATCACTACGAACGGCACGTCCCGCTCGCGCAGGTACTCCGCCTCCTCGCCCCCGCGCCCGAAGACGAACGGGTCGCCTCCTTTCAGCCGCGCCACCGCCTGGCCTGCCTGCGCCCGGTCCGCCAGCAGCGCGTTGATGTCCTCCTGCCTCATCGCGTGCTTGTCGGCCTGCTTGCCCACATACACCCGCTCCGCTTCGGGACGCGCATGGTCCAGCAGGCGGGGGTGCGCCAGCCGGTCATACACCACCACGTCCGCCAGCCGCAGCGCCTCCGCCCCGCCCACGGTAATCAGTTTCGGGTCGCCCGGCCCCGCGCCGATGAGATACACTGTGCCTGTTGTCATCTTGCGCTTATATTCCCATCGTAAAAAGAATGCACTTTTCCACCTCGGCCGGCGTCTGATCACTGACCTTGCCCAGCCTGCTCCGCAGACGCACGGCGTCCAGGACGCGCATCTGGTGACACAGCGCCACCGACTCGCTGGTCAGGCCACCCTCGCCTTGGGGGATACGAACACACGATGGGAGCAGCGCGCGGCGCAGGTTGGTCGTCAGCGGGATGGCGAGCGCTGTCGTCGTGAATCGGCTCACGGCGTCATTCTGAAAGATCAGGACGGGACGCACCCCGGCCTGTTCGGAACCGCGAATGGGGTCCAGGTCCGCCCACCAGATTTCGCCGCGCCGGACGGTCATGGGGCGGCATCCTCTCGGGCAAGCCCTGCCGCATAATCTGCCATCCCTGCCTCCGCCAAGTCACGATCCTCCTCGGCAAACTCCGCGTAGAGCGCGGCTATCTTCGCCTCATCCCACCCCGACGCGGCATGACGGCGCGTTCGGAACTGCAAAAAGGCCACGAAATCTGCGACTTCCCGCAGCCCGCTCTCATCCAGCCGCTCTAAGTCTTCTTTCACCTGTTCTTTTAGGGCCATGCTCATGTGCTGCCTGCCTCCGCCCCGCCCACGGTAATCAATTTCGGGTCGCCCGGCCCCGCGCCGATGAGATACACTGTGCCTGTTGTCATGCCTTCGCCGATGCCGCTTCGGGAGCCTCCGCGACGGCCTCTTTCCACTGCTCGAATTGAATCCCATGATCGCCGGGGTAGGGCTGCCGGTGGTCGTCCTCGCCCAGCCAGATCGGAAGGGGAATGCCGCCGGGGAACGCCGCGCAGCGCCGCTTCGCACTCTCATCCAAATGCGCGCAGAAACTACAGACCGGGCTATAAGCGGGAATCGACTCGTATTCCTCATCCAGAATGACGGCGAGTTCGGTTTCTATCAGAGGCATCTTCTACTCCTGTTCTCTCCCGTAGGTCAAGCCTACCTCAGTGGCAACCCGTGACCATATCTCATGCATGTCTTCCGCCCCTGCTTCTTCCCATGACATCTGCCGTTGCCGCACACGCAGACGGAACTCACGCTGGACTTCCGCCTCATGCCGTGCAAAGACGGGCCTCAAAGCGTCGTTCCAGTACGCGCGACTCCAGCCATCATCCGCTGGGCGCAGGAAGAAGCGCCGGGTCGGCGTCACAACCCGCATTTCCGCCACCTCTGCCCCACAGGCGAACGCGACGTCCGCCTCGGAGAAGGAACTGCCGGCGCGCAACGGGTTGCTGACGGGGTATTCCCAGCCGCGCGGGTGGTTGTGCGTGAAAATCACGCCGCGCTCCGCCCGAAGCCGTTCTACTTCCTCTTGCGTGAAATCAATCCGAAATAACTCTCCGGCTCTGTCCATGACTGCGTTCCCTGCCTCGTCCACCGCGAACGCCGACTCGAAGAGGTTGAACTTGATTTCTTCTTCCTTCGCCCGAACAAGTTCAATCGGTGTCACGCCCAAATCCTCCCTGATTCCCATCCTGCTCCATTATACCCCTGATGCTCCCCCTGCGCTTGTGAAGGCGGCAAGGTATAATGACTCCCATGCAAGAAATCGAAGTCGTAGATAAAGCATTTGACGGTGAATCTTTAGTCTCGGTGACACTCAGCGAGGCGCGGAGCCGGGAGGGGGACGGCGTCCGCAAGGTGACGGTTCGGCCCGTCCTGCTCCGCAAGAAGCGGCTGTATCAGTTCGAGTACCAGTACGCGCAGAAGGTGCAGCACCGAAACCTGGAGCGGGCCGAGGCGAGGGCGCTGATCCAGACGCTGCTGGCCGAGACGTTCCGCCAGGGCTACTTTTACACCCAGGCGGGCGACTTCCAGGTGTCCATCAGTCGGGCGGGGAAGGTGGCCGTTCACGGACGCGGAGTGTCCCAGGCTGCAAATGGGGCCGCGAGTGAGGCCGATGCGCCGCCCGCGCACGACCGGCAAAAGAACTACCTGCTGGCCGAGGGCCGTCCGGTAGACTTCCTCGTCCGGCTGGGCGTGATGACGGCGGACGGGAAAGTGATCGCCGCCAAGCGGGACAAGTTCAAGCAGATCAACCGGTTCCTGGAGATGGTGGAAGATGTGGCCGGCAGCCTGCCCAAAAGCGGCCCGCTGCACGTCATAGACTTCGGGAGCGGCAAGGCTTATCTCACGTTCGCGCTGTACCACTACCTCACGGCGATCAAAGGGCGAGACGTGCGGCTGGTCGGCCTGGACCTCAAAGAAGACGTCGTGGCGTTTTGCCTCGCCGTGGCGCGGGATTTGGGCTATGCGGGCCTGAGCTTCGGGGTGGGCGAGATCGCGGGCTACGCGAGCGACGCGCCTGTGGACATGGTGGTAACGCTCCACGCCTGCGACACGGCCACCGACGACGCCCTGGTCCAAGCGGTCGGCTGGAGGGCGCGGGTCATCCTGTCCGTGCCGTGCTGCCAGCACGAGCTGTTCGGCCAGGTCGCCAGCGACGTTCTAACGCCGATGCTGAAATACGGCATCATCCGGGAGCGGCTGACCGCCCTGGTCACGGACAGCGCCCGCGCCAGTTTGTTAGAAAGCGCCGGCTACTCCGTCCAAATCTTAGAGTTCGTCGCGCTGGAGCACACTGCCAAGAACCTGATGATCCGGGCCGTCCGGCGCGGCAGCCACACGGGACAGAAGCAGTCCGAAGAATACGAAGCGTTCCGGGACTTCTGGCACATCCGGCCCATGATGGAAGCCGCCCTGGGCAGGCTGACGCAGGAGCAGGAAAAGAACGGGCCTGTTTAGCAGGAGGTTCTTCCGGGGCCATAAAGGGCTGTATGAACGAAGAAAGCAAACCGGAGTCGGTCTGGCCGGAGGCATCGGCGCCGCTGGCCGAAGTCTTACGGTAATGCGCGTAAAGCCCACACCGTTTACGGGTGGGATATAAGCGCGTCGCCTTTCTGAAGGCGACATATTTCCTGCTTGCGTGTGTAGATAAGATGTTTATTTCTACACGACTTGTGGGATAATGTCTTTGTGAGCCAAGCCTACCGACACAAAGACATAGGCAAAGAAACCAGCATATTCCTGCTGAACTATCACATCATTTTCTGCCCCAAGCGGCGGCGGAAAATCCTGGTCGGCGCGGTCAAGGAACGCCTGGAACAGTTGCTACGCGAAACGTGCGCCGAGATTGACTGCGAGATATTGGCACTCGAAATCCTGCCCGACCACCTGCACCTGTTCGTGTCTACCGTGCCGCAAATGGCTCCGAACCAGATAACCGCACGGCTCAAAGGCAAGAGCAGTCGCATCTTGCGGCAAGAGTTCCCGTTCCTGCTCAAAATGCCGTCCCTTTGGACAAGAAGTTCGTTCTTCTCCACGGCGGGCAATGAAGATTTTAGCGCCGCCAGTGAGACAATCAAGCGGTACATCGAGAGCCAGACCACGCGAGACGCATGAGAACCTACCTCTACAAGGAGAAAATCTGCAATGTTAGGACAGAAGTTCGCGCATATTGCACAAGAGGTTATTGCTGACTATCAATCAGGCTTATCTCTGAATGATTTGGTTAGGCGATATGGATTTAGTATGGGAACTGCCTACAACATACTTAATACTCATAACATACCGCGTCGCCCTATCGGAAAAAATAGTCCAGAACAGTGGACGCCTGAGCGTCGGCAGAAACAATCCGAAGTAGCCAAGAAACATCTTGATAGCCGAGGAAGACGCTACAAATTGTCTCATGTCAAAGTGTATCCTTCGCGGAGGGGAGAAAAACCATCATTTCTGGCGCGGCGGCAAAACTCCTTTGGTAATGAGAATTAGGACTTGTGCCGAGTACGGTGTTTGGCGTAATGCCGTTTATCAACGTGACAACTACAAGTGCGTTGAGTGTGGGCGTAAACATGCTATTGGAGACCGTGCCATGTTGCACTGTGACCATATTGAGCCGCTTTCCTTCCTCGTAACCAAACACAACATTAAAACAATAGAGTTGTCGCGTGATAGCAAGAAAAGGGCCGCTTTGGTGTAAACTGCTCCCATGATCACTTTTGAGCGTGTCGCCGCCCGCCCGTCCGCCTTCGCCAGCCTCAGCGGCCTGACCCTGGACGGCTTCGAGGCACTGTACCAGGACTTCGCCGCTGCCTATGCCAAAGACCGCCTGCAATCGCGGACGCGCAAGGGCCAGCCCCGCCGGCGCGCGGCGGGGGCTGGGGCCAAGTTCTCCCAGGACGGGCGCACCCGGCTCCTGATGGCGCTGGTCTGGCTCAGGACCTATCCGACCTACGAGGTGCTGGCCTTCCTGTTCTCCTTGAACAAGGCCAACGCCCAGCGCGGCGTCGTGGACGTGCTGGCGACGCTGGAAGCCCACACCGTCTTCGTGTGCGAGCGGCCCGCCAAAGAGA